>Ga0315281_10000028_pt1 | contig 174417 bp, 161 predicted proteins | sample YL17G07_0_MG_FD_204540 | JGI IMG/M metagenome (GOLD analysis project Ga0315281, IMG submission 204540) | Sediment microbial communities from Yellowstone Lake, YNP, Wyoming, USA - YL17G07_0 | ecosystem: Environmental > Aquatic > Freshwater > Lake > Sediment | place: USA: Wyoming | collected...
GTTTGATGAAACGGACAGCCTGTATTGTGTACGGAATGCTTAAAAGTGGAGAAGATTACCAAGGATGACAGAAGCCGTCATATCCTAGAGCATATTGGTTGTTGACATAGCGTGTCTAAAAAGTGATGCTCCCTAGTGCTCACGCACTTCGAACTTATTTTGTGGAGACTAACGAGGAGTAACGAGGAGTTTGAACCAATTTTTCTATGGCAAAAATTCCAAATTTAAGATAGTCTTCGGGCAAGGCTTTGGTGAGACTTCTTATGTCAGGAACCGCAGCTAAACCAAAACCTAATGACAAGATTGGAGCTCTAAAAAGACCGCCAGGGGTCAAAACAAGAAATTCCTCTTCTTCTTCATTCTTTAAAGATTTAACACTATCTACCAATATACCCTTAAAATCTTGCCGCCCAGGAAATAAACGGTTAAGTACAGAAGGTGGTTCTGGAAAGTCAAAATGCTTCACTGAAGCAAGAATTATTTCTTCAATTTCTCTTCCAGCTTGTTCCTCACAATCTCTAATTTGTTGAATAACTTCTTTTTCTGTTAGTACTCCAGATGATGCGTCTCTTTCTGGGTCACCCATTTAAAAACTGCCTTTCTGGGCAGTGGGTGCTAATATAAATCCTTTGCCTTTCAAAAGTCAAGCTGAGGTATCTTCTTGTGATTGAAGCTCGGCTACTCTCCTCATTGTCGCATCTAAGTCAATTTCGGTTCCGCCATTTCTTGTATGAAGAGTCCATCCTAAAAACTGACAGATCTTCGAAGGGCAAGAGTTAGCGTGGTTTCCAACTGCAACTGCTTTTGCAAACTCATCAGATCCAAATTCAACTAATTCATCATCAAACCTGTGATGTAGTCGATCAATAATGTAATCACGTACTTCCCCACAAGTAACTTTGATTTCTCTTGGTTCGCTTTCTTGAATCATGTCGAGCGAATTATACTCCCAGGGCAAAAGGTTGGCAACTTGGAGTGATTTTGAGGCTAAAAAGTGGTTGTGACCCGCACAGGACTCGAACCTGTAACCAATTGCTTAAAAGGCAACTGCTCTACCAATTGAGCTAGCGGGCCAATAAAATCAAATCTGTTAGCCTCAAGATTATACCGCAGGTATAACCTTATCTTCAAGTCGGCTTGAGATTAAATTCGTTTTTTAATATAATTATCAATACTTGGCTCCATCGTCTAGAGGTCTAGGACGGCAGGCTTTCAATCTGCCAACAGGGGTTCGAATCCCCTTGGAGCCACCACGTAATCAAAACCTATGTCAGCCAGATTAACTTTTCTGTCCGTGAATCTTCTTGACTTCAATAACCAAAGGTTAAATAATATTCGCAATAGCAAATAAAGAAGTTGAGTTGGATAGCGACTGGCCAGATAATATCCAAAGTATCAAACCTGATCCAGATAAAGTAAAAGAGACTTTGGCGACTTATGTCAGGATGGTACGAAACAAACTACCACCTCATCTTAGGCCTGAGTCTCGAATAAAACCAGGTGACCTCAAAAGAAAAGTCTTCGGAGATTAATTTAAAAGGTGACCACAATGGTCATAACGATGAGGGCAAGAAGCACTAGTCCCAAACTATAAAGCAGGGTATAGGAAACCAACTGGAGAGCCTCTTTAATTTTTTTATCCAAAGCCAGATAAGCAGCATAACCAAAAACCAAAGAGCCGGTTACGGCTGCCGAGAAAACAAAAATTACCAGCATTAAAAAAAGTCCCAAAAATCCCGGCTGGGAAAAAATCTTTTCCATCAGCGTAAAAAATCCAACCACCAGGGCACAATAGGCTGCCACCCCCAAGGCTTGCAAAAAACCAATTACTGAGAGGCTTGGAAGTTTTTCAAACAATTTCATCCCATTAAATATACAGGATTTTTTCTAAGTTAGCAATTTTTTGCGCAGTTTACTGCGCTGTGAAAATAACTCTTTAGGCTTCGGTTTGGGAAAAGCTATAAGTTGCCAGTATCAAAATTACCAGCCCAAAAATAGCCACTAATAAGATATCATAAGCAAGGGTATGCAAAATTAATTGGTCAAAAATAGCTTGAGCGACTTTTCCTTGCAAAAGAATTTGACGAAAAGCATCAACTCCATAAGTTACTGGGTTGATGGTCGAAATTATTTTCATCCAAAGCGGTGGGCTGGTTAAAGGAAAAATGGCGCCGGAAAGAAAAATCATCGGGAAAATCAAAGCTTGAACGATAAATTGAAACCCCTGCTGGGAAGTCATTCTCGAGGCGACCAAGATACCAAAAGAGGTGACAGAAAAACTCAAAAGTAACATCAGAGGTATTAACTTGAGCAAAAGTAAAAAATCCAAACCAAAACCTAAAAACGGGGAGAACAGAAAAAGAATCGTTCCTTGGATGGTGGCAACCGTTGCTCCTCCCAAGGCTTTTCCCAAAACAATTGTCCAACGAGGAACAGGAGCAACCAAAATTTCCCGCAAGAATCCGAACTCTCGATCCCAAACAATTGAAATTCCCGAGAAGATGGCCGTAATCATCACCGTCATACCAATCACTCCCGGAAAAATAAACTGGATGTAGTCAAAACCAGTAGCTTGTGCCCGACCGATCGATGAAGCAATTCCAGCTCCGAAAATGAACAAAAACACTAAGGGCTGGATAAAAGCTCCAGCAATTCGTGAGCGGTCACGCCAAAAGCGCAATAGTTCCCGAAGCCAAATAATCCTTATTGCCTCCCAATTTCTTCTCATTTAATTCCTTGTAAACATTCGGCGCCTTTGGCGCCAAACGTCTGTTTGAGAAGCTTCCTCATCCCGCAAGGCGCGTCCAGTTTTTCCCAAAAAGACATCTTCTAAAGTCGGTTCGCGAACATTGACTTCCTCAACATGAACAGTCAGTTTTTTGATAAACTCTGGCACAAACTTTGAACCATCTTCAACTTCAAAATACAAAAGGCCATCCTTTTCTTTGACATCTTTAATGCCAAAGAATTCTGCTAGCTCTTTGGCAGCATTTTGATTATCTTTAGTTTTTAAATTGATGACATCACCACCTACATCCTTTTTCAAATCCAGTGGTGTACCTAGTGCAATAATCTTACCTTTATCAATAATGGCGATTTTGTTGGCATTTTCTGCTTCATCCATATAATGGGTAGTTAAAAAAATTGTTGTTCTTTCTTTTTGTTGCATCTCCAAGATATAGTTCCAAATGTGCGCACGGGTTTGAGGATCAAGACCCAGAGTTGGTTCATCTAAAAATAAAACTTTGGGAAAATGCATCAGGCCTCTGGCAATCTCCAGTCTTCTGCGCATTCCGCCAGAAAAAGTTTTGACAACATCCTTTGCCCGGCTTGTCAGCTCAACCATTTGCAAAACTTGGGCAATCCTTTCCTTTCTTTTTTTCTGATCTATTCCATAAAGTGCACCATGGAAATCAAGATTTTCATAAGCGGTTAAATTCTCATCTAGAGTTTGATCCTGAAAGACCAAACCGATTGATTTTCTCACCTGGTCTTTTTGGGTAGCTACATTAAAACCTGCGATTTCGGCTTTTCCCGAAGTTGGCTTAATGAGGGTTGTTAACATTTTAATAGTTGTCGTCTTGCCTGCGCCATTTGGACCCAGGAAACCAAAAATCTCGCCTTCCTCAACGGAAAATGAAACGCCATCAACAGCCTTCGGTTCTGATTTTTTATATTGTTTGATTAGATTTTCAACTTCGATAATTGATTTTTGGATCATTTAATTTCTTCCCCGTTTTTGTTTAAATAACCAACTATCATATCAAAAGAAGATTAAGAGAGGATTAAAGGCAATACAAAGTCAAGTTATTTAACAACCGGTAAATTAATTGCCTGCCACTGGGCAATTCCGCCTAAAAGATTATAAACCTCGCCAAAGCCAAGGCTTTTCACTACTTCTGATGCCGCCTTGCTTCTCCGACCACTTTGGCAATACAGAAGATAACTTTTGGATTTATCAAGACCGGAAATTTTGCTTTCAAAATTTGCTGAGGAAAAATCGAAATTAACGGCATTCTCAAGGTGTCCTTGTGAATATTCTTGGGGTGTCCTAACATCAATAATCACCACCTGATTTTTGGAAATTAAAGCTTGGGCTTGGTCTGGGGTAAGATCTTTAACTTTCGGAATTTCTTCTGTTTGAACTCCTCCAACTTGCGGCAGTGACTGAAGATCGACGGTCGGATTTCCTCTGCCTAAACGACTTGCTAACAACAATGCAGAAGCGATTACTACTGCTGATAAAACGACCACCAAGTTTTTAATTTTCATAGGTTATGAACCAGTTGAATGATCTCGCTGTAGTGTTTGATAATGATTTTGGGGTCGCGATAGTGGCTGGCCAGTTCGGCTAACTTATCACAAACTGGCACCAATGATTCCTTAGTTGGTTTTTCATAGTCACCACCAACCTCTTTGAAGTATTGACGGATTAGCTGCTGAACATTCAGTTTTTTAATTTGATAAAATTCTTCAGAATCCAGACCCCGACCGGAATCTTTTAATTCTTCTTTTAAAACCTCATCATGAGCTTGAGTAAAACATTCGACAATCGCATCACGAACGTCACTTGCACTGTATGGTTTTTGAGTATCGACCCCATAAATGACAGCCATAATTATACCCTCGCAGGTCAGTTTGCTATCTGACAATGCTCCCTTCTGGTACTTCTTTTTCTGGAAATAAAAGTATCGGTTTGTCGTTCACGTCAACAGCCAAAATCATTCCTTGACTTTCGATCCCCCGAATAGTCCTTGGTTCTAAATTGGTAAGAATTGGAATTTGTTTGCCAACCAAATCTTCAGGCTGATAGACATCACCAATCCCAGCCACCAATTGCCTTTTCTGATCGCCAAGATCGACTTTGATTTTGATTAGTTTTTCTGTCCCCTCTACTCTTTCCGCCTCCAAAATCTGGCCAATTTTAATTTCTAGTTTTTTAAAATTTTCAAAGGAAATCATTATATTTCTTTTCCATTATACAGCTTCTATCGTTGACGGAGGTTTTGGAGTTATATTATAAGTGACACTAACAACTTCGGGAATTTCAGTTATTATCCTTCCTATCAATCTCTTTAAAACCCTATAAGGTATTTCGGTTGGCCAAGCTACTCTGGCATCGATGCTATCCCAACATCTCACTTCAATCTGGAAACCAAAATCTCTTTTACCATCCCGTATACCTGTGACTCTGTCTTTATGCAAAATCGCCATATATTGGAAAGCGCCAGTTTCTGCCAGCTCACTTTCAACGATTACGGTTGCACGTCTGACTATTGCTATTTTTTCGGGAGTTACTTCGCCAATTACTCTTGCGGCCAATGCCGGTCCTGGAAACGGCATTCTTTCATAGACTGACTTGGGCAATCCTAAAGCCTGCGCTACTTTTCTGACTCCATCCTTTCGAAGCTGGACCAAGGGCTCAATGATTTGATATCCGAAGGCTTTTTGCGGATCAATGCCTAACTGCTCAAAAACATTGTGTTGCCTTTTGATACCGGCGACAGTTTCATCGATATCAGTTAAAATTGTTCCTTGTAAAAGATATTTTGCTCCACTTTCCCGTACTAGTTGACCAAAAACATCCTTGTAAAATGTTTGAGTAATGGCTTCTCTTTTCTCTTCGGGGTCTGCTATACCTCTTAATGCACCAAAGAACTTCTCTTGAGCATCAACTATTTCTACATGGATACCCCTCTCTTCGAATAACGAAACGGTCCCTTGGAGCTCATCTTGTCTCATCAAACCATTGTCAATCGAATAAGTCTTAAGCCGATCACCCAAAGCTCTATGGCCCAAAAGGGTAACTGCAGAAGAATCAACGCCACCAGACAAGGTATTGATAGCCAAACCATCTCCTACAACGGAAGAAATCTCTTTCACTTTTTGGCCTATAAATAACTCCGGTTGTAACTGGTCAGCCTCAATTTCTTTGCTGTTCATTTTTAAATTGAATTGATTCTTACTCTATATGTTTATCCCTTTGTCAATCTAAAAAAAGTAAAGTAAAAAAAGGTCTTTTAACCATCTTGTTAAGCCTTTTTGTCAGGACAATTAAAATCTGCCTAAAATTAAGCTCGATTTTTGCCTGAAGTCTATTTTTTCTTTTCGGGGACAAGAAAAATAGCCAATAAATAAACAATTATTCCTGGGAAAAAACCAGAAAAAACCGTCACCAAAACCCAAATTAAACGCAAAAGGACAGGATCAACATCAAAATATTCACCCAAGCCACCAAAAATTCCAGCAATTACTCGATTATTTTTACTTCTGTAAAGCCGCTTGTTTTTTACCATTGTCATATTTTAGCAAATTTTCTTCTTTCACAAAACCACCAATTGCCCTTCTGATTTGGCCAAAAATTGTTTTTTTTGTTAAACTTAAATTGATGACCGCAGAAGAGACTTTTAACCAAAAGATTTCTGATATTCCACTTACTGCCACCGCAAAAGTAACAGAAATTCTTGAGGATGACCAAGAAGGAATTCCTCACCAACGTTTCATTGCCACTTTAAAAAATGGTCACACCATTTTGGTTACTCACAATTTGGAACGCGCTTATCGGGTGCCAGTTAAAATTGGGGATCAGGTTGAAGTTCACGGAACTTATGTTTGGAATCGACATGGTGGCTTAATCCACGAAACTCATCATGACGACCGAGGTAAGCATGAAGATGGTTGGGTCATTTTTGTCGGCAGAAGAAGACCGAAATTTGCAAACTGGAAAAAGTAAATAGAGAAAGGATTATTATCTGTTAATCGCGGCGTAGCCTTTTCGGTAACCAAATGTTAGCAATTGTTAAGTCGATAGAGTCCTTCAATTCCTTAACGACTCTTGGTATTTCACCAATATGAGTCTCGCCCATTAAAATCGAGCGGGAGTGGTCACCAACAATTCTTCTCACCTGAAGATCGGAAAAACCAACTTCTTTTGCTTTTTGAAGAGCCTCTTCAAGCTGAGATTTACTTTCCTCCATTGAGACTTCGGCAGAATCTGCTTCACCCGATCTGACTACCTGAAAACCAGCATCAGTCAAATACGAAGCAGCAAATTGGCGAAAAGTTCGACCAAAATTTGTTCCCCATTCAATTCGTGCAGTCTCTCTTTCGGAAATTTGGTCAGTTGACAGAATTGTTCTCCTGTCCCTAGCTTGAGGAGCTGTAATCTTTATCTGAGTACCGTCAGGCCCAACAACTACCAGACTTTCACCTTTGGGCAAGAAAACTGTTTTTCTTTCTTTCCTTTCCATGGTCAATATTTTACCAGATCAGTCAACTGGTGACACTTTTGAAAAGTTCGACTTTTGGCGGATAAAAATCAGTCGAGATTGCCACCACATCAATTCTTTCATTTTCTGGAAGATTTGGGTGAAGTAGTCGATAATACTGACTGGTTTTGATGATAGATTTTAATTTCCCAGGAGTTACGGCCTCAGCGGGTTCACCAAATTTTTTTGACCAGCGGGTTTTAACTTCAACAAAAACCAAGGTATTCCCCTCTTGGGCAACAATATCGATTTCCCCAAATCTTGAATGGAAATTCCGATCTAGAATCGCATACCCCAGGTTTTGCAAGTACTTGGCTGCCAAATCTTCACCAATATTGCCTTTTGATCTTTTGTCTCCTGCTTTAAAAGCCATTAACTTTTTTGTAAAAAAGAGAGGTTAAAAGACTTTCGGTGAATCCGCGATAAGCCGTTCTCCAAAATTGCCAGCTGGTGTCTCTTGGTACCATAACCCTTATGTTTAGCAAATCCGTATTGGGGATATTGACGACCAAGTTTTTTCATCAAATTATCCCGATAGACTTTAGCAATAATTGAAGCAGCGGCAATTGAGGCTGATTTTTGATCGCCACCGATAATCGGCTTCTGATTTTTTCGGTCGACGTGCTTAATATAAAAAGCATCCACCAGAATAAAATCAGCTCGGGGTTTTAAATTTACCAACGCTTTACGGAAAGCCATGTGGGTGACTTTTGCCAAACCTAACTTATTAATTTTAGTAACCGATATTTCGGCAATACTCCAAGCCTCTGCTTGATCTTTAATCAGCTGAGCTAATTTTTTTCTGGCTTGCGGCTTGACTTGTTTGGAGTCGCCAAAAACGCTAGGTATCTTAAAATTTTTGGGCAAGATGCAAGCACCAACCACCAAGGGTCCAGCCCAAGACCCTCGACCAACCTCGTCAATTCCACAAACATTGGCAAGCCCTTGTCGCCAAAGTTTTTTTTCTTCAGCCAAAGTTGGAGTCAGCATTTGTTATGAAGTTTTGGTTTTGGAAGACTTCTTTTCCCTCAAATAGTAAAGCTTTGCCCGTCTGACTTTGCCCTTTTTTTTGACCTTCACTTCCAAAACCCAAGGAGAACTGACTGGGAAAATTCGCTCTACTGCCACTTGACTTGAGGCAATTTTTCTGACGGTAAAAGTCTGGTTTTCGCCTCGGCCACGTTTGGCAATTACTATCCCTTCAAAATTTTGCCAGCGCTGCCTACCGGCTTCGACGATCTTTTGTTTAACGGTGACTAAATCACCGATTTTAAAGTTAAATTTCTCTTCCATTTTAAAACATCGATATCATACCACAAGACGTGATTTTAGACCAAGCCTCAAGTAGAAATCTCACAACCAAATTCCTCCAAAAGACTAATCAATTCTTGATCAAGAGAAACTTTAAAAGGAACTGGAATCCGCCGGCTTTGGCCGTTCTGGGAATTAATTAACAAACAGGTTGATAAGTTCCCCGGATAGGCTTTAAGGCTTTCGTAGATATTGGCCAAAAGTGCCCGAGTAGTATTAGTTGGCAAACCAATAATAACTTCAGCCTGTCGATTTTCCAAATCAACAGTCTCTTGATTTGATTCCTCCAAAGTTTTAACATCTTCAGCAATCACACAAAGCTCATCATCGCGAACATTGGTTCTGCCCAAGACAATCGCAACTTGATCAACAACCAATTTCTCTTTAACTTTTTCGTAAGTTCTTGGAAAAACTACCACTTCAATCGGTCCGGTTTCATCTTCAATTTTGACAAAAGCCATCTGCTCACCCCTGGTTTTGGTAAAAGTTCGTCTAGTGGTGGCAACCAAACCACCAATTATCACTTGTTTACCATCGACAGATTCTTCTTTCAGATCAGCAATTTTATGGGTAACCTGGTTTGCTAACTGCGGCAAAAGGTTACCCAGAGGATGATCAGTCAAATAGAAACCCAAAAGAGTTCTTTCCCAAAGTAAAAGTTCATTTTTAGGTACCTCATCGAGGGTATCCAGTTTTTTTTCAAAATTTGAACCGTTACTGTTTTTTCCAAGATCATCAAAAAGTCCAGTCTGCCCTTGGGCAATTCGCCGCGCCAGACTTTGTCCTTCTTTTTTCACTTCATCCAAGGCTTTAAGCATCGAATTGCGATTGCCAAAACGATCCATTGCTCCAGCTTTAATTAAGCTCTCCAAAGTTTTGTGATTAACTACCCGCAAATTGACTTGGGTACAAAAGTTGGAAAGCGAGGTAAAGGAACCAGCTTTTTTTCTGGCGGCCATAATTTCACTAATGGCCGCCTGGCCAACATTTTTTATCGCCGAAAGTCCAAAACGAATTCCCTCTTTGCCAATTTTTTCTTTTTCAAACGAAAAACCAGTGCCAGAAAAATTGACATCGGGTGGCAAAACCAAAATTTTTAAGTTAGTACATTCGTTAACTGCCTGAGCGACCTTCTCAGTATCATCAGCTTCAGCCGACATCACCGCTGTCATAAACTCAACTGGAAAATTAGCCTTCAAATAGGCAGTTTGGTAGGCAACTACCGCATAGGAAGCTGCATGGGCTTTATTAAAACCATAGCCTTTGAAAGGATCAAAAAGCTTCCAAAGTTTTTCCGCTTTGGCTTTTGAGAGTTTGCCAAATTTTTGACATCCTTCAATGAAACGCTTTTCCTGCTTAGCCATTTCTGAAGGAATCTTTTTGCCAATCGCTTTGCGGAATGTGTCCACCGTCTCCCAGTTATAACCGGCCAAGGTGATAGCAATTTCCAAAATATCATCCTGATAGGTAATCACTCCATAACTATTTTCCAAAATTGGCTTTAAGCGCTCGTCCAAGTATTCGACGCTTTTTCGACCATGCTTCCTCTCAATGTATTCAGGAATTGACTCCATTGGTCCCGGTCTAAAAAGAGCAATCATTGCCATAATATCGAAAATATTGGTCGGTTTAAGTTCTTTTAGGTATCTGGTCATCCCGGTTCCGCCGAGCTGAAACAAACCCATGGTCTGGCCGCGAGAAATCATCTCGTAGGCTTTTTTGTCGTCCCAGCGAATTTTATCAAGATCAATCTCGACCCCTTTGTTTTCTTTGATAATTTCCACCGCATTTTGCAAAATTGAAAGATTGCGAATACCCAAAAAATCAAACTTTGGCAGGCCAATGTCTTCAATCGAATACATATCATATTGAGTAATAACTTTATCACCGCTAGTTTCTTTTTGAAGCGGAGTGTAGAGAGTCAGAGGTTGGGGAGCAATTACCACCCCGGCAGCATGAACTGAAGCGTGCCGGGCGTTACCTTCAATTTTTTGGGCTAAATCTAAAAGTTTTTTGAGTTCTGGATCTTGCTTGTACAGATTTCCCAGTTCCGGGCTAACTTTTTTGGCCTCGGCAATCGTCATTGGGAAACCTTGAGAGCCAAAAGGAATTAACTTGGCAACCCGATCGGCTTTGAGATATGCCCAGCCCAAAACTCTGGCGACATCCCGGACCGCCGCCCGGGCCATCATTGTCCCAAAAGTGCCAATTTGAGCGACCCTGTCATGGCCATATTTTTTCTTAACGTACTCAATTACTTCATCCCGCCGGTTATCAGCAAAGTCGATATCAAGATCGGGCAGTGACGGACGGTAAGGATTTAAAAAACGCTCAAAGGGCAACTTGAAATCCAAGGGGTTGACGGTGGTAATTCCCAGAGTGTAGGTAACCAGACTGCCGGCAGCTGACCCCCGAGTAGTGGAAATAATTCCTTGTCCTCTGGCCCAATTAACAAAATCGGCGACCGGCAAAAAATAAGTTGAATATTTTTTATTTTCAATGATCGAAAGTTCCCAATCGAGACGCTCTTGAATTTCGGGGGTGATATCGGCAATTTTCTCTTTTAACCCTTCTTGACACAATTTAACCAAATAAGAATGAGGGGTATAATTTTTGGGGACATCATAATGGGGGAAATTAACCACTTCGAGAGGAATTTCGATCTGGCATTTTTGGGCGATTTTTTGGGTATTTTCTAGCGCCTCTGGCAAATCGGAAAAAAGTTTCGCCATCTCATCAGCCGATTTAAATTCAAAAGTTGGCGAATCGATCATCCTCAGTCGATTTTCATCCGCCAAGGTTTTTCCTGTTTGAATACAAAGCAGAATATCTTGGGCTTGGGCATCTTCTTTTTCTAAATAATGAACGTCGTTTGTGGCAACCAGGGGTACTTTGGTTAACTTGGAAATTTTTTTCAGGCCCTCAACGATTTTCTCTTCATTGACTGCCAAGTCTTTGAGCCGATTATAAATTGAGGATCCCGGCTGGTGGGCAGACAAAAAATCTTCGTAGCGGTGTCTTTGTACCTCCAAATAAAAAGAATCAGGCTCAAAAAGCTTTTTGCATTCAACCGCGACATTTTTCGCTTTTTCAAATTCTCCTTGGGCCAAATGTTTGGCAATTTCACCAGAATGACAGCCGGAAAGCCCAATTAAGCCTGACGAAAATTTCGCTAAAATTTTCTTGTCGATTCTTGGCCGGTAGTAAAAACCCTCCAGGTAACTGGCGGTCACTAGTCTCATTAAATTCTGATAGCCTTGAAAATTTTTAGCCAAAAGAACAAAGTGGCAATAACCACCTGGACTTTTACCACTCCGATCAGCAAGCTTCTCGACGACGTTAATCTCACAACCAATAATCGGATTAACCTCAAGCTTTTGGCATTCTTTGTAAAAGGGAATCGCACCATACATCGCGGCATGGTCAGTCAAGGCCACAGCATTCATTCCTAGATCGCGGGCCTTAGCCACCAGTTTGGAGATTTTAGACAGTCCATCTAAAAGTGAGTATTCAGAATGGACATGAAGATGAACAAACTTTGCCATAGAAAAATTCCGTTTGAGACTTGGGAAGCAATTCAATCTTAGTGAAAACCGAAGGTTATTTCAAGTAGAGGTTTGCTTATGAAAAATCGTTTTGATTTTCTCCAAAAAAACAATAGTGAAAAAATCTTATTAACTTAATTTCTTTTTTAAAATCTCCTCGACAACTTTGGGGTCGGCTTTGCCGGCAGTTTTTTTCATCACCTGGCCAACCAAGAAATGTATTGCCTGCAGTTTGCCAGACTTAATTTCCAAAACAACTTTCTCGTTAGTTCCAATAACTTCATCAACTTTTATTTCCAAATCTTGATCAGCAATTTCCTCAAATTCTTTTGCCAATGTTTCCGGCCGTTTTCCAGTTTGAAAAACCTGCCAAAAAATATCCTTTGCTTGCGCTTGAGTGATTTTTTTCCCATCTAAAAGATAAAGAAACTCAGCCAGATACGCAGGCGTCATCGGAATTTCTGCTAAAGTTTTTTCCGTTTGCTTAAGTCTTCTTAACAATTCACCAATCACCCAATTGGCAACAAGTTTGGCTTGCCGAACTGTTGGTTTGCCACCAATGCCTTTAACTTTTGTTTGAGCATAAGCTTTGATTGCTTCTTCATACCAAGAAGCCAACTCTCTGCTTGAAGTCAAAACACTGGCATCATAACCAGACAATCCATAATCGCCTTTAAACCGTTCCCTTTTCCCCTCTGGCAATTCAACAATTTGTTTTTTTAAGTCTGAAAATAATTTTTGATCAAAATTAAATGGCAAGAGATCGGGTTCTGGGAAGTAACGGTAGTCATGAGCAAATTCCTTGGTCCTTTGGGTGAATGTCTGGTTTTTGATCTCATTCCAGCCTCGGGTCTCCTGAATTAATCTTCCTCTTTTTTTCAAAACTGCAACTTGCCTTCCAAATTCAAATTCGATCGATTTTTCAACCGAGCGAAACGAATTAAGGTTTTTAACTTCAACCTTAGTCCCCAGCTTCTTTTCGCCAACTTTTCGAACAGAAATGTTGGCCTCCACCCTCATGCTTCCTCTCTCCATATCCGCTTCAGAAACAGCCAAATAGCGAACAATTTGCTGCAACTTTTGGGCAACCAGTCGAGCCTGGGAGGCAGTCTCAATCTCTGGTTCAGTGACAATTTCTACTAAGGGAATCCCTGAACGGTTAAAGTCAATTAGAGTCGCGCCTTTTGAGTGAATTAATTTGCCAGTATCCTCTTCCAAGTGAACCCGATTAATCCCTATTTTTTTTCTTATCACTTGTCCTTTGTTGCTTGTTGTCTCTATCTTGATCCAACCGCTTTTGGTAAACGGCAAATCATACTGGGAAATTTGAAAACCTTTGGGAAGATCGGGATAAAAATAATTTTTCCGGTCGAATTTGGCAGATTGCTGCGGTTGGCAATTTAGGGCGATACCCAAAAGAATCGCCTTTTTAATTGCTTGGCGGTTGGCAACCGGCATTGCTCCTGGCAGACCAAGACAAACTGGACAAACATGAGTATTGGGTGGCTCATTCCAAATCTCTCCCGAACAGGAACAAAACATCTTCGATTTGGTCGCCAGCTCGACATGAAATTCAAGACCGACGACTAACTGAAAATCTTCCTTTGTCATTTTTCGACTAACCCTTTTAAAGTGGGACCTTTACCAAATTGATAAGAATATAGTTAATTTTGCCAAAAAATATTTCAAAAGAAATTTCCGGGAAAAGATATGCCCACCAAAGACCATTGATGACAAAAATCCAAAAATAAAGCCACTTGAATCCTCCCTCTTCAAGGGTTGTCAAATTGTAAGCCCAAACCAAAAGAACTAAAATTGCAATCACCGAAAAACCAAAAACCCAAGACAGGGCTGGTAGCGGCAAATTACTTGCTGAAATCTTTCCGTCCTGGCCTAAAACAAAAGTTTGGTAAAGGTCCTCTTGGTCAAACATCCGAGATTGAGCAAAAATCTCCAAAGGCCGATAGACAACGCTGCGAAAAGCCTGGGCAACAATAAAAAGAGCAATCAGCGAAAAAGTGATGGGTAAAAACCATTTCATCATCAATTCTTTTTAAATTTTAGGCCGCACTTTCTGCCATTGGGTCACTTTTTGGTAAGCATCGGCAACTTTTAAAATTTTCCCTTCTTCAAAATGATTGGCCATAAGTTGTAAACCAATTGGCAACCCATCAACAAAACCACAAGGGACGGAAATTGCCGGCACTCCCGCTAAATTGGCGGTCACCACAAAAATATCCGACAAATACATTTTGACCGGATCGTCGACTTTCTCACCCAATTTCCAAGGCGGGTTTGGCGAAATCGGGGCCACTAAAACATCAACTTTCTTAAATACCTTGGCAAAATCATCTTTAATTAATTCTCTAACTTGACAAGCTTTATTGTAATACTGATCATAATAACCAGCCGAAAGGGCATAGGTTCCCATCATGATTCTTCTTTTGGCCTCATCACCAAATTTTTCGCGGGGAAAGCCAAATCGCACCCCGTCAAAACGAGCCAAATTGGCACTGATTTCCGAAGGGACAATAATGTAGTAAACTGCCAAACCATACTCGGTGTGAGGTAAACTAACGTTAATAATCTTTGCTCCAAGTCCTTCAAGTTTTGAAATAGCCTTTTTAGTCAAACTTTCAACTTCTTCATCCATCCCGGAAACAAAAAATTCTTTGGGAATTCCCACTTTCATTCCCCTAATTTTCCCATTTAAAAATTTCGAGTAGACGGGCACTGATATTTGCGGAGTAGTGGCGTCAAATGGATCATGGCCGGCCATAATTTCCAAAACTTGGGCACAATCTTCAACGGTTTTGGTAATCGGCCCTGGGCAATCAGTTGAGGATGCCATAGCAATCACTCCATAACGCGAAACCCGACCGTAAGTTGGCTTAATACCCACTAAATTACAAAAGGCGGCAGGCAAACGAATTGAACTCCCAGTATCAGTTCCAGTGGCAAAAACCGTTTGTCCAGCGGCAACTGCCACTGCCGAACCCGAGGAAGAACCGCCGGGAACAAAAGAAAAATTGTAAGGGTTTTTAGTCGAACCGTAAGCCGAATTTTCACCAGAGGAACCGTGGGCAAACTCATCATGATTAGCCTTACCCACAATTATTGCCCCAGCATCCCTGAGTCTTAAAACAGTCGTTGCATCATAAGGCGGAATGTAATTATCTAAAATTTTTGAGGCGGCGGTTGTTCTTATTCCTTTGGTGGAAAAAATATCTTTAACCGCCATCGGCACGCCGGCCAAAGGGGGAAGTAATTGATTGTCGGCAACCAACTGATCAATTTTCCCAGCTGCCCTCAATGCCTCATCAGCGGTAACAGTAATTAAAGCATTTAATTTTTGATTTGTTTGGGAAATCCGCAAAAGGGCAGCTTTGGTAATCTCAACCGCTGAAAATTCCCGTTTTTCTAATCCTTGACGAATACTTTTAATTGAAAGTTCACTAAGTCTCATCGAAAATTGCCTTCACTTTGAAAAAGCCGTTTTGTTTTTGTGGGGCATTAGCCAAAACCTCATTTTGGGATAAGGAAGGAAGAGTAGTGTCGTCTCTGGTAATTTGCCCAAAAGAAAATTTCGTCTTTTTTCTCTTTGACTTTGGGATATTGACCTTTTCGATTTTGGAAACAAAAGTCAAAATTTCGGAAAGTTGTTTTTGGAAATGATCGATTTGGTTGGCTGTTAACTTTAAACTAGCCAAAGTGGCAACGTGACTTACTTCCTGGCGACTCAAAAAGCGGGTTTGGGTTTTTTTCATTCCATTGAGCGAAGAATTTTAATCCGCTCTCCAATTGGCGGGTGGGTATCAAAAAGGCCAACCAGCCAACCGCCAAATCCCTTGCCACCCAAAGGATTGGCAATATAAAGGTGGGCAGTGGCGGTCGAAGCATTTTTGACTGGATACTTGTAAGCAGAAATTTTTTCCAAAGCCCCAGCCAGTCCTTCTGGATTTCGAGTCAAAACAACAGCTGAAGCATCAGCTAAAAGCTCGCGCTTCCTGGAAATTGCAAATTTAATCAGTTGGGCAGCAATTGGGGCCAAAATCGCTGCCAGGAGGGCAAAAACTAAAAAGAAAGCACTCCCCTGCTCCCGGTCACGATCTTCACCACCCCCAAACCAAAGCATCCGGGTGAAAATATAAGAAAGCCAGGCGATCACTCCCACCAAAACAACTACCACTGTCATTACTCGAATATCAAGATTTTTGACATGGGATAGCTCATGGGCCAAAACTGCCTCTAGTTCCAGACGGTCAATTCGTTCAAGCAAACCAGTGGTTGCTACCACCGCCGCATGGGCAGGATCTCGACCAGTGGCAAAGGCGTTTGGCGCCGGGTCATCAACGACGTAAACTTTGGGCATCGGCAACCCGGAAGCAATTGATAAATTTTCAACTGTCCGGAAAAATTCCGGCGCATCTTTTTTGCTAATCGGTCTTGCTCCTGACATAGCAATCACTAACCTGTCGGAATAATAATAAGACCCGATATTAACAAGCAGGGAAATTAGAAAAATAATCGTTATCAAAACAATTGCTGCGCTGTCCGAAAATCCCAAAGCCAAAGAAAAGATGTAAGCCACTGCAATGGTAAAAAAAATAAAGCCAAACATCAAAAAATAAGTTTTTCGACGGTTAGCCTCAATTTGTGAATAGGCAGTCGTAGTCGTCATCGGGGAAATAATACCACTTTGGGAAGATCTGGGCAACCTTTGGGCTTTTGGTCAAAGCTTGGTTTATGATATGATTTGGCAAGAGTAAATGAACGAGAAAATAATTCTGGAAATCAAAGTCCCCAGACAGGGTGAGGAGACACCAGAAGCAGCTCAACAGCTTTTTGCTAATCTGGCTAATGCCCTCCCCCCGTCGCGCCTACTATTTAAAAAAAATAAAAAAAGTATTTCTCTGGAAATTGCTGGTTTTGATCAGGCAATTCACTTTTATATCACCATTCCGGCTGACCAAAGAAGTTTTTTGGAAAGTCTGATTTTGGCTCAATATCCCTTGGCCTTGGTGGCGGAGATTAAAGATTTCTTACCGGTCTGGGCCCAGGATAATGCCTTTTCAGGGGGACAGCTAGTTTTGGGCGGTTGGTCATATTTACCAATTAGAACTTACAAAGAATTTAAAGACGTTGATCCCCTCTCACCGGTTTTGGGAGTACTTTCCAAGCTTGCGCCAGAAGAAAAGCTTTTAATTCAAATCACTGTTTCTTCCCCTCCTTCTGGTTGGCGACAAAAGGGAGCCAGCGCAACTACCCAAGAAAATTTTCCCTATGATGTCAGCCTGGTCGAAAGCAAACTTTATTTTCAGCCGCTTTGCACTTCGATTAGACTTCTGGCTGCTACGCCTGATGAATTCAAAGCTCAAGCGCTTTTGAAAAACGCCGCTGGCGCATTTGGCGGTTTTGCTTCGGGCGGGGGTAATCATTTAAAACTGAAAAATATCGCCTCTTGGAAAAGAAAGAAATTCTTGCGAGCAATCTTTGCCAGAGAGATGGGTTTTGCGCCTAAAAGCCAAGTTTTAAATGTTGCCGAACTGGCCACCATTTGGCATCTGCCTTCCCAAAAACTGGCTGTTCCCAATATTGCTTGGGGTAGGACAATGTCTTCAGAACCACCAGAAACTTTACCAACCGCTGCCGGACCTGATAAAGAAAAAACTAATTTTTTTGCCAAAACTGAATTTAAAAATTCGGTAGTAAATTTTGGGATTAAAAAGAAAGATCGACGAAAACATATTTATGTAGTTGGGAAAACTGGAACTGGTAAATCAACGATGATTGCTAATATGGTCATTGACGATATGCGCAAAGGTCAAGGTTGTGCGGTTATTGACCCTCACGGCGATCTTTGCGAAATCCTTCTTAACTTTATTCCCTCTTTTCGAATTAACGATGTTGTTTACCTGGATCCTTCTGATCTTGAACATCCTTTCGCCTTAAATCCATTAGAAATCCGCCAGGAGGGGCAAAAGGAACTGGTCGCCTCAGGGATTGTTTCAGTTTTCCACAAACTTTATGGCAATTCTTGGGGACCAAGACTTGAGTATATTTTGAGAAACTGTATTTTAACCCTTTTAGAATTTGATAACGCCACTTTTTTGGAAGTACCCAAACTTTTGGCTGATGACCAATATCGGCGGAAAATGATTGGTAAAATTGAAGATCCAGTGATCCGGGCTTTTTGGTTTAATGAGTTTGAAAAAATGCCGCCGCAACTCCGTTCGGAAGCAATTTCGCCGATTTTGAACAAAATTGGTCAATTTTTATCATCGCGGATGATTCGCAACATCATTGGCCAACCCCACTCAACAATCGACCTTCTCAAAATCATGGATAGCGGCCAAATTTTATTTGTTAATTTGTCCCAAGGAAAAATTGGTGAGGACACTTCCGCCCTTTTGGGTGCAATGATCATCACTCAAATTCAATTGGCAGCGATGTCTCGAATTTATCAGCCAGAAGAGGAAAGAAAGGATTTTTACCTTTATGTTGATGAGTTTCAAAATTTTGCCACCACCTCGTTTATTAAAATTCTTTCAGAGGCAAGAAAATTTCGGCTGTGTCTTTTGGTTGCCAATCAATATCTGGCTCAAGTCGAGGAGGAAGTCTTAAGTGCAATTTTGGGAAATGTTGGGTCAATTGCGTCTTTCGCGGTTGGAGCCGAAGATGCTCGATTGATGTCGCGGGAATTTGGGGAAGTCTATTCCGAATCGGATTTAACTGGCCTTTCCAACTTTCAAATAATTGTCAAAATGACCATTGATGATCTAACTACCCGACCGTTTTTTGCTTACACCCTGCCGCTGCCAGCCGCTGTCACCCAAAGCCGGCAAAAAGTTTTGCGAGCCTCACAAGAAAGATATACTCAAAAAAATATTGAGCCACCTTCCCACTCTGAGAGTCAATCGTCAAAACAAGATCTCTAAAAACTTTCAAACTAATTTCCTCACGAAAAGGGGCGCGCGAGCCGGAATTGAACCGGAATAGATAATGAATCAGGTATGAACCTGAAAACATCTCTCTCGTGCGCCCCTACAAAGTCTTAGCCTATAACTAACCTCCGATCTTATCCCAGCCGCTTTTGGCTGGCAAGTAGAGTAGGTTTGAGCTTGTTGCTCCTGCATGAGTTTGGTTGACTATGGATCCAGTGGAATACCGTCGGGCGGGACGTTGATGAAGTCAAGGTCAAAAATCGACCCCCCGTTGCTAACGTCCACCGAGCGGCAGACGTCGCTCTCCGGTGTCCAACCGTCGGGGCCAGGATCCTCGCAAACAGTGTAGACCCCAGGGTCTACGTCTGGGAAGTTGTAGACGCCATCATTATTGCTTACGGATTGGGCGATTGCGCTGGCGATGCAGGACCATCGGTCCCACTGTTCACCTTCACAAAGGTAGAACGTCCAGTCAGGCTGAGCCTCCAGACAAGCTGTCCAACCAACCCAGCAGCGCCACCACTTGTGTCCCTGAATCGTTACCGGCAGCAAGTTAGACCGGTTAGTAAAGTCGAGGTTGAAGTGGGACTGGTTGTCGTCGACCAGGTAGCAAGTTGGGCCAGTTGCTTGCCAACCGTTCAGAAGCTGTTCGCAAACCTGGTAGGTCGCTGCCGGAACGTCGGTGAACTGATAGTAGCCGTTGCCGTTGGTTTGGGTTATGGCTACCTCTTGACCGCCCTCGTTGACTAGCCTGATCGGCCAGTTGGCCATCACCGCGCTTGTGTCGGCGTTCCACTTGTGGCCGCCGAGTGAAATCGGTGGCTTGGGCGGAACATTGATGAAGTCTAGGTGGAAGATCGACGTTTCAACATCTACCTGCTGGCAGACGTCAGTTTCGGGCGTCCAGCCCGGTCGAACCTCCTCACAGACCAAGTAGACGCCTGGCGTCAGGCCGGCGAAGAGATAGACGCCGTTGCTGTTCGTTCGGGTACTTGCCAACTCCTGGCCAGTCTCGTCATCTTTGAGGGTAATGAGCCAGTCCGGCATCGCCTCTTTGCAGGAAGGACCGCAGCGCCACCACTTGTGGCCGCCGATGTCGACTCTGAAGCCTGATGGCGTCGGCGTCCGCGTCGGCGTGGCCGACGGTGGAACCGAAGTCGCTGTCTTGGTCGGCGTCTTTGTTGAGGTAGCGGTCTTGGTTGGTGGCGGTGTGGCAGTTGGCGATTCAGGCGGTGTGCCTGACGATCGGTTCTGGAAATCAACGGTTCCTTGATAGTTCGAGTTGACATTCACCGAGACGCAATCCGGCGTTATCGGTGTCCAGCCGTCAGGTACCCGCTCACAGACCTGGTACGAACCAGCAGGAATCCCCCCGATTTCGTACCAGCCGTTGACGTCGGTGACATCGCTGCCAATCACTGTGCCACACGGCAACTTGGCCTCGACCGTTACACCCTGCACCACACTGCTGTTCTGGTCACGTTTGTGACCGCCGATTGTCCCGGGCAATCCGGGAGCTGGGGTTCTCACACACAGGCTTGTTGAGTCACTGCCACCAACCACCGGGGCTGATGACTGTTTGATGACCTCAAACAGACCGATGAGGAGAAGCACGGCAATGACTGCCGTCCAACGAGTCTTGTTCAACTCCTTGTCCTCCTTAAATCTCACCACCGCCAATAGCGGGGATGGCTAATGAACGCGCCGAAGGGTAACTAACTACATGCAGGAGCAATTATATTAACGTGCTGCCACAGGGCAGCTACGGAAAGAAGATTGTGGCTAAGACTGAAAAATTACCACCAGATCAAAGAAAACCTGCTCAAAGGTTGCCTTGACCAAATGGCAAAACATCCTAGCAAATTAAAAAAAATTTGTCAATGTAAACATTGAGAGTGTTTTGCGGGAATTGAAGCTAAATATCTAAATAATATCGGAAGATAAAATAAAAAAACCACGAAAAGGGGCGCGCGAGCCGGAATTGAACCGGAATAGATAATGAATCAGGTATGAACCTGAAAACATCTCTCGTGCGCCCCACTTAAGTCTCAGCCGTTGACTAGGCTTGCAGTCGCCGCTCTTGGCGTGCAAACATAAATAGTTGTAGAACTGCGGTTGCCCCTGCAGAAGCTAGAGCCGAAGCCAGGACTATCATTCCCACCAACCAGGGATTGAGTCTTTCGACGACCTGTCGAAGTGGTTGGCCATCGGGCCCAAACCCAGCAGGCGGAAGTCCTGTTACTGTTGGTCCACCTTTGACCGGCGTCGCTGTTGGTGGTTCAGGCGACGGTGTCGCCGTCAGAACAACGCCTTTGACCGGCGTCTTGGTTAGGGTGGCAGTTGGTCCAGGTGGGACCGAAGTTGAGGTTGGTATTGCCGTGGCCGTCGGGGGAACGATTGTCCCAGTCGGCGTATTGGTCGGCGTCGACGTCGGGACAAGCGTCCCAGTCGGTACGACGGTCGGCGTATTGGTCGGCGTATTGGTCGGCGTCGTGGTCGACGTAATCGGCGTTGGGGTGGTAGTGGGTCCCGGAACCTGTTGGTTCCAGAAATCGATGTCGAAGTGACTTAGCCCGTCACTGATTGTCCGACATACTGCCGTTGTTGCCTCCCAACCGGAAACCACTTCCTCGCACACCTGGTAGGTGGAAACGGGAAGGTCCCTGACCTCCCAATAACCATCCCCGTTGGTGACAGGAGTCGCCACTTCTTCGTTAGTAGCTTGGTCCACCACATGGATCTTCCAGTTGGGAATCATCGCGCCACTTACCGCGTCTCTCTTATGACCACCCAAGCTCATAGGCAAGGGCGGCGGCCGGTTTACGAAGTCCAAGTTGAACTTCGACGAACCGTCCGAGAGATCGATTGTCTGACAGATGCCAGTGATCGGCGTCCAACCCTCACGGGTCTCCTCGCAGACAGTGTAAATGCCTGCAGGAATATCCGGGAAGTTCCAGACGGCATCCGAGTTGGTTATGCTTTCACCAAGACGATCTGTCCAACATCCATCAGGATCGCTTCGTCTGTCACCTTGACAGAGCCAAAACTGCCATCCGAGCTTCGCTTCGGTGCAGACCGGAATACCCGGTCCGCTGCAATCCCACCATTTGTGACCTTGGAGGGTCACAAGTTGGCGATTGACGAAATCCACCGACAGCTGGTTTGAATCAACCGTAACGTCCTTACAGGTGTCACCCTCTGGAATCATCCCATCAGGGACAACCTCGCAGACAGTGTACTCACCATTAGGAACATCACGGAACTCATAGTATCCGTCGACGTCTGTTGTTCGTGTGTCGATGACGACGTCGTCCTGCTTCAGTTGGATAGTGACCCCTTGAACCTTGCGGTTCAATTGGTCACTCTTGTGTCCGTTAATGGTTCCCGGAAGTGGCGGGGGCAGGTTGAGGAAATTGACGTTCCAGTCCGATGTACCATTGGACAGATCGCGAGTCTGACAAACTGGACCTTCCGTGATCCAACCTTGCCGAACTTCTTCGCAGACTGTCCAGATTCCGGGTTCCAAATCTGGGAACCCATAGGTGCCGTCGTCGTTGGTAGCCTGAGAGCTCGTCAGGTTGGCCTGACAAGCCTCAGTCGAGTGAATCTCTCCTTCGCAAAGAAAAATCATCCACCCAGGCTTTTTCTCCCGACACTGGTCGACGCTAGCACTACCATCGCAATCCCACCACTTGTGGCCACCGAGGGAACTCGGTAGCACTGATGTTGGGGTCGGCGACGATGTCGCCGTTGGCGGAACTGCAGTCGATGTCGCAGTTGGTGTTGACGTCGGCGTCAACGTCTGCGTTGGGGTTGAGGTTGGATGGCATTCTTGCCCACCTTGACATTGAGGCTGGTTTGCTTCTCCCCCAATCACCTGGGTTGAGGTAACTGGAAGGAAGAACCAGACTAATGCCGCTACGATCAGACCGGCGATTGTCGACCTGATCACAACTCCCCGATCCATGGTGACCTCCTGAAGATCTCACCCGCCTCTGGCGGATGGCTAATTGCTAATGCAGGGTATATGTTAACGTGCTGCCATAAATGGCAAAGCACGATTGACCATTTTATGGCTGAGACTTGAAATTACCAGTCAACCAAAAGAACGACTTGCAAAAAAGTCGCCTTTCAGTTAAATGGCGACCTATAGTAGCATGAAAGAAACCAATTGTCAATAAGTTTTGAATACTATGTTTGAGAAATATAGTTTAACAACTTGGGGAGTTACAATAAACTTACCAGTTGATTAGAAACTTAACCAACTTTTTGATTATCGATGACTACCACAAAAAAAATTGCAGTTAATACTGAATTCTTTTCCCTAGTGTTTATCACTTGCTACCAGTTTCCTTTTCGCTTTCAAAATTTACCTTCGGCGCCTTTTTGGCTTCTTCTTCGGCTTCAAAAAATTCTTCTGGGCCAAAACCAAAGGTTTGAACAAATAAAACATTGGGGAAAACTTTGATCTTGGTATTGTAGTCCATCACCACCGAGTTATAGAACTGGCGGGCCGCTGCCACTTTTGTTTCCGTATCAGAAAGCTCTTCTTGAAGCTCCATGAAGTTTTGACTGGCTTTCAGTTCTGGATAATTTTCGGCAACTGCAAAAAGCGATTTTAATGCTCCGGTCAAAGCGTTATCAGCTTGAGCCGAAGCTTTAGCCCCAGATGCACCTAGAAGCGCCGACCTGGCGCGGGTCACATTTTCAAAAACTTCCCGTTCATGCTTGGCATAACCTTTGACCGTTTCAATCAGATTGGGAATTAAATCTGACCGTCGTTTTAATTGAACGTCGATTTGTGCCCAAGCCTCTTTAACCCGCATCCGGGCAGTTACTAAAGAATTGTACAAAAACCAAACAAAAACGAGTATTAAACCTAAGATAACAACAACTACTAGAATCGGTCCCATCAATTTCACCTCCTTCTGGCCAACTTTGTTTATTTTACTCTAAAATATTTCTTAAATTCAACCCATGGTAAGGTGTTGACAATATCTTTCTTCTGCGCCCAACCACGTCTGGCAACTGAAACTCCGTACCTCATGTTATCCAAGTGATCAACAGCGTGAGAATCGGTGTTAATAATCATTTTCACACCTCTTTTCACAGCTTCTCTGACTAGAACATCAGGTAAATCCAACCTTACCGGCCAAGCATTAATTTCTAAAATTTTGCTTTTTTCTTTTACTGCGTCAAAAATTTGCTCCCAATCAACTTCATATTCTTCTCTTTCATTCAAGAGCCTGCCGGTGGGATGGGCAATAATATTAACATATTTGTTCTCGATTGCTGCCAAAATTCGTTTGGTCATCTGTTCTTTTGTTTGCCTCATGCTGGAATGAACACCAGCGATCACAAAATCTAAATTGCCAAGAAGATTTTCTGGCAGTGAAAGCTTACCATCAACTAAAATATCAACTTCAAAACCCGTGAGTATATTAATTACTCTTGAGGATTTTAATTGTTCAATGCTCCTATTATGCTTGCTAACTAGGTTCTCAATTTGTTGGGCACTGTGAGTCCCTAAACCTGGAGTGTGTTCGGAAAAACCAAGATATTCATAACCCAGCTGCCTTGCCTTGGCAATTAAATCTTCAAAACTATCTTTGCCAAGATCATGGCCAGTTTCGACATCAAAAGAGGAATGAAGATGGACATCGCCTTTGATGTCTTCGAGCTCAACTAAATCCGGTAAATTGTGGGCCAATGCTGCTTCAATTTCGCCAATGTCTTCTCTAAGTTCCGGCGGGATCCAATCCAAACCCAATTTTTGATAAAATGATTCTTCAGTTGAAAACGGGTGAATTTTTCTGGCAATCTTTATCCCATATTCAGAAAGAGACCAGCCTTTTTTTAAGGCCAATTCCCGCAAGGCAATGTTGTGATGTTTTGAGCCAGTAAAATGTTGGAGAAGTGCTCCAAAAGAGCGTAGGGGCACAACTTTAATATCGACTTGAATGCCGTTTCCAAGACTTACCGAGGCTGATTTACCACCTGCTTCAATGACCCGGGCAACTTTGGGATATTTAAGAAAATGTTTGATAACTTCATCTGGTTTTTCGGTGGCAGCGGCTAGATCGATATCACCAACGGTAGCGACCATTCGTCTTAAACTACCCAGGGGTTCAATTTTTTCTACCGCCGGGCATTTTTTCATCCAGTCAACAATTTTTTGGGCATTCTCATCAGCAAAAGTTAACAAAACTCGGCCGGTCCGACGCCGCAGCTCCCCAATCGAACGCAAAATATCTTCTTCGGACTTTTGACCGAAACCTTCCAAGTTTCTAATTTTCCCTTTTCTGGCAACTTTCTCAAGGTCAGCAAGGGTTCTAACGCCAAGCTGGGAAGCCAGCCTGTAAGCTGTTTTAGGGCCGATTCCAGAAATGCCATTGATAGCAAACATTCCAGGCGGCAAATCCTTCTTTACCTGATCAAAATGTTTAACTTTGCCGGTTCTGAAAAGTTCATCAAGATGCTGGGAGATGCTGGCACCAACCCCCGGCAGGCTATCAAGCCTTCCTTCTTCCCAAAGGTCTTTGACTTCGCTGGTTGCATGTTCGATAGCGTCGGCCGCGTTGTTATAAGCAGTTACTTTAAAAAATGCCTCACCTTTCACCTCATAGGCAGCAGCAATGTCTTTTAAAAGTTGGGCAATTTCCCGGTTAGTCATTGATCTTTTCCAAGATTATATCAGCCTCGTGAACTCCCTGATATATCAGCAGCGCAAGACGCTCTGATATATATCAGAGAAACACCATCGAGTCTGACTCGAGGCGACCTGCTGATATATAATTCTCACTAGCGCTCAAATTATACCCATTATCTTGCCTGTTGCCAACAAGACTTATTGACGACTTGTTTCGTTTTTGTTAAACTGACGGCAACTATGGGCCCGTGGTGTAGCGGCCAAACACACCTCCCTGTCACGGAGGAGACCGCCGGTTCAAATCCGGTCGGGCCCGCCTTCTCCGTCAATTGGCGGATTCGACGGGTAAACCCCGTATAATCCTCTGCCCAGAAAGGAGGTGTTTTGTGGCTACAAAAGCTAGCTTTTCAAAAAAATTTTTTGCTGGGAGTAAATGGCAGGAGAATTTCACTGGATTAATTTTAGCAGCGGTTGTCATTGTAGTGATTGGCCTTTTAGTCTTTAATTACCTAAGTGGACGAGATGGTCAGCCAACCGGACCAACTCCTCAAAAAGAAACACCAACCCAAGCGCCTGGAAAAGAAAGTGGTTTTCAACCAGTGCCGCTTCCAACCACTCACAAGGTATCGGCTGGTGATTCTTTGGCTAAATTGTCACTGCGTTATTACAACTCAACCGACTTTTGGCCAGGATTGGCAAAGATTAATCAACTTGATAAACCGAGTTTGATTGAACCAAACCAGGAAATTAAAATTCCCCAAGAGCAAGATGTTCAAAATGTAACTGTTGAGGATTTAGCCCCTAAAGACCAAGGACCGATTACTGGCAACAGCTATACTGTCCAATACGGCGATACTTTAGCCAAAATTGCTCAAAGGGCTTATGGCGATTGGAGTCAATGGCACCGAATCGATGAAGCAAACCACGTCGGTCGATTACCAAATAGTAATCCATTGATTCATTCTGGCAACGTGCTTGTGATTCCTAGGTAGGAAATATTAAAATTAACTAGTATCTTGGTATTGTGTCACTCTTCCCGCCTGAAAAACTTGAGGCGGTAGTTAAGTGATACCCGCCAAATTTTTTTGCGGGATTAGTACAGTGGTAGTATGCTACCTTCCCAAGGTAGAGACGCCAGTTCGATTCTGGTATCCCGCTCATTTAATGTGGGCCGAAGAACTTTTGTCGCCGCTCAATAATAAACAGATATAGAACCTATCTATGATTTGTCCGAAGTTGTAACTTTTTAAAACTACATTTTGTCAATTGACCTTTTCTTGAGTTTGTGATCGAGATATAATATGATCTAAAGCCTGCCAAAGTGCCGCCTTAGCTCAGTGGTAGAGCAACTGTTTCGTAAACAGTAGGTCCTCGGTTCGATCCCGAGAGGTGGCTCACAAAAAATTAAAGCAGGTTTGTTCTCAAATTTAAAATGGCAACCAGAATCGGAAGACGGACAGCCAAAATCCTTGAAAAACAAGAAAGAGAGGTTTATAAGCGACTTTTGGTCGTTTTGGCAATTATCGTTTTTTTAGTGGTTGTCCTTTTTCTCTGGGGAATCCAAATTCTGGTAAAATTCGCCGAAGTTTTAGATTTTTTCCAAGGGCAGCGAGAAACAACTAGTCAACAAAATTCTATTCCTCCCCAACCACCAAATCTTGATTTTCTACCGTCGGCAACCAACAGTGCTCAAATAACAATAACCGGCCTGGCCGAGAGCGGTTCGAGTGTTGAGGTTTTTGTCAATAACCAGTCAAAAGCGCGCCTTCTGGTGGGTAGTGATGGCAAGTTTAAAACTGACGAATTGACTTTAAAGGAGGGAGAAAATCTGATCGAAGCAATAGCTACCGATGACGCTGGGGGCAAAAGTCAACCTTCACAAACAACTCAAATAATTTATGATAAAACAAAACCACCGTTGGAAGTTCAAGAACCAAACGAAGGAGCAACAATAATTGGCCAAAATAACAAAGTCGCAGTTAAGGGATTAACCGAACCAGGCGCTACTGTCACTGTTAACGGGCTGTGGGCAATTGTTGATCAGGACGGAAAATTTGAATATAACTTTCCCCTATCAGATGGAGAAAATATTTTGACCATTGAGAGCTCAGATCTGGCGGGTAATGTAAACACTGTTAAACGAAAAGTCTTCTACACCCGGTAATTTTCAACGACTGACAAAAATCTTTTTTAGGCAATCCAAATCCCATTTAAAAAAAGGGCTAAAAAGAGAGCCTGGTGGAGAAGGAAAATAATAGTTAAAAACCGGTCAAACAATTGGTTCTTGGCCAAAATTGCCAAGGAAAAAAACAGTGGGAAAGCCAAGAGAAAAAATCGGGGAAAACTGGTCAAGACTCCAGTTGAAAGTGAGACTAAAACTAAAAGAGCGCAATACAAAAGATAAGAAACTCTAAGTTTACCAATAGAGAAAATCAAAAGCAGCAAAAAGGCAATCGCTGCCGAAAATTCCAAAACTTCAACTGCAAAAAAAAGACTTCCAAAAGCTGAAAGTGAAAAAATACTCAAATATTTTTGCCAAAGAATTGATAGTGGAAAAATAAAAACCTCCCTCTGCCAACTTGCTTGAACAGTCAAAAAAGTTAAGGGGTTGCCAGTGACAATTTGCAAATAAAGCATATAGGAAAGAAGTCCCAAAGGTGGAACCGTCAGCCAGATGAAATCTTTTCTAATTTGGCGAAGTCGGAATTTTAGCTGGGCCAAATACTCAAAGACTAAAACTGGCCAAAGCAGAATTCCCAACGGTTTGGTGGCCGCCGCCAGAGTGGCAAAAATGGCAGCCATCGGCCACCTCCTGCGACGGGCAAAATAAAGTGCACCAACAGCCAAAAAAATAAACAGCGATTCACAGTAGGCAGCGGCTAAAAAGAAAGCCGTCGGGGAAATTAGAAGATAAAAAATTGCTCTTTGGGATGTTTTTAGATCAAAATCAAGCTTCGCCAGCTTGAAAAAGAAATAAAGGGCCAGAAGTAAAAATAAACTAGAAAGAACAAGGGCTGAGGCCAAAAAATTGCCCAAAAATAAAAAACTAAAAATTTTTATCAACAAAGGGTAAAGAGGGAAAAAAGCAAATTGGTCGCTGACAACATAACCATTCTTAGCAATTCCCAAAAAATGTCCGCCATCCCAAGCTGCCCAAGATTGCCAAAAATCAATCGGTGCACTATTTTTTATCAAATCCCCAAGAAGCCACAAGGCAAAAAAAGTAAAGATCAAAAGGCTTGCTCGCCAAACGACAAAAATTCCTAAAATGTCTTTTAGCCTGTTATTTTCTTTTTTTTTCATCGTGGATTGAAACATGCGCCAGCCCGATTGTAAACCAGAGCCAAACCATAATCAAAGAAAAAAGTAAGGAATTAACAAATTGGGAATGAAAAAAAAGTGAGATAAGGGAGACAACCACACAAAAGCTCAAATAATTATCCCGCCTTGTTTGCCAGTTTTTGACAAGAATTCGCAAAAAAATAAAGATAAAGATTGCCAAGCCTAAAAATCCAGAAGTGGCCAGAACAGTCAAAAGACTTGAATCAGAACCAGCACCAGCATGACCACCTAAAGGTTGATTTTGGCCAAAAAAACCAAATTTTGCCTGAGCAAAACGGTAATTATTAAAACCCAAGCCCCAAAATGGATAATTGGTAGCAAAAGTCAGAGCATTTTGCCAAGAAGTAATTCTTGCTTGAGCGGTGACATCGATAGTTAAGGCCCCAACAATCCGATCTTGGACTTTGGGGACAAAAACTGCAACGACGACGAAAAAAATCAAGAGAGTCAAAAAAAGCCTTTTTGATTTCAAAATCCCAATTAAAATTAAACTTACAAAAAACATCAGATAGGTACTCCTTGAAAAAGTTAAAATAATGGCAACGGTCAAAAAACCAATCAACAACCAGTGAAAAATATTAGACCGCGGGAGAAAAAGCATCTTTGAAATTAAAAGAATGAAGGTAAGAGTCAAAAACCCGCCCACAAAATTTGGATCTAAAAAAGTCGAAACTAATCGGTTGAAGTGTGGATCCCAACCATAAAGTGCCAAAAAACGCAAATCGGAAAAGATTAGAAACTGCAAAATTCCCAAAAAGGCCACTACTGTGCCCACCAAAATCAAAAGATTAGTCCAAAATGGTATCTCCTTTTTGTTCAAAGAGTTATAAACCACCAAATAAACTAAAGAATAAAAAACAAAACGCCAAAGAAAAAGGCTACCAATGGTCACCTGGATAGGAGTAAAAAATTTTAGGGCATTAATCAACGAAATGGCGGCAACCAACCAAAAGATTAAAAGTGGCCAAAAGCCGGGTGGAAATAAGATTTTTTGTTTGGAGAAAAAAAGCGAGATTAACCAGCTGCCAACCGCCAGCACCAAAACCAAATCAATCAAATTAAGCGCTCCGACAATCTCGCCAACTGGCAACCTGGCAAGTTGGCCAAAGGTTATTGAAACTAGTAAGACCACCAAAAGAAATTTTATTAACTTCATATATTTTGGGCTTTTAAAACATCAAGCGTTTGTTGGGCTGTCTTTTGCCAGGAAAAAAATTGAGCTCTTTCTTTACTTTTCTTGGCTAAATCTTGATAAAATCGGTCATGCCGAAGGTAGGAGGCCAAAATTCTGCTCATCTTCTGGGTAACTTCTTTTTCCTCTTTGTGATCGAAATAAAGGGGGGCTGGACCGCCGACTTCTCGCAGTGCGGGCAGATCAGAGCAAACGACTGGACAACCACAGGCAAAAGCCTCAACCAAGGGAAGCCCGTACCCTTCATCTTGCGATGGCAAGACTAAGGCAACAGTTTTTTTCAAAAGGGCTTGTTTTTGCAAATCTGAAACATATCCCAAAAAAATTACGTTTTTGGCAAGACCAAGACGCTTAACACTGGCAAAGACCTCAGAAAATTTCCAACCTCTCTGGCCAGCGATCACCAATTTAACATTTTTGTCAGGGAATTTGGTTCTCACTTTGGCAAAAGCCTCAAACAGGACTACCAGATTCTTGCGAGGCTGAATGGTGCCCAAAAAAAGAAAAAATGGGAAAGACTTGATGTTTTTTGGCAATTCTCCATTGCCAAGGCATTCTGGCCGGCCATGATGGATTACCGTAATTTTTTCTTGATCAAGCTTAAAAAGACGCAAAAGATCATCCTTGGTTGCTTGCGAGGGAACAATAATATGTTTTGCTCTTCTTAAGGATGGTTTTAAAAAGATTTTCGTCTCCCAAACGATTTTTGCGGGGTAGTCTTGCGGGTAGAGATAGGCCGACAAATCATGGACAACTAAGATACTTTTTGTAAGCGGTAGACAAGGCAGTAGATAACTATGGGTCGACAAATAATAATCCACTTTTTTGACAAATAAAAGAGAAAAATAGGAAACCAAATGCCAAAGGAAACCGTAAGGTTTAGGGCCAAATTCAATCAAATGTAGCTCTTGATCAAATTTCTCAAGATTTTCCACTAGATTTTTGACGTAGATTCCAATGCCGGCAGGTTTGCCGTACATTGGCCGGGTATCAATACCAACGGTGATCACAATTTCTCCTTTGGCAAACAAAAATAATTAGACGTTCAAAACGCCAAAACACGTTTTTTGAGTTTAACAGATTTAGATTTTAGGAGCAATCAAAAACTCAGGTTGGGTTATAATCGACTGTCGATGGTTATAAGATCGGCAAAACTTTCACGATCTTGCCCAACCTTGTAAACCTTGACCCAATCGCCGTTGGTGCTAATTAACTTTTCCAAATTTAGATAGGTGCCTAGACTTGGCTGCCATTCGGCAACCGGTTGAGAATGGCGAAAGGCGGACAAAAGAAGATCCTGCGATCCGCCACCCATTTGGACCACCATTTCGTGGGTAAGCATGATGTAATCGACCTTTTGCCAATCACCAGCAAATTTAGTGTCTCTCACCTGTGGATCGTAGCCGAAATTCCAAAAGAAGTCGGCATTGGCAAAGGCTTTATCGTTGGCATTGCGACTTTCGCGCATATCCAAAAAGGCAAAGTTATCAACAATAATTTTGGCACTTTCGGGCAAATGAGTTTTAGCCCACTGAACTGCTTGTTTTTGCTTGGAGGTCTCATTAACCTGGTAGGCGTCGGTATTGCGGAAAAAGAAAAAACCAGTTACCAGTACCACCCCAACAATTTCCCAAGGAACAAGGTTTTTGGCAAAATTAAGCTTTTTTTGGCTATTAAAAATAAAATATAAGGCCAGGGGGATACTGATTGAAAAAAGTGCCAGAAGCGGAATGATATAAAAATTAATAATCAATTTGCCTGAGAGTAAAAACAAAAAGAATGATAAAGACAAAAGGGAAATTGCCAAAAAGTTTTTTTTCTTTCGGTAAGCGATGAAATTAATAACCATTGCTGAAAGCCCACCTAAAATAATAAACGGGTCACGCCTCAACCAATCAAAAAAGGTTTTGAGAAATTCTTCAAATCCAGACAACGGACTATGATTCTGGCCCCGATTGACCTGATAGGAAATTGCCTCCACCAGAGATACGTGCGGATTCCGATTAAGAGTGACTGGCCAACTGGCAGGTAATAGCTCGGTTTTTAGGACCGCAAAAAGAATATAGATGGAAAAAATCATCGCCACTGTCAAAGTCCAGGAAGTTAAGGCAAAAGTCCGGTTTTCTCTTAAGGAATTGACAAAAACTAAAAAAATCATTCCTGGTAAAAGAAAAATCGCCGTTTCTTTAATCAAAAGGGCCATTCCAAAAAGGATAGCCGAAACTAAAACTGAAAACAGATTTCTGCCATCCTTGAGAAGCAAATAAATTGAAGCGAGCATGAAAGTTGTCATTAGATTATCCAGTAAAACTCGCCTTTGAAAATAAAGGCCAAGGGGTGAGAGGGAAAAAATCAAAACTGCTCCTGAGGCTATCCAAACGTTTGGTACTAAACGTTTGGTTATCTTGAAAATAAAAAAAGCACTGACAAGGTGAAAAATAAGCATTAAAATTCGGCCCGAATTGATCGAAAACCCAAAGGTGAATGGTCCGCCGCTTATCACTTGCCAAAAACCGATAATCATCCAGCCTAAAGGCGAATGGTCATAACGATAGGTGTATGGTGAAAGCTGGTGGTATTTAACGAACCACCAAGCTTGGGAAACGTACGTCCCTTCGTCGTTCTCAAAATAAGGGAAAGAAAACAAATTGAAACTAAAGGCTGCGGCTGAAAGTAAAATAACAGCCGCCAAAACCCAGGACTCATGCGTTGAAAGCCAAGCCAAAATTCGACCAAACAAGCTCCTCATGTCAATCTCGCCTCCTCGCCAGGAAGATCAAATTGCGCCTCAAAAGCCACCCGATGAAAACCAGGATGAGTGGTTTTTTCCCAATTAAGCTGACTGGTTGCCTCCCGCCAAAAAGCCCTCAAGGAGGCGGCGGAGAGCATCAACTGATAAGGAAAAAAAGTCAAAAAGAGAAGCAAATAATATTTAAAATGGATTTTTTTGTCAAACGACTGGCCAAATTCATGAAGACCAACCACGTTAAGAACCATGCCAAAAATTAAAGGATACATCGGGAAAATTAAAAACATCGCCACTACCACTGGCAGGTTAAGATAAAGTAATTTAAAAAGTAAAAATGGCAAAAAAATGCTGGTGACGGTGATCGTCAACGGGCTGACAAAAGTATAGATGGCCGCCAATTTTTGAATTGGGGTTGCCAGTTTGAAAATTTCACCCTTTTTTAAAACTTGTAAAAATCCCTGATTCCAACGAGTTCTTTGCCTGATAAACTCGGCCATCGTCTTGGGAGTTTCTTCTTGAGTGGCAAACTTGTCAGCATAAACCACCCGGATTCTGGCACCGGCAACTGCCAGTCTGATGCCGATTTCGGCATCTTCGGTCAGACAGAAGTTATCCCAACCGCCAACTTTTGTTAAAAAATCACTTTTGAAGAAAACCGTATTGCCGCCCAAGGAAACTACCCCTAATTTGGCGAAAAAATTGAGTCTGGATTTAAACCAAAAGTAATATTCCAAAACATTCAAAGGCGAAAACCAGCGGGAGCCAAAATCAACCAATTGAACGCCAGCTTGCAAAACATCAACTTCTTCGGTTGCGATAATTGAATTGGCTAGATTTAAGATTCCCGGACTGATATTATCTTCAGCATCAAAAACACAAACAATTTCTTTGCAGCTTTGGGCCAAACCAACATTTAAGGCGTGAGGTTTATTAATTGGCTGGTTGGCAAAAGTCACCAGTCGGACGTTTTGACAGGCGGGATCTGCGATCGCCCTCTCGACTTCGGTAATTGTCTCCAAATCGCCTGCTTCACAAACTACAAGAATTTCAAAAAAATCCTTGGGATAATTAATCTTGGCAGCCGAGAAAATTGTTTCTCTGATAACATCCTTCTCATGTCTGGCAGGAATCAAGATTGAAAAAGTCTTTTGCGGTGGGACAAAATGGACTTTCCGGCCGTTGGCCCAAGGGTTTTGCCAAACCATCCCTCCATCGATTGGCAGAGCTTGGTGACCATTTGAAGAAAAATCGGCCAAAAAATTGGCACGACGGAAACGCTCTAGGGTTGACCAACTGTAGAGCTTAAAAAAAATATTCAAAACTTCTTGAATAATCATGGCCAGCGACATGAGAATCGCCAGGCCGACGAAAAATCCAACTAGCACAATTTACTTCCTTTCAAAAATTGAATTGGAAAAATGGCCGTCTTAAGGCCAGGGCAGTCAAGCTTTTATACACTATCGAGCCTAAAATGTCAACTATAGGATAAATTATTCGGAAAACAAACAATCAGCTGGCGGAATAGGATTCGAACAGGAAAAATAATAAATTTAAGAATTTTAAATTGTGGGTGGTAGAGGATTTGAACCTCTGACCTCTCCGATGTGAACGGAACGCTCTACCGCTGAGCTAACCACCCTTCAATTGAGAATTATAAATCAGCCCTGCTTGCTTGACAAGTCAAGCTGAGCTTCTTGATATTTTTTCATTCGAAAAAAGCAAATTCGTTCTTGCTAAACCAAAACTTTGACCATTACAATATAGTGGTGGACTTTACAAAGAAATTTTTGTGGTTTTTTGCCGACATTGCTGAAACAATCGTTATCGCGATTGCCGTCTTTTTATTGGTCTGGGTGTTCTTAGTCCAGGCTTTTCGGGTTCAAGGAAGTTCGATGATCCCCAATTTCCGCGATGGGGAAATGATTTTAACCGACAAAATCTCCTACCGATTTACCCAACCCAAAAGGGGCCAAGTGATAATTTTCCAGTCGCCAATTGGCGAAAAGGACCTGATCAAAAGAGTGACCGGCTTGCCAGGTGAAACTTTGACTTTAAAAAATGGGGAAATTTTTATCAATGGTAAAAAACTTGAGGAAAAATATCTCCCAGCAGACGTTAAAACCTTTCCCGGCCAATTCATCAAAGAGGATCAACCAATCACCATCGGCTCAAACCAATTTATCGTTTTTGGCGATAATCGGCCGCACAGCCAAGACTCAAGGGAATGGGGGACAGTTGATAAGAAGCAAATTGTCGGCCGGGCTTGGCTGATTTATTGGCCAATCGCCAATATCTCTTTTGTCCCCTCAGCCAGTTACTAAAACTGCTTTGTGGATTTTGCGGATCGCCTCTCCAGTTTGGGTAGCATCACCGGAAAGGATCAAGGAAATTCGGGCTTGGACTCGCGACTGGCTGATTTTGACGTTTGGTTTGACTCCCCAGGTTTCCAAATGTTGAGTCAAATCCCGCTCAATCTCCTCAAGCTCGTCTGAAATGATGTGCGATTTTGGTTTCTTTTCTGAAAGAATTCGCTTTTGAACTCTGGCTTTGAGTCTTCTTGATAAGTCTTCGGCTCCCCTAACCGAAAGATTTTTTTGTAAAACAATTTTGTAGGCTTCAATCATCAAAAGCTGATCCTCCAGGGAGGCCAAAGCCCTAACATGCCCCTCGGTGGTTGCGCCAGAAACCAAAGCATCCTTGAGAGCATCAGGCAGGGACAAAAGTCTGACGGTATTGGAAATATAAGAGGAGCTTTTGGAAACCCGACGGGCAATTTCTTGGGTCGAAAGCCCAAATTCTTCAATCAGTCGTTGATAAGCCAAAGCCCTCTCAAGCGGATTTAAGTCAACTCGCTGGACGTTCTCAACCAAAGCCATCTCAAGCATTCCCCGAGGGGTGGTTTCCTTAACAATCACTGTAAGTTTAGAAAATCCGGCAATTTTGGCTGCCCGCCAACGTCGCTCTCCAGCAATGATTTGGTAACCGGCGGGGGTTTTGGCAACCACTAAAGGTTCCAAAACACCATGCTCGCGAATTGAATCAACCAATTCAACCAGTGATTCTGGGTTTATTAAGCCTCGCGGTTGGAGCGGATTTGGTTGCAAAAGATCAATGTCAAGTTCAACAATCTGGTCTGAAGTTTCAGCCATAACGACTTGCCCAAAATTAAGATGAAGAAATTACACTGACAATTCTTTTTCCCTTTTTATAACCAAACTGAACCAATCCAGAAGCTTTGGCAAAAATAGTATGATCTCTACCTTGAGCAGTTTTTTGACCAGGGAAAAATTTGGTCCCACGCTGCCGGACAATAATCTCACCGACGGCAACTTTTTGACTACCAAAAATTTTTACTCCTAGTCTTTTGCCAATACTGTCTCGATTGCCCTTAACTGCTCCACCTGATTTTTTATGCGCCATTGTGTAACCCTTTCGTGAAAATTATTATATGCAGTAAAACAGATTTACCAAAAGATGTCAACCGGAAATTGAGAACTACTTCACTTATTTTGGAGATAAAATCTCCAAAACTTGAAGTTGGGTCAAGAATTGACGGTGGCCAGTTTGCCGGTGGTAGCGAGATTTAGCTTTAAATTTTTCAACCAATAACTTTTTTCCTTTGAATTGTTTTTGAATTTTAAAGACAATCTGAGCACCGACAACTTTCGGTTTACCAATTAAAACCTCACCGTCTTTGACCAAAAGGAGGATATCATCAATCTTCAATTTTTCACCCTCTTGACCAGCAAGGCGGTCAACGACCAAAAGGTCGTCGTTTTTTACTTTATATTGTTTACCAGCGATACTAACGACAGCGTAGATCATCTTTTTTTGTCCGGTTGGTCATTTTAATCAAACTGAAGGCATCAAGTCAACCCAAGCAAAGATATTAACGTCTGGGTGCAAACCTGGCAACCGAGGCAACCAAACCCAACATCAGATAAGTAGTAATAACCGAACTGCCACCATAGGATATCAAAGGGAGAGTTACTCCAACTACTGGAACCAGGCCTAAATTCATCCCAACATTAACAAAGGTTTGGAATAACAAAAAAGTGGCAACACCAACAACTACTAAAACACCAAACCAGTCATCAATTTTGGTTACCACTTTTAACACCCGAATAACCAAGAAAGCAAAAATTGACAGAAAAATTAGGGCCCCAATCAAACCTAGTTCTTCGGCCAAAACAGCAAAGATAAAATCGGTGGTCTGGGCTGGTAAAAACTGAAGATGAGATTGGGTCCCATGACCAAAACCACGGCCAAAAAGTTGACCAGAACCAATGGCAATGGTTGCCTGAAGAACGCTGTAACCGGCACCCAACGGATCAACGCCGGGGCTCAAAAAGGATAAAATTCTTTCCTTTTGATAGGAAGCCAAAAAAAACCAGATTAAGGGAAAAGCCAAAAAACCGGTGAGAAAGACCGAGCCAAGGTGCAAGAAATTTGCCCCAGAAACCACCACCATACCAGTCCAGATTGCCAAATAAACGACCGCATTACCTAAATCTGGCTGCCTAAAAACCAAAACTGCCAGACTGACCACTAGCAAAAGACTCAAAAAGAAATTAGAAATTCGGCCAACGTTTTTTCGACTCAAAAAAACGGCCAAAATGATTATCAAAAGGATTTTGACCAATTCGGCGGGTTGAAAGCGGAAAATTCCCAATTCAATCCATCTGACCGCCCCTTTTGCCTCCGTTCCCCAAAAAAATAACATTAAAAGCAGGACAAAACAAATCACCAAAAAATGGCCGGCAAACTTTTCCAACAGGCGGTAGTCAAAATGGGAAACAAAAAAAAAGAGTATTAAACCAATCGCCACAAAACCGATCTGTTGGAAGGCCAGTTTTGGATCAACCGAAAAAAGCATCAAAATTCCCAAGGAAGATAGCGCCAAAGCACCTAAAACAATCGACCAATTGAGGCTTGAAAAAATATTCTTGGGCATCAGTTAACTTTTTTAATTTCTAATTTTTTGGCCTTGATAATTTCTGAAGATAAAGTTTGATTTTTGATTTCTTCTTCAAACTCCGTGGGCCAATCTGGTGCTAAAACAACAATTTTGGCAGTCAAAGGCAGATCTTCTTTTCTCCTCAACTCTTGAATCTGACGAACCAAATCCCTGGCCTGACCTTCTTTTTTCAGTTGGTTAGTGATTTTCGTCTCAAGAGTAACTTTGATGATCGAAGATTTTTTGCCAAACTCGACCTTTTTAACATTGATCTCAGCGGCAATAACTTTTTCAACTTCTTCTGATAATTCTTGCGACGCTTGATAAACCAAACTTGCTAAAGGTTGTCTAACTTTTAAACCAACTGCTTTTCTTCGGCTGTGAGCCGCCTCAACTATTTCTCTGGCAAGAACCATTTCTTTTTCCAACAAATTATCGATTAGTTTGTCATTAACTTTGGGCCAAGTGGTGAGGTGAACCGATTCTTCACCGGTCAGGTTGCGGTAAATTTCTTCACTGACAAAAGGAACAATGGGGGCCAAAAGTTGGGAAAACTGCATAAGAACCAGCCAAAGCGTTTGATAGGCGTCGTTTTTGTCTTGACTGTTTTCAACAGTCGGTCCGATTCGGTCTCTAATTCGTCTGACGTACCAATTTGATAGATCATCAATAAAGTTTTCCGCGTTGATAGTTGCTTGGGCAGCATCAAATCTTTTAGTCGTCAAACCATCTAGAGCTTCGGTCACCTGGGCAAGACAATTATTAAATCGGGAGACGATCCAGCGGTCTAAAACTTGAGTTGAGGTAAATTGCCTCTGACTTGGACTCCAATTATCAATCTTGGCATAGCTGGTCAAAAAGAGGTAAACATTCCAAAGCCGCAAAAAATAAAGTCGGCGGATTTCATCTGCTTGATGATAACCAAAATTAACATTATTTTCAGGTTTGGTGCGCAGGTACAACCAACGCATCACATCAACACCAATTTTTTCGGCTGCTTCATCAAACTCAATCGCATTACCTTTGCTTTTGTGCATTTCCTCACCTTTTTCGTCCCGAACCAAACCGTGACCAAGAAGATTTTTAAAGGGAGCAAGATTAACAAGGCCAGTACTCATAGCAATCAGCGAATAAAACCAATTTTTAAATTGGCCAGGAAAAGATTCTGTCACAAAATCGGCTGGAAACCACTCTCGCCAGAAATTTCGATCCTCAAAATATTTGAGGGTTGAAAAAGGAACAATACCAGCATCAAGCCAGGGATTGCCAACATCGGCTACTCGATCAATTACTTCGCCACATTTTGAGCATTTAATTTTAATCTCATCCACCCAAGGACGGTGGGGAGAGTTGCCCTCAAATTTGTCCCAACCTGAAACTGTTTTGTTTTTTAATTCTTCTTTTGAGCCAATCACCTCAAAATTTTTGCACTTTTGACACTCCCAAATTGGCAAAGCCAGCCCCCAATAACGTTTTTTGGAAATTAGCCAATCGGCCATATTATTGAGCCAATCGAGTTCTCGCTCATATCCCCATTTGGGAATCCAGTTAATATCTTTGATTACTTGTTTCATCAGTTCCCGATAAGTCTTGCTGGTTTGGGGATCTTGGCGATCCATCGCAATATACCATTCATCAACCACCCGCCAAACAAGTTCGGTTTTGCAGCGCCAGCAAATTGGATATCGATGAGTGTAATCCTCGATTTTAAAAACTAAACCCTGTCTGGCTAAATCATCAAGAATCATATCAGGATTGTCCTTCGCATTCTTGCCTGTGAACTCGCCAAAGCCTTCGAGGTAGTTGGCGGATTCGTCGATTGAGGCAATGACCGCCAGATTTTCTTTCTGCGCCAAATCAAAATCTTCCTCCCCTGCACCTGGGGCAATGTGCACCAAACCAGTACCTTCCTCGGCTGTAACTAGATCCTGCGAAAGGACAACTTTGTGGAAAGTCGAAGGATTTTCTTCTTTGGCTTTCTTTACCGCAGGTAGATCGTCATACGGTCCTTCGTAAAACCAACCAACCATTTCTTTGCCAACTTTGGAAGGCGATTTCCTTTTGGCAACTTTTTCAGATAGATTTGCAGCCAGAAGAATTTTTTTAAATCGCGCATAAGTATCGGCAGCAAACCAAAGCACGTCACCGTCTACTTCTAAACCCTGGTATTCAAGATCAGGATTCACGGCAATGGCAACATTGGAAAGAAGAGTCCAAGGGGTGGTAGTCCAAACTAAAAGATATTCATTTTCCCGCCCAACAATTGGATATTTTAAATAAACTGCTTTGTGAGTGAGCTCTTGATACTCTTCGGTTAAAATTTCGTGTTGGGAAATGGCGGTTCCGCAACGGGGACACCAGGGCACACTATCTCTCCCTTTATAAAGCCAGCCTTTTCCGTGAATTGTTTTAAGATAATGCCAGATGGCATAATTATTCTCATCACTTAAAGTACAATAAGAATGATCCCAATCCATAAAATAACCAAGTCGTCTGGAGTGCTCGGTCAAAACTTTGGCAAAGTATAATGTCCGCTCTTTGCACTTGTTGACAAAATTGGCAATTCCAAAATTTTCAATATCTTTTTTGTTTTTGAAACCAAGTTCTTTCTCAACCGACACTTCCACCCACAAACCTTGATTGTCAAAACCATTTTGGAAACGCTGTTGGTAGCCAATCATGTTATAAAACCGCTGCCAAAGGTCCTTATAAGTTCTTCCCCAGGCATGGTGAACACCCATCGGACCATTGGCGGTAATTGGGCCATCCAAAAAGCGAAACTTTTTGTCTGCCTTCTGGTTTTTGGCCAAATACTTGGCCAAGATGTGATGTTTTTCCCAATACTCTAAAGTTTGCCTCTCAAGTTTGGGAAAATCAACTTTTTGGGAAACTTTTTTAAACTTCATTGATTTTACCAATTTTAACTTGCTATCGCCTGAGATTCAATCAATTCTTGATTTTGCTCTTTTGAGCAGCTTTGACAAATTCGCGGTAGAGTGGATGGGGATAAAGAGGTCGGGATTTAAACTCAGGATGAAACTGAACAGCGACAAAAAATGGATGATTTTTGATCTCGATCAATTCGACTAATTGTCCGTCCGGCGAAGTTCCACCAATTACCAAACCGGCACTTTCCAGTTTCTCCCGATAAGAATTATTAAATTCATAACGGTGGCGGTGGCGTTCAAAAATTGCTCGGCGGGCATAAGCCTTACGGCTGATCGTTCCTTCTTTGAGGATGCAAGGATAAACACCAAGTCTCATCGTTCCACCAAAAATCTTTTTTGATATGTTTTTAATTTGTGACGACATAACATGGATAACCGGATGAGGCGTCGCCGGATCAATTTCTACTGTTTGGGCACCTTTTAGACCGCAAACGTTTCGGGCAAATTCAACTGTTGCCAATTGCATACCAAAACAAAGACCAAGATAAGGAATCTTATTTTCGCGAGCGAATTTAATGGCAGTGATGATTCCCTCAACCCCCCTGGCACCAAAACCGCCTGGAACCACAACCCCGGCAAATTTTTTCAAAAACCCGGCTCCCTTTTTCTCTAACTTTTCACTATCAATCCAAACAATTTTGGGCGAGACTTTGGCAGACCAACAACCATGTTTGATCGCCTCAATCACCGAAACATAAGAGTCCTCCAAGGCAAAATCACCGGTGGTGAAATATTTGCCAACGACCGCAATTGGTAGTTCTGGCTTTTGGGACTTGATGACATCAACTAACTTTTTCCAGGCCGAGAGGTCTTTTTTGCCTCCGCGAAGCCCCAATTTCTCAAAAATTTTGCGGCTAAGTTTTTGTTGTTCCAAAACCAGCGGGACTTCATAGATTGACTGGACATCGGGATTGGTAAAAATGTCGTCGGGATTCATATTGCAAAAAAGAGCCAATTTCTCCCGGCGCTTTTCGTCCATTGGTTCATCAGAACGGCCAATCAGAATATCGGGCTGAATTCCAGCCGAATTTAAAAGCCTGACCGATTGTTGAACGGGTTTTGACTTCATCTCACCCAGGCTTTCGGGGGTTGGCAGGTAGCCAACATGGAGATGGATCACATCTTGCGGTTGGCGGAATTTGAGAATCCGAGCTGCCTCCAAAAACAAAATGTTTTGATATTCACCAACGGTTCCACCAATTTCGATCAAAACAACATCAGCTCCATATTTTTCCCCGGCTTTTTTAATCCGTCTGATAATTTCTTCAGGAATATGGGGGACAACTTCAACACATTTACCTCGATAACCAAGGCTTCTTTCCCTCTCAATCACCGCCTGATAAATTTGGCCAGTAGTAGTGAAATTTGCCAAAGAAAGATTGATGTTTAAAAACCTCTCATAATGACCAAGATCTTGATCGGTCTCGGCCCCATCTTCGGTCACAAAAACCTCACCATGCTCGGTTGGATTCATTGTCCCAGCATCCACGTTAATATAAGGATCGCATTTAAAAGGTGAAACAACTAAGCCTTTTGATTTTAAGATGAGCGCTAAAGATGCGGTGGTAATTCCTTTGCCAACGCCTGACAATACACCACCAGAAACGAAAATGAATTTCTGTTTTTTAACCACCTTCAAAAAGCGCTTGCAGAAAACAAGCTTAAGATTATTTTAATCGATTAAGAAAAATCTCTCAACTGCGAGATTGGCGAAGGAAGGTAGGGGTCTCAAAAATGTCACCCTCATCAACCGGTGGAGCTTCGTCAGGTGGTAGTTGACCATCAACTTCTTCGCTGACAAATTCGCGGGTCGGTCGGGCAACCATTTCGCGCATCCGTTGTTTAGATTCATCAAAACCAGCGGCAATGACGGTAATTTTAACGATATCAATCATCGAATCATCAACCGAGGCACCAAAAATAATATTGGCGTCCGGATCAGCTGATTCTGTAATAATGCGGGCCGCCTCATCAACCTCAGCCATAGTCAAATCAGAACCGCCGGTAATGTTGAAAAGAATTCCTTTGGCTCCATCAATTGAAACTTCCAAAAGTGGTGAGGCGATTGCTGACCTTGCAGCAGTCGCTGCTCGGTTATCACCGCTACCGGTGCCAATTCCCATCAAAGCCGAGCCAGCATTAGACATAATGGTCCTCACATCAGCAAAATCAACGTTGATCAGACCCGGCACCACAATTAAATCAGAAATTCCCTGAACACCTTGACCCAATACCGAATCGGCAACTTTAAAGGCATCCAAAAGCGACATCTTCTGATCGACCACTTCAATTAACCTTTGGTTGGGAATGATGATTAAAGTATCGACTTTCTCCCGCAAGTTAGCAATTCCTTCTTCAGCAACCAACATTCTTCTGGTGCCCTCAAAAGCAAATGGTTTGGTGGTCACTGCCACTGTCAGAATTCCCAATTTTTTGCCGATCTCGGCAACCACTGGTCCAGCGCCAGTACCAGTTCCTCCACCAGCACCATAAGTTAAAAAAACCATATCCGCATCAGAGAGTAACTCTCTGATTTTTTCAGTTGATTCTTCAGCTGAGGACTTGCCAATCTCCGGATCAGAACCAGCGCCCAAACCTTTAGTTAATTTTTCGCCAATCTGCAGTTTAGTTGGCGCTTGGCAGGTCATCAGAGCTTGAGCATCAGTATTGATACCAACAAAATCAACACCCTGGATTTGTTGAAGGGAAATCATGGAGTTAATCGCGTTGCAACCCGAACCGCCAAGACCAACAACTTTAATCTTGGCAAATTTCGCAACTTCTGGCTTGATGAATGACATAGAAGTCCAAAAACAGAAAGAATTTTTGCTTTTGGCAGTTTAGCAAAAAAAAATTTTTATTGCAAGCACCAAACTTGCCCTGCTAGGGCAAAAATGATTTAAGCCAGTCCAACCCTCGGTCAATCAAACCCTTAATTTCTACTCGGCCAACCAGAGGAAGTCTGGCTTCTCCTTCAAGTTCAGCCTGGGCGGCGTAAAGTACCAATCCCAGACTGGAAGCATAAGCCGGACTGGAAATTTCCTCAATCAAGCCGGTAGCGCCAGTTGGCGAACCAATTCTTGATGGCATGGCCAACTCATGTTTGGCCAATTCCGCAATTCCTGAAGTTTGAGCACCACCGCCAGTCAAGACTAAACCAGCTGGAGTCATTCCGCCAAAACCAGATTTTTGGATTTCAATTTTCACCATGTTTAAAATCTCAATTAGTCTTGGTCGCATAATTCCGTCAACTAAGGTTTTTCGGGAAACTGTTCGAATCTCGTCGGTAATTCCAAGTGATGACAAATCAAGAATATCATCATCTTTCTTCTTTCGCGCCGGCTCCCCTGCCTCCTCTTCTTCGTCTGGTTGAACTGCATGCTTGGGCGGCTGGGAGAGAAAAAGTTTAATCTTCTCAGCAGTCTCAAGACTGACCCTCAAGCCGATTGCCAAATCATTAGTGACGTTTTTGGCGCCAACTGGTATAACGGCTGAATGAGCCAGGGCCCCATCAACAAAAATGCAAATGCTCGTTACTCCTCCACCAAAATTAACCAAAATCACACCTAGTTCTTTTTCAGTTTCAGTCAAAACTGATTCGGCAGCCGCCAAGCCGGAAAAAATCAAACCGGAAACGTCAACTCCAACTTCCTGAACACATTTGGCAACATTTCTCATCGCTGTGGCCGCCCCAGTGATAATGTGGGTTTCTACTTCCAACCTTACTCCAGTCATCCCCATCGGATCTTTAATTCCAGCTTGGGCATCAACAATAAAATAACGGGGTAAGACGTGAATAATTTCTCGTGAAGACGGCAAGGAAATTGCTCGGGCAGCCTCGGTCACTCGCCGAACATCATCAACCGTGATCTCGTTCTGGGGCTGAGAGACAGCAACCACTCCTTTGGAATTTTGGCACTCGATGTGGGTCCCTCCAATGGAAACAACTGCTGAACCAACCGAGTAGCCTGCCATCCTTTCAGCCGCCTCCAAACTTTCAGTAATCGCACTAACCGTTTCTTCAATATCAACCACCTGACTTTTGCGCAGGCCGCGAGAGGGAACAGCAGAGACGCCAATCACATTAACCTGATTCTCGCCAGTTATATTGGCAATGACGGTTGCGATTTTTGTCGAACCGATATCTAGTCCGACAATTACTTTATCTTTGGCCATCCAAAACTTTATTCCTTTTTTCTGACCACCGGCTTATCAAATCGAAAATCTATAAGCGAAAATTTTTCGCCCTTTATTTTAGCCTGACTCAATATTAATTGTAAAGAGGATGTCTGAAAATTTAACTCCTTTTGAGTTGAAAATTTAACTTCAAGCCCATCTTTTAAGAGAATATCAATGGTTTTTTCGCCATCAAGTTGGGCTTGGGAAACTTCAAAACCACTTTCGGTAAGCTTGGAAAGTAAACCAACAGCAAAATTGACCTGCGATCCCAAAATATGCTGACCGGTGGAAGGGGTGGCGGAAGAGGTAACTTTTAAAACTGGTAAACCGCCAGGATCAGCAGTTTTTTTAAAAATCAGACCGTCACTATCGATGATGTAAAAATCGGTGGCAAAATTGGCAGAGCTAGTTGCGATTTTCTCCAGAAAAAGCTGAACTGACTGGCTGGAGATTTCTTCAGGAGGCAATAGCTCAAAATTATCCACTTGCCGGCTTTGAAATTGCAAGGCGGCGACTGGTTTTCGCTCAACAATGGTCACCTTTAACTTGTCAGGCCAATGTTTTTCAAAATGCACTGCCTTTAGACAAATAAACTTGCCAAGCAGCAAATTTTGGTAAACCTGGGGGTTTAAAAAAACCAGACTTCGGCCAATGACATCAAGATTGTTCGAAACCTCTTCTTTCAAAAGACAACCAATATTGGTCTGAAAATTAACATCCAGCCTGTGGATCAAAAATAAATCCGATCGCAAAGCTAAAATCAAAGTTGCGATCAACAAAAAAACGATGATCAAAATGCTGATTGGTTTAAAGGGAACGATAATTTGTCTACTTTCGACCGGCACCAAAAGTTTCGGGCTCCTTCTCACAAAAAATCGGAAACGGCGGTGAGACCTCATTTCTTTAAGTATACTAAATCAGCTTCAATCTTGGGCAAGGGCAAGAATAACTCTTGCCAATTTTGGGGCAGCATCACGGCGGAAGTTTTTTTCTGCTTTTCGGGCATTTTGTTTAAAATCCTCAAAATTAGAAAAAACCAATTTAATTTGTTCAGAAAGACTTTGCCCAGATAATTTTTCCTGAGGCAAGATGATTGCTGACTTTGCCTTGGCCAGAACTTGGGCATTTTTAGTTTGCTCATCGTGTTGCGACCAGGGAATGGGAACAAAAATGGCTACCTTACCCAACGTTCCAATTTCCCAAACAATATTGGCCCCGGCTCGGCAGATAATCAAATCAGCCCCATTTAGAACCGCACCAATGTTGTCCTGATCAAGATACCTGGCTAAATACAAACGAGAGTTATCTTCACTTGAGAGATTTCTTGCCAAGCGGTTGAGATCTTCAAAATCTTGGTAAATTTTTGAACCACCAGTTTGAATGATCAGACGATAATTTTTAATCAGCACTGGCAAAATTTCGCCAACTGCTTGGTTAATTTGGTGCGAGCCTTGATTACCACCGGTGACAAACAATAGTGGAACGCCAGAAGAATCCAAAAACTTTTGTAATTTTTTGTCTTTCGCTTGCTTGTTAAAAATTTCCCAACGGAGGGGATTGCCAGTCGAAACTGTTTTCCCGACTGGAAAATACTGAAGTGACTTTGGCCAAGAAACGGCAATTTTTTGGGCCAAGAGGGCAATAATTTTGCTTGCCAAGCCAGCTTCTTGAGTTTGTTCATGGGTAATAATCGGGATTCGCAAAAGCCAACCAGCAATCACTGTCGGTACGGCCACATAACTGCCAAATGAGCAAATTACCGCCGGTTTCACTTTTAAAAGCAAAAAGAAAGCTTGAATGAGACCGACGGGAATTTTTAAAAGACTGATAATTGTGTAGCTGGTGAACTTTCGCTGGAGTCGGCCAGAAATTATTGGGTAAAAGGGGATTCCCAAAGAGGGAATAATTTGCGATTCAGCAGAAAATGAAGGATCACCTTCCAGCGGATGCAGACGGCCGAAAAAGAAAATCTGGAGATCCTTTTTTTCTTTTTTTAAAGCCTCAATAGTTGCCAAGGCTGGCGTCAAATGCCCACCGCAAATTACAATCTTCATCCTGGAGAAATTTTAAATGAATTTTTGAAGAAAAGCTACTTCAATCTGAAAATTAACGGATCGGTCTTGTTAGATCCGCTTCCGCCGCCTGATAAGCCACTGGTGCGATTTTTGCTTCAAAAGCTTCTAGTATTGCTAGAATTCCTTTAATTTGATATTGACGATCACTGTTTATGAAACTTTGGAGAACTTGGGCAAATCGTTCTCGTCTTTCTCCAGCTTCCTCCTCAGTAGAAGGGACTTCAGCGAAAGCATAAGTAAATAAAGCTCCACCAAGGTCTAATCCAAATTGGTCAACCAACTCTTCTCTTTTGACTGCTAACGCTTGTTCTTTTTGCGCCCGAAATCTTTCGACATCTTCATGTCTTGCCATTTTCATTCACCTCCTTTTGAAAAAACTGCCTTTTTGGCAGCTTGAGGGGAATTTTAGGGGTTTTTACCATTCGTGTCAACTATTCTGGCTGGCACACTTTTTGGTAAATGAGTATAATTGACTTGGCAATCATAACAGTAATGAAAACCTGCCCATGAAAAAAATTTTTTCGCTTCATTTTAAAATCCCCTTTCTGATCATTTTTACGATCGCAACCTCACTAGCAACCATCTGGGCTGAATCCAAATATCTTTTTGGCGGTGAAATTTTGGAAAACCTTTCAAATAATGATTTTTTATTAACCGCCTGCCTGACCGCAGTCTTCTTTTCACTCCTTTTCGGTTTGGCTTTTTCGGCCTCATTTGCCTCAATTCTGGAAAAAATTTCCCGCTCAGCCAAAAAAATCGTTGGCGGCCAATATGATCTGGAAATTAAAAACCGGCCGTTGGATGAAATCGGAGAACTGGTTGCCAATTTTGAAAAACTGCGTCTTTGGGTTGCCGATCACGCTGGCAGTTGGGAAGAAGAAAAAAACAAAGCTGAGGCGATACTTGATAACATCGGTGACAGTGTCATGGCGGTTGATCTGAAAGGCAATATCTTTTTGTTTAACAAAATGGCCGAAGAAATCACTGGCCTTAAAAAAACCGAAGTGATGGGGCAGCCTTTTTACAATCTGATCAAATTTTTTAATCGAGCCACTGGCGATGACGTCACCAGCTTCATTAACCAATCTTTAATCTCTGTCCAACTAACAAAACCGGCCTGTGATGTTGACATGTTTTCCACCAAGAAAGCCAAGATTCCAGTAGCAACAGTCGCTACCCCAATTAAGGGCCAAAAAACTTTAATCGCTGGAGCAATCGTAGTTTTTCGCGACGTCACCCAAGAATTAGAACTGGAAAGGATGAGAACTGATCTTATTTCCATTACCTCCCATCAGCTGCGTACCCCTTTGGCTGAAATCAAAGGTTTGGTAGAACTTTTGATTGAAGGAGTCGGGGGAAAGTTGGCTGCCAAACAGCTTGAACTTCTTCACGATACCCAAAAAGCTACCCAAAGGATGATTGATCTTGTTAACGATCTTCTAAATATTACTCGGCTTGAACAGGGTAAAATCAAGTTTAATTTCCAAGTCTTAGAAATCGCCAAGCTGGTCTCCGAAGTCTTTGGGAATTACCAGCCAGAAGCCGAGCAAAAACATCAAAACTTCGTCTTAACTTTGCCTCCCAAAAGACTTTTTGTTTCTTGTGACAGCGACAAGACCAAGGAAGTAATTGACAACTTTATTGCCAATGCATTGAAATACACCCCTCAAGGCGGTACAATTAATGTGTGGGTTGACAGTGATGAAAGAGGAGTTTGGGTGGTAGTCAAAGATAATGGGGTTGGTATCCCTAAAGATAAACAAGGATCGCTTTTCCAGAAATTTTCCCGAATTCCCAATCCTCTTTCCCAAGAAGCTGGGGGTATTGGCTTGGGGCTTTATGCAGCCAAACAGCTTGTCCAACAACAAAATGGGCAAATTTGGTTTGAATCAGAAGAAAGAAAAGGATCAACTTTTGCTTTTATCCTACCCGAAGTAAAGGAGTAATGATGAGAGAAAAAATTTTAGTCGTTGATGATGAAGAACTAATTAGAAAAATTTATTTTGAACGGTTAAATTTTGAAGGTTTTGAGGTTCAAACTGCCAATGATGGGATTGAGGCGTTTGATAAAATGAAAACTTTTATGCCCGATTTAGTACTTTTAGACATTTTAATGCCCCGAAAAGACGGTTTTTCCGTCTTGGAAGAGATGAAAAAAGATCCCCAACTTAAAGATACGGCGGTGATTGTTTTGACTAACGCTGGCCGAGAGGATGATATCAAAAAGGGGATTTTTCTGGGAGCCAACGATTATCTGATTAAAACTAATTACTCACCAAACGAAATTGTTGGTAAAATCACCGCTCTTCTTAAAGGCACTAAATCAAAAACTTATCATCTGGCAATTAAGGAGACTTTTAAGGATGCTCAAAAATTTGCTCAAGATTTTGCCTATGTTAATAATTTCCGCTGTCCAAAGTGCGGTGAGCAAATAACCTTGGAGCTCAAACCCAATCCTCAAGACAAAACTAATCGGCAATTTTTTGCCAATTTTGTTTGCGAACGCTGCACTTTGGCCGCCCAAACCCAAACGCCACCCACTCAATAGTTTTATTTTTCGGCAATTTTTTGCCTGGAGATATTTAAAATCACCCCAACGCCAAAAAGCGAAACAATGAGTGATGAACCACCGTAGGAAATAAACGGCAGAGGCAAACCGGTTAGGGGAAGAAGGGCAACCATCGATCCGAGGTTAAAAAAAGCTTGAAGTCCAATCCAAGTAGTAATTCCTGCGGCCAAAAGGAAACCAAATTTATCAGGAGCGTTTCTGGCAATGGCAAAACCCCGCCACAGCAAAAACAAAAAAACTGCAATTAAGATCAAGCCACCTACAAATCCAAGTTCTTCGGCAATAATGGCAAAAATTGAATCAGTCGCCACCTCCGGCAAAAATTCAAATTTTTGTCTTGAACCACCCAAACCCAAACCCAAAAGTCCACCAGACCCCAAAGCGATTAGAACTTGATTGATGTGATAAGAAATTCCCTGCGGATCACTAGTTGGATTAAAAAGAACTTTAAGACGTGCCAACCGGTAAGGAGCCGCCACAATCAAGCCTAAAAAACCAAGAGCAAAAAAAGGAATTCCAAAGAAAAAATACCAGATTGGTGCACCGGAAAGAAAAAAAATCACCAAAGCGCTCAAAACGATCACTCCGGCAGTTCCCATATCAGGCTGGAGTAGCAATAAACCTAAAATTAGGCCAACTAATAAAAAGTAAATTGCCAGTTTTTTCCTCTCAACTTGCCATTGGAACTTGGCAAACCAGGCCGACAAATAGACAATAAAAGCGACTTTGAGAAATTCACCTGGTTGGAGAGAAAATGGTCCAAAATCCAATCTTCGGCGAGCACCATAGACCTCAGATGACAATCCAGAAATCAAAACCAAAATCAAAAGGATAATTGCTGCTGTCAGGAGAAAAATTGAAAGCCTACTATAGCGATGGTAATCAAAAAAAAGACCAAAAGAAAGACCAAATAGGCCAAAGCCGGCCCAAATAATTTGGTTTTTGACAAAGTAAAATTTATCGCCAAAATCGGAAGCGGCAATCACCACTGAGGCGTCAAAAATCATTACCAGTCCAAAGATGGTCAGGCCCAAAACAACTAAAAGTAAAGGAAGATCAGGTCTTTGAAATTGAGGTTTTAATTTCACCAGTTTAATTTTTCAGCTTCAAACTTTTTACAATTCGTTTGAACTTTTCGCCACGGTCGAATTCATTTTCAAACATACCAAATGAAGCGCAGCCTGGTGAAAGAAGTACCACGTCACCGGCTTTGGCAGTATTTTTGGCAGCCAGGATGGCAGTTTGAAAATTGTCGAATCTTCCTAGAACCTTTGTCTTTTGCAAATTTTTAGCAATTTTGTCAGTTGCTGAACCTTCAAGCAAAACAACCCCTTTGGCTTTTTTGTTGATCACCCTGACCATTTGCGTATAATCCAAACTCTTGTCTGTCCCACCACAAATTAAAATCACCGGGGCAAAGATGGTTGAAAGAGCGGCCATTGCTGCCTCAGGGGCAGTGGCGCAAGTATCATTAATAAATCTCACCCCGCCAATCTGGCCGAGATCTTCCAGACGATCGGCTAAAGGCTTGAAACTCGTTAGTCCTTCGACCAATAAATTTTTCTCAATACCAAATATGCCAGCTACCGTCAGTGCGCAGGCAACATTTTCCAAATTGTGATTGCCCAGCAAGCGACAGGACCTAATTATTTCCTCAGATAAATCGGCAGCCGAGAAAAATTTGACCTGTGATTTGGCTTGATCGGCAAGTTTCCTGGTTAAAGTTTGATTTTTGTTGGTGATGAAAAAATCCTTTGACCCTTGAAATTCAAAAATCAATTTTTTCGCTTCAACATAATCAGCAAAAGCGGGGTAGCGATTCAGATGATCTTTATAAATGTTGGTCAGAACCGCAATGTGAGGGCTTAAATGGTGAGGTGTCAATCCTTCAAGCTGCCAAGAAGAAAGTTCCAAAACGACCCAAGAATTCCTCTTTATTTTTGGTAAAAGTTCAAGCATCGAAAGGCGCAGATTGCCCCCGAAAACGACATCAAATTTGGCCTTTTTCAAAAGGTGGCTAATCAAAAGGGTGGTGGTGGTTTTACCCTTAGTTCCAGTGACACCAACAATATTTTTGGTTTGTGAAAGTAAAAAAAAGAGGGATGATTCCATTTCGACCGGGACTTCGGCCTTGCGGGCAATTTTTAAAAATTCCGACTTTGCTGGGACTGCCGGATTTCTAACAACCAAATCAGCTGATTGAAAATCTTCCTTTCGATGCTGTCCTAAAATCAGCTCAGGTTTGCCGACCAATTTTTTGAGTGCAGAAGAAAGTTGGCTTTCGTTTTTCAAATCCGTAACGGTCACTTTGGCGCCTGTTCTGAGAAAGAAATTAGCCACCCCAAGTCCGCCACCATGAATTCCCAAACCCATTACTAAAACTTTTTTATTGCTAAAATCCGAAATCTTCATTGCCAAAGCGAGTAGTTACTTAGAAAGAGCAAGCCAAAGGCCAATAATTGCTGCCATAGCGCCAGCCAGCCAAAACCGCATCACTATTTTGGGCTCCTCCCAACCTTTGTTTTGGAAATAAAGATGCAAGGGAGCAACTTCAAAAAGTTTTTTACCGCGAAATTTTTTGGACATGAGCTGCAAAAGTGAAGATGAGACTTCAATGACAAAAATTCCACCAATCACTGCCAAACCCAAAACCTTGCCAAAAAGAAGACCAATGACTGCCAAAGTCGCTCCAAAGGACAGAGCACCAACGTCGCCAAGCCAAATTCGGGCAGGGTGGACGTTGAAGTACAAAAAAGCAATCATCGCTCCAATCCAAAGACCAATAAAAACAGATAAAGGAATATCCAAAAATTGTTGGGAAATGGCCAAAAAGGCCAGCAGACAAATAACTAAAAGGCCCGAGGCCAAACCGTCCAAACCATCAGTAATATTAACAGCGTTGGCAAAAGCCACAATCACAAAAGCGGCAAAGGGAATAAAAAAGACGCCGATGTCAAAAACGTCAAAAAAACGAATGTTTACAATATGAATATCCAAACCCCAGTCAAAATACAAAAAACAAGCTACAAAAAGTGCCAAGGCCCATTGAAGTAAAAATTTATAACGGAATCGCAGGCCCCAAAATTTCTTTTTTGGCAAACCAAAAGTTTTGATCAAATCATCATACAACCCTAATAAACCAAAAGACCAAAAGGTAAAGAAAAGAACAAAAAGCTCTTTATCCAAGGGATAAACGGCGGTAATTTGATGACCTAAAAATGTGCGCAACTGGAAGAGTGCAAAAGACAATAGACTAACCACCAAAATCACCAAAAGACCACCGCCGACTGGTGTTCCTTCCTTCCAACCATGAAGACGATCAAAAATTGGTGTTGGCGAGGAGAAAATGTCGCGGGTTTTTTGCCTTTGCCTTTGAAACTTAATTTTATAAAGATAATTTATAAAGGGCACCAAAATAAGACTGATGGTAAAAAAAGATAAAAGTAAAACTCCTAAAAGTAACTGCATTTTCAATCCTTGCCGGCCTGGATATTATTGCACTACTTAACAACCCAACGCAAACTTTTATTCACCAATTGCCTCAACTACCCGCTCCATTCTCATTGCTCTTGAGCCCTTCACTAAAATCAGATCATCGTTTTGAATTTCTTTTTTTAACTTTTGAATAAGTTTGGTCAAACTTTCAAACCAGATCGCAGTTTTAACCATACCACTTCTTTGGGCTGACTTGATTGTCAATTTTGAATTATCACCATAAGCAAAAAGCAAGTTGACCCCAAGATCGCTGGCAAACTGACCAATTTGTTGATGGGCCTGGCAGGCAAATTTGCCAAGTTCAAGCATATCAGCCAGAACCGCAATTTTCCGCCTTGAAGCTGCTAGTTCAACCAAAGTCTGAAGTGAAGCTTTGGCTGCCAACGGGCTGGAATTATAACTATCATCTAAAATGATACTTCCTTTAAGGCCAGCTTTTACATTTAATCGTCCCGGTTGGGCAGTCAATTTGGCAAGATTTTGGGAAATCTCATCCAAGGTCAGGCCTGAGTTCAAACCAACAGCAGCCGCTGCTAATGCCGAGACCAAGTTGTGCCGACCAACCAACTTCCAAGTAACCACCGTTCTTCGATCTTTGGTCGCCAGAAGAAAGGCAGAACCGGAAAAACTTTGTCTAAAATCAGCCGCCCACAAATCAGACTTTTGGGAATTTAAACCATACCAAAACACTCTGGCGTTGGTTTTTTGGGCAAGCGACCTGACGTTTTGGTCTTCCCAATTGAGGATTGCCACCCCATCTTTGGGCAAAGCCTCAATCATCTTGCCCTTTTCGTCCAGAACCCCGCCAAGATCACCTAAAAATTCGGTGTGGGTCAGGTAAATTTGAGTGATTACCCCGATTTTTGGCTTGACCAAAGAGAGATAAAAATCCATCTCTCCCGAATATTCAATTCCCATTTCCAAAACAACCTTTTTGGTCCAGGGGCGAATTTTGAGAATGGTTATTGGAATATTAAAAACCGGATCAAGATTGGCATAACTTGCAACAGAGGAAAAATTTTGTGACAAAACTTGGGTGATCGCTTCCTTGGTCGTCGTTTTGCCAACACTACCAGTAATAGCAATAATTTCGGCTTGAGGATTTAACCTTACCCACCATTTGGCCAGTTTTGCTCGCCCGAAATGATATGGCTTTTTCCAAGAAACGATATTTTGATAAACATCAAGATTTTCCATGCCTCTAAATTGTACTATCGAACATTTTTTAAAACAAATTGATCAGCAGGGGATCAGGAGTATTTTTTGCTTCCCCGGCGGGGGAGAGTAAACATTTTTTTCTCAATTGTCAGACCAAAATTCTCGGTATGAAAGGGTTAATTCGAGCGACTACCTCATAATTAATAGTGCAAATTTTTTCGGCCAAATCCTCTACCGTCACCTCATTTTTTCCTTGCTTACCTATCAGAACTATTTCATCCTCAACTTTGACATTTGGAATGTGGGTGATGTCAACAATAGTCATATTCATCATCACCCGGCCGACAACTGGAGCGAATCGTCCGCTGACTAAAACTTGGCCGCAATTAGATAGGTGCCGATCATAGCCTTCATAATAACCAATAGGCAAAATGGCAATTTTCATTTCCTTTCGGACTTTGTAAGTTCTGCCGTAGCCGATTGTTTCGCTTTTTTTAACATTTTTAACCTGAGCAACTCTGGTCTTCCAGGTTAAAACCGGTTTGAGGTTAAAGATTGCCCTTTTTCTATTTGCCAGCTTTTTGACAAGCTTGGATGGCCACAATCCATAAAGCCCAACCCCCAGCCGAACCATGTCAAAATAACTTTTGGGCAGCAAAATGGTGGCGGCGGTACAAGCGGTATGTTTAATCGCAACTTTTACTGCGCTTTTTTCCAGAAAATCCAGCTGTCTTTTGAATCTTTCAATTTGTTCTTTGGGGAAGGAAGAATCTTCTGATTCTTCGGCGTTAGCAAAATGGGTATAGGCTCCTTCAACCTCTATCTTTGGATTTCTGGTTAGGATCTTGGCAATTTCCAGAAGCTCTCGATTCTCAACACCCTGCCTATTGGTCCCAGTCTCAATTTTTAAATGAATTTTAATTTTCTTTCCTGACTTTAATATATTGATATTTTGAAGCAACTGTTTACCAGTCTGTCTATTGTAAACAACTTGGCGAAAATTGTTCTTGACAACTTCAGCTAATCTTGAATTTTGAGTATAGCCTAAAATCAAAATCGGCTTTCTTATCCCATTCTTTTTTAAGGTGAAAGCCTCATCTAAACTATTTACCCCAAACCAGTCAACTTTTTCCCTGATCGCTTGTACCACTTCAACTATTCCATGACCATAGGCATTGCTCTTAACTACAGCAAGAAATTTGACTTTTGAACCAATAAGTTTCTTAAAAGAAGCAACATTTTCAAGAAGTGCAGAACTGTCTATTTCAATCCAGGAGAGGAAGTTTTTCACTTTTTTTGAAGACGGTAGACTGTTTATAGTCAATATAGTGAAAGGCTAAAATTCTATTTGCTATACGCCATGTAAACCAAACTGCTACTCTACTTTCTTAATTCTTGCTCCAAGGCTTGATAATCGTTCTTCAATTTTCTCATATCCCCTTTCAACCAATTCAATTTTATTAATCACACTTTCTCCTTCGGCAGCCAGAGCTGCCAAAATTAGTGCCATTCCAGCTCTGATGTCTGGAGTATCGAGGATTTGGCCGTGAAGTTTGGTCTTTCCTGAAACCAAAACCCGGTGTGGATCGGCAATGGTGATGTTTGCACCCATCGATAAAAGTTTATCAACAAAAAACATTCTTGACTCATACATCCAATCATGAAGTAAAGTCACCCCTTCAGCTTGAGTTGCCAAAACTATCAAGGGTGACATCAAATCGGTTGGGAAAGCCGGCCAAATTCCGGTTGTCACTTTTTCGACACTTTTAAGTTTTGAGGGATAGACAAAAAGCGAATTATTTTTAAATTCCATCTCAAGACCCATTTTCGAAATAACAAGGGCAATTGGGTCAAGATCTTTCTTTTCAACTTTCAGAATTTCGATCTCGCCACCAGTCACGGCGGCAGCAATCGCAAATGTCCCAACTTCAATATGATCTGGTGAGATTTGGTGTCTTACTCCTTTTAGAGATTTTGTTCCTTTAACGGTAAGATAATTTGAGCCAATCCCAGAAATTTGGGTACCCATTAGGCTAAGCATTTGGCAAAGGTTAACAACATGTGGTTCAGAGGCGGCATTTTTGATAATAGTTTTCCCAGGCAAGACAGAGGCCAGAAGTAAAGTATTTTCGGTGGCAGTCACTGATGCTTCCTCCAAAAATATCTCTGCGTGATGGAGCCTTAGTCCTTCACCATAATATTCGTCATTTCTCCTGGTAAATTTAACGTCAAAGGGCGAAAGAGCAGCAATGTGAGTTTCAATACTCCTTCTGCCAATCACGTCGCCACCAGGATGACAAAAAGAAACTTTGCCAAATCGATAAAGAAGTGGCCCGCAAAGTAAGATTGATGCCCGAAGTTGAGTAACCAAATCTTGATCAAGTTTTGAGAAGCTCATTTTCTTGCAAGAAATGCGAAGAACCGGGCTACCTAAACCCTCAATCTTGGCGCCTAATTTTTGTAAAATTGTTGCCATTACCGCTACATCGGAAATCTGCGGCACATTTTCCAGGACAAATTCCTCGTCGGAGAGAACTGCTGCTGCCATGCAAGGTAAAACCGCATTTTTATTACCGGCGATATTCACTTCACTCCGTAAGGCTTTACCGCCTTGAATCACAAACTTTGCCATTTAAAACTCTCCAATTAAAAAAACTTCCTCCTTTAAGTTTACACCAAATTTTTCTTTAACTTTGGCTTTAGCTAAATTAATAAGCTGAATAAAGTCGCCTGACTTGGCGCCCCCAACGTTAAGGAAAAAATTGGCATGTTTTTCCGAAATTTTTGCTCCGCCAATTTGAGTCCCAGCTAAACCTGCTTGAGTAATGAGTATTCCGGTTGAGTAAATTTGATTGGCTAAGCCAAATCTTGCTGCTTCAGATTTCGAAATATTTTGAAAAAAACAACCGGCTGACGGAAATTCGTATGGTTGAGACCGACGTCTTGAATCGGAATATTCTAACGCTTTTTTCCACACCTTTTCTTTATTGGCTAATCTTAACCTAAATACCACCGAAAGTACAACTTCACCACTCCCAACAAGCTTTGTATGATCATAAAAAAAATCCAAATACTTTTGGTCGACCTTCTTCACTTCTCCAGCAGGAGTTAAAAGAGTCACCTCTTGAACCAGATTACTAATAAACTCATTATCGGCCGGCCGACCATGAGCATTAATTTTAATCGCTCCACCAACTGTACCTGGGATTGGATATAAAAATTCCAAACCAGCAAGGCCTTCATCAAAAGTAAAACGGCAAAGTTGAACTAAAGTTGCCCCAGAATCAGCTCCCACCAAAACTTCCTCATCAACTCGTCGGCCGGCTTTTATTCTCCCTTTCTTTCCGACAATTGAGATTCTTGATGTTTTATTTTTAATTGCCAATCCATCAAAACCAGAATCAGAAATCAAAACATTTGCCCCTATCCCCAAGACCAAAAAGGATAACTTCTGCTCCCAGGCAGTTATGACTGCCTTGATTAAATCTTTGGAACTCTCGGCTTGATAAAAAATCTTAGCTGGTCCACCAACCCTCAAGAGAGTATGTTTGGCCAACGGTTCATCTAGAACTGCTCTGGGGCCTAATTTTTCTCTGACAAGCTCAAATTGATCATTCATTGAATCAATTTTAACCTTAAAAGGACAAAATCCCAAATCTTACCAATGTCGCCTGCACCAATAGTAACAATGACATCAAATCTTGAAAAATTTTTATTAATCCAGTCGGCAGCGCCTTCCAAACTGGAAATATAGATTGTGTTTTGGCCAATGTCGGCAGCAAGATCATGAGACGTCACCCTCAAATCTTCTTTTTCGCGAGAGGCAAAAATGTCAGTTATGATTATTTTTGCCATTTTTGCTTTTTGAAAAACCTCAACAAAATCTGAAAATAAAGCTTTGGTTCTGGAAAAGGTATGCGGTTGGAAAATTACACAAATTCTTTTTTGAGGAAATTGTTTCTTTAAAGTCGACAACGTAACCTCAATTTCAGTCGGATGATGGGCAAAATCATCAAAAACATTAACACCATTAATCGTCCCCATAAATTCCAGTCTTCTTGACAAACCCAGAAAATTTTCAAGCGAGATTTTGATTATTTTCTCCTCTATTTTTAAATCTCGGCCAACTGCTGCAGCTAAATTGGCATTAAGGATATTAAACTCTCCTGGAATTTGAAGTTTTAATTTTTGAATTTCAGGATGCTTTATCAACTCAATAAATTTTCTTGTTTTCTTCTGACCCAGCAAATAGCTTCGAAACTCTTTTATCCCAATCCCTTTTGGCGGTACAAATAAAGATAATGGCCTGCCGGCTTGCGAAATAAAATTGGCAAACGACCGATAAAGACTGTCTTTGTTCTTAAAGAAATCAGGGTGATCCCATTCAACATTGGTGATGATTAGAGTATCAGGATGATAATTTAAAAAATTATTATTATATTCATCTGCCTCACAAACAAAAAACTTACTTTTGCCTATTCGGTAATTCGATTGCCACATTCGGTCAACGGCACCAATTTCGACAGTTGGATCAAGTCCAGCATCTTCTAAAATATGACCGACCATGGCAGTGGTTGTTGATTTACCGTGCGTACCAGCCACAGCGATCACAAATTTTCCTCGATGTAAAAACTTACCCATAAATTCTTGCCAAGAAATAACCGGAATCTTCTTTTTCCTTGCTTCGCAAATTTCTGAATTTTTTGGATCGAATTTTAAGATGGCAGGCGAAGCAGCAAGAAGGTCCACCTTTTCCAGATGTTTTGGGTCATGTGACCAATATACTGGCATACTGGTATATTGGCTTTTTAGACTTTCTAGATACTCACTATCTTTATTTTGATCACAACCGGAAACTTGATAACCGAACCCATGGGCAATACCACAAACGGCTGAAGCGCCGCTGCCGCCAACACCCATAATATGAATTCTTGGTCTTCTCATTGTCTACTTTGTGGATTGAATTTCAAACCGACCATTGCTCCGATTTCACCAGCCAGATTCTCTTTTTCTTTTCGATAAGAATAAAAGATGTCATTATGACAAAAAGTACACAACGATTGTGAATCAATATTCACTGCTAAAACTCCGGCTTGAGTAAGTAAAATTAAATTAGCTTGCCGAAGATCAACAAAAGTTTTCTCGTTTCTTTTTTGAACTACGCCACTTTTCTTTGAAAACTCTTTTTCAAACTGTGAAACCACATCATCTTGGACTTCATAATGACACGGCCCAATTGATGGCCCAAAAGCAACGATAAGATCTTTGGGGTTGGTACCAAAATTTTTGACCAATTTTTGAACCATTTTTAAGCTGATTTTTTTGATTGTCCCCTGCCAACCCGCATGACAAAGGCCAACCACCTGATTTCCCAAGTCATAAAAAAGAATTGGCAGGCAATCTGCAACCCGTCCGAAAAGAAACAAATTTTTCCCTCCAGTTATTAACCCATCGGTACCTTGCATCTTGGATCCAGCATCGGACAGGCTTGCCACGCCAACTTGGGAATCATAAATCTGATCTAAATAGACAAACTGGCTTGAGCAAACTTTCAATTCTTGGGCAAAATGTTGTCGATTATGACTATTATTAGTCGCCAATCTCATATCACCAAATTCGCGGGTGGAAAATCCATGAATAAGATCGGAAAATTCTGCCAGTTTAGTCGAAATATAAAAATTTTGGTAATTACTTTTTAACATTACCTTTTTGCTTAATAACTCTTACAGGAATTCCTACTGCCAGACCTTTTGTCAGAGTTTGGTTAATTTTTTGGTAAGTGGCTAATCTTTTTCCTCATTAACCGATCAGCGATTTCTAACTCTTGAGAATTATTAATTCCTACCCATTCAGTCTCATTTTTCAGTTTGAAGGTTGCAACTTTTTGCTTTTTTTTGAGGGCAATCTCAACCATATCGGTCAAATAATACTCGCCAACTTTAGAAAGCCAAACCAACGAGACATTTTTGGCAAACCAATTTTTATTAAAAAGATAACAACCGATATTGACTTCTCGAATTTTTTTCTCTCTTTCGGTCGCGATTTTTTCTTCAACAATTCGCAAAAGTTTACCTTCTTTCGAGCGGATAATCCTACCCAAACCAAAAGGATCTTTCTTAACCAACGTAACAAAAGTCAAAATATTCTTTTCTTTTTGGTGTCTGGCAATCACTGCTTTTAGTGTTTGGCTGGTATAAAAAGCTGAATCATCACCATTAAGTACCAGGAGATCACGAACGTTGCGTCTCAATTTGGGGATAGCACATTCGGCGGCGTTGGCAGTTCCTAACGCTCTTTCCTGGAAAACAAAATTGTAGCCCGGACCTAAAGTCTTCATCACCTTCTCTGCTTGGTAACCAACCACAATGATAATCTGAGCAGGTTTAAGAAGTTTGACAGTTTCAAGCGTATAAAAAATCATCGGCTTGTCTGCCAGTTCGTACAAAACTTTTGGTTTAGGGAATGGTCGATTATGATTTAGCCTCGTCCCCTCCCCTGCTACCAAAATAATCACCGCCAAATTATTCATTTTTTTTCTCTTAATGCTTTTCTTGCTTCCTCCTGATCTGACCAATGATATTCAGTTTTTCCATAACACATTGACTTTTCGTGACCCTTGCCAAATATTCCCACAACATCGCCTTTTTTCACAAGTTTTTGGAGAGCAAAAAGAATTGCTTTTTGCCGATCATTGATAATAAAAAACGTTTCTCCTTCTTTTCCACCTGTTTTTTTGCAACCTTTGGCGATTGCTTGGGTGATTTTTTTTGGATCTTCAGTCCGTGGGTCTTCATCGGTAATAACAGTATAATCTGAAAGTCTTCCCGAAACTTTTCCCATTAATTCTCGTTTTTGAATATCTCGCAAGCCTGCCGAACCAAAAACAGAAATGAGTTTTGAGTTTTGAGTTTTGAGTGCTGAGTGTAAGGTATTTAACGCTTGTTCCAAAGCGTTTGGCGTATGGGCAAAATCGACAACTACTTTAAAATCTTGTCCTTCATCAATCTCCTCCATGCGACCAGCCAAACCGCCAAATTCTTCCAAGGCAGTCTTGATTGCCTCATCTTTTATCTCTAAGACCCTTGAAACGCCAGCTGCGGCTAGAGCGTTATAGTAATTGAAATCGCCTAAAATCTTTAATTTTAAAGGGAAATTTTTTAGGGTTAAATCAGCTTTATTCTTTATTCCGTAGGTAAAAATTTTACCTGAAGCTCGTTTCTTTAAAAGATCGTATGATTGATCATCGGCATTCAAAATGCTAAATTTCACTCCCTTTAAAAGCTTGGCTTTGGCTGAAAAATAATTTTGCCAATTCTTATGATAATCAAGATGTTCATGGGTAATATTTGTCACTACGCCAATTTGAAAATTGCAAAAGGCGACTCGGTTTTGGTCTAAACCATGAGAGGTGACCTCAAGGATTGCATACTGGCTACCGTCATTTACCATTTGCCGCAAATATTTCTGAACATTCCAAGGATCGGGAGTAGTCACATGGAAACCAGTATCATAAGTCTTATTGCCAATGACCGCATTGACAGAAGTAAGCATTGAGACTTTTTTCTCTGCTTTTTTGAGAATCTCATAGATCAAATTAACGGTTGTAGTTTTACCGTCAGTACCCGTTACGCCAATAACTGTCAGTTTTTTAGCTGGAAATCTAAAAGAACAAGCAGCAGCAAAAGCCCGCACAAGGTGATAATAATTTTTAATTTTTTGCAAAATTATTTAGTACTCCATCAATAAACATACTTTGCGAAAAATATCAGGAAGCGCACCCACCAACTGGCGGGGAGCAAGCTGATATCTTTTGCCACATTTGTTCCCCATTCTACCGCGACCTTTTACTTCAAAGCAAATTTGACAAGAATCTATAGTTGATTGATAATACAGTTGTGGAAGAGATTGGTAAAGAAATAACGACAACCCACGAAAGTAAAGAAAAAAATTATCCTTTTGATGCAATAGTCATAATGCCCTACTCATCAAATATTAGTTCAAATGGCAAGGTTCGACTTTCTTATTATTCTGCTCAAGCTGTTCATGCTGGCTTTCATCTCTGGGAAGAGAAAAAAGCTCCCCAAATTATCATCCCTGGGGAACGTACTTTTGGTCCAGAATATCCCTCAACTACTGAATTAATGATCCGTTATCTTAAACAAAAAGGAGTCCCCGAATCACAAATTATTGGGCTTGAATCCAAAAGCACAATCTACCAACTTGAGGCGGTCAAGAAACTTCAACATCAAAAACCTCAAAATTTTCTTGTTGTTTCACTTGAATTCCATCGCAGGCGAGTCGACCTTTTAAGGTCACGTTTAAAAATCAAAGGAGAAACCGCCGAGGCCGAAGAAATTCTAGAAAAACATCATTTAAAAACTAATCGTCAGCAACTTTTAGATCTACCACAAACTCGTAAATTCAAGAGGGCTGATATTGTAGCCAGGATCATTGCTTACGTTGATCGAGGAGGTCAAATTCAGAAATTTATTTCCCAAATACGACCATCAATTACTGATCTCCACGAATTCTCATCTGCTAAACGCAAATTGGGCAGGCTCAAGTTCAAGATTTAAACTGGGCTATTTTCAGCTCCCGTTTGGCGCAATCCCCCAGTAATTGTAAAGTTCACGGGCGATGGCAAAAAAAGTTGGGGCGGCGGTTTCCGAACCAAATTTGGAAGTTTGGGGCTGGTCAATCCTGACTAACATCACAAAGCGAGGGTTATCCGGCGGTCCAAAACCGACAAAAGAGGCAATGGTTTTTTCAGGATCATAATGCCCTTCGACGGGAATTTGGGCAGTACCAGTTTTACCAGCAAAACGGAAGCCCTGGGGCTTGAAAGCCTTCGCTTCACCATTATCAACGGCGTTGACCATCATTTCGGTAATAATCTTGGCAGTTTTTTGAGAAATGACTTTTTCTCTTACAATTTGTGGCTTAATTTCCGTAGTTTGCCCACCACTGCCAATAATCTTTTGTACCAAATAAGGCTTGACTAAATTGCCGCCGTTGGCAATCGTGGCAACTGCTCTGACCATTTGAATTGGCGTCACCGCAATTCCCTGACCAAAAGAAGCAGTTGCCAAGTCAATCGGTTTCCACTGGGATAAATCTCTCAATTTCGCCGTTCCCTCTTCTTGCAAATCAACGCCAGTCGCTTGACCAATCCCAAATTTTTGAAGATACTGGTAGAATTTTTTTATTCCCAGTTTTTCGGCAACATATACCATCCCGACGTTATCCGAATGCTGGATAATCTCGGTGGCAGTTGAATTGGGAAAATATTTGTTATTCCAAGTCCGAATAGTATAACCACCAATCTCTCTGGGCCCATCACATTGATCACAAACTGTCTCTGGTTCGACCGCCTTTTCATTGATCGCTGCCGACATCCCAACTAACTTAAAAGTTGATCCCGGCTCGTAAGTATCAGCGACAATCGGGTTTTTAAAAAGCGACTGGCCAAATTCCTGCCAATTGGCTTGATCATAAGAAGGAAAAGAAGCAGCGGCAATCAACGCACCGGTCTTGGGATCCATAATAACAACCACTCCCCCTTTTGCTTGGTAGCGCTCGATTGCTTTTTTGAGTTGTTCTTCAACAATCAATTGGGCACTTCGGTCAATGGTCAAAACGATTGAATTGCCGTTTTTGGGTTCAACTGGTAAGTAACCACTGGTTAAAATCGGTCGGCCTTGTGGGTCAGTTTCTTGACGGAGTTGTCCAGGCCGGCCCTTCAATTGAAGATTATATTGCCCTTCCAAACCAAAATAGCCGGTATCTCTGCCCGCTTCATCGGAGCCAACAAAACCTAAAAGCTGGGCTGCCATTGAACCTTCGGGATAAAACCGCTTTTGGTCTTTTTGAAAATCGAGACCGGCGATTTCTTCTTTTTCAATTTGCTCCTTTTTTTCTTTTTCAATCTTTTGGGCAAGCATCACCCAAGCAAGATTTTTTTGGGAAAGCGCCTGAGTCAAATTGTTTTCAAGATCTGAAAGGTCATTTTTTTGCTTCTCTACGGCATTTTTATCTTCTTCTTTTGGGGCAAAACTAGTGCTTATTTTCCCTTCACTTAGAATGGTTGCTAGTTTCTTGGCGATGGCAGCCGGTGAATCGGTCAGCTTTTGAGGATTGGCATAAAGCAGATAGGCTTCCTTGTTGATCACCAATGGGAAACCATCCAGAGTTAAGATCTCGCCGCGCTGGGCAGGAATTTCAAAACGCCGGAAATACTGGTTTTGAGCTTTCAGAACTAACTCTGAGGCGGAAATTATCTGCCAATAAAAGAGCCGTGCGGAAATCGCCAGTCCGAAAAGACAAAAAAAGAAAATCAAGAATTTGAGACGTGAAATCATTCCTCTAATTATCCCAAAATATCGCCAAAAAGGAAATTTATTCTTTTAAAGCCAGGGGAGTTTGATTTTCAAGGTAGATGAAGGCGGTGGTTTTCTTAAGCCCAAGGGGTTGGGCGCTTGCGGAAAGTTGGGAAAGCGAGGAAAGTTTGGCAATTTCAACTTTCAAAGCAAGATTTTCCTCCTCCATGACTTGGGCTTTTGATTCTAATTCAAAAACTTCTTTACCTTTAGTTGAGAGATAATTTGAAAGGAAAAGTTGAAAACCAATCAGGCAAATTATTAAACCAATTATTACCACCAGCAATTTTTTGCCGCCAAAAAAGGGTTTGGGATTTTTTCTCTGATCTTGATCGCTAAATTTGCTATTCAGTTGATAGGTCGATATCGCTTGCATTTTAAAATCTCCAATTTAAATCCTTTTCGCCACCCGCAATTTAGCACTTCTGGCTTTTGGGTTGGCGCTAATTTCGTCAATGCTCGGCACAACTGGTTTTTTAGTCAGAACCAAAAGTCGGCTGTCTCTTTTGAAAAAATCCTTAACTATCCGATCTTCTAGAGAGTGAAAAGAGATCACCACCAATCGGCCTTTTTCTTTTAAAAGTTCTACTAACTGCGGCAAGGCTTCTTTTAAATTCTCAAGTTCGCTGTTAACCACAATTCGCAAGGCTAAAAAAATTTTGGTTGCCGGATGAATTTTCCCTCGTCTTCGGCCCGCCGCAGTCTGGACAATTTCTGCCAATTGCCGACAACTTTCTATCGGTTTTTCTCGACGGGCGCAAATAATACGATGAACAATGCGCCGAGAATCCCGTACCTGACCAAATCTCTCAAATATTTCATCTAATCTCCTTTCATCAAAATTATTTATAAGGTCTTTGGCTTTGATCGCCAAACTTGGATCCATCCGCATGTCAAGCTCAAATTCGCTTTGAAAACTAAACCCTCTTGCCTTATCGTCAAGTTGCCGCCAGGATACTCCTAAATCGAACAAAATTCCTCCAACCTGATCGAAATTGTTCTTTTGGGCAATCTCGGCCAGTCTGCTAAAATTTCCTCTGGCAGCGATAAAGTTTGGGTTGCCCAAAAATCTCTTTTTGACAAACTCAATGGCGGCCGGATCGACATCAATACCTAAAACCCGACCACCACTTTCCAAAATCTTCTGGCTGTGTCCCCCATCCCCGACGGTGGCATCGATGTATCTTTCGCCTTTTGAAACGTTCAGGAAATCAATTGTTTGATTTAAAAGTACTGGTTGGTGCAAAATCTTTGTTTCCAATTATTCTCTCTGCCCTTCTTCCCTCTTGACCTCTTCAAGTATCGCCGGATCAACCTCTGCTACCTCTTTGGCCACTTCCTTTAATTTTTTGCGCATCAGCCGACCGTCAAGTTTAATCATTTCAATTCTTTAATTTTTTTAATCTTTCAGCAACCACCGAACTTTGTCGGGCAATTTTTGTCGAATAGGCACCCCAACGCTTGGCGTCCCAAATTTCAACCCACATCATCAGTCCAACAAAAGCAACCTCATTACCGATATCGGCATGCGCTTTTAAATTTTGAGGAAGAATAAATCTTCCTTGCTCATCAAGTTCAACCTCCATTGCACCTCCAACTAAAAATCGCAAGGTATCGCGAATCGCCCCAGTGGTGAAAGGCCCAGTTGCGGCTCCGGTTATCAACTCCTGCCACTTTTTTGGTGACAAAAGCAAAAGTGACCTTTCGTAACCTTGGCTGACAATTAATTTGTCACCAAGTTCCTCTCTGAATTTTTTAGGTACAGCAATTCGGTTTTTTGAAGCAACTTTGCAAATAAACTGTCCAAGAAGCATCCCGAAGAACACCCAGGTGGTGGTTTTCACCACTTTTCACCACTTTTCACCACCTACACCCATTTTGAAGGAAATTATAGACTCATGTCAAGGGGTAATTTAAGGAATTTGGTCAACGAACAGAAAGACGGATAGCCGGTGGTTCAAAAACGGCTCGATCGTAACCTTGAGGAGCTTCAATTGAATACTCACCAGTAAAACAAGCAGTACAAAGATCTTTCCGCAAAGCTGAATTGATTGCCTTCAAACCGCTTTCTAAACTTAGATATCCCAAAGAGTCGGCGCCAATGTGTTTCCCAATCTCAGCTACTGATTTTTCACTGGCAATTAATTCTCGCTTGGTCGCCATATCAATCCCAAAAAAACAAGGGTGTTTAATCGGTGGTGCAGTAATTCTCATGTGAACCTCTTTGGCACCAGCTTTTTGCAAAAGTTCAATAACTTTTGGAGTCGTTGTTCCTCTGACTATTGAATCATCGATCAAAACCACTTTTTTGCCTTCAATAAGTTCTTTATATGGGTTGTATTTCCGTCTTGCGTCCGCATCTCTCATTCTTTGAGTCGGAGCAATAAAGGTTCTCAGTGCATAACGATTTTTACCAAGAACCCGATCAGTGGGAATACCAGATGCTTCGGAAAAACCAATAGCGGCTGGAATTGCTGTTTCAGGAATAGGAACAACCACATCCGCATCAACGGGATATTCCTCCCATAATTTTCTCCCCATCTCCTTTCGAGCAGAATATATTCTTCGACCAAAAAAGCTGCTATCTGGATTAGCAAAATAATAAAATTCAAAGATGCAAAAAGAACTTTTTTCTCTTGGCAGAAACTCGCTTTTAGGAACACCTTCGCCAATCGTGATAATTTCACCGTGTTCAATCTCACGGACAAATTCAGCCCCAGAATAATCTAAAACCGCAGATTCAGAAGCTAAAATGTACCCTTCATCATTCAATTTACCCAAACAAAGCGGCCAAAAACCTAATGGATCGCGAACACCAAAAAGCTTGCCATCCGCAAGCATTACGATCGAGTAGGCACCGTGGAGTTTATCTGTAGCATTTCGAATTCTTTCTTGCCATGAATCGCCATTTGCTCTGGCAAACAATTTAACGATTATTTCAGTATCTGAGGTTGATTGAAATTTTTCACCCAGATCGACTAACTCTGCTTTGAGTTCGGCAGCGTTGACGATGTTACCATTGTGTGCCAAAGCAATTTTCCCATCAAATGTGTCTTCGACCATTGGCTGAGCATTAATTTCTGGTTGAATTCCAGTTGTCCCATAACGATTGTGACCAATTCCAAGAAAACCAGGAATTTCATCAAGTGATTCTTCATCAAAAACGCTATAGGGAATTCCTTTACCTTTATGAAGGTGAATTTTATTCCCATCATAAGTAGCAATACCTGAACTTTCTTGACCTCGATTCAGAAGAGTAATCAACGAATAATAAAGCTCGCGGGCAGCATTGTTGCCAGGAGAATAAATCCCAACAATTCCACATTCGTGACGTGGTTTTTCTTCTTCAAAAGGCAAATTGTATTCAGTCGATTGCGCACGTTCTGGGGAAACCATAACTCTTTTAAATTCTTATCAACAATCCGAGGGGAATCTGCTGTTAGATTAAAAAATATCCTACCATTTGTCAATTAGTCAGTTTCGCAGTTTCTGACTGGGAAAATTTTTCTTGTAACTGATTATCTAAGTCTTTTATCTTTACTCTTTCCTGCTTAGTTGTATCACGATCCCGGATCGTTACCGTTTGGTCTTCCAAAGATTGAAAATCGACGGTGATACAAAAGGGTGTGCCGATTTCGTCTTGGGAATAATAGCGCTTACCGATATTGCCCCGATCATCCCAACTGATAAGTCCTAAGTCTGAAGTTTTAAGTTCTAAGTAGATTTTTCGGGCTAGCTTGACTAATTCCGGTTTGTTAGCCAAAAGTGGAAAGACAGCAACCTTATAGGGAGCGAGCTGAGGATGAAGTCTGAGGATAACTCGATCTTTTCCTTCATGATAAGCATCGATTAAGACTGCAAGCATCGCTCGACCAACGCCAAGAGATGGTTCAATGACATATGGGACAATTTTCCCCTTCGACTCTTCGTCAAAATAGGACAGGTCTTTTCCGCTTTCTTTGGCGTGTTGTTTTAGGTCATAATCGGTTCTATTGGCAATCCCCTCAAGTTCCAACCAACCGGGTTTACCCTGAGCGGCAGCGAAGGGCCAGTTGTATTCGATATCGACCGATCTTGTTGCATAATGCGCTCGTTCGTCGTCAGCATGCTCACGAAATCGCAAGTTTTTCTTGGTAATTCCCAAACTCACAAACCAATCCATCCTTTCTTTCTGCCAATATTTGAAGTCTTTATCTGCTTGTTTCGGATAAGTAAAATATTCTAGCTCCATCATTTCAAATTCTCGGACCCGGAAAAGAAAGTTACCGGTGGTGATTTCGTTGCGGAAACCCTTGCCAATCTGGGCGATCCCAAAGGGCAATTTAACCCGCATCGTATCCACCACGTTGCCAAAATTAACAAAAATCCCCTGGGCCGTCTCCGGCCGCAAAAAAGTTTCAGTAGCCTCTTCTTCCACTGGGCCTATATGGGTTTTAAACATTAGATTAAACATCCGAGGTGAGGTCCAATCGTTTTTCCCACAAGTTGGGCAGTTTTTTGATTTTGGCAGAATATCCTCGCGATATCGACCGTGACAATTCTTACATTCAACGAGAGGATCGGCAAAACTTTCCACATGACCAGAGGCGTGCCAAATCTGGCGATTCATCAGGATACTGCTGTCTAAGCCAACCACATTATCTCGCTCTTGAACAATATTTTTCCACCAGGCTTTCTTGATATTGGCGGCAAACTCAACTCCCAAGGGACCTAAATCATAAATTCCGCCGATTCCACCATAAATTTCCGACCCAGGGAAGACAAAACCCCGCCTTTTGCAAAGTGAGACAACCTTCTCCATTAAATCGGTCATTTTGCTTCCTTTCCAATAACGATATAGGCCGTCAAAAGATTCACTTTTGAGGTAACTTTTGACTCCTTAATTTCAGCCGGGAATTCTACCCATTTCTCATTTTTTCCATCCCAACCCCAAGCCACCACCTCACCTTCTGGGGTTTTGGGGAGATTAACCGTCAAAGTTGCCTCTTTGGATAGCCTATCGCCTGCTGATGAGAAAAATCCAACTGGACTGCCAATTAAGATTTTTTCTTTAACTGATGATGGTAAACCGCCAGTCTGGTGACTGATGAAAAATTGCGAACTGGAAATGGCGCCAGCGGGAATATCAAGAGAAGCGCTCTCGTCTTTCAGACTCAATTTACCACCAACAAACCCGAGATTTTGAAGATGGAAATCGAAACTTGTGTGGTATCTTTTTTGCGGTTCCTTGAATTGAGCAGTCAGTTGACCAAACTCTACGCCTTTGTCGTATTTGCAGACATTTTTCGAACAAGTTCCAAAAAGGTGCTCATACTGATATTCATTTTGACCAGCTTTGGCCTCACCAACAATTCCTTGCGATAAGTTCTCCAGGGTGGTGTAGGTTATTTCATAATCAATACTGGCATCATTGGGAATTCTTTTGACGATCAGGTTAAAGGCGTTGCCGTCGCGACGTGGTACTAAGGAAAAGTAAGACAAATCTTCGATGGTTGGGGTGATTATAGCCTCTTCGACAGTCTGAGGTTTTTCTGACTGCGGCTTTGATCTGTTCTTTCCAATTAGCAAAAAGGTAATGATAATTGCAATCGCAAAAACTACAACTAAAATGACAATCCACCACTTTTTCATTAATCTCTTTTCAACCCTTGCCTTTCAACTTGAGAAAAAAACTTCAGGCTCTTAAACTCTTTCTCACTAATATCTTGGAGAATCCTGGCTGCTATCAATTCTAACCGATTCAATAAGGCCGGATCAACTTGCAGACTATTTACTTCTTCCAAGCCTCGATCTTTGAGAATCAGCACCAAATCCATCATTTCGGTCTGGCCAATCAGTTTGAAAGAGAAAAATCCTGAAAGATCAATGACTTTAAATTCAAAAGACAGGAGCAACAACTTTTGTTTTTCCTTTTCTGGCTCTTTGGCTAAATGCTTCAAAAAATCTTTTAAAAGCTCAAAAAGTTGGCTGTTCTCTTGTCCTTCGCCAGTTAAAGCATCAACGATCTCACAGGCAAAGTAGGAAAGGCTGGTTTTAAAAAGATCTTTTTTGAGTGGTAAGAACGAATTTTTTACCTGAGCCTCAATGATCAAATCAAGATCTCTGCCTCGGGCAAGTAAAAGTTCGCAGCAGTTTAAAAGATCAAGATTGCCACCTTTTCTTGATTTCAATCTCCTAACTCCTTTGGCCAAAGCGGTTATCTTTCCCTTTTTTTTGGTCAAGAGGGTTAAAATCCTGTCGGCCTCGGAAAAATTGCGTTTCCGAAGAACGATGGCGTCAGTCTTGTAGGTTGGCATCTTTAGATTTTGAGTTGCAGGGTGCGGTCAGTCTTGGGAGAAGGATCAACTACTTCTTGACCATTAAGTTTAATTTTGTAGGCATCACCATCAGTTCCCGGTTGTTTTTGAATCAGCATTTTAAACTCAGAACCTTTTTGATGCTTGAAAGGTAATTGATATTCAAACTTCAAAGTTGATGATCCTTCTGGTCTAACCGTCTGAAATGCTTCAAAAACAGTTTTGCCTAAATCTTCGCTGGTCAAGACTTCGTTTTGCGAACCAGAAGAAGAAATCAGCTTTGAACCCTTAGGGACAAATAATCTTACCCAATCCCGAAAACCAGGATTGCGCTCTGGATTGTACTTGCCAGGATTTTTGTATTTGATAGTTACGGTTTTGCTAATGGTGCCATCGCCAGCAATCTTAATCTCTTGACTAACCTCTTGCGTAACAAACAATCCTGCTTTGCCTCCGGCAAAATTAGAATCATTAAGATGAAAATAATCCCAATCTCCGCCCGCTGGCGGATCAACGATTCTGCCGGCCCAACCTAAATCTTCTAAAACCTTTTGCAGGTTATTATCTTTAAGGTAAAAAAGAATATGTTTTTCATTTAAAGAAGTAATAAATGTTTGGAAAATTGGAATAAATTGATTGCTGGGGGCTTGCAAAACACTCATAAAAATCGAGTTCATCAAATCACCCAAGACTGCCTTTCTACCCGAGCGGCCGGCAAAAACCATCTCTGAATAACCTTCAAGTGTTTCGACTACATTATCTTTATCAAATGGCGTTTCATAACCACTAACCTTTATTGGCCCAACTACGGCCAATAAATCACGAACCAAAAAAGTATCAACAGCGATAATCCCGTCATAAGCTGGCCGGCCAACAATCGTATAAAAACGAGTAAATTCTTGGGCTGATAACTTAAAGTCAGGAGAAAGATTGGAGTCTCTCGATTCAATTGCTTGCTTGGTTTTGCCAGTTGGCTCTGGTAAATATTTGATTATTGGCAGGGGTGGTGCCAGATTGCAGATCACGTTTAGGCAGACTCGATCAATTTGTTCATCAAGACTGTAGATATCGTCGCTTCCCGAGGTAGTGATTTTACCCTGATTAGCCTTTAGATAAGTAAAAGCGGTTAAAAACCCGCCACTTGGTCTGATTTCTTTGTCGTTTTGAAAGAGGACTAAATAATTTTTTGGCTTGAGATCACCAAGGATTTCCGGCAAAACCTTAATCAGCGGTTTAGCGTCAACCAAGAGAATCCCAACCTGACCAACTAAGATCTTGACACTTCCCAGTTGCTCTCGGGCTCTAAATCCAAAAAGCGATTTAGGATAATGTTGGGGGTTAACTGTCTCAAGTTCATTTCGCATCGCCTCAACTTTTGGCGAAATCTCGTCAAAAACCGGCAAAAGTGCATTGAGGGCTTTAACGAAAACCTGGACTCTGTTCTCAACCTGCTGCGGGGTTTGGGTCTTCGCTTTGAGCCCTAAATCTTCGGCATAAGGTTCAAGACCAGCAACTAAGACCTCAGTTGTTTCAAGACCTAAAAGACCAGCATTGGTGAGATGAATGGCATCATGATAATAATTGCCCAAGATTGGCAGCGGGCCAACAAATCTAAACCATTTGATGGCTCCTTGTGTTTTTTTCAAGTCATCAGAAACTGGTTTGATGCTGGCTTTAATACCTGGGAAATCTCTTTCGCGGTATTTCTGGGTAAGAACTTGGGCTGACTTTTTGGTTGCCTGAACCGACCAGTAAACCCGAAATGCCGGCAAGACAACCACTAGGATAAACAAAAAGAGAAAAATCCCAACGGTTGCCAGGAGTTTTTTCCGGCTCTTTTTGGGAAGATCGTCAAAAGGAGTTAAAACTTTCAAACTGCCCCCCTGCCAGTAAAGATTGCCGGAATCGTTCGCAACAACAGACCAAAGTCATAAAGAATCGAACGGCGCTTGACGTAGGCAACATCCATTTGGATTCGTTTGTCAAAATTAATATCTGACCTGCCAGAAACTTGCCAATAACCAGTCAGACCTGGTTTACAGTTCAGAAGCGTTTTAACCAGCGGTTTAGTTCTTGAATAAACCTTTTGTTGTTCTTCAAGCTCATCAGGCAGGTAAGCTCGGGGTCCGACCAAACTCATCTCACCTTTCAAAATGTTCACCAACTGGGGCAATTCGTCCAAACTTGATTTCCTCAAAAAACGGCCCAAAGGGGTAATGCGGGGATCATTTTTTAATTTAAAGCTATTCAGTTTATATTCTTTTAGCATTTCTTTGTCTCGCTTGAGCATCTCATGAGCGTGTTCCCAGTGGCCTCTTATTCGGTACATCCTCATCGAACGGAATTTGTACATTTTAAATAGTTTGCCGTTCCTTCCTACTCTTTCGGGAGTAAAAAAAACTGGCCCTGGCGAGAAAATCTTAATTCCTAAAGCCAAAAGCAAAAATAGTGGCGAAAATAAGACCAGACCAAAAGTCGAACCGGCAATATCAATCGTCCTTTTCGCAAAGTCAAAAAACATTCTAGCTTATCATTTCTGAATAATTGCTGACAATTTTGGCCATTAATTGGCAAAACCCCTTGACCTTAAAGCAAAGAAGTTTGGCGAGATTTTTTTAGTTTTTCAACAATTTTTTTGACCTTTTGAGATTGGTCTTTTCGGCAAACCAACAGGGCATCTGGGGTATCAACCACGATCATCCCATCAAGTCCAATAGTGGCGACAACCTTCTCACTCTTATCTTCAAAAATCAAAGAATTGGTGGTGTCTATTGAAATAGTTTCTCCTTGAACTAAATTTTTATTATTTTTGCCAACTAATTCATCTTTTAAAACATCCCAAGCCCCGATATCTGACCAGCCCAAATCGGCAGCAATCACTACTTGATCTTCACCAGTTAATTTTTCCAAAACCGCAAAATCGATCGAATTCTTGGGTATTTGCTGATATAAAGACTTAATGACGTCTTCTGGAACTTTACCGAGGGCCTTTTGAATTTCGATCAGTTTCTGATAAGCCTCATGGGCAAACTTTTGGTAATGGGCAAGCATGGTTTTTGTCTGCCAGCATGAATAACCAACGTGCCAAAGAAACTTTCCTGATTTTAAAAATTTTCTTGCCAAAACTAAGGGTGGCTTTTCAACTTGGCGCCCAAATTCAAAAATCGGCAAACCGTTTGTTTCTTTTAACCGCCGGCCCAATTCAATATAGCCTAAATGAGTAGCTGGATATGAGGGTTTAACGTCAATTTCAACTATTTTGTTATCATCAGCTACTATTTGCACCGCTCTTTTTATAGCTTTTAGAAATGCCTGATCGTTTTTAATCAAGTGGTCACTCCAAAGTGAAATTACCGTTGGATTGGAAAATTTTTTATCCAAAAAAACTGCCGCATAACCAACCGCTGCCAAAGTATCACGCTGTTCTGGCTCAACGATCACATTTTCAAGGGGAACCCTTGGTGCCTGATCAACAATCCATCTGATCATTTCCCGGCTGGCGATGGGGAAAATATCGGTTGGCGAAAAAATCTTTTCCAGCCGTTTGACCATCATGGCAAATGTTGACTGACCAGAAATCAATGATTGGAATTGTTTAGGTCGGCTGCTACGGCTCAATGGCCAAAGTCTGGTACCTTTGCCGCCACAAAAAATTGCCACTTTGGCATTGGTGGCAGCTAGATCGTTTCCCGACTGCAAAATTTTTTTCACTTCTTTATTGTATTATATCAACGAAATTCTGTATTTTCTCTGCGTCTCTTCGACGAATTCTTTCAGTCTTTGCTGAAATCTTCCTTTAGAAAATTGATTAGCATTGTCAAGGCAAGCTTGAGAATCAAATTTTTGCTTTCCAAAGTTCTCTATGGCCTCAATCAGGGCCTGGGAAGTTTGGGGAAAGAAAAACAATCCGGTTTTTCCTTCTTCAATCAATTCACCAGCCCCACCTTCTCTATATGATATCACAGGTTTACCAGAAGCGTGAGCTTCCAAAATAGTTAAACCAAAATCCTCTTCTTGGGTGACTACCAGTGCCCGACATTTTTGAAAAAGTGCTGCAACTTCTAAATCGGAAAAATCTCCTAAAAATTGGATATTTTTTTTAGCCATTCTCTGCAACTTTGACTTTTGGGGCCCTTCGCCAACAATTTTGAGTGGTAATTTTAAGGTATTGAAAGCTTCAATAGCAATCTCAATTTTTTTCCAAGCGGCCAACCGGGAAACAATCAGGAAAAAATCCTCACTTTTAGCCGTTGGCTTGAAGCGAGAAAGATCGACACCAGGATAAATAATTTGAGCGTCCGCCAAATATCTTTTTTTAATTCTCTGGGCAACATTTTTCGAATTGGCAAGCCAAAAATCAACTCGGGTGGCAGCTGTTTGATCCCACAAGCGAAGCCAAGAAATAAAGGGTATAAGTACCAATCTTGCCAAAGTCGGTACATTTTCCTCTCCAAAATAAGCTTTGGTGTCCCAAAGAAAACGAGGAGGGTTATTGACGTAGGCAATATGGCAGGTTAGTGGTTTGGTAATTACCCCTTTAGCAAACCGGGTTGTTGAGGACAGAACTACATCATATTCGTCAAAATTAAAAGATTCAAAGGCCAAAGGGTATAAAGGAAAATAAGCTCGATAAAGTTTTTTCTTGGCCGGCAATGATTGGATGAAAGAAGTGATGATTTTTCGGCTGGAAAGTCCTAAAATTTCCAAAACTTTTAGATCGGCAACGGAAGTAAAAATTGGGGCTTTTGGCCAAATCTCGGCGATTGTTGCAAAAAGTCTTTCCGCTCCCCCAGCCTGGATGAAATCATCATGAACAAGGGCTATTTTAGGTTGATAGGACATGCTAAATCGCTATTTTTGGACCGCAATTTCGGCCCAAAGTTACCAAATATTATAACAGTAAATAGATGTAAATGGATAATCGTAGGGTGTCAAAAAAACAGATTAAAGCCCTCATTGAAAAATTTTTTAACTATTGCCGTTACCGAGACCTCTCTCCAACCACTATCGAGCGTCACTGGTGCAATTTTCGTTATTTAGAATTGAAAATGAGGACAATAGTATAATTTAATACCAATCAAAATAATAAAGCTCATTTATTTAGTAAACCCCAGTGGTTCTAAAAGTTGTAAATCTGGATTTGCGCACTGTTTTGGATCGACCACTGCATCTGCCCTGGGTGGAATTATTCCCAACATTCCAAAACGAGTAACAACTTCCTTCTCTGATCTTTGCCAGGGAATTACTATATTGTATATTGGAACATTATTGGCCGGGTTAATCACTTCAATATTATGCTTCCAGAACAAATATCTAAATCCCACATCCGTACCCCTCTCGGCAATATAATTAATACCTACACATTTATAGCCTCTTTTCTGGCTATCTCCTTTTAAATAATCAACAGCTTGATTTCTGTAAAAATATGCCCCGCCCATTTGTGGCTTATTTAATAAGAAATACAAATTAAGGGTTAAAAAAATGGCTCCTAATGGAATAAGCAAGAAACGTAATTTGCCTGATAAGATATTTATACAACCTAAAGTGAGTATCAAAATGACTGGAACGAATTGGTTAACAAAATAATACTCACTAATCGGTCTTTTAGAAAAAAATTGAGCTAAAGGGACAATTATTATCCAAAGTCCTAAAACTGTCGCTTGATTTTTATCAATCAGTTTTTTAAAAATCAATAAAGCAAAAACGATTAATATTATTAAGGGAAATAGGATTGCGACTATAAAAGTTAGTAAAAAGATTCCTTGTACAAAAAAAATTCCTGTCCATGATCGCGAAAGGGCATCTATAGACTTTATTAATCTGGCGATCCCTTGAATATCCCCTCGCACTTCCGTTAGAGATTGCAGTAAACCGCCAGTTTGCGAAAAACCATGACGAAGTTCAAATAATAAAAAAGGGGATATGATAAATAACAGTAATAAAAGCGACAAAATTATATTTTTTTTATCTTCAAAAATTTTTTTAAGGAGGTCTTTCTTAATTGCTAGTATTGTAAACGGAATAATTATCAATGGCAGTAAGGCTACATAAATATGCCAAATTAAACCTATTAAAATTGTTAATATAGGTAAAGTTTTAATTTTTCCATTTAGCAGAGATAAACACATATATAAAAACCAAATACTCCATAATATTGTCGGTAAAGTAGGCACTACCCAACGGTCATAAAAAACGATTCCTAAGGAAACCGTATATATAAAACTGCCAGTTAAACCTGCCTTTTTGCCGAAAAAGCGGTAAAAAACATAATAAATACTTATTGCTGTGGATATAAAAATAAAAGCGACAAAAACAGAAGCACTGAGAGGATTCATCTTAAAAAGAGCAAAAAGTCCTGCAATAAAATAATAAAAAAACGGACCAATAAATAAACCATCAATACTTGTTTCCTGGCCGATTAGACGCAAATGATGATTAATAACAATATCTTTCGCTATCCAGGCAAAAAGGTCCTGGTCATGCTCAAAAATATAAAATTCAGAAAATTTATATAATCTGAAGAATAATCCTACGAAAATAAAACTTATTAACAGTAGAGAAATCAAATATTTTTTCAAAAAATACATATAAAAAGTATAAAAGATTAAAGAGCAAGGAGTCAAAATAAACTTCAAGATTTATAGGTCACAAAATGAGAAGAAAGCCCACTTTAATCATTTGTGAAACGGTGGATGATCGAGGAGATCAATGTTTGATAAGAAATCCCTTCTTTGACTGCTCTTACTTTAAGTCTCTGTAAATCTCTTTCTGATAATTGAATATTAATGTTTCGTGCTTTGTTGAGGGTATTTTGAGCATATTTTCTATAGAGCTTTTTCTTTCCATCGAGATCAACAGCTCTTACCAGTTTTCCTTCCTCGAAATCCTCAAGAATTTTTTCTTCATCTTTGGCTAACTCAAAATATTTCATTTAATCCTCCGTTTTGTTTTATTAAGTATTGTCTTGTTGCCTTCCCGCTCGAATGTTTATTAAAGAGTAATCAAATATCTAAATTAACAAACACTTTGGTAAATTTCCAGAGTTTCTTTGGCCATTTTGCGCCAGGAATATTTTTGGACCTGTTTTTTACCTTTTTTAATTAAATCTTGCCGCAATTTCTCATTCGTTAAGACTTTTCCAATCTTTTCAGCAATATCCTCTTTTGAATAAGGATCAAAATAGAGGGCTGCCACACCATAAATTTCTTTTAGGGTGAGAATATTTGAACAAATAACTGGCGTACCCAAAGCCATGGCATCCAGACCCGGAATGCCAAATCCTTCAGAAAAACTGGGGAAGACATAAGCCTCTGCTTGCTGAAACAGAACCGCCAATTCTTCATCCGGGACAAATCCTGGCAAAATCACCTTATCAGAAAGTTCCATATCTTTGGCTTTTTGGGCTAGACGCTCATAAAAAACGCTCCGTGAGCAAGGATTGACTAGTTTCAAACCATGAATGCTGAATTCTAAATTATGAATTAAGATACTTAATGCTTTAAGAAGGTTGTCGAGGTTTTTGTAGGGGTAAGCATTCCCAACATAAAGTAAAAAAGGTTTTTCAATCTCATACTTCTCTAAAATATTCTTGCCGCTGGTCACTTGTTGTTTGTCACTTAATGACGATGCTTCATAAGTAACGGTAATTTTTTCGCCGGCAATTTTCATTTTTTCTTGTAACTTCTGGGCAATCTGATGGGAAGGAACGAAAATTTGTTGGGAACGCCAAAGGGCAATTCGCAAAATTGCCTTATAACCAAAATGCTTGAAAAAATAAACCGGTGCCACTCTGGTGGTAGCAGATAAACTGGCAAACTCACTTTTAATCAGATCATGAATAGTAACGACCATTTTGCCAGGATAAAAAATCGGGACATTAAAATGGGGAACGTGCAAAAGGTCTAATTTCTGTGAAGAAAAAATAAAAGGCAAAATGACTTGTTCTTTTAAAGAATACCAGCGGGTATTGGCCAAAACTTTTTTGAAATTTTTATTTTTTGCTTTATAAAAATCGAAATTTTGCCGTCTCAAAAAAATAATATATTCGTTTTTTTTGTCTAAATCTTCCAGGTGCAAGATTAACTCTTGGACATACCTACCAAGTCCTGTTCCTTCCGGTCCTAAAAATCTGGCATCAATACCAATTCTCATTATCTTACTCCTGCAAGTCTAATCTTTTCCAAAAGCCAAATTCCTCCAAAAACCAAAAGGGTAACAACTTTGGGGTAACGACCTTGATAGTGTTTTTGGTAAAAAATCTTCATTGCCTCAGTCGAGGCAATCAAAGCCTTTCTTTTCGCCTTGGTGGTGGCAGTAGTGACGTGCTGCGAGGAATGCTTCATTCCTGAAGACGCCCCTTTGTAATGGGTGATTTTGACACTTGGATTATAAACAATCTGCCAGCCTTTTTCTTTAAAACGAAAACACCAATCAAGATCCTCACCATAAAAAAAGAATCTTTCATCCAAAAGACCAATTTTATCAATTGCTTCCCTGCGAACCATCATAAATGCACCAACACAAGCGTCAACTTCTGATAATTTTTTCTCATCTAAGTAGGTCAGCTGATAACTGCCGAAAAGTTTGGTTTTGGGAAAAATTTTGGCCAACCCGGAAAATTTTGAAAAAGAAACCCAAGGTGTTGGAAAAGACCGGCGACAATCGCGATCAAGCTCACAATTAGGAAGTTCCACTCGACAAGTGGCAACACCAACTTTAGGATTATTTTCCATAAAACGGATCATTTCCCAAAGCGTATTTTTTTCAACTTTGGTGTCAGGATTCAAAAGAAGAATGTATCGACCGGAAGCTTTTTTGATTGCTTGATTGTTGGCTTTGGCAAAACCCAGATTTTGCCGATTAGATAAAAGTAAAACATTGGGAAAATCTTTCTTTACCATCTCGACACTTTTATCAGAAGAAGCATTATCAACCACAAAAATTTCATCAGATGTTAATTCTTGAGATGTCTGAATTGATTCCAGGCAATCTTTTAGCAATTCTTTGGTATTATAGTTGACGATGATGATTGAAAGATCAATCGGCCTTGCCAATCGAAACCTCCCGATAAATCTGGTCAAGCTTTAGAGAAATTTCTGACCAATCAAAATGTTTGGCAATTAACTTTTTGGCATTTACGGCAAGAGTTTGGGAAAGTTGCCTGTCAGATAAAAGTTCGGTCGTTGATTTTGCCAGTCTTTGGGCATCATCAGCAATAATTACTTCTTTTTTATCAGAGGCCGGGACTCCCTCAATGCCGGTTGTGGTTGTTACCACCGGCAGTCCCGAAGCCATTGCTTCCAAAATTTTAAATCTGGTGCCGCCTGGTCCAAAAATTGGCGCCAGCATTACATCAGAGGCGGCATAAGCCCAACGAATATCGCCAACTTTATCATCAACAATAATTTGGCTATTTTTGGCGAGTTTTCGCACCGAATCGGTCGGGTTCCGGCCAACAATCCAAAGTTTGGCCCTGGGCAAAATTTGGATAATTTGGGGCCAGACTTTGGAAACCAAAAATTCAACTGCCTCTCGATTTTGCAACCAGCGGAAATTACCCACAAAAAGCACTGTTGGCTGTTTTGTTTTTTTTCTTTGGGTTTGGGCAAAAAACTGACTGTCAACTCCGTTGGGAACAATATCGGCGTCAAGCTTGGTAACTTGGGTTTTCATCACTTGTTGGTCTGATTTTGACATGGCGACCACTTTTTTAGCCTTTTGCCAAAAATGCCTTTCCCAAAATTTTATCTTTAAGACATCGTAAGAAAGAAGAACTTTGGCAGGCGAAAAACGAAGGGTCTGAACAAAATGATCATAAACCAAATATTCAACTGTTTGCTCTACCAAAATAATCGGTACCGAAGTTTTAGGAATATTGGGCATGACGTAAAAAGTTTCAGCATGAATTAAATCAAATTTTTCCTTTTCCAAAAGATCAGAAATGATTTTTTTGGCCTGCGGGGAATAATAAATCGCCACCAAAAAAGGCAGGTGAGAAAAACCGGACAACAAAATGTTAACCGGTGACCAGGCCTTTCGCCGCAAAACCACCTCAACATCCTGACAAAATCCTTTCAATTTTTCGATTGATTCTGTCTCTTCTTTCTGGCGAATAAAACTAACTAAGGTAATTTCGTGCTTTTTAGCCAAGTGTTTCAAAAGATTATAGGAGCGGATCTGGCCGCCAGAAAGCAGGGGGTATGGTAAATATGGGGTAATCATTAAAATTTTCATGAGGATTTCTTTTGAGTCAAATCTACAATCGCATATTCATCTGTCAAAACAATCGTTTTGTATTCCCCCATTATATCCTTGGCTTCGGAATTGAGGTTGACGGTCACATAATGGGTGGCGCCGATTTTTCTCATCTCCTCAACTGGCAGATAGGAAATGGCCCAACCTGGTCGGTTAGTTTGATACAAAAAGGCCGTATCGCCACCATACGGCGCAATTACCTTGGCATCCTTGGGCAAAAGACGGTCGGCCAGCCTGCCAACCTCAACAATCTTGGGATTATTAATGCTAAAAAGTGGTTTGACTTCCTTCCAGGTAAGACCAAACATTAAAAGGGCAAGAAAAATTGCCAGAAAACTACCAAGAGCTTTTCTTAGCAATCGGTCATTTTGTGAAAACAAAAAAGCAATACCTTTGGCAACAAATACAGCAAGAATTGGAATCAGTGGAACTTGATAATAGTCATGAGTGACGCTACCGGTGGCAAAAACAACTACGTATAAAACCATCCCTAAAAGCCAACTGAAGAAAAATAACCCTTCACGCTTTGTGATATGCAATAGACCCAAGATAAATAAAGAAAACCCTCCTGCACCAAGGATTAAACGGTTAAGACGGTCTTGAATTATCCAATAGAAAAACGCACCCTTAAAACGAATTCCATCACCATTTAAAAGCCAGCGAAACCTTGGTATTCCTTCTGGATGTTGAAGAATTAGCAGACGCCAGAGGAAAAATGGTATTAAAGTTAAAAATAAAAACAACCAAATTTTTGGCGATTTGAAAAGAGAAAAACCTAAGTGCCGATAAGCTAGGTAAAATAGTGGCAATGCCATAAAAGCTGCAGTTGGCTTGACAAGAATCGCAACTACTGAGAATAAAATGGCCAGTATACCTAAAAAACTGTCTGCCCAAAACGACCGGTTCCGCTCAAGCCAGAGATCAAAGAAAAAGATCGTCCCTAAGATTGAAAAGATCAGTAGTGGTTCAGGCAAAATAACTGTTGAATAGAAAATGTTATAAGGCAGAAAGGCAAAGATAAAAGCGGCAACCAAGGCTACAACTTCACCCAAATAACGTCTGGAGATTAAAAAGAGAAAAACAATCGATCCTAAGGAGAAAAAAATGGAAATCAGGCGAGCGAGAAACTCGTAATAAGGAAAGGAAACCCAAACAAGACCCACTAAAACATTATAGAGGGGGAATTCGACGTAACGATATCTTTGGGGATTTGGCAGTTCTTCTTCAGAAAGAGGTGACATATCGTCAAATCTTGGGGTAAGAATTGTAAATCCGTCTTTGACGAAATTTCTCGAAACCGCCGCTGTGTCTGCCTGCCGCCAGGAATGCCAATCAGCGATGGGTCGATCTAACTGGTAGGTACGAACCCAAAAAGCAAAAATTAAAATCAGCCCAAACCAAAGATAAGAATTGATTGAAGTTTTTTTAATGATTTTCAACATCTTCATCAGAAACCCTAATAGTTGCTACCAAAAGTCCAATTAATGTCCAAAATAGAATGGCAATTTTTGAAGCTTCAAAAACGTCAATAAACGTCGCGTTTACTAAGAATGCACTAATCGTTCCTGTCAAACCTATGACAATTGTTTTTTCAAAGGTTAAATCTTTAGCGCTTTTTAAAAAGGTCTTAATTCTTTTCCCAATTGCCACAAAAATTAAAACAAAAGCAGTTGTCCCAAAAACACCAACTTCCCCTAATGAACGTAAATAGTCGTTGTCGGTTGCCAGTCCCAAAGAAGAATAGCCAGAACCTAAAATTGGGTTTCTTAAAAATCCCCTCACTGCTGCTGGCCACTCAAAATCAAACCTTACTCGGGATGATCGATAGACGCCTACAGCTTGAGCGCCAGTTGGTTCGCCACCGACAACATCTACATACGAAGTGCTAGCTGACTTGGTAGCGATTTGAGGTGTACTTGTTGCTGATTGAGTTGCAGTGGACGCAAAAACTGTCACTGGTAAAACTTGGAAAGTTGTTAAATTTTTTGTTCCATATTTAAAGGTATCAAAAAACCTAACTCTAATCTCTTCTGAACTTAAAAGCGATAGGAAAGAAATAATCAATATCAAAACTAAAACTAATTTTTTTTTCAAAAGTAGCAAAACGACAATTGTCCCCGCTACATAAGCAGCAAAAGAGATTCGCGAAGCAGTTTGTAAAAGTAACCAAAAATTGGCAGCTGCCACTACTACCAAAAGCACTCTCAATATCTCCTTACGAACCTTAAAACTTATTCCAAATATTAAACTTCCAAGAATTGTCAAAATAATTGCCAAATAAGCTGCTAAATCATAGTGTCCGGCAAAGGTTGAAATTACTCTTGCACCTGCTCCTAGAGTAAGTGGTATTCCTTTGGCAAACTCTTTATTAGTAGTCGAAAAAACTGGAAAATTAAAGTACATTTGACCAACTCCATAAAGAACAACCAGAAAAGAAACAAAAATTGAAACCTTGAAATAATTGCTTAATCTTGATAAATTCGGTTGCGATGCGTAAACCAAAAAAAACGGTACCATATATTCAATTCTTCTTACGTAATGAAGAATTGCTAAATGAGGAGTTACCGATTGAGTAATAAAAATTGATGAAAAAGTTGAAAATAAACCAATCAACCAAAAACCAAATATTGCCAAAACTAAATTATCTTTTAAAAACTGGCTTCTTATTTTCCAGATCACAGGTAATGCAAAAATTAAAAGAATCGCTAGAAGAAAATCCTCAGCTCTTATTGCCACGTAAGTTTCAGACACAGAGATCAAGGGCATCTTAGGAAAAAGTGGAATAATAATCAGAATTCCAATAATGCCTGCTGAAAGTAACTGAATATTTATATTTTTGAGCTTTTCAATCATCTATTTTTTTATCAAAAATAATTTTTTTGGTTAAAAAATACAAAATTATGAGTGAAACTACAATACCAATAAAATTAACCATTCTAGCAGAAAATGTTGAATAAAATGGCCGGAGTGTAGTTTTAGAACTATACCTTTTGCCATCAATAACTAAAGCTTCAGATACTTTCTTACCCGGATTATTTTCATAGAAAATATCTGGCTCCCAACCATTGATAAATAAAGTTTCCCGCAAAGGAATTACAACCTCTTCAAGATAATAAGTTTCTATACCACTTCTAAACTTTTCGCGAGCAACTTCTGGAGGATGGTTTAAGCGATAGGTTGGAAACGTTATTCCAAGAATTTTTAGGGAAAACTTGTCTTGATAATATTTTGTTAAAAATTTTCTGTCGTATTGGGAATAATAGGCTGAAACTCTAGGGACTTGAACGGTGTCTCCAGGTTCAGTCGATTTTAAGGAGTCTGGCAATGATGGGACACTGGGTGATGGCAACAAAAGATAAATGAAAAAAAATAAAAGTATAACTGCCAATAATGACCACAGGACAAATTTTATTTTCATCTTCATTGTGGCAATCTTAAGATTCCCCAAAGGCCAAAGTCAACTTATCTGGATTTTGAAAAGCGCTCCAGTAGGTTTTTAAGAGTTCTTTCCTTCTCAAGATTAATCCAAATACAAGAATCCGAAGTAGTGCTCCCATCTTTAAAAGGATAAGCACAAAAAATTTTTCCAATTTTGTTTTGTGTTTTTGATAGAAATATAAAATCGCTTTATACTCGCCGGTGATTGCTCCGATGTTAGCACTTTGCATACTTGCCCGTCCTAAATGCACAATCTTTGTAACTGGTGTATATAATACTTCAAAACCCTGTTTTTTAATCCGGAAACACAATTCCCATTCTTCCCCATACAAGAAAACATTTTCATCAAAGCCATTTACTTTATCAAATACCTCGCGCCTGACTACCATTACCGCTCCAGTAACCCAATCAACCTGTTGCTCTTTTTGATAAAAACGATCATGATCAACATGATACGGTTTTAACTTTTCACCAAAAGGCAGATCATCAATAAATGTCATCCACCAGAAAACTTGAGGCAAGTGTGGAAAAAAGCCAACTGATTGCTGAGAGGATTTATCTGGATTTAAAAGTTTTGGACCTAAAACCCCGACTTTTGGTTTTGTATCCAAATATTTAACTAGCTTTTCAAAACTATTTTCTACCAAAAACGTGTCCGGGTTTAAAAAACAAAGATAGCGACCTTTAGCAATCTTTATTCCTTGGTTGTTGGCAGTACCAAACCCCAAATTTTTGCGGTTTTGAATTAATTCTACTTCTGGGAATTTTTTTATAATTTGCTCTGTGTTATCAGAAGAAGCATTATCAACAACAATAATCTCAAATGAAATTCCTTTGGTAAATTTGAAAATTGATTCAAGGCACCTAACGATTAGTTTTTTGGTGTTCCAACTGACAATAATAATTGACAAATCCATCTATTGAAAAAGTCTTGCCCTACCCAATCTATAATGTAGATCTTTGATCTTTCTCTCGCCGATTACCTGGGCTGGCACTCCACCGACAATCGCAAATTCAGGTACATCTTTAGCCACCACTGATGCAGCTCCTACTACCGCTCCTTTACCAATCTTTACCCCGGGTAAAATAATTGCTTTTGGGCCAACGAAAACATAATCACCAATTTCAACTGGGGCTTCAATAGCATGAAAGTCTTCTGAATTTACATCATGTTGAGAATTATAAATTAAAACTTGTGAAGCAATGTCAACGTGATCACCGATCCTGAGTTTGGCTCGGCCATCTAAAAAAACGTGATCGCCAATAATTGAATCCTCGCCAATTTCAATCTTTTGCGGGTTAAAAAACCTTGCCCACATATGGATTATCGATCCGTTACCAATTCGCACTCCTGCTGCTCGGTAAAAGAATTTGCGAATTGAATGAAAGGGAATATAACCAACACAGGTAAGAATCATCAAAACAAAATCCAACCAAATATTGGCTATCCTCGTTCTTGATTTTTGGGCTATGTCTTTTCCACTAAGCGGCTGCCCCATTCGATCTTTAATCATAAACTTTCCACATTATACCATTATTCAGTTTGAAGCTGAGGCTGTAGCATGGAGAATTTGTAGTGTCTGGTGAGCACATTTCTCCCAGCAGAACTTTTGAGCTTGTTTTAAGCCCTGTTGGGAAAGATTTTTCGCAAAGTTTTCATCCTTGATCACCCTTTCTATCCCCTTTCTGATATTCTCGGTAGAATTCGGGTTAACAAGAACCCCGGCATTTGCCACCACTTCAGGAATGCTCGAAACATCTGAGACTACCACTGGACAGCTACAAGCCATAGCTTCAATAACTGGAATACCAAAACCTTCCCAAAGCGAAGGTAAAACAAATGCTCGCGCTCCAGAAAAAAGTGTCGGAAGTTCTTCATCTGGAATATAGTCAGTTAAAATTACTTTATCTTTAACTTTTGGATCTTTAAGTTTTTCAAAAAAATCATTATAAAGCCAACCTTTTTTACCAGCAATAACAAGCGTAATGTCTTCGAGCTGTTCAACAGCGTCGATCAGTCGAATCAAATTTTTTCTTGGCTGAATTGTCCCCAAGAAAAAAATATATTCGCCAGAAATTCCGTATTTTTTCTTAATTTGCGAAATTACTTGTTGATCGGTTATTGGCTTAAAAAGCCTTTTATCATAACCGGGGTAAGTCACAAAAACCTTATCAGGATCGACTTTATAATACTTGACAATATCATTTTTTGATGCTTGAGAAATCGTCAAAATTGCCTGGGTTTTTTTGACTGAATAAGCTGTCCAATTTCTAAGCTGATACAAGTCAGGTTTTCGAAAAAGTTGTGGAAAATGGATATACGAAAGGTCAAAAATGGTCATAACCAGAGGTACTGGGCAAAATCTTGGCGCATAATGGGTTGGGGTAAAAAAGACATCTGGGCGAGGTCTTTGAAAATATAAATTCAAAGGAAGGGCGAATTGGGTCCAAAATTTTTTAGGACCAAAAACTCGATATTGCCAATTCTTCGATTCTATCGGTAAATCAGGAAGAGGTTTTTCTTTAAGATAAACAAAAAAAATATCTTTTTTTGAAATTATTTGTAAATTTTTTAACAACTCAAATCCGTACTGCCCACTCCCCACTCGCTTTGCTATGTTTGCTTCGTTGCCATCAATTCCAATGATCATAAACTTTTTTGGTAAAACTCAATCATTTTTTTAAGCCCTTCTTCAAACGAGGTTTTTGATTCCCAACCTAATATTTTTTTTGCTTTGGTAATATCAGGGCGCCGTTTTTCTACATCACCTTCAATTTGCTTCTCAAAAACAATTTCACTTCTAGACTTGGTTAACTTTTTAATAAGTTTCGCTGCCGCAAGAATCGTCCGTTCGTCAGGATTTCCGAGATTAAGGACCTGGCCTTTTGTGCCTGATTTTTCCATCGCTTTAAACAAACCATCAACAAGATCATCAACATAACAAAAACTTCTGGTGTAAGAACCGTCACCGTAGATCGTAATTGGTTTGTTTTTAAGCGCTTGATAGATAAAATTAACTATTACCCTCTCATCATCCAGGTTCATTCTTGAACCATAGGTATTAAAAATCCTTACGACTCGGGCATCGACACCAAATTTCTCAAAGTAGACAAAGACGATCGTTTCCCCAAGTCGTTTGCTTTCATCGTAGCAAGCACGAAGACAAAAAGGGTTAACGTTTCCGAAATAATTTTCGACCTGCGGATGAATTTGCGGGTTACCATAAATTTCGGATGTTGAAGCAAATAAAAAACGCGCTTTTGTTTTTTGGGCTAGCTCCAAAAGATTCTTTGTCCCAATAGTATTCACCTCTATCGTCTCCAGTGGAAATTGCAAATAAGAAATTTTGCTTTTAGGATTAGGACTGGCTGGCGACGCAAGATGGTAAATAAAATCTAATTTTTTAGGTAAAGGTTTCGGCGAAGGTTTGGTTACATCCCATTTTAAAAATTCAAAGTCTTGATGACGCTCAAGATGTGCAATGTTTTCAGAATTTCCAGTCAATAGATTATCAGCAGCAATTACTTTATAGCCAAGTCTTATCAACTTGTCGCAGAGATGCGATCCAATAAACCCTGCTCCCCCAGAAATTAAGGTTAATTTTTGCATAACGTTTTATATTCTAACTTTTTGTTAGCCTCTGGTAAAGTTTGAGTGTTTCTTTAGCAGTTCTTAACCAACTATATTTTTTGGCATGCAAAATGCCCTCATTGGCTTTACTTTGGCAACTCAAATTATCAAGATTGATGGCCTCTTTCAGAATTGTGGCTATCTCATCAGGGTTTTTGGGATCAAAGTAAAAGGGAACATCACCGGCAACCTCGCGATGAACAGAAATATCAGAACAAGCCACCTGTGATCCGCAAGCCATTGCTTCTAGAATTGGTAATCCAAAACCTTCATAAATTGACGGGTAAACAAAAACTTTCGATCCAGAATATAGGGAAGCTAAATCATTATCGTCCAAAAAACCTGTTAGGATAATCGAATTGCTACTTTCCAAATTTTCTGCCTGACCTACAACTACAAGTTTGAGATTATTAGTGGCTTGCGATTTACCATTTATTATTTTCTTAAACGCTTCAACTAAGTTAGATAAATTTTTCCTTGCTCCACCGGTGGCAATCGTTAAAATATACGACCCTTCGATACTAAATCTTTTTTTTACCTTCTCAATCTCACTTTTATCCTTGGTTTTGAATAACTCACTTGCAGCTTCATAAATCACTGTAATTTTATCTTCCGGAATTTTTAAAATTTCAATAAGATCTTTTTTTGTATTTTGGGAAACGGCAATAATTTTGTCGCATTCCCTCTTGACTAGCTCAAATCTTCTTTTTTGGACAGCAACAATCTTTGGGTGAAAAAGTTCTGGGAATTTAAAAACAGCCAAGTCATGAACCGTTGTTACTTTTTTCGCACTAGTTTTTGATTGGGTCCAGTCAGAGGAATGGAAAATATCTACTTTGCCAATTAAATTTTGGATATCTCCCAAACGAATACGATTAAAAAAAATCTCCAAGACAGTGGGCGGAATTGGGAAAATTGCCGATAATGTGTTTTTTGATTTCAGATTTTGAACAAATGATTTGAGTTGATTGTTTAGCCTTAACGAACTACCAAAAAGCACGTATTGGTTTTTCTTGTCAATCTCAAGTAGGTGCTTTACCAACTCTGTGGTATACCGAGAAACACCAGTTCTATAAACAATTTGGGAAATATCGATACCTATCCTCATCTTACCTTGGATCTTCTTCTAATATTTTCTCATAATCTTTAGCAATTTTATCCCAACTAAATTTTTCAGCTTGTTTTTGTGGTAAATCATGCCATTTTTTCCTAAGTGCTAATTTAAAAGACTGAACGTAACTGTTGACATTTTTTGGGTCAAAAAAAACTCCAGCATTTCCAATAATCTCTTTTTTTGCAGGATCACAAGGAGCAACTATTGCTTTCCCTGAAGCAAGTGCTTCTACATATGCAATCCCAAAAGCTTCAGATCGACCCGACGCTAAAGTGAAAACGTCGGCTGCCGAATAAAAAGATGGTATTTCCTCTGGCGACACCGATACCATCAAAAACCTGTTCGGAAGTAGTTCTTGACCCATTTTTCTCAAAAACTTTTCCATGGGACCTTCACCTAAAACAATAAGACTCGCTTTAGGTAGTTTTGAGACAGCTCTAATAGTGAGATCAATATTTTTATAAGGTACTAAAGCACCAACACAAAGAATAATAGGTTTTGGAAAATTAAGTTCTTTTGGTTTTACTTTTTTATTATATTTTTCCAAATCTACACCATTAGGGATTACGACAATCTTAATTTTTTTTGAGGCTTTTTGGGCCCATTGTCCGAAGGACTCGGTTAAAGCAACAAAAACATCAGGCTTTAATCTTAAATTCCAATAATCATCTTTACCAGGCCCTGCTTGGCCAGAAACTAAAATTTTAAACTTTTGGGTTTTTTGTAATCTTTTTAACTGCCAAAGTTGCCAGAAACCATTTAAGGGAACCACCCAATCGGGTTTAATTTTTTTTATATATGGCAAGGCCTTTTTAGTAAAAGTAAAAACTTGTCGGCTATAGCGGTCAAGGTAAAATTTATGAAAAACTCTCCATCCAACATCAGGCTTATCAGTTGGAAACAAACTAACTCCGCCAATCTTTATAATTTGATAGTTTTTTTTTGAACTGCCACCTTGGACAACTACGACCTCATGATTTTTTGAAAGTCTTTTTGCTAATTCACAAACGAATGTCTCGGCTCCTCTATTAACTAAATCTTGATAAATATTTAGAAAAACAATTTTCATTTTGATCATCTCCAACTTTCAATTTTCATTAAAAAGGTTTCCACCCTCCAATTTAAAAACCTTAACAAACTGCTGAAATATTTTCTGGACCCAAAAGACCAACAATACATATCCAAACGGAAGAAAAACCAAAAGATAGCGTGGGAAAAGAACATGAAAAGAATTTGTAATCAGATAAAATAAAGAAAAGGTTGCAGTTATAATCAAAGCTTCGTTTTTTGAATTTTTAACTAGAAAAACTGAACCAGCCAAACTTAACAAAGTTAATGGCCAAAAGATGTTCCATTCTGGGACTTTAACAAATTGGCTATTACCAAACCAAACTCTCCATTGGCCAGTTGCCAAAAGCCGCCAGATTTCTCCCCAGGGATAATCAGGCAAATAAGATCGATAAAGTCTAAAAATCGCCAGATACAAATTAAAAAAATTAGCAAAAATATTGCCCTTTAAAAATAGTGGTGTGTAGTTTAGTAGGAAAATTATGGGAACAAAAATTAGTGAGTAACTAAAAAATTTTAGATCTTTTTTTCTTTTGACGAAAGTATAAACAATTAATAAAGGAAAAATAACCAAGCCAAGATATTTTGACAACAGGGTTGCTCCAAGAAAAATTGATGTCAAAAAATAATATTTTTTATTGGAAGCCGCTTTTAGATAAAAAAGGATAGCACAACTTATAAAAAACACATGGGATAAATCTAAATATGAAAGCGCAAATTGCTCTTGAAATGTACCGTCAAAAGAAATAGCCAATGGTGGAAGTAACGACCAAGTTCCATTCTTAAAAATCTGATCACTTATTAAATAAATTACGATCAAAAGGCCAATGCCAAAAAAAATTTGAATTACATTGGGATTGTAAAACACTAAAATCGATAGTCCAAATAAGTATTTAGTCAACGGAGGATGTTCAATTTGTATTTCCGATGGGGATACACCCTTCAAATATAAATATCCTGAATAGGCAAATAAATCATTATCCTCAATAATCAATTTCCGATCCTCGGGTTTTTGAGCAAATTGGGAAAAGCGATAAACTGTCGCCAAAGCTTGAGAATTGAATGGTAGAGTATAATATCCCCAATTTTTATAAATTTGAAACGAGATATTTAGAATTAGTAAGAGTAGAAGAAATAAAAATATTGATTTTTTAAAGACAAAAGCTTTATTTATCATAAGCGATAATACCAAATAGTTACACCGTTAAAATCTTTTTCTTCAACTTTTCGGTATCCACTCTCCTCTATCTCTTGGCGAAGCAAATCTTTCGGATCAAAAATTGGCTGAACATAACGCATAAGAAATATTTGCTTTAAATTTTCAGTCTGCCAACCGTCTGGCCCATAAAACGGCACTTTGGGTGCATAATAATTGTAAGGCGCAGTTTGATAGATGGTAACAAAAACCGTTCCTGAGTTTGTATCACCTGCTTTTTCTTCAATCCAAGAAACCGCACCCCGCCAATCTTCGCGGTGAAATCTTGGACTTAACCAAAAATAAATTTGTGAGGCAAGACTGAAAATGAGAACAGCAATAATTATTTTTATTTTCGTTTTTGAAGGTTTAAATAACTCAACTCCCCAAGCGATTAAAATATACATTGCAGGTAAAACAAATAAAAACCGAAAATAGGAATAAACCGGCAGAAAAAGAGATAAAATCCAACCTAAAATTATCGGTAAAATTAACCACAAAAAGAGAAGCACTCTTTCTTTGGATAGTTTGGTGAAATTTTTCAAGATTAAAAGTGTGAAAAATGAAAATGAAAGTAAAAAAACAAGGCCATAAATAACTTTATTGTCAAAAGATATCCGGCCAAAGATAAATTTGGCAAAAGTCAAAGGTAAGGCTTTAAAAGTAAAGCCTCCAACCGTCTGACCCCACAATGGTGCAGCTTGAGAAGCAGCGTGGCCTACCGCTAGTTGCCTGGCAAGAAACGGAAACCAGGGCAAAAGAAATACCAAAAGTCCCAATTGTATAACCAACCACCTTATTACCCACGATTTACCTAAATTTTTTCTTTGCCAGAAAACCCAAAGATTGAACGGAATAACCATTAACCAAGGTAAATAGTCTGTATAGAAAAAAAGCAGTGAAGAGATGAAAAAGAAACTCCAATTAAAAAAACTGCCATTTTTTATTAATCTTAGAAAGGTAAACACTGAAAGGCTGACAAAAAAAGCAGCCGCCGCATACATCCTTGCTTCCTGGGAATAATAAATATGCAAGGGCGCCACCGCTAAAAACAAAGCGCTCAAAATTCCCAAAGTCTTTCCAGCCAGTTGCTTGCCAATTAAGTAAACAACCCAAACTGTTCCGACACCAAATAAAACCGAAAGAAGTCTTGTGTTAATTTCCGAAAAACCAAAGATACTTGTCCAAAATTTTAGGATCAGATGATAAAGTGGTGGATGAAAATCACCAATTGAATATTGGACAATCAGTGATTGATAAGAGAAATTACGAACTGCCAAAATCTGGATTGCTTCATCAAGCCACAGCGATTGATTGATAAAAATCAAACGGATAACTAAGGCAAAAAATAAAACTACAAAAATCATTTTGACTTCTGTTCCCCAAAAAACGAATTGATGATGGAAACGAAAACGGCAAGATCATACCACAGTTTAAATAAGAAAAATTGTGGTGTTTTTTTGTTTATTGAAAATTGAATCGCCTTGCGAAAAGAATTAATTGGTCCATAAATCCAAAAGGACCAAAGCTTTCTGATAATTGATCCAGTTATAAACTCATTTTTCCCAATCCAACGAGCTTGGGACCAGATTTCGGAGAAGGTTTTTGGATTCTTGTGATAAAAAATTGCTCCCGGTGCAACTTTGGCTAAAACTCCGAGTTTTCTCGATAATGTCCAATCATCAGTGTAACCAATTGGGTCAAAACCTCCAACTTTCATAAATTCCTTTCTAAGAATCGCTCTGAAAACTGGCTGTTCATCGGGATAATCTGGCGGGTGCATTCTGTCCTCCGGCCATCCCCTATTAATACTCCAAGATTTTGCCCAGACATTATCTTTGTTTGCCACATACTCATCTTTGGAAAAAGTGCCAATTACTTTTCCTTCCCAAATCGGTTGAGTGAGTTTTTCGATAAATTTTTTATCAAACGTCATGTCAGCATCAACGAATACTAAAATCTCGCCTTTGGCTTTTTTTGCACCCAAATTTCTAGCAGCTCCAGGGCCTTGATGATTTTGTTGAAGAATTTTAATTTTAGGAAAAATTTTTACTTTCGATATGGTGCTATCAGTGGAACCATCATCAACAATAATTATTTCGATCGGCTTGTAAACTTGAGAAAGTAAAGTTGAAATACAATCTCTAATTGAAGACTCTTCATTATAAGTGGGAATAATAACTGATACGAGCGACTTTTTGATCATTAGTCTAAAGATTCGATTAAACTTTCATATTTTTGCAAAATTTTATCCCGACTAAATTTTTCAACTTGTTTTCGGGCAAATCCCGTTTAGCCAGTACATTATAAATATTTAGAAAACAATTTTTTATTTTCTTTCACCAACATAAAAAAGGTGTGGGCCCCAAAAATAAAAAGGATATATCTTTAGATATGCCAATAATCTAAAAACATTTTGGTTAGATTTACTGGTTAATTCTTCACTCCAAAGAGAATTTACTTTGAGAGTTTTGATTCCGTTTTTTTCCAAAAATTTTTGGAGCGTTAAAAGATAAGGCTCCACAGTTGTATCAAAATCTGGCTGATATTTTTCATTGATTCTAGGTTTCACTTTCAACCAATTAAGTTCTTTAAAGTCTTTACCAATGGCTAAAAAATCTTTTAAAAAACCGATAAACAATTTTTTAATTCTGGAACCCTTAAAACAAGGAGAGGAACGATTAGGCGCACCGAAGTTTGGAGCAACAAAAACAATTTTCCCATCAATTTCAGTCAAACGAATTGCTTCTTTTAAAAATTTCTCAGGATTGGAAAGATGTTCAAGAACAAATGCCGAATAAACTAAATCAAAACTTTGATTTTGAAAAATTAAACCTTTTTCAACATCACCCTGAAAAAAATTAATGTCTTTAAATTTTTTCTTTGCCAAGTCAATCGCTTTTTTAGAAATATCGACACCAAAACGTTTTTTTGATTTCGGGGTCAAGGAAGCTAATTTTGTACCATCACCGCAGCCCAATTCTAAAATTCTTAAAGCTGCCTTGGAAAATTTTGCTATTTCAAGCAAAGCCGGATGATCAAGACTTTTTTTTGAAGCTGCTGAGGCTTTTTGATAATAATTTTGAGTTTGCCAAAGTTTTTTAATATGCTTGGTCATTGCAAAACTTTTCTTTTTGCTCCTTTTAATAAAGTTAATAAAGTTGAAATTCCAAAGGTAAAAAATGACCTCCTTTTCCAAGGAGAATTAACAATTGATGGCCTTTTAAGATAAAAAACTTCTGGAAAAGAAAAAGTTTTTGGGAATTTCTTGCCAATTTCAAATTTAAATTTGCGATTTAATGTTTTTGAATCATTAAAAAAATTTGACCTAGGTAAGTAAGTAGTATGCAAATAACGGTTTTTCAAGAAAGCCAATCTCTCTCTTCCATAATTTTGAATTGGGGTACCAGTCTTATCACAGTAGGCCTCTAAAGGATATTTCCCAGTGATTTTCAGCCCTGGAATATCGTGTCTCAGGGCCCTCAAATTGGCCCAACCAGAGTAATTTTTGGGTGCAAATGGCCAATGGTAATAATCAGATTCGGGGTGATAATGATAAACATCATCGACAAGATTCCAAGCTCTAACCACAACCCCCCATTTTCCCGTTGACGCCTTTTTAATTGCCTCTTTTAATTCCACCATTGTCCTTTTTGGCCAAATCTCATCACCATCAACTAGCAAAAACCAATCAGTTTTTGTTCTTTCAAGTTGTTCTTGCCGTAACTTTACTAAGTCTCCCGCGCTAACTGATCCCTTTTCTTCAAAAATAATCTTTTTATCTTTGATAGTTCTTATAATTTCTGGAGTTTTATCATTTGAACCAGTATCAAAAACTAGAATCTGGTCAGCAAAACCCTTGACGGCCATCAAAGCATACCAAATCCATTTCTCTTCATTTTTAACAATTGTATGAATAGTTAAATTAGCCATTTTTTAATTTTGCCAAGACAAACATTGTTGGGATAACAAAAGCAATAAATGAAGAAATCAAAAACGCCAATGAAGCTCCAAGAGCACCATATCTTGGGATAAAAATCAAGTCAAAAATAACAATTACTAAAAATTGGATAAAAGAGAGAATGAAGAACATCTTTGGTTTGGATAAAAAATAGATAAGAGCACCTTGCGCAGGGACAGAAAGTAAAATGAAAATCATCGCCAAAGAAAGAATCTGAAACGCTGGTACCGCTTCTTTATAATCAATCCCCAAGAGCAAAGGAATCAAAAAAGGTGCAAGTGGTATCAAAAACAAATTAAGAACTGAAAAAAAAGTGATTGTCCAAAAACTTTTTTTAAAAAATTTGAAAGCTTCAATTTTTTTCTGAAAAGTAGAAAACCGTGGGGCTAGAGTTATACTTAGTGCCCCAGCCACCTGTGGATGAAAGGAAAGTAGCCTTGAAGAAGAAGCATAAAGGCCTGTTTGAAAGGAATTAGAGAGGCGAACAAGAAAAAAATTGTCTAATCTCGAATAAATTGAAGAAAGAGAAAATCCCAAAAAAATCCATTTATTAAATGAGAAGAAATTTTTAAAAACACTCCACTCGTCACTTGCAAACAAAAAATCCATTTTTAACAAGAATAGGGAAACAAAAAATCCTACAAGTGGTGAAAGAGCAAATAAAGCAAAAACCTGTAAAACACTTATTTTACCAAAAACCAAAATCGCAAAAAGAATAAGAAGCCTTGTAAGATTTGAAGAAAAATTTAAAATATTTGCTTTAATAAACTCTTTTTTTGATTGCAAATAAGAAACAGAAAAACCCAAAAGGAGCGTAGGTAAAATAGCAAACGCAAAAAGAAAAGGCAAAGAATAACTGGCGTTTTTAAAAATTAAAACTGAAAGAGGTTTTGATATGAACAAACCGATTAATATAAATGTAAAACCAATCAAAATTTTCAATTCCAGAGAAAGTTTCAAAAATTTATTGGCAACATCAAACTCCCCTTCTGCTATCTCTTGAGGAATAAATCGCAAAATTCCAGTGTTTATTCCAAAGTCAAAAACATCCGAAAAGATAACTTGGAATGCCAAAAGAACTCCAAATACACCAAAAAGTGGTGGTCCAAAACCTCTAGAAACAAGAATAAAGAAAATGAGTCCGAGAAGGCTATTTAAAAAGCTTCCCGAAATGTTTACGATCGAGTCCTTTGTCAAACTTGTAAAAACAAAACTGAAAGGAATTTTCATGCCCGTCATTTATTTTCCCAATTCCCCAAAAAATTCACAAAAATTTGATAGAGAAACAATCCAAGCAAGATTATGAAAATAAAACTGTAGGCCAACAAAAATGGCGCTTTTAAAAAGACTGGTTTATATTGACTAACAAAAAAATAGAGCTCTAGCAAATTCTTGGAAGGATAAAAATAATGTGATATTTGATAAATTGAAAAAATGTTTAAAAAAATAAAAAGGACAATCAAAAGGAAAAGAGTCAGTTTTTGTTGATAAGATTTAAAAAACACCGTCAGACCAATTGTTAAAAGAAACATATGTATCCCAATTGGTGATAAAAAATGTCTTCCTTGAAATCCAAATAAGTTACCAGTTCTCACAAACGTCTGCCAATCGAAAAAAAATGTTGCACCGTGTAAAAATAATAACGTACCAAAAATAAAAAGAATGACACCTAAATTGTTAAAATTTCTTGTCCGCAATTTTCTATATGTAACAACTCCTAGACCAAAAAAAGCAAAAACTGTCAATATTTTCAAAACTCTGTAAAAATTAACTGGTAAAGAAACTTCAAGCCAACCAAAAACAGCCCAATACCAGCCAAAAACTTGACCGTTATAATGGGGTATTGCAGATTTTGCGAAATTTAAGAGTGAAGTAAAGAAAACAACACCTCTCGCCTGAGCGAAAAAACTTGCAATGTCTGTCAAAAATCCAAAACTTACCGAAGATATCAAGTAAAGTGTGATTAACGAAATAAAAAGAATTGCTATTTCGATGTTTTGTCTGGTAATTTTTTGCTCCTTTATTTTTCTCGCACCAATCGTTATAAATAAAACAACAACTAAAGGTAATAGAGTTGCTTTAATCAAGACTCCGAGAACTGACACTATCATCAACCAAAAAATATCCTTAAGTTTTTCATCTTTAGCCTTTAAATACTTTATCCCAACATAAACAAAAACTGTTGTCAGAAAGATAACCATTGAATCAACGTTAACAGTACTCGTGACAAAATTAAAAGAGGATTGAAAAGACACAAGTGTTGCGCTTGCCAGTGCCAACCATTGGCGAGCTGGGTAGATTTCTTTAACAAAAAGGTAGGTAAAAAAAACAGTGCCAACGCCAATCGCCACACTCAAAAAACGCAAAGCAAAAAGTCGGACCAAAATATCAAAGGGCGAGAAAATCAGATATACAATTCCACCCAAAAGATAATAAAAAGGTGGACTTTTCCTGCCATTTCCCATGAAGAGAAACGTTTGACAATCTTCTTTGGCGATTTGACTAATTTTTTCTTCATAAAGACCAACACTTGTATTGGAGAATTCTGGCCGCCACATCGGGTGTTTACCCGACCAATCTACGTTCATTAAGTCTGTTGTCTGGAGCAATTCTTCCGACACTGTATTATCATATTTAGGATCAACTGCTAACTTTTTTGACTCGGCATAAAACTGGATCAAACTAAAATGATTCTGCTCATCAGGTGCCTGCCAGGCAGGTATAATGCCAGCCCAAATAATGCCTTTAACTGCTGTTAGAGCTAAAAGAGAGTAAAGTATCCAGTTAATATTTACCAGCCTCATTGTGATTTCCTTAACAATACTAAACCGAAAACAATCAGAAGACTAATTGTTGCGATTAGATAAGAACAAAATAAAACAATTAGCAACTCACCTTTAAAATACCAAGGCTTATACTGGCTCATCTGGTTGATCACAACAGTAAACGAATTAAGGACGTAAGAAGTAGCAATTACAGTATAAAGTGCAATAAAATTCAATAAAATCGATCCAATAACCGCCAGAGCAACAGTAATTTTTTTAAACTTTTCTGGCGTTAAAGTTAACAACCCGACAAAAAGCAAAGTTAAATGCGCAGTAAGCACTGGAAAAAAATACCTTCCTTGAATTCCAAGGGAAAACCCGAAAGCCCTAAGATGCTGCCAGTCCCGCCAAATAATCGCAAAAAAATAAATAATGGCGGAAAATGCCAGAAATATAAATGCCTGGTTGGGACGACTAAAATCCCGCTTTTTGAGGTCCAAAAAAAACTTAACCACTAGACCAATTGCACCAACCAACATCACCCGCATCAAAATTTGATTAATTACTCGTGGTAAAGTCAATGACAGCCATTTAAAAACACCCCAATACCAAGGAAGTGTTTGAGCGATGGTTTGACGGAATGAGTTTTGTAAATGCGAAAAAAATGAAGGTTCGCTCTGTGGATTTGAGAATGAACCTGTTTCAATATAAGGTAAAAGCAAACCTGATTCCCGAAAGTTTGCCATTGCTTCTTGAATAGCAGTAAAACCACCAAAAGCAATCATAATTGTAAGAAATATGATCGATGTTGATATAAAGAAAAGAACCCTTTTTGTTCTTACAAAGTCATATATAATGAGGCAAATTGCAATCACTAAAGCAATAATAAATTGAGGTTTAACCAAAAAACCTAATCCGACAATTCCCCCAAGAAACATTACCTTCTTTAAGTCAAGACCACGAGTTATTAAGTAAACACCTAAAAGCAAAAAAAGGCTAAAAAGGAAATTAAATAAATTATCGCTATTAATACCAGCAGAAACAAAACTTAACATCGGTTGGAAGGAAACAATAATGGGCAGAGTCAAATGTAAATATTTCTTTTGGGGGAAAATCTCTTTGGCAAGAAAATATGAAACAATGACTACCCCAATAATTGTCAGAATCGAAAATAATCGAATCGTAAATGCTCTTAAAATGATATCTGACTTATAAACTGACTGATAAATTATTTGACCGATCCAATAATATAATGGTGGATAATACGCTTGTTCATGATGAACAAGTTGTTTTCGATATTCGATTGGCAAGGAACTGATCTCTTTTTCATAAATGCCTGCTTGGCTTTGACTATATTGAATTTTGTAATTTGGTTTAAAGGTAAAAGCAGTTGTTCCATCATCGCCCCTTTCAGTTTCTAAAAACTGCTCGGTTATCTGTAATTCGCGTGAAGCTCCGAAACCGCTTCTCACTTTGGTTAAATCAATTTGCTCTGCATAATGTTGGATCGTTGAAAAGTGTGCGGCTTCATCAGGAGTATGCCAAAGAGGGACAACTGCAATCCATGTTAAACCTTTAAAAAAGGTTACAATTATGATAATTAAAAGGACCCACCAATAGATGTCCTTTTTTCTCAAACTTTCAAGTAGCACAATGAAGCCAATCTTATCAAATTATGATTGATAAACGCAAAAAAGATCATTATTATTATAAACTATATAAAGATGGCTAAAATATTAGTAACTGGCGGTGCTGGCTTTATAGGTTCGCATTTAACCGCAATGTTGTTGGAGGAAAAACATAACGTTGTCTGTGTTGATGACTTCAATAACTACTACCCACCACAATTTAAGAAAAAAAATATCGCGTCATTTTTAATCCAAAAAAATTACCAACTATGCCACGGCGATATTCGAGATGATAAATTTCTAAAAAGATTATTTAGCGAAACTAAGCCTGAAATTATCATTCATTTAGCAGCTAGAGCGGGAGTTCGACCGTCAATCGCCAATCCAAAACTTTATTTTGACGTTAATCTAATAGGCACTTTAAATTTGTTGGAATGGTCAAGAAAGTCAGCTGTATCTCAATTTATTTTTGGCTCAAGTTCATCAGTTTATGGAAACAATGCTCGAATTCCTTTTAGAGAAGACGAACAGAATTTACAACCAATTTCTCCTTATGGGATCAGTAAGCTTGCTGCCGAAAAAGAAGCTTATTTTTACCACCTACTTTACAACTTGCCAATAACGATTTTGCGATTTTTCACTGTCTATGGCCCAAAAGGCCGACCAGATATGGCACCATATCTTTTTATCGAAGCGGTTTTGAAAGAAAAACCCATCAAAAAATTTGGGAATGGTATAAGTCGTAGGGACTATACCTATATTGACGATATTGTTAATGGTATAATTGCTGCAATAAGGAAAAAGAGGAATTTTGAAATTATTAATCTTGGAAATTCAACTCCAGTTACCTTAAATAAATTCATTGATACCGTAGAAAAGGTTGTTGGAAGAAAAGCAAAAATCAAAAACTGCCCAGCCCAACCGGGAGATGTGACCGAAACCTATGCTGATATTAGAAAGGCAAAAAAATTGCTTGATTGGGAACCTCAAACAACTTTGGAAAATGGCTTGAGGAAATTTTTCGAATGGTATTGTAAAAGCGGAAGAGCAACTAAAGATTTTGAGAGATGAAGTTTAAACGTATTCTCGTTACAGGATCAGAAGGTTTTATCGGTTTTCATGTTGCTCGATATTTTACAGAGTATGGTTTGGCGGTCGTGTCATTTGATAAAAAAAACGGCCAAGATTTACTTGATGCAAAGGCCGTTTCAAAGGCGTTAAAAGGAGTCGATACTATTTGTCATCTTGCGGCGGTGGGTGATGTTTATTTGGCAGCAGAAAAGCCTGAACTTGCTCAAATAGCTGGACCGGGTGGAACTGCTCTTCTGTGCAAAATAGCCAGCCAAATGGGAATTAAAAAAATTATCTATGCTTCGACTTGGGAGGTCTACGGTAAAATACAATATCAACCAGTTGATGAAAAACATCCCTGCTTCCCAGACCACCCTTACTCAATAGCCAAATATGCAGGTGAACTAATCGTCCAATCAAAACTCTCAACTGTTCCTTGGGTTATTCTTCGGTTAGGAACGTCCTATGGTACTCACATGCGAGATAATGCTGTTATTCCTCTATTTATCAAAAAAGCAAAAGCAAAAGAACCAATTGTTATTCAAGGCAATGGCAGCCAAGCCCGCCAATTTACTCATGCTAAAGATATCGCGAATGCTTTTTATCTAGCTTTGGAAAAAGATGTTGAATCGGAAGTTTTTAATATTGTCTCAGAAGAATCTATAACAATTGCTAAATTAGCAAAACTCATTAGTAATTATTATCCTACCAAAATTGAATTTACCTCTTCCCGAATTGGCGATGTTGAACCGGCCAAAGTGTCAAGCAAAAAAGCAAAAAAACTTCTAGGTTGGGAACAAAAAATTTCTTTCGGAGAAGGACTAAAAGAGCTAATTTTGACAATCTAAATATCTTTTTAAGACAACTTTCAAGCCCAGTTTTCTCTCCATAACTCAAACATTACCAAAGTCCAAAGTAATTTGCGGTTGTCTTTTTTGCCACCTAAATGCTCATCAACTAAACGATTAACGAAGGGAGAATAAAAAATCCCTTCCTTTTTTAATCTTGATTGATCCAAGTTTTCCAAAAGGAAATGCTTCAATTTCGTTCTCAACCAGATTGCCACTGGAATTCCAAAACCGTGTTTTGACCTGTTAATGATCTCGCTTGGCAATTTATCCTTCATCAGCTGTTTCAAAATATATTTGGTGGTAAAGCCCTTCAACTTCAATCCAGGTGGAATAGAATTAACAAAATCAACCAATCGATAGTCCAAAAATGGCGATCTCACTTCTAAGGAGTTAAACATGCTTGCCCTATCGACTTTCATCAAAATACCATCAGCCAAATATGTCTTTAAATATTGGAAAATTATTGCATTCCATCCCAAAAAACTTCTCATCCCTTTTTCATTAATTGATTCTTCAATTGGGTCAATGTTTTTTAGTTGCTTCCAAACAGATCTGTTAAACAATTTTTGCTTCAATTTCTTTGACGTAAAAGCTCCCAACCACACTTGGTTTCTAACTAATGGTTCCTCATAAATCCCACCAATTGTTTTCTTAGCTTTGAAGTCAAAACTAAAATTTGCATAGGAAACTGGCATACGCTTGACAATCGGCTCAACTATGCCTTTGTGGATGAAATTTGGAAGTAAAGTATAAAAATTTGCCAATCGGTGAGCTTGAAACGTTGGATAACCCATAAATAGTTCATCACCACCATCGCCGCCTAAAACTACTTTGACTTTTTCTTTGGCAAATTGTGAGAGAAGATAGGTCGGAAGAATTGATGCGTCAGCAAAAGGCTCATCCAAAAGTTTCACGACCTTGGGAATTAAATTAAGAAGATCGCCTTCTCGGAAAATTTGATGGTGGTGATCAAGTCCTAGTTGAGAAGCTACCGATTTGGCATATAGACTTTCGTCAAACGATTCCTCCTCAAAACCAATTGAAAATGACTTAACCCTTTTTGGTGAGTTTTTGGCGGCAAAAAATGAAATGGTCGAAGAATCAATACCGCCACTCAAAAAAACTCCCAGTGGCACATCAGCTACCAGTCGTCGTTTGACCGAATCGTCAAGCAAGCCTCCAAGCTTTTCCAAAATTTCTTCTTTGCTTTGGAAATTAAATTGGTTGAATTTAACATCCCAATACCTCTTAACCTGAATTTTGGTTTCCTTCAAAACCAGATAACAACCGGCATCAAGCTTGTAAATATTTTTAAAAATCGAATGAGGTGCTGGTACATATTCAAAAGTTAGATAACGGCTCAAAGAATCAAAGTCAAGTTCACGTTTGACCTTAGGGTGACAAAGGAGTGATTTTAATTCTGAACCAAAAATAAAAGTTTGGCCAAATCGTCCAAAGTATAATGGTTTTTCACCAAATCTATCTCGTGCCAAAAATAATTCTTTCTGGCTATCATCCCAAAGAGCAATCGCAAACATTCCGTTAAGTCTTTCAAACAGCTTTTCCTTTTCCTCTTCATACAGATGGACGATCACTTCGGTGTCAGATTGAGATTTAAAGCGATGACCTTTGACAATCAGTTCATTTCGTAGTTCCTTAAAATTGTAGATTTCACCGTTAAATACAACTGTCACCTTATTATTTTCATTCGAAATGGGTTGGCTACCCCCAACAAGATCAATAATTGAAAGGCGTCTTATGCCCAAGGCAATGTTTTTTTTGATAAAAGTTCCTTTCTCGTCTGGGCCACGATGTCTCAATGATTGGACCATTTGGCAGATGATTTTTCGCTCGGCTGGAATTTTTTTTAGGTTAACGAAGCCAGCTATTCCACACATTGTTTAGGAGAAGTTAACTGTTTTTCTGATAACGTAAGGAGTGGTTTTATGTGATTCGAAATAAATCCTCACTAAGATTTCTGCCAAAAGGCCAATGAGAAGAAATTGAAAACTTAGAATAACCATTAAACCGGACAATAATATCAATGGACTAATCCAACCACCTTGGAAAAAAAATACTCTGACCGCAACAATAATAAATATCATAACCCCTGAAAAAAAGACTGAAAGCCCAAACCCCCCAAACAAATGAAGTGGTTTAGTTGAGAAATCATTTAAGAATTTGAGTGTTGCGAGATCAAAAAGTAATTTTACTACTCGCCAAAGATTATAATTCGACCTGCCAAATTTCCGAGCATTATGTCGAACCACAACCTCAGTTATCTTTGCTCCTTGAAAAGCAGCATAAGCGGGAATTAAGCGATGCATTTCGCCATAGAGTGAAACTTTTTGAAGGATTTCCCGACGATAGGCCTTAAGAGTGCATCCATAATCATGCAAATGTATCCCCACAACTTTAGAGATAATTTTGTTGGCAATCACCGAAGGAAGCACTCGTGTCAAAAATGGATCCTTCCTCTGTTTTCTCCAGCCAGAGACAACGTCAAATCCCTCATCCATTTTTTCCAAAAGTTTTTTAATGTCCCTTGGATCATTCTGCAAATCAGCATCAATTATAACAATCACATTCCCTAAGCTCTGCTTCGCTCCAGCCACTATGGCAGCAGTTTGGCCAAAATTTCGACTAAACTGAATAATCTTAACTTTTCTATCATTTTTGGCTAATTTTTGAAGTATTTCTAAACTATGATCACTTGATCCATCATCGACAAAGATTATTTCCCAAGATAACTTGAGCTTATTAAGTTCTAAATTTAATTTTCCATAAAGAGGAAGAAGGTTTTTCTCTTCGTTATAAACAGGAGAGATTATTGAGATTTGGTATCGATGTCTTTTGATCATTTCATATTAAACAAATCAACAAAAGAGGAATTTAAGCACTGGTTGGGTAAAATTACTCTGACTCAAAATATCACACTCCAAGGCTAATTGCAATTAAAAAACTTCAATGTTAAACTGGCTTTACAATTCTATTGATAGAAACACTCGTTGATATATTTGATACATGTTAATTGCGGAAGATCAGCTTCTAAAACAGATTTCACCAAACGATATCGTAGTTGATGTTGGTGGTGGAATGGAACCATTTTACCGAGCAAATTATGTAGTTGATTTTATTCCCTATAGCAAAAGGGTTAAAACGACGAAAAGGCCATTTTTTGCAAAAAAGCACTGGTATCAAATAGATATCTGCTCCAAAACTCTTCCTTTCACTGACAAATCAATTGATTTTGTAATTTGCTCACATACGCTTGAGGATATCCGTGATCCGATTTTTGTCTGCAAGGAATTGAGTCGAATTGCCAAAGCGGGTTATATTGAAACACCATCTCGAGCATTAGAGTCAAGTTTTGGCATCGACCCCTTTCCTTTAGGTAACCTATACCCAGGTTTAAACCACCACCGCTGGTTTGTCGAGGTCGTTAACAATAAGCTCATATTTACAGCCAAAACTTTATATTTGACTGTCTTCCCTGAAATGGCAGTTAATGGCCGAAAAGACCCAGTCCTTTCATTTTTTTGGAAAAATAAATTTTCTTTTGAAGAAAGGATCTTAGATTGGAAAGAATATCTTTATGATCTGGCGAGATTTAAAGCAGAATTCGAGGGAAAAAGTTATCAAGAACTCAGAAAAAATATTGATCGAAAATTGACCAGAGCAAGAATCGCAAGAAAATTACAAAAATTAATTGGTAAGTCAAAACCATTTGATTTTGGCGATTCGTTTACAAAATATAAAAAATGAAAATAAAGGAACTCTGGAATAAAACATCTAAAAAATATATCGGTACTTCTTCATATTTTCAGTTAAATCCAACTTCACTAGCGCTTTTCAATATTATCTCAAAAAAAATTAAAAAGTATGCACGGGGTTCGCTTCTTGATGCCGGAGCAGGAGATGCCCCTTATTTATTCTTAATCAAACCAATAGTCAAAAAATACTTCAGCATTGACAAAAATTCTTCAAATAGACATTCAACTCATGAAGGAGATATTTACAGACTTCCTTTCAAAAATAATTCATTTGACACCATACTCTGCACCCAAGTTTTTGAACATCTAGACAACCCACAAAGAGCAATTTCAGAATTATCTAGAGTGTTAAAAAAAGGGGGCAAATTAATAGTAAGTGTCCCTCATCTCTCATATCTACATGGAGAACCAGAAGATTACTTCCGTTATACTCCACATTCACTTCGCTCAATTGGAAAAATTGCAGACCTCTCGATGCTTTCTTGCGAAGCTGCTGGGGGGTTTTTCACTTTTCTATTTGATCCCTTCGCGATTTTTATGGTCTCGTCAACCGAACCAATCCCCCTGCTCAACTTTTTAATTAAACAAATTGTTAAAATAATATCCTCAACGGTTATTATCTTTGACCAAATCGCCAAAACTACTACTCTTTATCCAGTCAATCTTGTTGCAATTTATACGAAAAAATGAACATTTTGATTACCAATTATGAATATCCTCCAAAAGGCGGCGGAGCAGGAAATGCTAGTTATTTTTTAGCTCGTGAATTTGCAAAAAAAGGGAAAAAAGTCTTTGTTTTGACTGGACAACCCAAATTTGTACCCCAAAGTGAAACTAAAGAAGGAGTAACAATCATCCGCGTCCCCGCAATTCAGAAACATCAAGACCGATCAACAATTTTTGAAATGTTAATGTTTATTTTTCACTCGCTAAGATTAAAAAGTCAGATAATCCAAAGGTCGAAACCTGATGTAATTTTAGCTTTTTTTGGAATTCCTTCTGGAGCGATTGCTTACTGCTTTAAAAAACTATTTGGTGTGCCATATATTGTCTCTCTCCGTGGAGGAGATGTCCCAGGATTCCAACCCTATGAATTAGCATTCTATCACAAACTATTAAGACTGCCGATAAAAAAAATTTGGCACAATGCCGATTCTTTAGTTGCCAATTCTCAATTTCTTAAAGCATTGGCACAGCCTCTGGCTGGCAAAGCAGGTAGAGAAGTTGAAGTCATACCCAATGGGATCAACTCCCAAACTTTCCATCCCCCATCAAATGATCAAAGGAAAAGGGGGAACAAACTTCTTTACGTTGGTAGATTAGTCAAACAAAAAGATGTTGCAACCCTAATAAAAGCGGTTAAAAACCTTCTTTTTACCTATCAAGATAATTTTATCCTTACTATTGCCGGGGATGGTCCTCAAAGAAAAGAGCTCGAAAATTTTGTGGTACAATTTTGCCTTCAAGATTGTGTTACTTTTACCGGCTGGCTCGATAAGCAAAATCTGGCAAATTTATACCGTCAGCATGATATTTTTATTCTTCCATCTTTAGATGAAGGAATGTCAAACGCGCTTTTAGAAGCAATGGCTTCGAAGATGGTTGTTATAATATCGGACATCGAAGGAAATAAACTGTTGGTTAATGATAAAAAAAACGGACTGTTATTTAAAATCCAAGATCCCAAAAATCTAGCAGAAAAAATACATCTTGCTATCAATGATACAGACCTTGCTAAAAAATTAGCAAACGCTGCTTATCAGACAAGCAAGCAATTTTCCTGGGCTAAGAGCGCTAAATCATATTTGAAACTAATAGAAAATATCAAAAATTGATGACAAATTTTAAATTTACATCATCTTGGAAATTTTTGATTTTAATTTTTTTTATTAGTCTTTTAGCCCGCTTAGTATATTTTTCTGTCCCCAGAACGTATCCAATGGAACCTCAACCGGGGATTTTGATTTCTGACGCTTCAGATTACGATGAAGGAGCAGTTAACCTCGTTTCTGGAGAAGGCTATAAATTTGGAGGATGGAGAGCTGAAAAGCCTCCTTTATATTCGTTTTTCTTAGCTGGACATTATTGGTTATTCGGCAGAAATTTAATGATAGTCAAAATAACTCAAGCTTTTTTAGCCTCAACAACAACTGTCTTTATTTTTTTAATTGGGCGTTACCTTTTTGGTAATAAAGTAGGGATTTTGGCAAGTATTTTTCATATTATCTATCTGCCATATCTTCAATACTCATTTATTATAATGTCTGAAACTTTAATGTTTTTTTTGATAACCTTATCATTTTACCTTTTTTTAAGAGCTGTTAATTCTAAAAGTTTACATTACTTTATTTTTTCTGGAGTAGCTGTCGGACTTACAATTCTAACTAAGTCCTCCGCAATAGTAATTATTGCAATCTTTTCTTTTTGGTTTTTCATTCGCTTATTAAGCGAAAAACAATTTACTTTGAGATTTTTCTTCTTACCCCTAACAGTTTTTCTTTTGGCAATTTTTTTGGTTAATACTCCATGGTTAGTTAGGAATTGGTTATTATTCAGAGGTGTAACGCTCTCAACTGTTGGCGCTTTTGCTACCTGGCCAGCTGTCAATCCAAAATACGGATATTGGAATCCAGACGCACAATATGAAATGCATTACTATTTTGGCCAAGGAGTTGATGAACTTACTTGGGAAAAGAGAGTTTACAAAGATACTTTTCGTTTAATTAAAACATATCCAATTTTTTTTATTAGCAGTAGTGTTAATAGACTTAAGTTGTATTGGGGAATTGATTCGCCACGTATTTTATATATCGTTAAGAATCCAACCTCTATTAGTCTCTATGAAATAGAGATATTCTTTGCAGCTTTTGGTTTTATACTTTTATTCATCAAAAAAAAATGGTTAACTTTTTGGTTTTTTCTGCTTATAATTGTTTTTTTTAGTATATCGAATATGCCAACTACTACAGTACCCCGCTATCGGTGGCAAATTGATTGGCTCTTGGCAATATTGGCAAGTTACACCATTGTTGTGATATTTTCTACAAAACTAGTTAAAAAAACACCAAGCCTGTTAAAAAACAGTAATTATTTTAAAAAATAGCATCGTTCACAAATTAATGGCAGTCTTCAAATTTTCATCATTTTGGAAGTCAGTTTTTTTAATCTTTTTTTTTAGTCTCTTAGTCCGCCTTATCTATTTTTCTGTTCCGAGAACTTACCCCTTCGAGCCACAACCAGGGGTATTAATTTCCGATGCTTCAAATTATGATGAGGGAGCGCTTAATATCATTTATGGCAAGGGGTATCAATTTGGTGGGTGGCGAGCTCAAAAACCTCCCTTATACTCAATATTTTTGGCCGGGCACTACGCACTTTTGGGACGAAATTTAATACTGGTAAAATTGACTCAAGCTTTATTGGCTTCATTGACAACAATCTTCATCTTTTTAATCGGTCGTCGACTGTTCGGAGATCTGGTGGGGATGCTAGCTGCGCTTTTTCATATTATCTACCTACCCTATCTTCAATATACCTTTGTAATTATGACCGAAACGCTTCTCTTTTTTTTGATGACGACTGCAATTTATTCATTTCTTTTAGCTTCTGACTCCAGAAAATTCCACTACTTCACTATTTCAGGATTCGCCGCCGGTCTAGCTGTTCTGACCAAATCTTCAGCAATTATCCTAATTGGAATTTTAAGTTTATGGTTTTTCATCCGCTTTCTGATTGAAAAATACTACTCTCAGAAAAAATTTTTTCTATCAACGATCATTTTCCTTCTATCATTTTTTTTGACTATCACACCATGGTTAGTACGAAATTGGCTAATTTTTGGGGATACTACTTTATCTACCGTCGGCGCTTCACATTTTTGGCCGGCAACCAATCCTAAATATGGCTCATGGAACCCTAAAGCTCAGAATGAAATGTACTATCGATTTGGCCAAAATGTCAATGAGCTTGAGTGGGAAAAGGCTGTTTATAAGGATGCTTTTCGGATGATTGCTAGATATCCAAAATTTTATCTGGCTGGCTGTATTAAGAACATCCAAGACTTTTGGAGAATTAATCCAAAACGAATAATCTATCTTATCAAAACTCCACTGTCAATTAAATTTGATGAGATAATTACTATGTGGGCATCTTTGGGACTTTTATTACTAATCTTGCAAAAACGATTGGTACATTGCTGTTTTTTTCTTTTGATAATTTTTGTCTTTACTTTTGAAAACATGACCGTTACGACGGTTGATCGTTATCGGTGGCAAATTGATTGGCTCTTGGCAATATTGGCAAGTTTTCCAATTGCTATGTTACTCTCATCTAAAATTGCAAAATCTATTTTTACTCTCTTTTTTCAAAAACAATGAAGATTGTACTTTTTAATATCAAATCGAATCGAATAGAGTGTGTAAACAAAGATCTTTCAGGCGGGATGGGAACGGCCACTTCTATCGGCAATGGCTGGCGAGCAAAATTACTAGAATGGGCTAAAAAACAATCAGTAGTCTTGCCTGTTATTAGTCTTGCATATTGTGCTGCAGTTCTAAAATCGCAAGGCTGCGAAGTTGAAGTTATAAATACTAATGGTAAAGATAAAGTTGAAACTGATGGAGATATTTTCCTCTTTCTCTCCTCAATTGTTGACTGCAAAAATGAAAAACAAATTGCTAGTCGATATCGAAAAAAAGGGCGTCCTTTGGGATTTTACGGGGCTTTTGCTTCTGCAGTACCAAAATATTTTGAAAACGTTGCTGATTTCGTCATTATTGGTGAACCAGAAAATGCACTTCACAAAATTGCCAAAGGTAAAATAAAACCTCAGGGCCGGATTAAAAGCGAGCCGGTTGAAAATCTTGATAAACTACCATTTCCTGCCTGGGAATTTTTTGATATTAACAAGTTCTCCTATACCCCTAGTTTAAATGTCAAACCAATTGTTTCAATGTTGTCTTCGAGAGGTTGCCCATATTCCTGTGCTTATTATTGCCCCTATCCAATTCTTCAAACTAATAGATGGAGACCAAGAAGTGTCAAGAACGTTGTTGATGAAATGAAATATTTAATCGACTATTTTGCTGTCAAAGCAGTTGACTTTCGAGATCCAGTTTTCACCATGAGTAAACCACGAGCAGCAGAAATTGCCAAAGAGATGTTAAAAAGAAAAATCAAACTTTTTTGGACAATGGAGACCAGATTAGATTTATTAGACCCGGAACTAATTGATATCATGTATGAAGCGGGTCTTCGTAATATTAATGTTGGAATTGAATCATCAAACAATAAAGTTTTGTCAAGTGCAAGGCGCCGATCAGACGAAATTGAACACCAAGAAAAAATCATTGCCTATTGCAAAAAGAAAGGTGTAAAAATTGAAGCCTTTTATATCATAGGGGTTGGTTCAGAAACTCGAAAAACCGCATTGAATACAATCGAATATGCTAAAAAATTAAATACAAATGTCGCTCAATTTACCATTTCCACCCCTTACCCAGGAACTGGGTTTTATGAATATATGAAAAAAAGAGGAAAGATCATCGAAAAAGACTTCACTAAATTTGATATTTATAATCCAGTTTTTAAACACCAGAATATTTCTAAAAAAGAACTGCTAAAATTAAAAGAAAAGGCATTTGTGGAGTATTATTTTAGGCCAAAATGGTTACTAACTTATCTGCCAAAACTAGCAAAAGAGCTGATCATCCAATAATTCTCGTCACTGGCGGTAGCGGATTTATTGGCAAGTACACAATAGTGGAACTCATAAGATGTGGGTTTAAAGTAAGAGCGGTTGGTAGAACATCCATTGAAACAAAATTGCCAAACCTAGAATATGTTTTTGTTGACTTAAATGAACCACTTCCCAAAAAAACTTTCGATAATGTTGGAGTAATCATCCATCTTGCAGGAATCATTTCTGGCGCTGGGGAAAAAGTTAGAGCGGCCAATATTAAATTCATGAAAAATCTACTTGCTTCCTGCGATCCTAAAAAAATCAAACGATTCATCTTTGTCAGCTCTTCAAAAGTTGGCTTGGTTGATGATGAATACGCTCAAAGTAAAAAGCAAGCTGAAGATTTATTGAAAAAATCAAGTTTACACTGGGTTATTTTCCGTCCCGGTATGGTCTATGGTCCAGGTGATCAAAAAAATTTAGGAATGGTAATTTCTTTTGCTAAGCGTTTTGGGATAGTTCCAATAATTGGTAATGGCAATTATCGATTACAACCAGTTTATGTGACGGATGTTGTTCAAGCACTTGTTGCAACATTGGAAACCAATAAATTCAACAGGCAGATTATTCTTTTAGCATCAACTCGCCCATATCGATTTAACGAAATCGTTTCAACCGTTTTTGGGGTGATAGGTAAAAAAGGGAAAACTGTTCATATTCCTCTATCAATAATTCTCTTACTCACTAAATTCCTTCGCTATTTTGGCTTCATTACCACGGAACAGGTTCGCTCATCAACCTGCGATACTCTGGTTTCACACTCGTCAATTTGGTGGAAAAAACTCAAGATTTCTCCGACTCCATTGGAATTGGGTCTTAAAAAAACAATTAAAGGATAAATGTATGCTTATTTCAGTAATTGCTCCAGTTTACAACGAAGAAAAAACAATTATAGAAATCTTAAAAAAAGTCATTGCTGTCAAATTAGACAAGGAAATATTAGTAGTTGACGATGGTTCTACTGACAAAACTCCAATCCTTTTAAAAAAATTTGTTTCAGAGAAAAATAATATCCGAATTTTTACTCATCCCCGAAATTTTGGCAAAGGTGCTGCTATTCAAACTGCCTTGTCTCACGTCAAAGGTGAAATTATTATCATCCAGGACACTGATTTGGAATATGACCCAGTTGATTACTCTCACCTTATTCAACCATTTGTAAACGGTAGTGCTAAAGTCGTCTATGGATCAAGAATTTTGGGCAAAAGTAAAAGTGCCAGTTGGGTTTTTTATATTGGTGGCCGATCGTTAACAGCACTTACCAATCTTCTTTACGGATCCAGTCTAACTGATGAACCTACTGGCTATAAAGTCTTTGCTCGTGAAGTAATAAAAAAGATTAAACTAACACACAAAGGATTCTCTTTTTGTGCTGAGGTAACCGCAAAACTTTTGCGACAGGGGTACAAAATTATCGAAGTTCCAATTTCTTATCAACCCCGACCTGTCAATGAAAAGAAAATCTCATTACCTGACTGGTTTTTTGCGGTAGCTACACTTGTTTGGCATCGGTTTGCTAAAGTTTAGAGATTGTCCTAACTGCCTTAACATTTAATCAATTTGCTGGCAGAAATGTTATCATGATTTTATGATGAAAATTATAGTTGTCAAAACGCTTGTTATCGCCCAATGGTTACTATTTGGAATAGGGTTCTTTTTATTGATTTTAAATATTTCTGGGTTTTTTCTGTCAATGAGGAACAAAAATATCTACAATGAGGTAACTAACCATGGCAATAAATTTTCTATGTCAGAAAAGCAGTTTTACAAAGCCATTAAAAGGGGTTCAGAGAGTGATGAGGACTATGTTATTAAGGTAAATAATGCAGTCTCTGAAAGTATTGCTAATTATTGGTCTGACGAAGGAATTACGAAATACAATTTAAGAGTTCCTGCTTTTGAGAATTATCTTTTGTTTCTCGCAAGCTTTATAAATCCTCATGATTATAAAAAGTATCAATTTTGCAACTACAAAAAGGCTGTTGAAAGAGGCGTTGGACTCTGTTCTCAAAAAGCAATTGTTGTTTCAGAGATTTTAAGAGAAAATGGGTTTGATTCCAAAATTTTGGGTCTAGATGGCCATGTTGTTGCTACAGTCAAATTTGCTGATGGTAAAGAGTGGGTTGTAGGTCCAGATTATGGTGTTGTTATCAAACAAGATATTGGCACAATAGAAAAGAACCCAGAGATTGTGAGGGAATATTATGAAGAAAAGTACAAAAATACCGAAACTCTCGATCTGATGGTAAAGTTTTTTGGGAAAGAAGGAAACAGAGTGTTTAATAGGGCGGCTGAATATTGCAATTATGACAACGAGAATTTATCTTACAAGCTTATCTGGTTAATACCTATTGTGTTTATGGCTCCCTTCTTTATAAGATATTATATCGTCAGATGGGGAAAACACAACCCCAAGAAGACAAACTAATCTCACAAGTTATCATATTTTTATCCTAGAAGTGGTAAAGAAACCAAAACAACATTAATATGAACAACGAACAAAAAACTGCTGAGTTTTACGATGATTTCTGGCCAGCAAATGTACCAAATTTAACTATCACAAAACAATATCTATCGACATTATTGCCAAAAGATCAATATTTTGAAAATGGCTTAGACGCTGGCTGCGGTACGGGAGTTACTTCAATTGCACTTTCAGAAAAGTGCAAAAATCTATGGGCAATAGATATTAGCAAAAAATCGCTTGCTTTTGCTAAAAAACTTGCTAATAAACACCAAAAAATTAATATCAATTTTAAAGTTGCGTCAGTTGTCAAATTACCATTTAAAAATGCAAATTTTGACCTAGTCTTTTGTTGGGGAGTTATTCATCACACTATAAATCCATCTTTGGCTATTTCTGAATTATGCCGCGTCTTAAAAAATTCTGGAGTTTTAGTTATTGCTGCCTATCAAAAAACTTGGCTCACCCCATTTTATGAGTTGATTCGGATAATTTGTATTAATCTTCCTAAATGGGGGCAAACACTGATGCTGAATTTTCTTATTTTAATTGTCAAAATTTTTACTAAATTGTTTGTCAGTCAAACACCAAAAAGGGCAGACTCAACAATTAAAGCATTAGTTAAAGATTGGTTTTTTGTTCCCCAAAAATACTTTTTCACTAAAGAGGAGTTAAAGGAAATTTTAAGAAAACATCAAATTGATTTTAAGATCGTTGAAGAATATAACGGCCGTTTCAAAAGCACGAGTAATATTGTTTTCGTTGGTAAAAAAACACAAATAATATAGTTTCTGCTTCAAAACAAACCAAATATGAGAAATGGCGCAAAATAAGGTGTACTTTTAAATACTTGATATAATTACCCCCATGCAATTCCAAGATAAACCAAGAATTCTTATCACTGGTGTTGCTGGTTTTGTTGGAGCAAATTTGGCTAGATTTTTTGTTAAAAAAAACTTCCAGGTATACGGATTGGTGAAAAAAGAAACAAATCTCTGGAGAATTCAGGATTTAGGAAAAGATATTAATCTTCAGTTCGATGATCTTTCTGAATTTAGAAAACTCCATCGAACCATAAAAAAAATTGACCCAAATTACATTTTCCATCTTGCTGCGTATGGTTCTTACCCTGAGCAAATAGACATTAAAAAAATGATTAATACCAACATCTTAGGTACCTATAATCTTTTGCTGGCAACAGAAGATATATCATACGATTGTTTTATTAACACTGGTAGTTCCTCAGAATACGGATTCAAAAACAAACCGATGAGAGAAACAGACGTTTTAGAACCAGTGAGTTTTTACGGGGCAACTAAATCAACTGCAACTCTTATCTGCCAATTATTCGCAAAACAGTTTAACAAACCAATAATTACCTTTAGACTTTTTTCGGTTTATGGTTCTTATGAAGAACCCACAAGATTAATTCCAACAGCAATAAAAGCAGCTATAACTGGACAACCGCTCAGATTAACACCAGGTTCAGAAAGTAGAGACTTTATCTATATTGAAGATGTAATTACAGCTTATGCGAAAGCAATTAACAAAAAGGGGCTTGGAAGAGGAGAGATCTTAAATATTGGAACTGGTAAGCAATACACTAATATTCAAGCGGCAGAAATAATTCTTAATTACTGTAATAATAACTTAAAAATAAAAATTGGAACTTATAAATCAAGACCTTGGGATACAAATTTTTGGGTTGCTGATATTTCAAAAGCAAAATTTCTACTTGGCTGGCAACCGAAATATACTCTTAAAGAGGGTTTGCAAAAAACATATTCTTGGTTTAGAACACACCTAAATTTGTACAACTAATGGAATATTTAGAAAGATCTTTGGGAAACAAAGCAAAAAAATTGCGTAGGGAAATAATACAAATGGCCTTCAAAGGTCATGGCATTCATCTCAGTTCTTGTCTCTCAATTGCTGATATTCTTGTTGTTTTGTATTGGAACATTTTAAAAATAAAGCCTAAAAATCCAGATTATCCCAAACGTGACAGATTTATATTAAGCAAAGGCCATGCAGCATCTGCACTTTATGCGATTCTTGCCCAAAAGGGCTTTTTCCCTAAAAAAATCTTAGAAACTTATGGTCAAGAAGGGACTCTTCTTGGTGCCCACCCGGAGTATAAAACACTGCCTGGCATAGAACTTTCAACTGGATCCTCAGGCCACGGACTGTCGGTAGGAATCGGCATGGCTCTTGCTGCAAAATTAAACAGTTATCCTTCTAGAATTTTCGTATTATTAAGTGATGGCGAGTGTGATGAGGGATCTGTCTGGGAAGCTGCGCTTTTTGCAGGACACCATTGTCTTGATAATCTTGTCGTAATTGTTGATTACAACAAATTCCAAGCTTTTGGAAAAATAAAAGAGGTAATTGATCTAGAGCCATTTGTTAATAAATGGAGATCTTTTGGTTGGGTTACAAAAGAGATTGATGGACATAATCTTAAGCAACTACAAAAAACATTCAATTCTGTTCCTCTACTAAAAAACAAACCGACTGCAATTATCGCCCATACAATTGCTGGTAAGGGTGTTTCTTTTATTGAAAATAAAATTGAATGGCACTACTTCAATCTAAGTGATGAACAATATAAAAAAGCTATCAAGGAATTAAATAAACAATGAGATACGCCTTTGTTCAAGAACTTACAGCACTTGCAAAAAAAAATAAAGACATTATCCTTTTGACTGGAGATTTAGGTTTTACTGTTTTTGAAGATTTTGCAAAACAATTCCCTAAACAATTTTTTAATGTGGGAGTTGCTGAATCAAATATGATCGGTATTGCAACCGGACTTGCCTTATCAGGAAAAATAGTCTTTGCTTATTCAATTGCCTCTTTTGCAACCTTTCGACCTTTTGAATTTATTAGAAACGATGCTTGTCTTCATAAAGCACCAGTAATAATTGTTGGCAGTGGAGCAGGACTTTCTTATTCAGATTCCGGTACAACTCACTTTGCAATCCAAGACATCGCTATAATGAGATGTTTACCGAATCTCACAATTTTTGCTCCCGCTGATCAAATTGAGACTAGATGGGCAACAAGAGAGGCAATTAAATTAAAATCGCCAGTTTATTTAAGATTAGGTAAAAAAGGCGAGCCGGATATTCACAGACAACCACCTTCACTAAAAGTTGGCAAAGGTAATTTTGTCAAAAAAGGTAAAGACTTTGTTGTTATTGCTACAGGAAATATTGTTTTTAATGCACTTGAAGCAGTCAAAATTTTAGAGAAAGAGGGATTGAAAGGATCGGTAATTAGTATGCATACCTTAAAACCGATTGATAAAAAATTAATTCAAAAATTGGCATTAACAACTAAATATCTAATTACCGTTGAGGAACATTCAATTTTAGGCGGGCTGGGTGGTGCGGTGGCAGAAATTGTCAGCCAAATGTCAACAATAAAAGCAAAACTTCTTATCTTGGGTTTGCCTGACAATTTTCCTCAAAAATTAGGAAGTCATACATATCTGAGAGATATATATGGTCTATCACCCAAAAAAATTAGCCAAAGAATAAAGAAATTCTTAACAAAGTAAATGATTGAACTTTCTATTATTCTTCCAGTATATAATGAAGAAAAAATTATTAAATCTTCTTTTGAAGAGATCTTTAAAAAAGTAAAGGAAACAGTCAAATCTTCAGAGTTTATTCTTGTCGAGAATGGGTCAAAAGATAAAAGTTTAGAGGAAGTAAAAAAAATATCGGAAAGTTATCCTTTCACAACCTATACTACAGCTAAAAAAGGTTACGGCAGCGCTGTTTTAAAAGGATTGAAATTGGCTAATGGTAAATATGTCTGTTACATGCCATCTGATGGCCAAATTGACCTTTCTGTTTTTCCCAAATTATGGAAAGAGGTAAAATCAGGAAAATGGAACGTTGTTAAAGTAAAAAGGATAAATAGAGAATCGTTTTGGAGAACTATCGTGTCCTTTTCTTTTTCGACAATAATCTCACTTCTTTTTAAAACTCCATCAATTGATATTAATGGGAGTCCTAGAATTTTTGAGAAAAAGTACTTGGGTATTTTGGATCTAAAGTCAAAAGATTCATTCATTGATGCCGAATTCTTGATTAAAATTACCAGACTTGGCTGGTCAATCAAAGAAATTCCAATGGAAAATCTTCTAAGAATTGGCGGGCGGTCAACCAGAAGTATTAAAACTTATATCGAATTCTTTTCAAATATTTACAAATTTAAATTTGGCAGAAATCTTAAAAAACTTTAAGTCATCTCATGCCGAAAAATATCAACAACATCTTTGATTTGGATGTAGCGCTAAAAGGCGGATATCAATACACAACTAACAACAAACTTAGCAGTTACTTAGCAAACCAACGGCAAACACAAGCAACTATTGATATGGTCAAACTTTCTGGTAGACAGGTTATTGACGTAGGTTGTGGTGACGGAACGTATACGAACGAAATTTTTGTTAAGTGTCATCCAAAAAAAATGGTCGGTTTTGATCTTTCTCGTAAGGCCATTGCCGTTGCTAGCAAACGCTACAGTGGCAATAAAAATTTGCATTTTTTTCACGGTGATGTTTATTCTTTACCAAAGCAAGAGAGATTTGACTGTGCAATATTACGTGGTGTTCTTCATCATGTTGACGATCCAAAAAGGGCGCTTGCTGCAATTGCTTGCGTATGTGATGAAATGTTCATTATCGAACCTAATGGATATAATCCAATTTTGAAACTTATCGAAAAAATTTCACTATATCATCGAGTACATAAAGAAAGATCGTATCCATTGTTTAAATTGAAAAAATGGCTCAGTTCAGTGGGATTTAATGTTGTTTCTTGCGGGTATGTAGGTTTAGTTCCCTTCTTTTGTCCTGATATAATAGCTCGGCTGTTAAAAAAGCTTGAACCATTTTTTGAAAATCTCTTTCTTTTTAAAACTATCATCTGTGGTGTTTATGTCATTCACTCAAGAAAGGTGAAATGAAACTGAAAAAACAAAAAATTAATAGAGTTTTAGTATTTTTGGTTCTTATCTTAATCTTTCTTTATTACGTTGTTTCCGTAAAAACACTCACCAATTTCCCTATAGTTAATGTCGACGAAGGATGGCAGTGGAATAATGCTCTTTTATTTGTAAATCCTAAATTTCACTCGATCAATTTACATTTTTGGAGCCATGGGGGAGGAGCACCATATGTCCTAGATTTCCTGTTGGGAGTAGTCGCAAAATTTTGGGGCGTTGGAGTTTTCCAGGGCAGGGCATTAATTTTAGGTATAAGTATTGTTGTCCTCATAATTCTTTTCTCTCTTGCAAAACGCTTATATGATTTTAGAACCGCTCTTCTGATAGTCGTTTTTCTTATTTCAACCGATACTTTTCTTTCCGGTAGCCGAGTAATTAGAACTGACTTAATATTAGGGGCTTACCTTTTAGTCTGGGCCCATTTATTTTTATCATTTGTTCAAACAAGAAAGACATTTTGGCTTATCTTAGCTTCATTAGTTTTGTCATTTGGTTTTGAAGTTCATCAAAACAGCGCTCTTTTTTATCTAGGCACACTTGCTACTTTAGCTATTTTCCCTACCAAAACTTTACAAAAGAAACTGACATTACTTGCAATTTATCTGACTGGGTCAGTAGTCTATTCAATTTTTTACTTATTTGCTCATGTCTTACCAAATACTGAATCTTTTATGGCTTTAAATAAATATGGTATTTTTATTGACCACCCATTGCCAATTTTCTCGATGTTTCCAGTTGAATTAGTAATGGCAGAAATTGGAAGATATTCAAATTATTTTGGAGGAGCAAGAATAATAGAATTTGGAATTATTTGCTTTGGATTTGTGCTTTGCTTGTTAAATAAAAAATTCAAAGAGTCATTTCTTGCACTTTTTATCTTTTTTTCTGCTCTTGCTTTTCTTTTATTTTCCGCAAGTAAATTAGGGCATTATTTTGCCACTTTTTATGTAATTTATGCTATTTTCGCAGGCAAAATTCTTTCGATGGTCTTATTCTTCCCTTTTGAGAAACTTTCAAATTTTAGCGACAAAATTAAAACAGATACTTTTACCCTCTCTTTAAAACTCGTATCAAAAAAACAATTTCGAAAGACTTTATCGATTTCAGTTATATGTTTTTTTGTCCTTTTTTTGCTTTTTAACGGCTTCAGAATTGCTATACGTTTAAAAAATTTTTCATCATATAATCTCAACTTCTTAGGAAGCCAAATAAATCAAGTTATTCCTTCTGGAAGTAAAGTCATGGGTCTTCCTTATTGGATGCCAGTTTTACCCAATCAGAATTTTATTTCGTTTTATACTCTGACTTGGTACAGAATTTTAGAGGGGGAACCTCTAAATGTCGCTTTTTCGGAAATTTCTCCGAATTTTTTGATCTTAGATCAAAACGTTTCTTCTTACCTTGTAGACAGCCCAAGACTAGTAAGAGGTAATTTTTTTCAGCAAGGTCTCTATAACATCTACCGACCTGAATTTTTATCGATTTTGGATCATTATGGAAAACCAATTGCCACTTTATCTGATCAATTTCTAGGACCAATTAAAGTATACCAATTAAACATTAAATAGGTTTACGGTAAAAAATAAAAAATTTACTTTCATCACCAGAGTAAAAATTACTTAAGAACTGGAAAAATTCCGGAAAGGCTTTTTTTTCTTCTTCAAAATTATCATCTTTTCTAACAACAACTATTTCAGGAAATTTTTTGCGTAATTCATCCATTAACTGTTTTTGGTAAATTTTATATTTTGGGAAATAACCATTAAAAGTGGGCGGCAACAAATTATTAGGCAATAGCGGTTCTTTATACGAAAAATAGCTAACAGGTATTTTTTTTGCCAATACGTAAATACGAGGAATATCATCCCAAACAAAAATTGAGGCATCTGGATTTTTTTGGATTTCATTTAAGACTTGCGGATATCCGATATCGGTATTTTTTTGATCTTCGGGCTGAACGACTTTTCTTTTTATTAATCTGTCATTAAGATAAGCAGATTGATCAATAAAATGGCCAACCATACCAATCAAAAAAGCTGTAAATAATAAACTCAAAATTATCGGTCTGAATCGATTCTGAAAAGAAATTATCTTTGCATACAATAGCCCTGCGAATAATGAAAACACTGGAACTAGCTCAATAAAATAATGCTGGAAAAACCACCCAGAAAATAAGATACTTGCAATGCTTGCGTACAGAAAAAAATATGCTGTTTTTATTTTAAGGTCTTTTGAAAAAGCAAAAAAAATCACTCCCAAAAGGCCAAATAACCAAAAAAAGCAAGAGTCCATAATCATATTTTGAAACGTAAAACTAGCATTGCCAATGAAATATTTCCCAAGATAAGCGATACGCATATGGTTAGCATTTCTTTCAACTGTCCATTCTAAAAATTGAGAAATATTACCAGAGAATGTCATATAAAAAATAGTAAGTATTAGAGGAGTAGCTATCTTGACAGCGGTAATAATAAATCGACTAGTCGGTTTTTTGTCTTGTTTATAGAGTAAAAAACTCAGTAAAAATACCAAAAATATCATTGTTGGCCTAAATAAAATCGTGATGCCCGTTACAAAAGGAGCAATGCTAGCCAAAAATTTATTTTTTTGAATAAAAAGCCAAATGCCAAACAAGAAAAAAGCTACCGCGAAAGTTTCAGTGTTGGCTGTATGGCCTTGAACTGAGGGGTCGACAATAAAAATTGCAAAGAAAAATGCCGATAGGAAACCAACAACTTTTCCAAATATTTTTGAAGTTATTAAGAAAAAAATGATAACAGCACTACTTGTAAAAAACAAAGTTAAAAACCTAATTGCAATAGGACTTACTTCTCTAAAGATTAAGCCTGCTAAGGTATAGACTAGATAAATTCCCGGCAATCTGTCATGAAAACTTATCGAGTAAAAACCTTTGCCTTCTAATAAAAGAAGCGCTTGATAAGCATAATCAATCTCATCAAAATTAAAAACTTGAGTAAGATAAGGCAATTGAGTAAGAATATGAACAAGTAGTAACCCTACGATAACTAAAAACAAAACTAGCGTTTTAAGGTTTAGCATTTATTAAATAGGATTAAACTTTTTAGTTTAAGCTTTTTTCTGCTTGGGAAACACACTTGCGCTTAATTTTGCATTCCTAGTATACTAACATACTATATGACTAACCGGAAAAATTCCTCTGACACATTTTAATCTTTATGGCACTTAAAAAAAATAATAATTTTATAAAAACGATAATTCAGCCAAAAATTCTTCTTACTATTTTATCTGTTATTTTTATCTTGATCAGCCTTTACCATTTTATTTTTGCACCAGTTACTTTTGATGAGATTAATTATCTTATTAAAGGTAAAGCTTTTGTTACTGGTCAAAACCAGCCTTATAAAGATTACAGTTTCTATACTGACTATCCACCATTCAGCTACTGGCTAGTTGGCTGGACACAAGTTATCGGCACAAATATTGTTTTGCCCCGACTCGTTTCTTTACTTTTAACAGCTGCTATTTGGTTTCTAACAATAAGAATCTGTTACAAAATCGGTGGTGAGAAGTTAGCAATTATTTCGGCAATTCTTATGGTGGCCTCAATTAATCTTTCAAAAATCTTTATTCAACTTCCACCTTATCCCCAGGCAACTTTTCTAATCATGTTGTCAATTTTAATGTTAATCCACTCCAAAAATAAATTTACTCATCTTGCCACTCTTTTCTTACTGGCGCTAGCTAGTTTTATTCGTCTACAAGCATTCCTCATCTATTTTACAGTAGTTGTTTTTTTGATGATCCAAAAAAAATCTCAACTTGACAGAATATTAATTGCTATTTTTGCTGTTCTACTTCCTGTAGTTTTTACCATACCATTTTATCCAGGAATACTTAAATTACTTAATCAAATCCCTACTTTTGGTTTGATATCTCCAGCGGTCAACGGTATCTATTCGCTTAAGCTCTCTATATTCTATCAAGATATAAACCTAGCTAAGAGAGTTTTTTCGCTCTATCGATTTTTTGTTTTTTATTTACCATTTATTTTTTTATCAATTTTTCTTGTCATTTTGGTTTTGGTAAATAAGAAATTACAAATTGCCAAATTGAAGAATTATCTCGGTAAATTTACAATTCAAAGCCTAATAATTTATATTATTTTGATAAATTTGTTTGTAGTTATCACCACATCTTTCTTCTCCTTGTGTCCAGCTTGCTCAATCACTTATTTAAATTTAGTCCTACCACTAATTGTAATTATCCTTAGTTGGGGAATAATTTCAACTTATAATATTATGACAACTAAGGAGTCGAAAACAATTTTTAAAATCATTTTATTATTTGCTATCTTCTGGTTATTCCTACCAACGCCTTATCACCAACTTGATTTACCTTATCTCCCTCCAGTATTTATGCATGTATCACAGACTGGGAAACAACTTGGCGATTTAATTCCAAAAAATGAGGCGATATTTGCTCTTGGAGGGCAACAATACTGGTATTTTGCTAAACTTAAAACCTTTCCGCCCTTAGTCAACGGTCTTTATACTTTTCGAGATAGCCGTGAAACAGATAAGCTTTTGAAGTATGGCTATTGGAATATGGAGGCAGCGTTGGAATGGGCAAAAGAAGCAAATTGGGCTTTGGTTGATGAAAGGTTCATCGATGATTTAAAAAGAGGAGGTGACCATACCAAAGATTTAGTGAAAGAGCTAGAAACGATATTAGAAAAAAATTTCTACCCGCAAACTCGAATCGCCGGTCAAAGTGGAGAAAAAATCCAAATTTACAGTAGACAACCTAAAGTGCAGGACTAACAATAGCCTCATAACTTAAAAAATGTTTTCAAAAATGTCAAACTTGAAAAACAAAATCATTTCCTTGAAAGAGTATTTAGTTTTTATTCTAATTCTCATTTTCTTCGTTGGTTACTCCGCGTTAGCAGTCGGTAAGCACTTAGGGTTTAATACCTCAGAAGATTTGGCGATTTATGGGCAAAGTATTTGGCATTACAGCCATTTTGAAGCACCATCTTCGTCAGTACTTACCGGAATTTATGTGAAAAATGGTTGGCATTCTCCGTCATCACAAAACTTCAATCAATTAGGAGATCATTTCACTCCGACTTTGGTTCTTCTTACCCCATTTTACTGGATCTATCCTTCGGCAATTTCCTTGCTTATAGCTCAGGCTCTTTTGGTAACACTCGGTGTTTTGCCTATATGGTGGCTAGCAAAAGAGAAGTTTGGGGAAACTTTCGCTTTTGTTTTGTCTTTCGCCTACCTTTTTTTTGTTGGTATCCAATCAGGAATTGATTTTAATTTTCATCCAGAAGTAATTGCCGCTACTTGGATTGGGTTTTCGATTTATTTTTTGTTAAGAAAGAAATTTATTTTGTTTTTTATATTTCTGTTTTTAGCTTTGGGTTCAAAAGAGGACATTGCAGCAATTTTTGTAGGGCTAGGGATTTATTTACTCCTGTTCAAAAGGTGGTACAAAATAGGCTTTTCAACTCTTCTTGTGAGCTTAGTCTGGTTTTATACTTCAAACGTTCTTAAAGTATACTTCCAAACCTCCACATTTCAATTCTTGGCTTCTAACCCTAAAGTCTCAAGGCTTTTTGCCCAAATAGTTTCCGATCCAATGCAAACTTTCAACGTTATGTTCGTACCATTTTACAAAATTGAAACAATTGTAACTCTATTTGCGTCTTTTGCTTTTTTGCCACTAGCATCGGGCCTCGCTTGGTTTACCACACCAGCAACTTTTATTAATCGTTTCATCTCTGACTGGCCAAGATATAGCACTCATTTTCAGTATTCAGCAACCATCGCTCCGCTGCTTGCAATTTCAACGATCCTAGGAATCGAAAATCTTCAAAAAATGTTTAAAAAAGGGGGATTCAAAAGAATAAAAACAATTTCAATTATTGCAATTTTAATTGGGACAGCTTGGGCTAATCGACCGAACTGGGACCCGCCTTTTGTAACCCCACCATTACAACAAATCTTTAGAAGGAGTTTTTGGTCACTATCAGAAAATAAAAAAACGGCTTATCAATTATTAAATAAAATTTCACCTAATGTTTCGGTCGCAACTAACACTTTTTACGTTCCACACTTGATGAATAGTGATAGAATTTTTGTGTTTCCTTGGGTTTTGGGGGAGCCGGATATTTATTTGCTTTCAACATTAGATCGTTATCCTTTCAGTACGATGGAAGAATTTAATAAAGAAATACAAAAAATAAAAGAAAATAAAAAATACGAATTAATTTTTGACCAAAATGGTCTTTTGCTTTTTCAGAAGAAATCTAGCAAAACTTAGTCCTCAGAAATGAAACCATTTAAAACTTTGGTAAAAAGTTCTTTGCTAAGAAAAATTGAACCTTTTATTGTGGTGTTTGTTATCACCTTTTTTTACTTTCTTTTTCACGGATATAAATTCGCTGTTTCCGATGAAGGTGGTTGGATCGCTTATCTTAATAAAATGTTAAATCCGAGCCTCTATAAAAATGATTATTTTTGGTCGAGTATCCAAAGTACCCCGCACGAGCAATTATCAATCTTTGCAAATATTGATTTTTTAGCAAGCTCAATTTTTTCATTTAATTTTCCACTCACCCATTTTACGTTATTATTTCTTACTAAGTTCTTACTTTTTCTGACGGTCTATTTAGGATCCCAGACCATCTTCAAAAACAAATCTGCAGCAATATTAACAGCACTGGCTTTTATCCCCAGCTACTTCTTTTTGGGACCGCTGGTTGGCTCAAATGAAAATCTCTTCATTCCAAGAGTTTTAGTTCAACCATTAATCTTGACTTCAATTTTTTTAGCTTTCACCAATCGCTGGCTTTTGACATCGCTTCTGGCGGGAATATCTTTTTCAATTCATGCTGCATCTTTGCTGCCAGTGATTCCATTACTGCCGGTTTTATATTTAAAAGAGATTAAAAAATTTGAACTTAAAAAAGTGGCAACTGTAGCTTTAGTATTTGTTATTGGAATATCGCCCTTGGTTTTCAAACTACTCACTGCAAAACCAACCGAATCGCCTCTTGAGATAGGACCAATTTCTGATTATTTAAAAAATGTCGTCATCACCCGTAAAGGATATCTTCTTTTGTCGATATGGAATAACCAGAGATGGATTGATACTTTTTTTGTTTTTTCTTTAGGATTACCATTCCTTCTTTTTGTGAAAAATAAACTAGCGAAGTTTAAGACTAAAATCTTGATTTTTTATCTAGCAATAATCGCCGCTAATTTATTTTACTTCTTAGTAACTGATTTTGTCACATTAGGCATTTTTTTACCGCTGCAATTCCCCCGTTCAATTGCTTATATCTTTGCCATCAACTTAGTATTGGCTGCTGGAACTACTATTTATTTTTTAAACAAAAGATATTATTTCTCTGCATTCACAGGAATTTTATTAATCATTGCTTTGTTTATTAACGCAAGAGAACTATTTTACTTTTTAGTTTTTCTTTTCCTGCTGGTACCTTTTTTCGAAAAACCATGGAAGTCCTTAGGTTTTCTTTCAATTTTTTCAAAACCACTTACTATTTTTTTAATTGCAGTAATTGGTTTTACCATTCAAACACTTCACGTCATCACTACTAAATATTCATACGAAAAGGTTTACGGTGAAAAGCGCAACAAGCTTTTATGGAGAGAATTCATTTATGATCGAATTCATTTCACTCTACCTAAAGGAGATATTTCTGCACAACTTCAACTTTGGGTTAAAAACCATACAGAAAGGGATGCAATAATTTTGGTTGATCCTGACTTAGGTTTTTTCCGAAATTATTCTCAAAGGGCTTTAGTTTTTGATCATAAAGATTTGGGGTATATTTATTACTCTGATGATGCAGCGAGAAAAATTCAAGAAAGAGAAGCTGACGTAGCTAATTTTGAAGAGATAACTGAAGAAAAATTAATTGAACTCCAAAATAAATACAAATTTTCTTACCTGGTTTGGAAAGATAGCCGAGGTAACTTAAGTTTTTCCAGAGTATACAACCAATTTGGCTTTTCGATTTATAAACTATAATGAAAAACAAACAAATTAAGTGGCCTAAAAAAATATCCAAATTAACTGCTGAGCAAAAAAGAATTAAAAATGATTTTTATAAGTTTTTCTATGAATTTGAATCTCTAACTAAAAAATACTATTTTTTTAACAGGTTCAACCGCCACTTCTCTGTTAAAAACTGCCGCCCCGGCGGAAGAATATTAGAACTGGGAGCTGGTCTAGGTGATCAAATCCCTTATGAAAATCTTAAAAACTCTCAATATTATGCTTTAGAAATCCGGCCAAATATGGCTAGGGTATTAAAAAAACGATTCCCTCATGTTAACGTCAAAGTTGGTGATTGTCAAAAACCTTTTGGATATCCAGATAATTTTTTTGATCGGGTTCAGGCAATTCATGTTTTGGAACACTTACCTAACTTGCCAGCGACATTGAATGAGGTCTCTAGAGTTCTAAAACCTGATGGTGAGTTTTGTGTAGTAATGCCATGTGAAGGTGGAATCGTATATTCTATAATTAGATTTTTTACCAATAAACAAATATTTGAAAAACGTTATGGTTTAAATTACGACGTTTTTATCAAATCAGAACATTTCAATACTGCCAAAGAAATAGTGAATACAATAAGTACTAGATTTAAGACCAAAAAAAGGCAATTCTTCCCATTTTATTTTTCGTCAATAAATCTCAACTTGTGTGTCGGGATGGTTTTAAAACCAAAAAAACAAACATAATAACTATTAAGTAACATGAATCGTAACAAATTAAATTCAAAAAAAAATGGCCTAAACTGACTGTCGAACAGGAACGAATAAAAAATAATTTTATGCAATATTGGCTCGAAATCGAAAATTTAATTAAATCTAAAATAAAATCAGACACATACTAGTTAGTATTTAATCAAAATGAGATCTATTTACACGAGTTTCGAGTTATAAATCTGCATTAAGTACAAAATCATGCGTTAACGCGAAACTCGTGATTTAGTAAAAACCAATTGGCAATTAAAAAATCATACTACTAAAGCGCTTTTTATAAAACTCTAGACTAAAGCAAAGACGCTTTATTTGTAATACATTTTTATAACAATCAAGGGTATGAAAAAAAATCAAGCGAGATTTTTCAATAAAGCTAAATTATGGCTAAAAAAACTTTATTTTAGTGCACCAAAAGAAAGAACCAGTCTTTTTAAGAAAGCTTACTCTAGTTTATATGACGTTTATGGAAATGCTAAAAAAACTAATAGTAATGATATTCAAAAACAAGAATTTCTTTATAAATTACTGGTAGGGAGAGGCAAAGATATTTTGGAGATAGGTTGTGGAGACGGTAAATTATTGAGCCGGCTTAGCAATATTAGCCGCAACTGCGTCGGTATTGACTTATTTCCATCAAAATACTGGCAAGCTAGTAAAAACTTAAAATTTATTTCAACAGATGCTGTACTTCCAAAAATTAAGAAACATTTTGACGTCATAATAAGTATTCAATTCATCGAACACATACATCCTGATGATATCGAGTCTCATTTAATGATTATTTACAAATTGTTGAAAAAATCGGGTGTATTTATCTTAGAAACACCAAATGCGATTACAAGAGGAACGTATAAAAGAATAGGTTATAAAACAGAAACAATGATTTGGCACTTACATTTGAAAGAATGGTCATATCAAGAACTTAAAAATATTTTATCGGGAACAGGTTTCTTAAAAATTAATACCTTTTTTTTACCAATGTCATTTGCAAAATATCATTTCGCTAGATTCGGTATCATTCCAATCGAGTTCCTTTTGTTTTTAGAAAAAATGATTAGATTAATACCAGTATCAAATCTAAGGCGATTAATTGGAAGGCTAATCAAAATGGAAAATTGTATTATAATCGCCAATAAATAGAAACAATCCGTGAGGAGTGCCAAATTATGCACAAGATAAAATCCTTTTCTCTAATAATTCCTGCCTATAATGAAGAACAACGACTACCGAAAACTTTAAAGCGTGTGATTGAGTGGTCGAAGAAAATTAATTTTAATCTGGAAATTTTAATCATGGATGATGGAAGCACGGATAAAACTGTCACAATCGTAAAAAATTTTATCAAGGGAGAGCCTGGGATTAAGTTAATTCAGTCTAAAAAAAATCTCGGTAAAATGGCTCAGGTTTTGAAGGGGTTTCAAATTGCACGAAAAGATATTGTTGGTGTGATGGATGCTGATTTGGCCGCCGATCCTGATGAGTTTTTTAAATTATTTAAAAAATTGGCAAAAGCAGATATTGTAATGGGTTCAAGATATTTAAGAGATAATCTGCAGCCGATTACTGGGAAATCTTTATTTGCCCGTACTCTCTCAAAGGGTTTTACTTTTATTTTTAGGTTTTTCTTCAAAATACCATTGTTTGATCCGCAAATAGGTTTTAAAGTTTACAAGAGGAATATCTTTAAAAATCTTTTACCTTTAATTAAAAGAACTGACGGTCTGGCTGACACCGAAATTATTGTGAAAGCCTTTGGTCTTGGTTTGAGAATTACCGAGGTGCCAATCAATTATCACCATGTTTCTGCTCATTCAAAAATCAATAGAGTTACCGCCGTCCCTTCAGTAATTTTGGCATTAGTTGATATCTGGCATCACACCTACGGGCTTTTTCTTGAAAGAAAATTAACATATCAACCATCAAAAGGTGAGCTGTTATTAAAATTTTTATATTCCATAAGACAAGGATGAATAAAAAAATTCCAACAATTTTACTAATTGGTGCAGGTAGATTTGGGACAAATCACTTAAGAGTTCTCCAAACACTTGAAAAGGATAGTGTTGTGAAATTGCAAGGGGTAGTCGTTAATACTAAAAGATCTGCCAAAAAAATTGCCAGAAACTTTGGTTGTCAGGTTCAAACAGATCTTGGTAATTCACTCCTCCAAAAGGTTGATGCCGTCGACATTGTCACTCCAGCTTCAACCCATTTTCCTTTGGTTAAAAAATGCCTAAAATACACTAATGTTTTTGTTGAAAAGCCCCTTGCCTTGGGTACTTTGGATGCTCAAAAGCTTATTAAGCTTGCAAAAAGCAATAAAAAAATTCTTGTTGTTGGACACATTTTTCGCTTTAATCCAGCTGTTTTAAAATTAAAAGATTTAGTGGGAAAAAATTATCAAAAATTATATTTTATTGAGGGAAAGTTTACGGGACAATCTTTGCCAAATGATGATTGTGGGGCGATTTTTACCTACTTACACCACTTTGATATTTTAGACTTTATTCTTGGGGAAGAACCACTGTCTGTCTATGCCCAAACAGCCAATCCAGTAAGAAAAAACGGTAGATTTGAAGATGAAGCAAAAATCATCCTTACTTATGATCAACAGATAGCTGCTTTTTTGCACTTGGGCTGGGTCGGGCTCAGAAAAAACAGAACAATAAATTTGTTTTTTGACGATATGGAAGTCTATTGTGATTTAAAAATTCCCCAAATTAAGATTTGCCGTCCGGGAAGTAAAAGCGAGACTCTTCAGTTCGCAGCCGAAGAACCTTTAGAAAATGAATTGAGGCATTTTATTAACTCAATTTGTAAAAAAAATAAACCGTATCCAGATGGCAATATTGGTTTACGGGCTGTCAAAGTTGCTGAAAAAGCGTTAATATCGGCCTCGACTAACAAAATCATCTATTTTTAAATAATGGCTTTAAAACAGATAGCGGTTATTGGTGGCGGAATTTTTGGGGTAACTACCGCCTTAGAACTCTCAAAAAAATTCAAGGTTACTCTTTTTGAAAAAGAGAATGATATTTTTTGCGGAGCAACATTTGTTAATCAATACCGTCACCACATGGGATACCACTACCCCAGAAGTCCAGAAACAGTTGAAGAGTGCAAAAAGGCAAAAAAAGATTTTGAAGAAGTTTTTTCTGAAGCACTCATTTTAAGTTTCCCTTGCTATTACAGCGTTTCAAAAAAGAATTCAAAAACCAAAGCCGCCGATTATTTAAGTTTTTGCCGGCAACAACATTTACCATTTGAATTTTCCTACCCTGACAAAAAGTTTTTAGATGTAAGAAAAGTTGACGTCTGCATTCGAGTTCCGGAAACCGTTTATGATTTTCCTACCCTTAAAAAAATAGCAAAAACAAAGATTAGTCAATCAAAAAATCTTACTCTTCAATTAGGAAATTTAGTTTTCGATGGCAAGATCAGAAATGACGGAAAAAAAATTCTAATTACCAAGAGGGGTAAAAAAATAGAATCTGAGGTTTTTGATTACGTCATTAATGCCACTTATTCAAATTACAATTTACTATGTAAAGCCCTTAGATTGGAGAAAAAATCATTACAATTTGAGCTGGTCGAGCTTAATATTATAACCTTACCGATACAAGATAAAATTGGGCTGACTATAATGGATGGACCTTTTACTTGTATTTTGCCGATGGGAAGAACAAAATATTTTACTTTAGGCCATGTTGACGCCTCAGTTCATCGGCGAGAAATAGTTGATGTGCAAGAAGACATAGTTGTAAAAAAGTGGGGCAAAATTAAATCAAAAAAAGATCAAATCATTGAAAGAAGTTTTGAATTCTTTCCAATCCTAAAAGATGCTACTTATATTAAATCCCTTTACGTAACCAGAGTGGTCAATCCTCAACACGAATCCGATGACGCCAGGCCAACTGAAATAAGAAACCACGGAAATGGTTTCGTTTCTGTCTTTGCGGGCAAGATAATTACCTGTGTAACAACTGCTAGAAAAATCAGCAAAATTTTAGGAGAAGATCAACTTTCAAATTGATCTTTGATCATTTGATATCTTTCAATCGTTCCAATATCCTCGATAAATTCGTTAGTTTTGTAACCAAAGACTGGTAATTTTTTGACAATCATTTTGGGTATAAGTTCATGCGCAAAATCAAACGCTCCTTTATTTGGTAAATAAAACAAAATTTCAGGTTCAACCAAGTAATCCATACAAGTATCAAGATTTGTTGGAGGCCGCACTTGATGCGGTTTAGGATAAATCTTTACAATTTTTGAATTTCTATCAACCTCAACGAAATCACAATCTAGTCGGTCTAATCTTTCTATCATCGGTATTGTTAAAATCGATTTTTTGGCTTGGTGAAATTCTTCCATTTTTTCATAGTCAAAGTTTGGTAGAAAGCTATCGCTGGCGATAAACCAGAATCTACTTTTTAACATTGATCTAAAATTATTTAGAAGACCAGCCGTACCAAGTAATTTCTTTTCATAAGCATAATGAATTTTGACGCCAAATTTTGCCCCATTTCCAAAAAAATCAGTAATCGCTTCGGGAAGATAATGAAGATTAATACAGAAGGTATCAACACCGATTTTTTTTAAATTCTCGATATGGTGTAGAAGAATAGGCTTACCGCCAACTGGAACCATTGCTTTTGGAAGTTTATTGGTAATTGGACGAAGTCTTATCCCTTCACCGGCAGCAGGGAGAACTGCAATCATTTTTTATCCTCTCCAAGTTTAAGATTTGCAACACTAACCCCTCGCTTCCAAGCTATGTACTCCGGTCGATTAACCTCATACCAAGCTTTTTGTTTCCTTTGACTTAGATATTTTGGGTCGATTATTGTATTTTTCATAATCGGGACAGACCATTTCATAACATCTGGATCAAAATCAGGTTCTAAGTGCTTTTTGGCAATCGCATAATTATATAGTTCACTTCCCGGAAAGGGTATAGGAATAAAGAAAGTTGCGTATGTTAAACCTTCGTCAACCAATTCTTTTGCTAGCTGAATAGTTTCTTCCATTTCTTCTTTAGTTTCATCAGGAAAACCAATCATAAAATTGCCAGGAACTCTCATTCCTAACCCGGCACAAGCTCTAACAAGTGCATGCATATTATGAGTATCGCGGCGCCATTTTTTTGTAGCCCAACGATCTAACATACGCTGCGACGCCGACTCAAAAGGTAATACTAAATTAGTAAATCCAACTTCAACCATTAATTCCAAAAGCGAGTCATTTACAACTATTCTTCCACTTTCATTTCTAAACAAGTGGGCAAGATTTACGCCATTCACATCAGCCAACTCCAAATTAAATTTTTTTACGGCATAAAAAATTTCTCTGACTCTTTTTAAATCCGCAAGTAAACTATCGTCTTCAAAAAATAAGCGCTTTATTCCTAAATCTTTAAGAATGGCGAATTCTTCCTTTACTCGCTCAATAGATTTTTTTCTATACTCACCAATTTCTCCAGACAATGGATTTAAGTTGAAGGGGCGTTTTTCCATTGAAATGTGGCAATAACCACACCGATAAGGGCAACCTCTTGATGTTTGAATGGAAGAAAAAATAACTTCTTCCCCATCAGACCAATAACCACCATGATAATGTTTAATCTCTGCATACTTTTTCAAGGGCAGCAGGTCCCAAGATGGAATCGGTAGCTGATCAAGATCTTTAATAATTTTAACCGTAGGATTGACCCTAACTGTTCCATCTTCTTTATACATAATACCTGAAATATGGCTATAATCCGGATCTTGACCAACCTTTCTAAATTCATCAACCACATCAAAAATTGTCTGCTCACCTTCTCCAATGGCAATGATATCAAATTTATCTAAAAACCAATCAGGTCGGCTTCTGGCGTTAACTCCACCGACAATTTTGAGCGCTTGCGGATTAACCTCATTAATTATTTCAGCAACCTGCCAAACCATTTTAGTTTGGGGAGTAAAAATTGAAGTCACACCAATTACATCCGCTTGGGCAATTTCCTCAGCCAATCTTTCATCCGACATACCAATTCTCAAGAGCCCACTCTCAAGCTCTTTGGGGTTTTTAAAGGTGTCTTCAAGGCAATCTTTTTCCGTCCCAACGGTAGAATCAATAACCTTGACGTCGATCTTTTGATCTTCAAGAGCTCCAGCAAGGTACAGAAGGCCAAGCGATCCATCAGGACGAGCTGTTTCTTCACGATCTAGCTGAACCGGTGGATAAAGAAGTAAGACCCGAACATCCCGCTTTCTGCTGATAACTTCTGGAGCCTGAGGAATATCTTCAATCTTTAAACATCTTTCGATCATTTGCCCATGACTAACAGCTTCTTTTAATTGGTTGACCTCAATTGTTGCTGTCTTGACGACTCTACTTTGCTCATCATGCAAAAAAGAAACTGGCTCCTCTGCAGATCCTGAAATCACTAAATCCTTAATTATTGGTGCTGCCGATCTTTCTTTTGACATTTTTTGATGTAAATTTACTGGGGGAGTTTTTGTGCTTCTAAAAATTTTCTTCCTTGCTCGTCAAATTCTTCTCTGGTTTCTTCTGTTTTGGGGTGATAGAGAGCTGCAACCAGAACTTTTGGAGTAACGGTTACAATATGAGCTCCACTTGAAAATGCTTGAGTTATATCAGTGGGTTGGCGAATACTCCCAACAATAACTTTGGTGTCAAAGTTTCTTTTGGCAATAAGATTAGTTATCCTTTCAATATGAGCACAAGGATCTTCGCCCGCATCCTTTACTCGGTTGAAAAATAGACTGACATATCTTGCTCCAGCACAAGCAGCCAAAACCATCTGCTCGGCTGTCATGTTGATTGTACTATGAGCTACAATCCCCTTTTCTGATAATTGTTTAATTAAGGCCAACGAACGTCCTTCAGCTATGGTCGGAATTTTGACAACAATATTTGGGTCTAATGAAGCGTAATGAACAGCTTCGGCAATAAGCTCTTCATTTGATCTCTTTGAGTCCAGAAGTTCAACTGACACTGGTTTCCCGGGTAACGCGCGGCAAATTCTTCTTATGGTATCTTCGATTTGAGAAGGATCAATCCCGTCTTTTGTCATAATTACTTGATTGGTGGTAACTCCTTCTATTGGGAGTCTTTCCCGCCATTTCACAATTTCTTCGACTTTTGAAGTATCAATATAAAGTTCTGCTCTGGACATATTTTAAATTTGATTCAAATATTCACTTGCTACGTCAATATCTTTTGCAATGAAATCTGGTTTAACATTTGCTTTGGCCAAAAATTCCCTGAGATCAATTTTATCACTGGCAACCAAGATTGTCCGGCAACCTGCATTTTTGCCAGCTTGGACATCCGTGATCCCATCACCAATTAAAACCGACTTTTTAAGATCGATATTATACTTTTTTGCCGCCTGCAAAATCAATCCTGGCTTTGGTTTCCGACATTGACAAAGCTTACGATATTTAGGATCTTTGGCCTCTGGATGATGTAAACAATAAAAAACATCATCTAAGCTTACTTTCTTTTTCTTTAATTCTTCAAACATTTTTTTAGTTATTTCGTCTAAGAGCTCCTTAGTCGTCTTTTTTTTAGCCACAACTGGTTGATTGGACACAACAATTACCTTATAACCTAATTTTTGAGCCGTCCGAATTAATTTATCAACTTGAGGCATTAACACAAATTGATTGGGATTAAGGGGGGAATCGATAGTTCCGTGCTCCTGATCGTAAAACATCTGATTAACAACACCATCTCGATCCAAAAAAACCGCTTTTCTTTTCATACAGAACTTGTTTTGACCATTTCCAGAAGCCGATGGACAATCAGATGAGATAGAATTGCATGCCACCCTTCTACATGGGGAGTAATATTGTCTCTACTCACCGTCGGGACAACAATACAAGCATCAGCTTCTTCTTTTAACATACCACCAGTATCTCCCGAAAAACCAATGACTTTTGCCTTTCTTTCCTTTGCTAATTTGACAGCTTCACCTAAATTCTGTGACCAAGGGCCAGCTTCACCATGGCCAACTCCACCATGAACACTAAAACATACAATTATATCTCCCTCTTCAAGCCAAGGGATAAGCTGTTCGAGAAAAATTGCGTTAAAACCCTTGTCATTGGTCAAGGCAGAAATCATCGGCGCGTTGTCATTTAAACAGAGTGCTCTAAATCTAGGTTTCCCATCAACGGTTGGGTACTTTGCCAAGTCTCCAGCGAAGTGGGTAGCCTCAGGAATTGAACCACCATTCCCCATAGTAAAAACTTTCTTCCCCTTCTTCCATGCTTCAAAAAGAATATCAATTATTTTTTCGACATCTTTTTGATTAATTTTTCTACCAATTTCTCCCGATTCAGCGAGAAATGATTGAATGAATTTTTTAGTGGTCATATTTTAAAAATTAACTTTCAATTTTACCTTAATAAGATTAAATTCAGCGATACTTAAAAATTCAAAATAATCTTTGTTCCTTCATAATCGAATTGAAATGGTGTCTCAATTAAACCCTCCCTGGCTAATGCTTTTCTTAAATTATCTTTTTGATCCTTACAATAAAAGATGAAGAAACCCCCGCCACCAGCACCCACAATTTTCCCGCCAATTGCACCATTTGCTCGGGCAATTGAATACCACCGCTCAATTTTTTTGGCTGCAGGGAACATAATTTTAGCCTGTCGCTTTTGTTTCGTCAACCAATGCTCGTGCATTAGTTCACCAAATTTCCTCAACTGTCCCTGTTCTAAAACGCGACGAATCTGCCAAGCAAGCTCTTTGACATAGTGAAGATTATTAATCATCTCTTTTTCATTTCTTAGAGTTGACTGATTCTGATGGCGAAGTATTTTGGCAGCGTCTCGCCGAATACCAGTAAAAAACATCAATAGATTTTGCTCTAATTCATTGGCAATGTTATAAGAAATCCTTAATGGTTCAACAGTCACATAACCCTTTTTGTCTATCTCATAACAATTAATTCCACCGAAGGCGGTTGAATATTGATCTTGCTTGCCGATAGGACGCTTAAGGCGGCCAATTTCTAGCTTGCAAGCTTCTTCAGCAAGTGCCTGGATCGGTACATTCTCCCGCTTATAGGCATGTAAAGCATGCAGGAGACCAACTGTATAGCTTGAGGATGAACCAAGACCCGTTTCTGCTTTAACATCGGCAATTGAGGTGATTTCAATTGCCTTTTTGATACCAAGAAGCTTTAGCGCCTCTCTAGCAAGATCGTGTCGAAGCTTATTAACTGAATTAACAATTTCAACTTTTGAATAACGCAAGTAAATTTCTGGGTAATATTCCGGCCGCCTGAAAGCAATAATGTAGATATATTTATTAATTGCCGCGCTTATAAAAAAGGAGCCAAATTTCCTGTAGTAAGATGGCAAGTCAGTACCACCACCAGCGATTGAAATTCTAACAGGAGTTCTTGAAATAATCATATTAGTCAAAGAATCTGTACCAGAAAAGTGATTTTAGAGCAGAAATTCCATCGACCCAATTAATTTTTTTGCCTTCTCGATACTTGCGCATTTTATAAGTAATGGGTACTTCAAATATTTTATTGCCTGATTTTAATATCTTTGCAGTAATCTCCGGCTCAAAATCAAAACTATTAGATTGCCAGTTGATGCTCTTAATTATTTCACTTTTGAAAACTTTATAGCCAGTTTCCATGTCAGTAATTGAAGCACCATACAAAAGATTAGTCAAATATGTCAAAAAACGATTCGTCAACGACTGCCAAAAAAACATTTTAGACGGCCTCCTAACGAATCTTGATCCATATACAACTTCAGCTTTACCTTCAATAATTGGAGTAATTAATTTCTGATAATCATTGGGATCGTATTCTAAATCTGCATCTTGAGTAAGAATAATATCTCCACAAGCTTTTTTAATCCCTTTTTTTAAAGCAAATCCTTTCCCCATATTTTTTTTCAAATTGATAAGAATAATGTCTTTTTGATCTGACAAAATCTTTCCAGTTCCATCAGTTGAGCCATCATTAACTACAATTATTTCTTTGCGAACTTTAGTTTTGTGAATTCGCTTCAAAATTTCTTTAATAGTACGCTCTTCGTTAAAAACTGGGACCACTACCGAAATCAAAAAATCATTTTTCATAGAAGACTAACCGTTAAGTTGTAAATCAATGTTTCCCTTGCTATGATAGTTATCTGAAAAAATACTTATTTGCAATGTTTAAGAAAATTAATTTTTGGTCGGTACTCTTTGCCATTTGGGCATCCGTCTTGATTATCCATTATTTTCTCTCGCTTTTTTGTGCCCGAACATCATGCTGAATTTTGCTGTTTTAATTGGGATATATTCTTATTTTGTTTTTTTGATTGGTATTTTAAAACTATTAAGATATGAAATTATACTATTTTCCTCGGTTACCTTTGCTGTATTAGCTGTTTTCCTGATAATTATAAACTGTAAAAAAATTCAATTCAGAAAATTTCGTTTTCGTCTTTCACCGATTGAACTCGCCATTGGAATATTATTGTTAGTTCTGGCAATTGTCAATTTAATTGGGGCGCTAGGTCCAGAAATCTCTTATGATGCTCTATGGTATCATTTAACTCTTCCCAAACTCTACTTGCAAAAAGGTCAGATCTACCATATTTCAGGAAATCTGCTTTATTACGGTGCCATGCCACGTTTGGTTGAAATGCTCTATGTTGCCCCATTGGCCCTCACCAACGAGATTGGAGCAAAAGTTATCCATTTCCTCTTTGGAATATTAACAACTCTAACTATTATTTTTTATGGGAAAAGATATTTTAACCTCAAAGTGGCTCTTATTGCAGCTTTGATTTTTTATTCAAACTTAGTTGTAGCCTGGCAAAGTACTACTGCTGATATTGACCTAGGTAGAACTTTTTTTGAAGTATTAGCTTTCTTTTTCTTTTTAAATTGGTGGAAAACCCGCCGTGATAGAGAGCTAATAAAAAGTGGTCTATTGACAGGATTGGCTCTCTCGACTAAATATCTTGCTTTTGGCTCAATTGGTATTCTAGCTCTGCTGGTCTTTATTTTTGCAAAAAAGCAAAAAATTTTAAAACCTGTAATCTTTATCCTGCCGGCAATTTTTGTCGCCCTTCCTTGGTTTGTCTCCAGTATTGTCAACACTGGCAATCCTATCTACCCTCTTTTTTCTGGTATTCTAAGTCAATGGCACAATTTCGTTTTCAGAGGATTTTTAAATTTTTTCATTGATTTTTTTAGACTTTCAAATTTACCAACTGATTGGGTTTCGCCGATCTCCCCGATTTATCTAATTCTATTACCACTTACAATTTTCCCATTATTAAAGTTTCCTGTAGTTAGAGTCGTTGGCATCTATTGTTTCCTAGCCTATGTTTATTGGTTTTTAACGCCCAGAACCGGTGGCACTAGATTTATCTTACCTTACTTACCAATTTTTTCTCTGTTTGTTGCCTCAATTTTCGCTGTCAATATTAAACGGTTAAAAATTTTCCAGACAGTTTCACTCTTTGCCATAATTTTTTTAACCTTTGGCCATCTGGCGATCCGGCTCTATATTAATGCAAAAAACCTACCGGTTATTTTGGGGAAAGAATCAAAACATGAATTTCTAGTTAATAATCTTGATTTTACCAATGCTTTTTATGACACCGACCACTATTTTGAAAGACAGATCAAATCTTCTGATCTGGTCTATATTATTGGCGGCCAAAACCTTTATTATGTCAATTTTCCTTTTACCCATGAATCGTTTGGTGAAAATGTCAAATACAATTATATATTTACTCAATATAAAGAGCTACCTGGAAACTTCGGCAACGCTAAACTTATCTATCAAAATCCAAAAACCTACGTTAAACTTTACAAACTAGATTAAACGGTAGACTCTGTACCTTTCAGAATTATAGAGTAGCAGATAATCTTTTCTTGCCTCAACTGATCTTTCAAAAAGGTAGTGGGGACTTTCGCTTTTCCCTTTAGACTTACTTAAAATGGTAATTGGCGGTTGAGATTTGGCAAAAACTCTTTCTTGAAAAAGATCTTCATCAGAAATCAAAATAATTTTTTCAGGAGAAATATCAAAATTTTTACTTTGAACATAAAAAAGATAATCAATTTGGGTTGGCGGAATTCCAAAAAATTTAACTACAATTTTCTCATCCGGTTGATTTTGGGAATCAACTAAAATAGTATTAACTGCACTTTTAAATAATTTGTAAGAATCAGGAGCTTTATAAGAAATAATTAACTTTATGTTAAGTAAAATAAAAGCAAGCAAAAACAAAACTATCAAAGCGATTTTGGCTTTTAACAATTTGTTTATTGTTAAGGCAATGGCAAAAACAAAAACAGGGATTAAAAATCGATAATAATAGTCAAAATTGTAACTTCCCCTTTTATAAAAGCTATAAGTCAGAAAACCGAATAAAGATAAAAGTACAAAATAAACTGATAATATTTTTGATTTTTTTGGAACTACAATAAACAGAGGGTAAAAGATTAATAGCAAAGTTAAAAGGATCGTCGGAATAACCCCAATAATCTTTTGATAGTTCAAGAGATATCCCGGTTGCCAGATTAGTGCAAGAAAATTACCCAGTATGTACTCTGCTGATTGGACAAATCCGCTGACTGTTGGCCCCTGGGTATAAGACCCATGAAGTAAAAAAAGGCCCTTTAAAGTAAAGAAGTCATGGCGAAAGTCAAAGAATAAAAGCGGAGACAACCAAAAACCTATTGTTACAAAAAGTACGACAAAATTTTTTGAAAATAGTCGAAGTTTCCTTTGCCAAAAAAGAATAATGATTGTTACAAATAAAATAAAAAAGGCTTGATAATGGATAGAAAACCCCAATCCAAGGATCGTTCCTAAAATAAACATCTGTGAAAAACGAAGAGCTTTTGCCTGGAGTAGTCTATAGAGATAGCCGATTGCAAGAAGTGAAAATATAACCATGAAGGTTGTAGGCATAAATTTTCGATCAACAATAATTGCTCGAAGAGAAAAAGTGTAAATTATGGCAGAAATTATGGCAATGTTTTTGTCAAAAACCATTTTGCCAATGAAGTAAAAGGCTACTGAGGTAACAGCACCTAAAATAATTAACAAAGCATCAATCCCAAGAGGATGGCCTTTAAAGATTATAAAAAGGGGTGCGAGGAAATAAAGCAAAAACGGTGGGAAACGTAAATTACCAATTGCTGCGGCGTCAAAACCTACTAAAGTGAGATGGCCGTCAGTTAATTGTTTTATTTCCCAGGCGAAATGACTTTGATTACCAGTCCATTCAAACCTTTCCTCAAATTGATAAAATCTTAAGATAAAGGCAACTAGGAAAATAATAAGTGGTATGATATACGCGGTTTGTCTGAAATTAATCTTTAAGAGAAGTAACCTAAATTTTTTGATCATATGTCTCCTAGACAGTTATCTGAATTGTTACATAGGCCGTCATTATCTAAGCCCTGTAGAGCTGAAATATTAAAAATCTTACCGCAAGCGATAATTGCTGTTCTACCAATATCAGCAATATTCGCAACGGCCAATCCACTAATTACTGCCTTGTCCACGTTTTTGGCTGGCTACATCTGCGGACAGCTTGCAAAATTTCCCCGTCTTGGCAATTTATCAATAATTATTTTTCTTGTAAATATTGGCCTTATTATTTCATTTAGAGAAAAATTTTTAATTCCAACGTTATTTCTCGTAATCATCTTTGGTTCTGCTTATTTTATTTCAGTGTTTATTAAAAAGCCTACTGTCGTATTACCAATTGCATTTTTAATTATATCTAGCCTATTACTTTTTTGGTACCCAACTTGGGCAAACGAATCGATTATATCAAAAATCTATCGTCAACCAATTGAAAAAACTTATAACTCAGATGCTTTTTTGTTCTTAAATATTTTTTATCAAATGAAGAGTGTGCCTTTTTACAAAGCATATGCTTTAGGTTTTGCCCGAGATTTGCGATTTGATAAGCCACCATCGGATGTTTTTGGTTGGAGAATGCCAACTCTGTTTTTTATTTGGCATTATTTGGCAAAAGATGGCTACACTTTGTGGCTCATATCTTATTTATTAACTATTTGTGCAGTATTGGCAATCTACCTTGGGGTTAAAAAACTAACGAATTCTGTTCACGGTCTCCTATCGGTGTTTTTGCTTACGCCATATTTTGGTTATATTCTTAAGACCGAATGGTTTTTAAGTATGGAATGGTGGGCATTACTCTTTTTTATAATTGCAACTGCATTTTGGTTGCATCAGAAATATCATTTTTCTTATGGGTTTTTTTTGCTTGCACTTTTGACCAGAGAACTTTTTTTAATTCCTTATTTGATTTTCCTAATCTTTGCAATTTTAACCAAAAACCGCCGTGTTTTTATTTTTTGGGTCGGTATCATTCTGGTGTTTACCCTTATTTATGGACTCCATGCCTTTTTTGTTTCACAAAACATAGGCTTCAACCTTGAAACCGTATCTGGAAAGCGATTATGGAATGGCAGTTTAACTTTTCTACAAACTATACTTTCTTTTGGATCATTTTTATATTTATTTGTTGATTTAAAGATATTTACAATTTATAGCTTACTTTTGGCAGCCGTTTCTCCAATACTTTTAAAAAAGATTACTAATAATAACAATCTTATTATTTTAACTACGCCTTATATTTTTCTGATTTCATTCTTGTTTATTGGGGGGAAATGGCATGAATATTGGGCAATTTTGGCAGTACCACTTATAATTATCAACCTGCCAATTGTTATTGACCTTGCAAACAAAAGCATTTATGAAAATGAGACGTCGTAAAAGACTACCATTTACAAAATTTGTTGGTTTGGCAAAAAATTACTTACTTGGCAAGATTGGGCTTAATAAAAGGTGGCTTTTAGAATTGAAAACTTATTACGGCTGGAAAAGCGACCAACAATTCTATAGAGCTTACGCAAAGAGACTAAAGATTGTATCAACACTTTGGTACCAAAAACCTAGGAAAACAGAAAAGCAGATTCGATCATTCTATCAGGAAACAGACTATGCGGTTTTGAGACAAATGTTGCATCATAAAAACAACTGCTTCCCGGAAATAGCCCGCTACATCCCAAAAAACAGAAAGGGTATTTGGTTTTGTGAATATGGTTGTGGTGTTGCCCCAGTTACTTCCTGGCTACTGCCACATTTCCCTAATATAAATTTTTCACTAGTAGATATCGATACCCCGACCCTAAAATTTGCTAAGTGGCGTTTTAGAGAAAATCCAAATGTTGAAATTATCAAAGTACCACTCAATAACCTGCCATTAAAAAGAAAATATGACTTAATAACTTGTTTTGAGGTGTTAGAACATGTCACCGAACCTTTTAAAATCATCAGGCATATTGTTAAACATTTAAAAATCGGGGGGATGCTTTTTGTTGATTTTATCGCTGATGAGGCTGGAGATGAAAATCTAGCCCAAAGCCAAGCTCAAAGAGATGAAACAATCGATTTTTTAAATAGTAATTTAAAAATTGTTTGGCCGCTTGACAAAAATTGGAAAAAAGACGGTGGATTTGGCCAATACGTCAAATTGAAGGATATTAAAGTCAATTAATCGTCAAATCCTCTTTCGCCAAATAACATTTCCTCAACCACAGCACAAATGATGTGACCAATTGAAGTGTGAGCTTCCTGAATTAGCGATGTATCGTTTGAGGGTACTTTAATTATGATATCAGTCATTTTAGCAAGTCTGCCTCCGTTTTTACCAGTCATTCCAACGGTTGTGATACCTCTCATTTTGGCTAATCTAATTCCGTCCAAGACATTCGGAGAATTACCACTGGTTGATAACCCGATTACTAAGTCTTTTGGCGTAGCCAAAGCTTCAAGTTGCCTTGAAAAAACCTTTTCAAAACCAAAATCATTAGCAATCCCTGTTAAAATTGCCGGCTGAGATGTTAATGCATAAGCAGAGATTGGAATGCGGTAGTTTTTAAGCCGATTTAAAAGTTCCTCTGCAATGTGTTCAGCATCTGAAGCAGAACCTCCATTACCGAACAAGAAAACTGCTCCTCCTTGTTTGTAATAGGTTTCAAATACAGCTTCTGAAGCTTTTCGAATTGACCCAAGACAATTCTTAATAACTATTTCCTTAACCTTAATACTTTCTTCAAGATGTTTTTTTATATAATCTTCAATTTTCATAGGAAGTGACTGTTGGTCCTTTAAGAACAAAGTTAAATGACTCTGGTTTCAATCCGTATGCTCGTATCGAGTTAATCACTTTCTCTTTATAATTTATTGGAATATAAAATAAAAAATAACCACCACCACCCGCACCTAGATTCTTTCCTCCTAATGCACCGGTGTTCATTGCAGTTTCGTAAATTTTATCGATCGATCTAGTCGTCACTTTCTCTGAGGAGTTTTTCTTCTGCAACCAACTTTCATGTAGGAGCTCACCGAATTCTCTTAATTTTCCTTTTTTTAATGCAAACTGAATTTTTGGGGTGATTTTATTCAGTTCTTGAAGTGCTTTTAGCATTTTACCTTCATTTCTGATTTGCTGAGTTAAAAACATCTGCTGATTCCTTTCGCTTCTCTTTCCACCCAGATAGCAAAGAAAGAGATTCTTCTCAAGCTCCTTCAATCGCTTTTTCTGGAGATTTAAAGGAGCAACTTTCACTTTTCCATCTTTTCTAAATTCAATATAATTCAATCCACCAAAAGCACACAGATATTGATCTTGCCACCCACCTGGAATTTTTAACTCCTCCCTCTCAAGCTCAATTGCTAAACGCGCAAGGCTATCATTCTCTAATCTTTTACCAACAAGAGCAAAAAATGCACAAATCAAAGCAATAGTGACGGCAGACGACGAACCTAAACCTGACCCCGCAGGAAAATCTGCCCAGACAGTAATATCACACCCAACTTCAGGTTTGAATTTATTAATAGCTGCTTTATATAAATCAAAAATTGAACCGTCATATGGCAAGATTTTACCTAACAAGTAAGTTTCTTCCTTTGCAAAATCGGGCAATTTAACCCTTATTTTTGGTGATTCCCAAGTTTTTAACTTAAGATGAACATATTTGTTAATTGTGGTTCCTAGAACAGAACCACCATGTTTGAAAAAATATTCAGACAGATCAGTCCCCCCGCCAGCAAAACTAATTCTTGATGGAACATCCACCTCTATCACTTTACACTTTTTCTTTGATAAAACCTTTTGTACTTCTTGGTAGTTTGCTGGACTACCAATATCGATAAAATCGCCACTGATTTTGAAACCATATAGATCACCACTCTGAGCCAATTTTGGGAACAAATCTTTCTCTAAAGAAAAGCGTTTCTTGTTTTTTATCGATCTGGTTATTCCAGGGCTGAAAATATAGGTACCAGAATTTACTAAGCCTTCTTTTTTTGCCTTCGGTTTCTCAACGAATGAGATAATGCGACCATTTTGCTTCTGATTAACAAAACCTGACTCACTAGTTTCTCTTCTTTTAACTAAGACCATCGTCGCTTTTGATTTTTTCTTTTGATGAAATTCCCAAATTTTTTTGTAGTTTGTGTCAAGTAAAGTATCACCATTTAGAACAAAAAAGGGATCTTTAAATAATTCCTCAGCTGCTTTCACTGCGCCTCCAGTACCCAAAGGTCTATGCTCATCAGAATACCTGATCTTAAGTCCAAATGCTTCGCCGTTGCCAAAATAATTTTTGATATAGCTTCCAAGATATCCAACAGAGATTACTATTTCTTCGATTCCATTTTTGCGAAGGACATCTAATACAAACTCCAAAAAGGGCTTACCATTAATTGGTGCCATTACTTTCGGTCGATCGTGAATAACCTCTTTCAATCTTGTTCCAAAACCACCTGCAAGAATTAGTACCTTCATAAAACCCTCTTAAGATTTACGACATAATAACATAAATCTTAGCTAACTTAAATTAGAAAAATGACGACGGATTAGACCAATATGTTAAGATGAAAGAAGTTAAATAAAGTAAATGGAAGAAGAAATAAAACCAGAACTAAATTCAATACAAGGGAATTTGTTTGAACTAAAGGCGGGAAAATCTAGTGACGAATTGCCTTATTTAATATTAGCAAAAGACCCCGGTGCGGCAGCCTGTCTTACCCCAGTTATTGAATTATTAATGTCTAAAGATAAAAGAATTTTTCTTTTCGCAAAAGATAAAGCCAACGAACATTTCACTCAAAAATTCTCTTCCAATTCCACCCTTAGAGAACTCCGTCTAGAAAGCATAGTTGAAAAGGGACCAACTATTATCTTGGCTTCCGGGACATCCGATCCTGAATATGAAGGAAAGCTTATTCAACACTTAACAGAAACAAACCCAAAAAACAAGATTGTCTTAATTGAAGATTTTCCCGGTAGTTTAGTTCGTTTGATGGAAAAACTGGCAAGTCTGGATAGACCAATTTTGCCTGATTTAATATTTACAACCAGCAGGTCTTCCCAAGAAAATATGATCAAAAGATTCCCCACCTTTGGGAAAGATAATATTATTCCAGTTGGTCAACCTGCATTTGATTCCTTACTCCTTGAGGAAACCCAATCAATCAATCAAAAAGTAAGAGAAAATCTAGGTATTTCCCCAACTGATCTACTCGTTACTTACATTGGAGTTCCTTCTCAAGATCATCCGGGTCTAAACTCGGAGGCTTTGAGTGAAACGGTTTCGGTTTTAAATAAAATCGCAGAAACAAGAGGTGTTAGAATCCACTTTATCAATAGAAATCATCCTCGTGAGGCAAATGCGGCACTTTATACCTCCATTCTAGAAACTGCAAATGACAAAGTTAAAGTCGTAGATGAGCCCCAACACCTAAAAATGACAACTCGAGAGTTAACTGCTTCTTCAAATTTAATTGTGACAACAATCTCAACTGCTGGTCTTGAAACCGCGCTTCGAGGATCAAGACCAAAAACAAAATTAGATCAAACTGGTTGGTTACCACTGCATATTTTGTTACCTCAAGCTCAAGAATTCATTAGAAAAACCGCAGGTGTACTGCCAGTTATTGAATTGGAGGCAACAGCCGTAGCTCCAACTGAAGGTGAGATTGAACCAACAATGGAACAATCTTTGTTTAACAGCAACTTCCAAAAAAGAATTCTTGATGCTCAACAGGGACCTTTGCGAAAAGAATATCGTTTCTATGGCAGGAGAAAAAAAACTAGCGCTGAACGAGTTATTCTTTGGTTACGGCGTTTCGAGAGAACTAAGAGAAACTCAAATTGACCGAAGAATTTTTTCTAAGGTATTAATTGATTTAATAAATCCTAAACCACCAAATTTGTGCCCTTGCCAGATCTCGACTGTATAAGCTTCTTGATAACTCTCTAAAGCTTTAAAAACTTGTTTGAAGTCGATCTCACCTTCACCAATTGGTAATCCCTCTCCATCAATCCCAGCTGCATCGGAAATATGGACATGAGCTGTATAAGGGAGAAGAATTTCGATGTATTTGTTTAAGGAAAAATGTTTAAAGTTGCAAAACAAAGCAGCATGGGAAACATCAAGGCAAATTCTTCTTTCATTTTTTTGACAGAAATCTAAAATTTCATCTGGGTCTAGAAAAACAGTGTGACGCCATTGACCGGCAAAGTACCAAGGCAAGGGCGGCATATTTTCTAACAGCACTTCTACTTTGTCATCGTCTAAGATAGCCAGTCCTGCATTTATTCGATCGATTAATTCTTTGTGTGATGGCTCGATAAAAACAGAATCTTCCATTCCGGTGGTAGCGAATTGTTTAAACATGCCACCTGGATGAACCACCACTTTTGTTTTACCATTTTGTACAAAATGTTTGACAGCTTTTTTGGCTATTCTAATGGTCTTATTGATAGTCTCAATTGAAATTTTCCTAACATATTCTTCCGGCGAGGCAAGATCAATAAGGTAATCTTTCCGATACTCCGGACAATGAACAATAAGCTCTCGATTATATTTCCCTGATAAATGAAATGAGTGATCAAGGTCATAATCTGTTAGGTGAAATTCTAAAGTTTTTGTATTTAATTTCAAAATTTCCTCAAGGTCTGAGAGCCTAATTGGAATGGCCCAATTTTTGGTGGTTTTTCCTAATTTGACTCTGACATTTTGCTCGATGTCTTCATCAAGAAATTCAGTATCTTTTGTAATGTTTCTTTTTGCTTTCAAACCAACAAGATCAAAAATTCGCTGAGGGGATAATCCTTTACCAGGACCCTTGACGACAACCATTTCTTTGGTAATAACTTGACTTTTTTTGATACTACGGGCTGCAAAGAGACTCTTTCCTAACGCTTCCCGATTCATAAATTCTCCCCGGGTCAGCCACTTTTTGCCGGTACCCATGGCCATCTCTATTTGGCGAATATCACGAATCTGTTTTTTTAAACCGACTGGCTCAAGACTCATGGCGTGATCAGGACCAGGTAGAGTTCTGTCAATCGTAAAATGTCTTTCAATAATCGAGGCCCCAAGTGCAACGGCCACTTCAGACACTGCTATTCCTTCTTCATGACCCGAATACCCGACTACTACATCAAATTCTTTTTTTAATCTGATCATGAAACGCAGATTGATATTAAAAAATGGCGCGGGATAGATGCTGCAGCAATGAAGTAAAGCAAATTTGGCTTTCAATTTCTCTAAGAATTCAACGGTTGTCTTTATTTCTTCAAAAGTCGACATGCCGGTGGAAACAATCATCGGTTTTCTTTTTGAAGCTATGTATCCAAGTAAGTCAAGGTTGGTCAGGTCTGGAGAACCGGTTTTAAATGCCATTACCCCTATCTGATCCAAAAAATCAACACTTTTTTTATCCCAAGGGGTACACAAAAAAATTATGCCGTGTTCATTTGCATAATTCGCAAGTTCAACAAATTCCCCATCGGAAAGATCAGCAAGTTTTAAGTGTTCAAGAAGATACTGACTGGATCTTTCTCCTAAAAGGGGGTTGTCTAAAAGTTTTTGGGGATAAAGTGAAGTAAGATCTCTTTTTTGGAACTTCACTGCATCGGCTTTAGCATCCGAAGCAATGTTAATTAATTGTTTGGCAATCTGAATACTGCCGTTATGGTTAATCCCTGCTTCAGCTATAAAAAAACAAGGTTCATTATCTCCTATGAATCGCTTGCCAATTTTTATTTTTGCCATTTACACCTTTTCTGCAATGACAATGTTATTGCCGCCAAATAAATTCCAAGGGTAGTCAACACAATGGTACAAATTCTCCTTATTTTCACCATCGCGTAAATAAAATTTGATCCGTTTCCATAGTTTATCATCTTTTAAATAATTTGGCCTCGTAAATTTAAATTTAGCGATATCCAGCCTAGTTTTAAGAATGTTTTGCTTGACCAAGTGCTTTAAAAGCTCATTAGTATATAATACTGAATCTTTTAACCAACTATCATAACCATCATATTTTATTTGGTTTTTGACTTGTTGCGGTAAACAGCTGTCACGAACTGCAAGAGGTAACCTTTTGATCATATCTTTAACGCATTCATTACCCCAACCTCTTTCATATAGGGCACCAGCGATGGTAACTACTTTCAAACCATTATGCCTGCACCATCCCTGCAGTTGGAAAGGTGATATCTCTTGCCTATCTGAAGGCGACATTAAAAGTTTAAAAAGTGTCAAAAATGACATGTAAGAATAGCCTCGTAAATTTTGAAAATTAGGACAGGTGATGACAATCTGGCCTTTTGGCGCCAGCAACCTTTTTAAATTTTTAAGAGATAAAAGGGGATTATTAACATGCTCAATGGTCTCAGAATAAAAAATGACATCATATTTTTTGGCAGTCCGATAAGTTTCTAAGTTATCCACAAAAAAATTAACGTTTTTAAGGGTCGTGCAGTCAGCTACAATCTTTGCAAGATCGATCGCCTTGGCGTTTAAATCAAAGGCATCAACACTTTTCGCAAACTGGGCAGCAAGTAAGGCAAGTCGGCCAGCACCACAGCCAACATCTAAAACAAATTTATTTTCAGTATCTTTTTTAGCCAAGAATATCAACTGGGATGATAAACCATTAAAACCTGTAAAATATTCACCAATAAAAAAACTAGTCTTGTAGCGCTGGTTATAGATTTTTTGGAGTTGAGATTTGGCTGGTCGAGGCTTTTCCATCTTAAATCGTCAACTTAGACATATCATATACCGTTCCCTGCCGCTCCCGGCGGAGCTGTTTTTCCCGTTCAATTATTATATATTTTGCATCCTTATAATCTTCGGGTGTATCAAGGTCGATCGTTTCTTTAGCATCTCGGACAAAACCCCGAAAATCTTTACCAAACATGTTGCCAAATTTCGCTTTTAATATAAATTTCCTTCGGGTAATGTCAACATAACCATCTTGCCAGTAGGCAATTTTTTCTAATTTTTGTCGTGGTAAATCCGGACCGTAACGTAATCTGGTTTTAGTTTTTAAAATGGGAATTAATTTATTATTCTCACCTATCCACCACATTTTATGGGGATGAATAAGGGTTGGAATAACAGTCTTGAGGCTATCACAATTTGTTTTTTGGACAAATTCGATACAAGTATCTATCTCCTCGGCTCGTCTAAGTGGCGACGTTGGGCGCAGATTCAAAATAATTTCTGGCTTCCACCCTCGGTGTTCCTCAAGCCACAGGAGTGCATGATTAAAAACAGGCAAATCTAAAGTTCTGTCTTGAGCATACCTTTTGGGGCGCAGAAAAGGAACATCAGCTCCATATTTTTTACAAACTTCGGCAATCTTGGGATCGTCGGTCGAAACAATGAACCAGTCAAGCCCGGTTGCCAAAAATGCCTCTCGAATAGTGTAATAAATCAATGGTTTGCCTGCCAGAGGAAGAATATTTTTATAGGGGATGCTTTTTGAACCGCCTCGGGCAGGAATTATGGCAAGCACTTGAGGATCTTTCGGAAGTTGTTTTACCAAGCTGTCCATCCCCCATCAACAACTAGTGTTGCTCCGGTCATATAACTTGAAGCATCTGAGGCAAGAAAAAGAATGGGGCCAGCAAGTTCTTCCTTATTTGCCATTCTTCCCATCGGAACAAACTTTGCGTACTGCCGTAAAAAATCTTCTGGCTGGTTTTCGGAGACTCCCCCTGGAACCAAACAATTAACTCTAATACCAGATTTGGCCCAATAAGTCGCCAAACAACGGGTGAAATTAATAATAGCAGCTTTCGAAGTGGCATAACTTGTTGGTTTAAATTGTGTTTGTTTACCTTTTGCTGGTTTATAAAGGTTTTGGTTTGGCGAAACTAAACCATAGATCGAAGAAACATTGATAATTGCGCCTTTTTTCTGCCTAACCATCTGTCTTCCTACAGCTTGGTTAACCAAAAACATTCCGGTTAAATCGACATCTAAATTCTCTTGCCATAGCTTAAGAGGAAAATCTTCAAAGGCAGCAGTTTTTGAAAGTCCTTCTTTGGTCACTTTTGGGTTGGAAGCAGCATTATTAATTAGAACATCAATTCGTCGATATTTGGCGGCTACCTTTTTGACCAGCGATTCAACACTTTGTTTGTTGGTTACATCTACTAGGAGACTCTCGATTGTCTTATTTCCTTCGGCTAATTGTTTAGCTTGTCGTTTGGCACCTTCAACATCAATATCAGCAAGGATAACAATTGCTCCAGCATCAGCCAAAACTTCTGCAAAAGTGTGTGCCAGAAACCCAGCACCACCAGTAATTAATACTACTTTCCTAGTTAGTTCAAATAACTTAATAATTTTATCTTTATTCATACAAATGGTAAGTATACTGATCGACGATCAGACAGTCAACTGAGCCTAATTTTTTGTCCTGTCTGGGCAGCTTGTTTGGCGGCTAGACAAATTTTGACAATTTTTTTCCCGTCTTCGATTGTAATTTTAGTTTTTTCTCTTTTTTTAATGCAAAAAAGAAAATATTTTAACTCGTCCAAATACATCTCATTTCGCTCAAAAGTTTTCGCTCCTTTATATTTTTTAACCTTACCATTTTGTGATACTTCAAAATAATTTTGATAATAATCCCAAAAAATTTTTCCTTTTGTACCAATAATTATCATTTGTCTGGCTGGTGGATCTTGAAGGTAATCTAAATGCAACGATCCCAACACACCGCTTTTAAATTTCAGGAGAATTTGAGCCGTATCTTCAACATCAATCTCAAGGTCTGATTTTTTATCTGCATTGGCAAAAACTTCATTAACATCTCCAATCAGCCAATTGAGATAATCAAGGTCGTGACTTTGAGTAAGAATTACTCCGCCGCCTAAATCAGATTGAGCCGAATATCCTTGCTGATAATCTTCCTTAGGGTGCCAATTTGGTAAATACTCACCTGCTGTGACATTAGCGGAAATAAGTTCACCAATTACTTTATTCTCTAATAACTTTTTAATTTTAATAAGTTGAGGGTGAAACCTAAAATTATAACCAACCATAACAGTCAAATTTTTTTCTTCAACCAATTTTTGTAACTTATCGACATATTTAAGAGAGTTTGAAAGAGGCTTTTCAATAAAAAGGTGACTTCCTGCTTGGGCAAATTTGGTCGCATATTCAACATGAAGACTGGTGGGGTTAGTAATAAAAACAATATCCGGGGCAAGCTCTAGAGCTTCATTTAAATCTGTAACGGGTCGAATTCTATTTAGATCTTCCGGGAGTTTCCAATTTCTCGTCCGCAAAGCATAGAGGTTTTTATAACCTAAAGAATAAAGGTTTTTTGCATGTCTCTGGCCTATCGAACCTAGACCACAAAATAAAATCTTCATCGCCAATTTTTCTAGTATTTACTAATCAATTCACTGATTCTTTGGTTAACTTCTCCATTAAGAGCACCATATATTCCTTAGCAAATTCAGCCAATTATGCTTTTAGCTTCATCTTGTCAGTATAATTAGAATCTAAAATTGTGTCAATTTTCCGATTAGGAAGGACAATGTTTAGCAATTAAGCTAAAAAAATAAAAGTATAGCAGTTCAGTCAAAAAACAATATAAATCAGAGGTCCAATTGGGGTCTGAGAAAAAATTATAAGAATACTGATCAGAATTAAGAAGATGACAATTGGTAAAAGCCACCATTTCTTCCGTTCTCTCAAAAAAAATAAAAATTCTTTTAAGATTGATAATTTAGAAAAAAAGGACATAGCTTTATAAGTATTATACAACTAATTTTCCAACCATTTATTATCCTTAATCCACTTTGCTACAAGTTGCCCAATAACTTCATTACCATTTTTCGCTGGGTGCATATTATCCCAATATAATTGATCGATTGTTGTATTATTTGTTTTTAAATAGGCAACAAGGTCTGGGATTAAATTATAGCAGGATATATTAACCTCTTTGCAGATATTCATTGCCTCCTTATAAACGGTAAAACCGACATAATTATTTTTAAACGCAAACTCTAATTGATCTTTTTGGGGTAATACAATTACTAAGAATTTTGCATTGGCATTATCTGAATATTCTTTCATTTTACCAAACCAATACTTTACTAGTTTCCTTTCATTTTTATTAACGGGATATAAATCATCAGATCTTCTGGGATCGTATCCTAATAAGGCAAAAAAACTGGAAAGCGAGCGATTTCTAAAATCAATTAGCAATCGTATAACTTTAGACTTGAAATAAATACGTTTGACGAACCATAAAGGGTTTCTTGATCCAACATCATCATCTAATTCTGGTGGATCAGGATAATACCAAGTTCCAAATTCAGGATTAAAAGCGCGGTATTTTATCTCAAAGTCATTTTGAGAAAAGTTTAACAAAATGATATCAGGCTGATAGTCAACTCCCTTTTTATATTTTAAGTAATGATACTCCAATCTTGGGTTGGAGGCTGCAACTCCAAAGTTGAGGGTCTTGACTTTGAATCTTTCATTACTCAAGAATCGCTCGATAACTCGAAGAAAGGTTTCTGTGTTTTCGACGCTTGCTCCGAACATAACAGAATCACCTAACCCAATTATCCTTTTTTCATTTCCAAGTTTTCCAAAGGGAATATCCATTTCTTCTCTTAAGCCTTCCGAATTTGTCACAACCCTCATTAGATACTCTTCTTCTTTTGAAAATAAATTAACATCAACATTAGATCGATGCTCATAAGAGACATCATGATTTGGGCTCACCATATAAAGTTGCTTGTAGAGTTTGAGATATTGTTTATTAGTCGTTGATTGTTTTTCTCCCTCCCTCCGCTCTCGCGATTGAAGAAAAGATGCAAGCTGTTCAGTCAATTCAAAAGCGAGCAAAAGGGAGATAAAAAGCAGACCAAATTTTTGTACTTTGTCGTTTTTGAATATTTTCAATAATCTCATCTTATTAAATTATTAACAACCTAAATTAATATCGCTTATCAAGCTCTTTTTTCATTTCTTTCTTATTAAGTAAATAGTTTCCGATTACCAAATAATCCATCTGAGTGCGCACAAAACACTTGAAAGCATCATCTGGTGTGCAAACAATAGGTTCATCTCTAACATTAAAAGAAGTATTAATAATAACTGGACAACCAGTTAATGACTCAAATTCTTTCAGCAGTTGATAATATAAGGAATTTTGTTTCTTTGAAACGGTTTGTAAACGAGCGGAACCATCAACATGTGTTACTGCTGGAATTCCCTTATTTCCTCCTTTCACTTTTGCAATTAAAAGCATATAAGCACTAGGAGTATTATCACCGTATACATCCTTTGGAATTTTAAAATATTCTTCCACTTTTTCTTCTAAAACTGAAGGAGCAAAGGGTCGAAAACTTTCTCTAAATTTAATTTTTAGATTAACCCTTTGCCAATTCTCTTTGTTTCTAGCATCAGCAATAATACTCCTATTCCCCAACGCTCTAGGACCCCATTCCATTCTACCTTGAAACCAACCGATTACTTGTTGCTTATTAATTAATTCTGCCGCTTTTTTTACGAGTTCTTTATCATCCAAATAGTGATAGATAATTTTTTTCTCTTCGAGATATTTCTTTATTTCTTCATTACCAAAAGCAGGACCTAAATATGGGTGAGGAAAATCAGTTCGACGACCATTCTTAAAAATCTTGTTGTCAAGATAACAAGCAACGCCGAGAGCTCCTCCAGCATCGCCAGCAGCTGGCTGAATAAAGATTCTTTCGAAAGGTGTTTGTTCTAAAATTTTACTATTAGCAACGCAATTTAAAGCCACTCCTCCACCAAGACACAAATTTTTTAAACTTGTTTCTTTATAAAGATAATTAGCTATTTTTAGCATAATTTCATTGGTTACTTCCTGGATGCTTGCAGCAACATCCCAGTGTCTTTGATCAAATTTATCATTCGGGTCTTTCGCGGGACCACCAAAAAGATCTTCAAATTTGTTGTTAATTGTTCTTAAAGCACGATGATATTCAAAATAATCTAGATTAATTTTAAAACTACCATCTTCCTTAATATCAATTAAATGTTCTTTAATTAATTTTGCATATTTTGGTTTGCCATAAGGAGCAGCACCCATTAATTTATACTCACCATCATTAATTTTAAAACCAAGGTAATAAGTAAAGGCACTGTATAGCATCCCCAAAGAATCTGGCCAGCGAATTTCTTTAATAATTTCAATATTTGAATCTTTTCCCCTGCCAAAAGTGGTAGTAGCCCATTCGCCAACCCCGTCGGCAGTTAAAATGGCAGCTTCTTTAAATGGCGAAACTAAAAAAGAGCTTGCGGCATGAGAAAGATGGTGTTCGCAAAAATAAACTTCGCCTTTGTAATTTAGTTTCTTCTTAATTAAATCTTTTATCCACAATTTTTCTTTTAGCCAAATTGAAACAGCGGCTTTAAAAGCTGTATAACTTGTAGGGAAACTGTCAATATAGCTTTCTAAGACCCTTTCAAATTTTAAAAATGGGTTATCATAAAATCCAATAAAACTGATTTCCTTTACGCTAATACTTTCTTCTTTCAGGCAATAATCAATCGCATTGCTTGGAAAATTGTCGTCGTGTTTATTACGAGTAAATCTTTCTTCTTGGGCAGCAGCAACAATTTGACCGTCTTTTAAAAGACAAGCAGCAGCATCATGATAGAAACAGGAAATTCCTAAAATGTACAATGGACTTTTTACCCTGACTCTTAAGTTTTTACTTTCCCCATTTTTCTCACAATCAATCCAGTAACTTTCAACCTCTTTTTTTTTAAATCTTAAAATAACTTTCCTAATTAAAGCTATAGGTCCAATGATAAAAAAATAAAAGAGGGTCAAAAGTAAAAAGCTGTTAATTTTTCCTAATAACCGAGTAAAAGAAAGCCAGATTCTAAATAAATCTTTCATAAAAATTTAATAAGAAAGATTTCTTAAGAAATCAATCGAGAAGTTTGATAATCCTTTCACTAGCTTTTCCATCAAGAGAGCCCACATATTTTTCAGCAAACTTCAAGCCATTATTGACAACTTGGTTGTGGTATTGTTCGTCTTGAAGGAGTCTTTTTAATTGTGAGTATAGTTGATTTTTATTAGTGACTTCAATTGCTCCTTTCTCAGTAGCATAAGGTATATGCTTCTCATAGTCTTTTCTGGCGAAATTCACTGCGATCACCGGTACTCTCATCGCAATCGCCTCAAACGCGGCCATTGACCAAATCATTACCATAACATCTGAAATTGCTAAAAGCTCAAGCAAATTAAGGTTTTGGATAACTCTTACAGAGTCCATCTGCCACATTTTTAATTGTTCTTGCAATGCTCCTAATGATTCATTCGGGTGTGGCTTGATAATAAGCTGTGCATTTGGTAATTTTTTAACAGATCGATCAACTGCAAGAAAAAAATCTTTTTTTTCATCAAGAGGAACAGCAGCAATTATTGGCCAAGATATCAAAAGAACTGTTTTTTTATTCTGGTCAATACTGTATTTCTCGCGAATCAATTTATTTTGTTTTTCAGATTGGTAAAAACATGTCGACTCAAGTTTTAAATCGCCAACTACCTTTATTTTTTGCGGATCTCTACCAATCCCAACAAGTTCATCTCTCATGTACGATCCTGGCACGGTCACAATATCAGCAATGTTATATTCATTACTTTGATCTGGACTCATCACATTATTTGGACTTACATGAATCGTTTCAATACCTCTCTTTTTACAAACTTGACAAACAACGTTTTCAAATATTCCTCTATCAGAAAAGATTACAGCCTTTTTAATTTTGCTATTTTTCAAAAAAGCTTCAAAAGCCAAAACATAAGCACATGTAAGAGGAAAATAAGAATAAAATAGCCTCCTAAGTTCTTCTTTTGAAAGTTTGTAATAAAGATCTTCTTCCGAATAACCTTGTCCAAGACTGGACAGGTAGTCATGGTAAATTTTCTTGAATCCTCTTTCGTTTTCAGAAAGGATTTTTTTAATTTTGCCAGTCGATAAATAACAAAACAGATATTGCCAATTGACTTTCGCTTTAAGTTGGGCCAACAATGTCTCTGTTCCAACTATCGAGGAAAGTAAAAGTCCGTTTCCACTAAGTTTTTCCAAAAGCGGGACCGCTGATTTCAAATACATAGGCATTGATCCAACAAGAAGAACAACCGATTTTATCCTATCCATAGACCATAGTTCTCCTTTTGACATTTCTAATATTTCCTTTTTCCTCATCTGTCTCTCGCGAAAACGCAGGTATTTTTTGACGAGAAAATCAACATCGGTTAAATTAAAAGGAATCGCAAAATAGGGAATATTCATTTTTCGACCGATGTATTGGCCAATAATTTCCGGTTTACTCGATCGCGACAAACATATTATCTTAGCCGGTTTTTCTTTTCTCAAAATTTCTTTTAAGGAGATCTTGTAAATAGACACTCCTGAAAACGCCAACAAAATAGAGAAGCGTGTTCTAGAAACGTCAGGCAAACAAACATCCTTGAAATAAAATTCGCTTTTAATCTTTGAAAAAACTTTATTATTTGACCAATTTTTTGAAAAATTTAAAATATTTTCCCTCTCTTTTTTAAAATCAAAAGATCTAAAAAGATCATCATAATAATAAATTTTATCAATCCCAAAAGGGCAGTTTGGAAAAAGGTCTCTGGCGCAAACCAATTGAATTTTGTAACGAGTACCTAAAACAATTGTGAATATCCGAATTTGGAGTCTATAAAACCAAAAATAGAAAAAATAAAAAATCTTGGGCAATAACCCTTGCATTTGATAGACCTCAGTATTATTTTCAGTGATTATAATGGCCTTCAGCTTCATACCACTTTTTCCTCCCATTCTTGACCGACTGTTGAAAAAAATGATTTTGGCTTAATAATAGTTCTCAAATAATGAAAATCTCCGACAGTTATCTCTCTCAAGAAATAGAGAATGACCATAAAAAGAACGAGGCTAAAAATTGCAACTCCGATAATAAAAAGGGGCTCCAGAAGATGGAACCAAATTGTCATCAATTTTAAAAATCCAAACATCAATCCTCCGGCAACCAATTGTTTGAAAAGAGAAAAATAGAATTTAATCTTTGTAAATCTATAGGATACGTAGCTAAATAGTACCAAACCAATCCCCCAACCAAGCAAGCTTGCCAAGGCCGCTCCAGTTGCCCCGAAGCCAAACAATTGTAACCCGAAAATTGATCTTGGAATAAAAATGAAATCAAAGATGATAATTAGTATCAAAGCAAATACATTAATAAAAGAAAAAAACTTATGTTTTTTAGAACTTAATAATACGTAAGAATAAGGTCTGGAGATTGTTAAAACTAAAGTTGCCAGGGCAAAAACTTGTAAAACAGTCGAGGCTTTTTCAAAGGCTACACCTAAAACAAGAATTACTAATGGTTTAGCGAACATTATTATCAAAACAATCAAAGGGATAGTGATAAGACCCAAGTATTTAACAACAAGATCAGTATACTTTTGAAGCTCAATATGCTTACCTCTTTTTAATAAAGCAGAAGCTTGTGGGAAAAAAAGGTTCATGGCCGCTGTCGAAAAACTCTGTGGTAAGGCAATTAAACTCTGAATCGCAAAAAAGAAACCAACTTCACCTACTCCCCAAAAATTCTTTAAGATCAATCGGTCAATACTACTGGAAAACTGGGCAATTGGTACCAAAATCATCAAAGGTAAAGCGTAATTAAAATACACTCTAAGATCTCTAATCCTAGGTAATTTGATAGAGTATTTTCTTAATAAGAAAGCTGCTATAACTAAAACAATTAACCCCTCAAAAAAATATGCCGAAGCAACTGCTAAAATTCCCAACGCTAGTAAAGCACTTAAGATTATAATAATTGTCTTGGTAAGTCTGCCGAACAAAAGTGCGAGGTTGTATTTAACTACTTCTTGTCTCGCCTGAAATGTATATAAAATTGCTTGCCCAAAATAGAAAAACAAAAAACCGAAGAGTAAAATCACAAAAATTATCCTGTTTTCAGCTGAAATTCCAACCACACCAAAGTATTTCCCCCACAATAAATAGCTAAGCGAAAATATCAATATAATCAATCCTAAAATTAATTTGATGAGAAAAAAGGAGCCATTGGCAAAACCTAAATTATAACCTTCAGAAACTTTTTTAATGTGGGCTTGGGTGAAACCTAAATCTCCCATAAAAGCAATCATTCCGATAACTGCTAAAATAAAGCCAATAAGACCTAAAATCTCTGGACCAAAAGCTCTGGCCAAAATTATAGTGGCTACAAAACTTATAAGATTAATCGAATTGTCAAGTAAAAACTGTAAAATTATTTTTGTTCCCAACATTTTAGTTAACTATTTTTCCTAATTATCAATTCGATCTGTGGGTCTACGTTAAACAGATGATAGATAAATAATAAAGGGTAATGAAAGATACCTTTGGTACGCAAATCACAGTGTTTGATAGATTCAACAATAACAGGTAGCTCTTTTAAGTAACGACCTATTTCCCTGGGAGTTAGATAATTAATTGTATCTAAGAATTTTATCGGTCTCCTTCTTGCTTTTAGATAAATTTTGGCCAGTTTTTTTGGAAATAGAGGCAGCCAAAAGACTTTATAGTGACCTTCAAAGCAGGCAAGATAATTAGGAGCCTCGATATAAATAAGTCCACCTGGCTTTGCCACCCGAACCATCTCAATAAGTGCCTTTTTAACATCATCAACGTGCTCTAAAACTGTGTAGCAATAAACGATATCAAAAAAATTATTGGCAAAAGGCAAAATTTCTGCCTGGGCGATTTTAAAATCTGCACTTCTTAAATTGAACGTCTTTGCCTTAAGTTCACAAATAGCAATTGCCTCTTTATCTGGATCAATTCCCCAAGCTTTTGCTCCCAACTGTGATGCTACAACGATAAAGCCACCTGTTCCACAACCAACATCAAGAACTTTCTTTTTACTAAAATCACCAAGATAGCTCTTGATCTGGCTAATTTTCCTCTTTGCAAATTCTTCTTCTTTGAAACGCCATTTATAATCCTCACTCCAATTTGGTAAACCAAGAGTATCTTTATAATATTTTTTATAGTATCGATGAATTTTCCCAATTAAGTTATTTTTTTTCATTTTTGATTGATAGCAACAATTTCAAAACCATTTGATTCGGAAGGATTTTCCACTGCTTTTTTTCTTTTCCAATCAGCCATCTTTGAATAAGCCGATAATGAAAAACCTCCAATTAAATCAAAAATTGGAGCCAATGGAGTATCGTACACGACAGGAAAAATTTTTAAAATTTTAAATTTATGTTGGGCCAGAATTTTTTTGATTTCACTTTTAGAATATTCAATCTTATGATCGGGGTCAGAAAAATACGGTAGGCCTAAACTTGCCTGTAATTTTTTCCAACTTGTTTCTTTATTCGGTGCTGCCATAAGTAAAACCCCATCTGGTTTTAAAACCCGATTTATTTCGCGGAGCGCAAGATCTCGCTTAGCCAAGTGTTCAATAACATCGAAAAAGAGTACCTTATCGAAAAAATTTTTAGGATAAGGAAATGGATCCTCAGCCGAGCTTTTTCTCAATTCGATGTTGTTAATTTTTTTTTGACTGGCTTCTTGTCTGGCGATTCCAAGCTGATTATCGTCGACATCAAAACCAATAATTTTTTTGCAATAGCGAGCAGCTTTGATTGTATGTTGACCATTGGCACAACCAACATCTAACACCACATCATTCTTATTTAAATACTTAACATACCACGGGGTTTTATTCTTCACTAAATGTTTCGGATGAACCCGCTCTGGGTGCTTCCCTGTTAACTGAACCAACCGCATCGATAAGGCAGATAAAATCTTTAAACGTTGGAGACAAATGACAAAAAACCTTTTAAAAAACATTTTTATTTATCTTTGGAAACTCTCTTGGCAATTTGAAAAAGAAATTTTGATTCTTTATCCAATAACTTGTCGATATCATAATTTTCCTTGACTGTCTCTTGGCCATTCTTGCCTATTTTTTCTCTGAGTATCTCATTTTCAACCAAATTATCTAAAGCTTTTTGAATACTTTCAGGTGTAAAGCCACAAAGGAGTCCGTTTTCTTTATCTTTGATAATTTCATCCGAGCCAGTAGTTCGGGTCGCGATACAAGCAAGGCTTGCGGCCATTGCATCAAGTAGGACTTTTGGGTGGCCTTCGATAAGGGAGGGTAATACAAAGATATCCTTATCTTCAAAAACCTTTTCATACTGATTAAATGGTAATGGATCTAATATCCGAAGAGTGACATCAAGTTCTTCTGAAAGTGAAAGTAAGTGATCTTTTAAAGAGCCCAAACCAACAATAGTGATAATAATCTTTTTTTTAAATTTTGATTGATTAATTGCTTGAACAAGTGCTTGATGGTTTTTTTGAACTTCAAGTCTGCCTACTGTTAATACGTCGATTTTATCTTGGTTTGATTTTCTTTTTTTTATTTTTTTACTTATTATTTTTGTACCGTTAGGAATAAGAATAACCTTTTGGCTTGAAATTTTTTTACTTAAATATTTTTGTAACTTCAAAGTGGCTGTTATAACGTAATCAACAAACCTAAAACCTATGAGATTGACAAAATTGTAAAGAATAAACTGAAACCATTTTTTCTCTAGTTTGGCGAAATAAGGGTAGTCAAAACCATAAGTTGCAACAATTGGTTTTTTAAAAAGTAATTTTGTTACAATTGCAGGAATTATACCTGGAAATTGGGTCACTCTTAAAACATCGCAATCTTTTAAATACGAGCTTTGTTGTATAGGTAGGAAAAAAGTATAAAGGTAGCGGTGCCAATTGAGGGTGTTCGGAACTAAAACACAATTGGGTAGTAATTCGTACTTTTCATCAAGATATGAGAAAACATAAATCTTGTTGAAATACTTCAGATAATTTCTCAGATAAAATTCGACAAACCGCTGGTCTTGACCAGACTCAGTCATTTTAGTCAAACCATCACCTGGGCTAAGAAATATCCCTAAATTCATCAATTACCTCTTTGTACCCTTGAAAAACTTTATTGCAAATAGCTGTTTCCGTGTATTTTTTAGCTTCTTTTTCTGTAGCATTTTTGTATTTTTGATATTCAATCTTATTATCAACTAGCATACGGATTGCGTTAGTTAGCTCTTCTGTATTACCAGGCTCAATAATGATTCCCGCTTGGCCGATTGCTTCAGGAATACCACCAACATTAGTCCCAATAACTGGAACTCCCAAACTTATACTCTCAATTGCTAACCTTGGAAAAGCTTCAAAAACCAAACTTGGAACAACACAAACTGCAGCTTTACTAATAACATTCAAAACGAAATCATGGTCTTTTCTGCCCAAACAAATAATGTTTTGATTCACTAACGTACAAATTTCTCTTCTTAGTTCGCCCTCACCGATAAAAACGAATTTAATATTTTGTTGGCTTAGCTTTTCTGCCACCTGATAGAGAAAAAGCACTCCTTTGCCAGAAGATAGTCTGCCAGCATAAACCACAATTTTATCTTTCTTAAAATCAACACTATCAATCTTAATTTTTTCTCTTTTAAAATCCTTTTGAGCGATGCTATTTATTACCTTGGTACATTGATTTAATGGCTTAACCAGTTTTTCCAAAGCTTTGCTGGCACAGAAAACACAGGCAGCACCCTTAAGTGATGAGTGGTTTGATTGTGTAAGCAGATAACCATAAAAAGCATTAGCAATCTGTCGAGGCAATAGCCCATAATAGGAAAATCTTTTTTTGAAATAATCAGCTGTAGAATTAACCTCTGGTTTGTTATCAATTCGAAAATCACACACAGGTGTCGAATCTCTAATCGAACAGATAAATGGTATATTTAGTTTCTTCGACAAAATTTTTGCAGGCTGGAACCAACTGTAGGCGTCAATTATCTCAAAATCAGTTGAGAAAGAAAGGATTTTTTTTATAAACAATCGAGTGGATATTGGGTTAGTTCGTAAAAAAACTGAATCGGAAACCCAACCCAATCGATAAATTTTTGGGTTTTTTTCTTCGACTTGGTCGCTACCCTGATAGTTTGGGGTAAAAACCGAAACTTTGTGACCTCTTTTGGCCAATGCCTCAGTAAGCAGAAAAAGCGAAATTTCCATTCCACCCCTCGTATTCGGAGGATAACCAGGTGTGATATAACAGATTTTCATTATGGATGTCTTATAAACTCTTTCACGGTTGCTACTTCATAACTTTTCTTTTCCAGCCCTATCAGTTTTTCCTTCAACCAATGTACTTCATTTATGATTAGATCCCGGTCATGAAATGTCAAACTAACTTCATCTCCAATATAGACAATTCCATTTGATTTCTTACCAGTTTTGGCTGAACTAGCACAAAGATATTTAAGACCATGTTTAACGGCTATTTTCTCAGTTTCATCAATCCAGACACCTCCAGGTGGAATAAACGTTATAACCCTTGTATCAAAAAAATTCTGCAAAATTTCTTGTGATCGTTTTATGTGCTCTGTCTGGATCTCTTTATCAACCCAATAATAAAATTCGCGATGGAATTTTCTGTTTGAGTTAAAAAGTTTTGGGAGGTGTTTGCCGATTATACAATGAGTTAAACCGTGATTTGCGACTTCGAGAAAACCCTCTTTGACGCCTTGTTTTATTACTTCTGCTGCTTTGGGAAACTTTTCTGGATAAGAAACGAGACTATTATCCTTCTCAACCCAGCAAGCCGTCATTCCTACCGTAATCTTCATATTGAAACATTTAAGTATCGCTAAGATTTTTCGCCAATCGTTTTGATCTAGCTCTCGATATGGCCCCCAAGCTTTAAATGGCCAATAATACTTAAGAAACAAAACGTTACCTAAAAATCTCTTACTATAAACCTCAAATTGTTTGGATGATGCGCCAACATCATCCATTCTCAAGATTATTTTTTTCATTCCCTTAAGCTAAACTTACTTTCGGGCACAAACCAGATAGCCTGAGACAAAGTTTTGATCTTTGATTAAAATTTGCGATGGTTTAATAAAAAGAACTAAGAAAAAGTAGGGAAGGTAAAGAATGTATCGCAAAACCGCAGGTCGAAGGTGGATAATTTTATCTCTTAAGATATCAAGAATTATTGTGTAAAAATTACCGATAGGATAAATTTCAACAAGAGTAAATTTTGAAAATAAATCATTAAGGTAGTCTTTAGTAAAGCGAAGAAAATCGTGATGAAATTTATACATAAAAGGGGTGGAAATAAGAGCAACACTATCTTTTTTTAAAACTCGGTGAACTTCGGAAACTGCCTTTTGAGGTTCTTTAATATATTCAAGAACCTCGGTCGATAACACTCCATCAAAATAATCTTGGGGGAAATCAAGATTTGCAATATCTCCTTTTTCAACACCCTTCCCTTCTGGTTTTAAGTCAATTGCTATAACTTTTCCTTCCAAAAGATGATCGTATGGTCTATTTTTTGAACCAACATCAAGGATTGTCCCTTTCAATTGTGGAGACAGAATCCTTAATTTCTCTTCCAAAAGATTACGATGCGGACTTTTTGAGACGTACTTAAGCATTGAGTTTTACTAATCGTCCAAAGACTTCTTTTTGAACTTTGGCAAACTTTTTCCACGAAAACTTTGATGCAAATTTTATGGCATTTCTTCCCATTGACTCACATAGTTTATCATCCTTTAAGAGTATTGTTAACTTTTCAAGCCAATCCTTTTTGTCATTCAATCTACAAACAAAACCTGTTTGACCATCTATTAAAGTTTCTGGAAGTGACGAAGAATCGGAAACCAGAACTGGTTTACCGCAAGCTTGTGCTTCAATTGACATCGCACCGAATCCTTCTTTTTTTGAGGGAACAAGAAAAACATCACAAAGATTAAAAAAATCACTCTTTCTCTTCTCAGGGATGTATCCTGTGAACCGTACTTGATTCTGTATACCAAGTAGCCAAGTTTTTAATTTTAATAAATTCCTAGCATTGCCCTCACCTGCAATAATCAAAACTACACTTGAATCTTTCAGTTCCTTAAGAAGGTCAAGTAGAAATGAAACGTTTTTTCTAAACTTTAAACCACCCAAAAAAAGAAGAACTTTTTTCCCTTCTAAATGATATTGATTAAGTAATGTTTGATTTTTGGTTTTAGGCTGAAGTTGCTTATCAACCCCGATATAAGCGACGGTGATCTTTGTTTCATTAAGACTATACTTCTTTATTAACTCTTTCTTGGTCGCATTACTTACCGTTATTATATGGTCAAATTTCTTAATGATTAGCCGATCTATCAAAGTAAAGATAACATTGGAATTTTCCAGATGATGATAGATAGCAACAAGTGGAATCTTGGGGTGGAATAATTTAAAAACTAAAGCTGCAAAACCACAAAAATATGGACTAAAAACTCTGATCGCATCATAATTAGTTCTTTTGAAAATCTTGAAAAGGTATGGAATTAAAATTAGGTTTAAAAGATATGGTGGAAATACTGTTTTAATTGGCAGTTGAGTCACCTGCCAATTCTCGATACCTTTATCATACTTTCTCCCTTTAGGTAAAATTATCTCAACTTTCACGCCAAGTTTCGCCAAATTTCTCAATACTTCACGATCATGAAGCTCTCCACCAGAATTAGAATCAGGAGAAATTCCAAGTTCAGGCGCACAAATAATAATTTTGTTCGGTTTCATAAATCAAATTGGATAGAACGCTTTTTTCAAGCTTATCGGAATAAATACAGATACCAATGGTTTGATTAAAAAAAACAGATTGTACCATGGATAATGGTACTTAAATACCGCTCGCAATCTGATTAATAAGGCAGTCAACTGTTGCTGCCTGTGTCTGGCGAGTGAGGTGGATCTAGTTGTCAGTCTTAAAGCAAGTAATGGTTGGTCCAGGTTTTGGCATCGATGATTTTTGAGAGCCCTTAAGATAAAATCGTAGTCTTGAGCATAACGGAAGTTCTCATTATAAAAACCAATTTCTTCCAAAAGTAACCGGCGGAACATAAGTGTTGGGTGGATAAATGGGTTATATCTAATAACAACTTTCCTTAAAGATTCATAATCAGTTGGCATATTGGTAGTTTTTATCTTTTCTCCATTTTCTTTTATTAAATCGGCTTGAGCTCCTACTAAAAACAAATCTTTTCTTTCTCGGAAAGCTTTCAATTGCAACTCGAATCTTTCAGGATAAGAAACGTCATCGCCGTCCATCCTTGCTAAAAAATTACCTGTGGCTTCTTTCAAAGCAATATTTATCGATCTTGTTAATCCAAGATTCTGTTTATTCCTAATTATTTTAATTCTTTTGTCTGAAAAAGAAGCAATGATTTTATTGCTTTTATCAGTCGACCCATCATCGACAATAATTAATTCAAAATTGCTATATGACTGTTTAAGAATACTTGTAATAGCCTCTTTAATAAATTGCTCATTATTGTGGACAGGCATAACCACACTAATTTTAGGTTTCATTTTATTAAATCTTCATAAGCGCGAAACGTTAATTTACTTACCTTATCCCAGTTTAAAAATTTCTTACTATTCTCAAAACTTTTTTTGCCAAAATTTTTCTTTTTTTTTAAGGCCTTCATAATCGCTTTTGCCAAAATTGTTGGTTCGCCAGGTGGTACAAGCAAGCCGTTCATTCCATCTTTTACAATCTCTGGAATTCCTCCAACGTTTGTGGCAACAATTGGTAAAGCTGCGGCTTGGGCTTCAAGTAATGATAACGGTTGTCCTTCTGATGTCGATGACAATACAAAAAGATGGGCGCTCTTATACTCGCTTATTAAATCTTCACCTTCTTTTCTTCCTGTAAATTCAACCTTATTTGAAAGTTTTAACTTTTTAACAATACTTTTTAACCGACTAATCTCATAACCATAACCAACAAGAAATAGTTTAATTCTATTAATTTTTTGGGAAACAATTTTCACAGCTATTAATAAATCTTCGACTCTTTTGACGTGATCAAATCTTCCCACCCAAAGAATCTTCGGAAATGGAGATTTTCTAGTCTTTGATTTGGCAAATTTTTCGATATCTACACCATTTGGTATAACAATTACATTTTTGTTACTGTTTTTGATCTTTAAAAATGCAGAGGTGACAGATATTTGCAAATTGTATCTAATTTTTGTCAGAATATATTTTTCTAGCAGTATGGACAGTGTGTTAACATTTTCTTTTTCAAACAACCTTGTACCATGTACCGTCAAAACTATTGGCTTTTTCTTAATGATCGCCACTACCTTTGCTGGTAATACTGATAAAAATGGATGGACGTGAATTATGTCGAAGTCATGCACAAGAAGGTAAACCGTGGCATGGAGTAAAAATGAGATCTCTCCCAAGAAATTACTCCATTTTGTGGCTACTCCTAATCGTATAATTTTTAATTTTCCTTTGAGGAAAATTTCTTTGCTTTTATAACTTTCATTTTTCTCATCTTTTAATTTCCTAGTAATTATTTCAATTTGACAATTATCTCTAAGAGCAATTCGTTTTGTTATCTCCCAAATATGTACTTGACCACCCCCCACAATTGGGTACCAAGCATCAACTAAAACAGCAACTTTCATCTCTTTGTCCTTCCAGACAGAACAACTTCATACTCTATTTTTGTATCAAATGCAACTTTCTCCCAATTATAATTACGCGATAATAAATACGCCTCTTCAGCTAGTCTTCGTCTTAGTTGAACATCCAAAATAACCAATTCTAAATTTCTCGCCAAGGATTTAATATCTCCGACCGGGTAAAAAAGTCCTCCTTTAGCATTATGAGTAATCTCTTTAAAAACTGGCAAATCAGTTACGATATAAGGAATCTTTAAAGCAGCAGCTTCAATGACAGCAATTCCAAAGCCTTCAATTGCAGATGGAAGAGCAAAAACAGTAGCTTTTGCTAAAGTTTTTAAAAAATTTTCTCTGGATAGATTAGTAAAGAATCTAACATCTTTTTCTATATTCAGCTTTTCAACTTGATCTTTTAATTTAGGATAATCTGGACCATCCCCGATAATTTGAAGTTTTAAGTGGGAAATTTTCTTTTTAACTTGGTCAAATGCCAACAACAAATCATCGACTCTTTTGTAAGAAACAAGCCTTGCTACAGTACAGATAGTAAGATTTTTCTTTCTTGATAAATCTAGATTTTTAAACTCTTCAAAATCAATTCCACAACCGATAACGGTAATTCTTTTGCTTGAGACACCTCTTTTTTCTAATTTTTCAGCAGTTGACTTGCTGATTGCAATATAGCGATCCCAAGGAAGTTTTAAAATAATTCTTTCACTAACCTCTCCTACAATACCTGACAATAATCCAAACGACTTGATCCAAGAACCAATTAAAACGTCGGGGTACCAGGCAATCTTAGGCTTGTTTTTTAAAAAACCGACAATAAAAGCAGCGTAATGGGAGATAAAATTAGATCCTTCAACGATATCAAACTCAAGTTCTAAACCTTTTTTGACGGCGGAAAAAATAAAAAGGAATCGTTTAAATATAGATTGCGAAGTCGCATATGGTTTATTAATCACCGAGCCAGTCCGTATTATCTTGAGTTTTCCATCCTGCTCTTCTGACGGTTTACCACTTTCTTTATTCGTAACAACAATAACCTCATTATCCTTTGATAGGTGTCTGGCTACATAATAAGTTCGAGTCTGAACACCGCCGAGAAATATTCTATCTTGAGATGGGAAAAATTCGCTGATGAAAAGGATTTTCAATTAAGGCACTCCTTAACATTAGCAGTTAAATGAAGAAATTTATCTTTTTGATTTTTGTTTTTCAAGTGCAATTTTTCTCACCAAGGTAGTTATTTGTCTCTCAATATCTTCCAATTTGACATAAATTCTAAAAACCAAATAAAAAAGTACTACAACAGAACCATAAATTATTAAATCAGCACCTCTACCAATTCCTAAGATTCTAGCAATAGATGTCGTCGCCTCTGGTATCCAAATTACTATTTCAACTGCAATCCACAAAAATACCCAGGCAACCATCGCCACTAGAGAAATTTTTCCTTCTTTGAACCGAAGTACCACTCGAGAAGCAGCAAAGAGAACAAAGATGGTCATTAATATTTGGGTAACAATCATTTGATTTTGGCCAATCGATGCAGCAGTAATTTAGCAAAAATATTTATGGAATTAATATTTTTTTGTCCCTTAGCCTTAGAATACTCAGTATAAATCGTCCTAATTGGCACCTCTGCTATTTTTAATTGATGGTGTCTTGCTTCTCTTAAAAATTCACTTGAAGCTTCCATTCTATTCATTTTAATTTCTATTTTACCAATTGCGGTTTTGGATAATCCACGAAGACCAGACTGTGTATCAGTCACCCAAACCCCCCACATAAAAAGGTTAAGCACATTAGCTAGAAAACTAATGACTTTTCTGTCAATCGGCATATCCGACTTTCCGATCAATCTTGAACCAATTACAACATCTGCTTCTTTTGCAATCAATGGATTAAGAATTTTTTTTATGTCTTTTGGATCATGTTGACCGTCAGCATCAAAAGTGATGACAAAATCTGCGTTGGCATTTTTAGCAAAAGATAAACCTGTTCCTAAAGCACCACCTAACCCCCTATTTATTAAATGATTAAGCACTATCACCTTTCTTCTTTTTGCCTCACGCTCGGTATGATCTTGTGAACCATCATTGACAACTACAATCTCTGTTTCCAAGTTTTTAGGTTTATCCTCAAGTAACCTATCAATAACCTCACCAACCATCGCCTCCTCATTAAATGCTGGTACAATAATAACTAATTTCATCAAAGTTTTGACTTAAAATCTTCAAAGGTAATCTTTAAACCTTCTTCAAGTTCAACTTTTGGCCTCCAACCAATTGCTTTATTAATCTTCTGATATGAAAGCGAGTTGTGTTTAACCTCCATGTTACGTTCTGCTTCATATATCAGTTTAGGTTTTGAACCTGAAACTTTAGTTATTATAGCAAAAAGATCATTAATTGAGGTCTTTCTGGCTGTCCCAACATTAAACTCGCCTATAATCTTACTATTTATAACTGACTTACTTGCATTCACTACATCTGAAACATGGATAAAATCTCTTGTCTGATTGCCGTCACCATAAATAACCACTGGCTGCTTTTTGAGTATCTTATTGATAAAAATTCCGACTACTCCGCCTTCGGAAGTTGTATCCTGATTTTGGCCATAGACATTGGCAAAACGAAGGCTAACATACGGTAAATTAAAATTTTGGCAAAAATAACGGATGAAGTGTTCAGCGGTAAATTTTGCGATCCCATAAGGTGAAATGGGCATCTTAGGATCATCCTCACTAATTAGCAAAGAATCAACAGGCCCATAAATTGCAGCTGAAGAGGCAAAAATAATCTTTTGTACTTTTGCAGCTTTGGCCTCTTTGAGAAAATCCACAATGGCAAGCAAATTTATCTCTAAATCCTCCTTTGGATCTTTAATTGATTTTGACAGACTTGATTGAGCAGCCAAATGGAAAAGATAGTTTGGTTTAATTTTTCTAAGCAAACGGTGAAATTTTTTGTTTTTTATATCTACTTTGAAAAATGTGGCTTTCGGGTTGATATTTTCTTTTTTCCCTTTTGAAAGGTCATCCACAATGATAACCTGATACCCATTGTCGATCAGTGCATTTGCCAAATGAGACCCTATAAATCCGGCTCCCCCGGTAATCATAAGCCTTGATTTTAACGTTTCCATAGCTAAAGATTTAAATTGACTTGAAGCCAAAAACGCTACTATCTTACCAAAAAGTGTGAGAATTATGAATAACTTGGCAGATCAACTTTTAAAAAGAAAGTAGATACCAAAAATAATTAAGATAACACCGGCGATTTTGATGACTGAGAGTTGTTCTTTTAGAAACAAAGTCGAACCAAGAAGAACTAAAATGACTGTTGAAGAAACTAAAGCAGGATAAGCGCGACTCACCTCAGTTGTCGACAAAACTTTTACCCAAATCAGAAAACCAAAAACATAACCCGAAAGCCCAATGATGATAAAAGGACTTGTGAATATTTTAAATAGTTCCGCAAATAAGTTTTCGGCACTTAAAGTTATATTACCTATGCGTGAAATACCATATTTTAATAGAAGATTACCAACGGCGGAGATAATAACGGCAAGGATAAAAGGAATCAATGGTGGCATATTTAATCGATAATAACTTGTATTGAGAATAAAATCAAATTAAGCGACCCAATATCCACGGGTAAAAAGAATCACTGAAAAAACAAGCAAAAGTGAAAAAGTCAAAAACAAAAATGTGCGGAAAAATAAATTTTTAATTTGAGCCAATAGGATAAAGGCTGGAAAGGCTACCAAAACGTAACGTGGCATTGATGAAAAGCTTCCGGTTAAGGTTGGAATGAGGACGGCAAAAAGTGCAAAGAGAGACCAAGAAGCTCGAATTTTGAAAAATGAAATGAGAATCAACAATAGAAATCCAAGAGCGGTTACAAACTCAAAAGTAGCATTAAAAAAGGGTAAGCTTTGAGGGTTAATGCTAAAAAAAATCTTAATATAACGCCAGAAAACTTGGGGCAAAAGAATAATTTCTCCTCCTGTTCGTTGTGGTCCAAAGACGGATAGTGCAGTGATAAAATAAAGGGGATTGCCAAACTCCCTTGCCAAATAACCCATGTAGACCCCAAGGCCAGCAGGTATCAGAAATAACCACTTTAGAGGATTGACAGCATTTAGAACATAGCGAATTGTAATTTTCCCTTTATTTTGAAGGTAATATTCTAAAACCAAAGCTGGGAATAAAAAAATACCAACAAAGCGAGTTAAGGCAGCAAAAAAACCTAACAACCCTGCTAAAAACCATTTTTTATTTCGACCAGCTAAAAATGATCCTAAAATCAACAACAGAAAGAGGGGTTCAGTATAGATAGATCCAAAATAAAACGAAGTTGGAAATAAAAGTAAAAAAATGATCGTTAATTGGGCCACCGGTTTCCCCCAATCAAAATCAACCAATTTGTAAAGTAGTAAAAGCGCGATGAAAAATGAAAAATATGAAATCACAAAACCTGCAATCAAGTAGTCACCAGCAAAAATCCGTCCTAAAATTCCAATCATTATTGGATAAAAGGGGAAAAACGCCTGTGAAAATTCTGATAAGTAACCTTCTCGAGCAAGACGTAAATAGTGCACACCATCAAAATTCCCCCACACCCAAAACCAATTCTCAAAGCGGTTATTTTGAACAAGTTCAGAGCGATAGTACGGAAACTGGCCGCCAAAAACTGGTAGGAAATGATAAGCATTCCCGGCTAAAATAAAAAGTGAGATTCTCCAAACTAAAAAGGCCAGTCCGATCCAAACTAAAGGCTTCATGAAAACAAAGTTTTTTGGTAAACTTCAATCGTTTTTCGAATAGTCTTCTCCCAACTATATTTTTTGACTTGTTTAAGACCTCTCTCCACCCTGCTCTGATGATTTAAATTACTAAGAGAGACTACACTTCTTAATATTTTGGCGATATCATCAGGGTTGTTTGGGTCAAAGTAAAATGGAATATCACCAGCAATTTCTCGATGAACGGCAATATCGGAACAAGCAACTGGTGCTCCACAAGCCATTGCTTCTAAAGCTGGCAAGCCAAATCCTTCGTAGAGTGAGGGTTGGGCATAACAGACAGCCAAATTGTAAATTGAAACTAAATCAACATCTTGGACAAACCCTAGACGGATAACATTTTTCTCAATTCCAAGTTTTTCTGCCAATCTCATCAAATCCCCAACCTCAACAAGCTTTTCATTTTTGGCTGCCTGGCCGATCATAACCAAGGGAATAGAAATTTTGGCGATCGCTTCAAATAGACGAGGTAAATTTTTGTTGAAGTTGACATCACCGACATAAAGAATAAATTTTTGAGGGAGATTGTATTTTTCCCCAACTTTTTCCAAGCTTTTTTTATCAGCAATTGGTTTGAAAATTGGGGCGGCGGCCAAATAAGTCACATCGATTTTATTGCCAGCAACTGCCAAATAATTTTGAACATCCTTTTTGGAGCATTGGGAAATGGTAATAATTCTATCGATATTTTTTAGCAAAAACTTTTGGATTTGCAATTTTAATATTCCTTTAAATCCTGGCTTTGATTCTTTCTGGAAAATGAAAGGGATAACATCATAAATTGTTATGATTGTGGGGAATTTTTTGAAAAAAGGCAATGTCAGAAAGAAAAAATCAAAGTAAGGATAGTGAACTAAATCTACTTTGGGTAATTTTTGACCTCTTGTATAAAATATATACTCATTAGCCTGATCGATCTCTTGAACCCTTGTAATTAGATTTTTGGTATAGACCCCAACCCCTCGGTACTGGTTTAGATTTTTCGTGGGAGTAATATCAATTGCAATTTTTGCCATCAGAAATTATTGCCAATCAGAAGTTAAATCGTCTAAATATTTATTATGTTTTTTCTCCCAATATTTAATATAGGCAACAGGAAACCTCAAAGATGAAAAGAATGAGAAAACAAAACCAGGGAAACCATCCATAAAACCTTTGTGGCGGATGAAAGTGAGGAGAAACCAGAAAGATGGCTTTATTAATAAATAATTTAATGCGGCTAACAAATTGGTACCTAAATTTTCTTTTTCCAAATCAGTGGCCAGCTCCGTTGTGTACCGATTGAACCGTAAAAGATAGCGCGAAAATGATGGATCGGCTAAGTGTACAAGATCGTTTTTCAACCACCCTACCCTACCTTCTACCTCCATTTGTTCATGAACTGTTTTACAGGGAAAATGAGCTTTACCTTTTTTGAACAACCGGATTATTGGATCAGGATACTGTCCACCTTTTGCCAAAAACTTACCCAAAAAAAGGTTTTTTCTTGGTATCCAGAATGCGTCATAATCACTTCCTTTCCTGACAACCTCTAAAATTTCTGCTGCCAATTCTTTCGAAACTCTTTCATCAGCATCAAGCTGCAGTATCCAACTACCTGTCGCCTCGTCAACTGCCATTTGTTTATTGATATGAAACATCGGTTTATTGGAGGTGATAATAATTTTTTGGGTATACTTTCTGGCAAGAGGAACTGTTTTATCAGTTGAGGATCCATCTACTACAACAATCTCATCTGCCAGCTGGCGGACAGATCCCAGGCAATCACCAATATTTTTTTCTTCATTAAAGGTAGCTAAAACAACCGAA
>Ga0315281_10000029_pt1 | contig 166595 bp, 199 predicted proteins | sample YL17G07_0_MG_FD_204540 | JGI IMG/M metagenome (GOLD analysis project Ga0315281, IMG submission 204540) | Sediment microbial communities from Yellowstone Lake, YNP, Wyoming, USA - YL17G07_0 | ecosystem: Environmental > Aquatic > Freshwater > Lake > Sediment | place: USA: Wyoming | collected...
AGACTACGCCCTGTTCAAGAGAGCAGCCAACGTTGCCGAGACTGTCGATTCCGTCCGCGGACAGGAGAAGAAATGGACGATAGGGGACAGGGAAGTCACCATCTCTATAAAGAAAGCCTGAGCCAGCGGCTTTGCATTTTAACTAATTGGCTGTATTTCTTTTATGTGCAGACAAGGGAATAAATGTGCATGTTCCCTCATGTCCAGGTCAATGCCAGAGTCGTAGAACTCGTGGATCAAAACGCAGATATTGTGGCATAGCACCTTGGCCAGCGCTTCATTTGTTTTTCCTACCTCTTTCTTCATCATGAGCTTGTTGCTGAACTTCCTTTTTAGCATGCTGAATGTGCTCTCTACATTCGAACGCTTGTGGTAGTGAGCCATGAATTCTTCCCTATGCAACTGGTATTGGAGATACATCTTCCTCCAAGCCATGCTGCCGCCGCTCTTGCCGGAAGAGTTGGATTTGTAAGGGATGAACGGAACCGCGCCCATATCGCTCACAAGCTGGACGTTTTCCCTGCTAGAATAGCCTTTATCTGCGCTTACCTCCTTGATCTCGAAGTGCTTCGCGGTCTCCTTAACAAGTGCGGGAAAATGTGGGGAATCGTTGCTATGTCCGTCAGTAATGACTATGTGGGTCACTATATTGCTCTTTGTGCCGCAGATAAGGTGGATTTTGAGCCAGTCGTGGTACCTCGTCTCTCCGTTGAATCTGACGTCAAACCAGCGCGAATAGAACGCAGAACTGAGTCCAGAAGCGTCTACAGCGAAGGTATCTTCAATATCCTTTAGAGGCAGTGCGGAAAGCTGTATTAGGCTCGTGAGAAGGGGCGTTAGGCGTTGATCTCCGAAGTACTTTAGGACCGTGTTGAAATGCGGTCTAGAGCCTATGTATCCCCTATCGCAGGCGAACTTTAGGTCGGACGAGTTTCTGCGGGAAGAGAGGTTCTCATAGACCTTCGAGACGCAGGAGAAGACCATCTCATTCAGGGGCGTGCTCGGCCTTCCGGCCCTGTGCTCCTTATGCGCTGGGATATAGGAACATAGCTCGCTTAGGATGTCTAGGAATAGCTGTTTCTCAGTAGTCTGTGCTAGGTTATAAGCTGGCCAGTTTTGCTCATAGTTCATCTGAATTACCTCTCCGGATTTCGGGTATTTCCCGCTTGATTATGACCATAGCGGCGCACCCCTCGTACTTCTTCGGTATTGTGACTATGGCCGAGTTGCCGCTCGGTTTTACGATCCGTTCCAGCATCGCTATTAAGCGCCATTCTGAGTTCATGGTTATCCTCTATTATGTGCATATACACTTATACACACACAACTATTTAAGCTTTGTGCATAAGTTTATATACTCACAAACACATAAACTCTTTATGAAAAGAATCAACTTCGTGATACCTGACGATCTTGAAAAGCAATTTAGAGATAAAGTTTTCAAAGATTACGGCATGAAGAAGGGCAATATAAGCGAGGCATTGCAGGATGCCATCAAACAGTGGCTTAAGAAGCACTAACGTTATTTACTACATGATACATAATATATTGGAAGGTTCAACGTAAAAATAAAAAAACGCCGCCTTGCGAGAAAGGCGGCGATTGGGTTTCACTTCAATGCCTTAACTATCTTGGCGATGGTTAGCAAGGCTGCCAGTCCAATCACCATAGTTATAATCTGGCTTGGATCTATCACTTCCATTTGAGCTTTCACTCCCCCTCTGGTTAAAGCTGGTTTCGGAGAGGAAGCCTTAAGAACGTGAGTCTCGTAGTCACACTTGCACAAGATAGACCAAGGGGCTCTCGTCAGAGGTTTGACTCGGCGAGTGCTTCACCATAAGTATGATTAATAACCATGCAGAGCTGTTGACTCGTGACGGCGATGAACCCTCGTTGCTCATGGTCGTTCATCAGGCGGGCGCAGAGGAAAGTCGGCTCATATTTCATGACCAATCCGGCTTTCCGACTCAAAAGTCTTAAGCGCCTCTTTTTTAAATTCTGTTCGCCATCACAATTTGTCAATTCTTACATGGCTACGGCGATCATCACACTCCAGTATACTTTTCCCAACAAAACTCATCAACCAGCTTGTTGTATTTATCCTTGAATTCCTCCAGAGTCTTGGAACTTTCCAATGCAATTAAAGTTATGGACACCCTTAAGGAATGGTACCAGACACCCCAATCCTTTCCTTCTGCCCGAGCCGTTGTAAAAAATGGGTGAAGCGAATTAATAATTATTTTCTGGGTTGAAGAGTTGAATACGCCCTCTGGCTGGCGGAGTCCTAGTGGTTCTAGTTTAATGCTGATTCTCGGCAAAGTGTTCTTGAATACTGGGATAAAATCTCTTGTAATGTATTCCTCAGCCCTTTTGTCCTGTCCCTCTTCCTGAGCTTTTTTCCAGCGGTCATGTTCATTACTATTATATCTGTTGAGCGTAGTCTTAAGCCAGTTACATAAGGTCACATACCTTGGGTCGGTTTTTATGAAGCCTGCGCGGTTAGTCTGTAAGGCATCATTTAGGCTGTCCACGCTTAATTCAAAATAAATCTTTTTGGCGAACTGCCTAGCATGTGTTAAATCTGAAAAATTTATGACATCGCGCGGACTTTCCAGATTCACAAGCCTACCGAAGACCCTAATGAAGACGCCATAGTCTTGACCCGTTTCATGTTTTTTATACACTAAGCGTCCCTTGATCCGCCCAATGCCTCTAACCTCTTCATCGATTTCATGTGAGCTTTGAATGTTTCCTTTTAAGACCTCTTCAGAACGCAGCACTAGGTTCTTGAATTTCCCAGCCGTGAAAATGACCTTGAAATCTCTTGTGAGGGGCATGATACGGACAATTTTCCTTTTTAGATCATTGGCATCAACTCTAGTTTTTAATCCTTCCAGAATCAGTTTTGTCCCGTTGCTATGTGTGCTTGTTTTGTGCACTTTTACACTAAGGTCGACATCATCGATGAACTTCTTTTTTTCAAATTGAGTAAAATTAAACTCAGCCTCAGACGCTGTGCCACCTTTCCAGGTATAGATGTGGAACATTTCGCAAATCTGGTATAGCGATAACTTACCAATTCCAAATTTTCCAATCACCTGCCTTACTAGGGTTTTTGATACCTGTCGCATTGGAGCCGTTGGCTTCTCAGAGTAAGAGATGTAAAAGAACTTTACCAGTTCCTCAGGGCTCATCCCTTCCCCGTTGTCCTCAACAATGATTTCGTCATCAGTAATAGTTATTTTTACCTCAGTTGCCATTGCATCCCTTGCGTTGCTGAGCAACTCGTCAAAGATTATAAGCGGGTTTGGGTAGAAAGTTGAACTTAGATGTTTGATCAACTGAGTACCAACCCGCATTTTATTAGTCGTCATAATGAATTTCACCTTCCTATTCCTACCGGCAAATATCCGGCGAATTGGGGGCGATACTTACGGCGTTTTCATTATATAAAAGCTTTTCGGTATTTTTTTGATAATTAGGTCAATTTTAGTATTTCTTTGCACACAGCCTGAGCCAGAAGAGGGGGTATGGCATTCGCCACTTGTGTGAACTGTGGCGTCCCAAATTTTCGTGATTCGCCACCAGTCGTTTTGGGGCCTAAGAAGACGTACGAGTCGTTGAATGACTGAAGTCTGGCATATTCTCTAACAGTAAGCGTGCGGTTTAGGGAATAATGGATATAATCATCTGGAAGGGTCGTTACCGTTCTGCAGGGTTTGCTCCCATCAAGCCGGAAAAGCACCCTTTTCTTGGTTCTTAGTTTTAAAGGTAGGTCCTGAGATGACTGGCCGGGCTTTAAGCTTGAGAACCTTTGGGTGACAACGGAATTATGCCGTGCAGCTTCATGGTTGTATAAGAAACGTATCCCGCCCCTCACTTGCCTTTGGTATGCACTTTCTGGCCTCTTGGCGTGCATATTGGAGCTTTCACCAGCGTCAACGAAGTCAAGATCGCTTATAGCTTCTGCGACGGTTACCTTTCTTTCCAGATCGACGTGGAGCTTGCTCGTATCAATCTTACCGCACAATGAACCCAACAAAAATACTCTTTTCCTCATTTGCGGGACGCCGAAATCTGCAGCATTGAGCATTTCAAGTGTAACTGAATAGCCAATTTTTTCAAATGACTTAGTAAGCGAGGCCAGAAGTCTTCCACCCTGCATATATAAGAGTCCTGGGACATTTTCCATCAGAAAAAAGTTTGGTCTGGTCCCCTTCACTTTCAAAAAGAACTCGCGTATCATCATATTCCTAGGGTCATTTGGCTGCCTTCTGCCGTTCGTTGAGAATCCCTGACAAGGCGGCCCACCTGCGATGAGGTCTGGCTTTTCGCCTATGAGATCCATTATTTCACCGACCGTGATTTTGCGTATATCCTTTACTAACATTCTGGTTTCAGGGTGGTTGCTTGCGTAAGTGCTTGCTGCATCTGCATTTATTTCATTTGCAAGCACCACCTCAAACCCTGCTCTCTTTAGGCCTTCACTTAGCCCCCCCGCTCCAGCGAAGAAATCAATAGCTTTTGGTTGTGTCATTTCTTATCACCAGTCTTTCTAAATGTGAGGATAAGCTGAAGCTCTTTCTTAGTCTCTTCTATATTGACCTCTGTACCGTCATCCAGCCCATAGGATCTCAAGTATGCAGTAGGAATCTGAATTCTACCAAGCTTCTGAACTTGCATTTTCCATTTCATTTTTATCACATACTAACTTAATACTAAGTATATACTATTTATAGTATTTAATACTATGATAAAAAACGGTCGTAGGATATAAATATATTGGTATAAACATTGAGAATATAAGTCATTGTTGAGTAACATAATGACATTAACCATAAAATAGACTTAAGTGACTTCAAATGCAAGATACATATAGAGAAAAGATTGTAAAAGAAAATATGGCCCTATGTAAACAAGCTTACTGTGGCCCTAGACCGGGTTTTAATGTGGGAGGATATTATGCAGATTGTTTCAGCAAATGTTGGATAGCAGTTGAAGCATATATCAAATCAGAATTTAACGGAAAACGCATAGAAGCAAGAAAAAGTGAGTTTATATTGAATTTTAAAACATTTTATTCAGATAAGTATCATACTAATTTCTCTACTAAATTTAAAGAATCAATCAATAAACTGAGCAAATATTCAGTCAAAGATCAGGATAATTTGTCAAGACCTGCAATTTACATTACTCAAAAAGATGACCTTAAAAGTGTGATAGATATAACCTATAGAGTATATTGTAATTTTAAACATGGTGGAAAACTAATGGCAGAAGAAGAAAATATCACTTTAGTTGAAAATAGCTTTTATGTTATTTATGAAATATTTGATACAATATTACGTGAAGAGGGCATTGTTCAATAATCAACTAATACTTTAAATAGTGAAGCGATATTAAATAGAAATGATAAGGGTATGGAATAATATGACGAAGAATTCTAATAATTTAAAAGTAAAATGGCAAAGGGCTTGTGATTGTAAGCCAACTCATATTAATTGCTTAACTGCTAAGGAATGGATAAAATCGCAACTCGGTGTCTGGCATTTTGCTTATGAAAAACGTGACATACGCGATAAGACCTTACATCCTGCAACATTTCCATTGGCCTTAGCAAAACGAGTAATCTTACTATTTACTCATAAGGGTGAGCTCGTTGTAGATCCTTTTGTTGGTAGTGGAACAACTCTTTTAGCAGCTAAAGACTTAGATAGAAACGCCATTGGATTTGACATTAACGATAAATATATTAAATTATGCAAAGAAAGGTTAAGACAAAATAAATTAAATGAAGATGCAAAACAAACCCCCATTCCAGACGATGCAGAAAATATGTCGGATTATATCAAAGATGAAACCATTTCACTTTTTCTTACTTCTCCCCCATACGCTAATTTACTAAATAGAAAACGATTGAATAAAAGTCGACGTGGGATTGATAGAAAGAATGATCAGTACTTAAAAATCGAACAATATAGTCAAGATAAACGAGATTTAGGAATACTTGGAATAGACGACTTTTCAAAAAAGATGACTGAGATATACAAAAAGTCGTTTCCACTCCTCAAGGAAAATGGGCATAATGTTATCAATGTGGCAGATATTTGGTGGGAGGGAAAAAGAATACCAGTCCACATTTACGTAGTAGAAGCAATGAAAAATGCAGGTTATATTTTAAAGAACACGATTATTTGGGATAAAACTAACATAGTTAATAACATAGGAATTTTCGGTTGGCCCTCTAATTACATTACGATGGGTGCTACTTTTGAGTATCTTCTTGATTTTGTGAAACCAAAAAAAGATTAAACTACTTTTCTAGCACTTGAATACAACTCTGTAAGTGCATCCATATCAGCAGTTCTAAATTTAGTGCCATGGTTATGATGAGTTCTCGCATCAAAATCAATTAAAATATCACCGTTTTCAATTGCTTGAATAAACAAATTAAAACTAAGATCTTTCAACATCCACACATTATTAAATAAGAATTCTTCGTGGCCCCCCACTACTCTTTTTTCAGCACGCACAAAACATGTATTTTTATTTTTCTTTTCTATCTTCTCTTCTAGCATGTCAAAACTCCAAAATGGCTGCGGGTTTATTTCTCCATTACCTGCAAGAGAAATAACTCTTTCTAACCACTCAGCATGCCTATCGCCTACTTTTGAATAATCAAATGAAATCAGTACTTTTTGATTAGTTTTATTTACTTTAACTTTAAATCCTCTATCAGTATATTGAGGTGCGCTAAGTGTAGCTCGAAAACTCATTTCACGTAGAATGGTTTTATGTTTCCATCCATATTTTGGGAGTAATATATCAGTCACGATATTAGGCGTTCCGCGTGGATATGGATCCATATGAAATAATGTTATATAATTTTCTTTTGTCTTCTGCGTTTTAAGCTCCCATTCTTTTGTATCTGCTATTGGTAAGTTATTTTCCTTTATCCCTAATAGATCTTCAAGCGTATTTCCTGCTCCACCATCATTACCTGGCCGGTGATTCCTAATCCAGCCCATTTCCTTGATCTCTTCAAGTTTTTGGATAAACTCTTCCGGAGTAAACTCATTAGGACAAGATAACTCACAACTATCAAGTCTTGTTTGTACCATAAAAAGCTTAGAAATCGCTATCTATTTATAATTTATGTGCAAAAGTACGGTTTATTCGAGAAAATATGCATAAAGATTTTTAATGTTAGGAAGTATATCTGAAAGTTCTCTTTTAGCAGATCCTAAAGACTCTGCTTGTGGTAAAATCTGCTTCCAATTTTCTTCAAAGAATCCATCACCAAGATTAAACTCATGCCTTCCTGCTATCTTCTTTCTTATGATTTTGCGACCACACTGGAAAACAGCAGTATCTCCCTTCAAAAGCCTAGTCCGGACCTCTATAGTCTTAGATCCGTCTGAGATGCAGTCAAATATGTCCTTGTAAACGGTGAAGAGGGGCATGGATAGAATACGCAGCGGTGGCTAATAAATGTGCAAGAAACCGAGTAAATGTGCAGGTTAGGGTTTATGTGCAAAGCCTGAGCCAGCAAAAGCTTTATATAAGTGGATATCCATCAATAATACACTTCTGTTTCTAAGGAAGTAAACTTATTTTGGAGGTATATACTATGAACAATCAAATGAGCGGACAACAAATACTGATACTGCCTGAAGGGGCTAACAGAATACTGGGCAGGGACGCGCAAAGAACCAACATAGCTGTCGCTAAAGCGGTTGCTATGGCCGTTAAGACTACACTAGGGCCTAAGGGCATGGACAAGATGCTCGTAGACGAGTTGGGCGACATAACGATAACAAACGATGGCGCGACAATACTCGAGGAAATGAACATCGAGCACCCGGCGGGAAAGATGCTCGTTGAGGTCGCCAAAACACAGGATGACGAGACAGGCGACGGGACTACAACCGCCGTAGTGCTGGCTGGAGAATTGCTGAAAAAGGCCGAGGGTCTTTTGGACCAGAGCATCCATCCTTCTGTGATAATCAACGGCTACAAGATGGCGCAAGAGAGGGCAATCAACGAACTAGAGAAACTTTCAGACCCCATTTCCATTAACGACACCGACAAGCTGGTCAAAGTGGCTGTCGTGTCAATGAGCTCGAAAGGGGCGGCAGGAAGGAAAAGAGAGAACCTGGCCAAAATCATAGTGAGTGCTGTGAAACAGGTCGCTGAAAAAAGGGACAAAGAGATAATCATAGACGAGGATTACATCAAGATCGAGAAGAAAGAGGGCGGAGATGTAGACGACTCTGAACTGATTAACGGGGTTGTCGTGGACAAGGAGCGCGTGCATAACTCGATGCCAGACGTGGTCAAGAAGGCGAAGATAGCGCTGATAGATGTTGCGCTCGAGATAAAGGAGACCGAGACTGACGCCGAGATCAGGATAACATCGCCTGACCAATTGCAGGCTTTCCTGAACCAAGAAGAGAAAATGCTAAAAGACATGGTCGACAAGATAGTCAAATCTGGCGCAACAGTGCTATTCTGCCAGAAAGGCATAGATGACATGGCCCAGCACTATCTGGCCAAGGCCGGAATCTACGCAGCAAGGCGGGTCAAGAAATCAGACATGGAAAAGCTGGCAAGAGCCACTGGGGCTAATATGGTCACAAGCCTGTCGGATTTGAACTCCAAGGATTTGGGTTTTGCAGGCACTGTGGAAGAGAAAAAAGTGGCTGGAGAGGCAATGACATTCGTCAAGGACTGCAAAGAGGCGAAAGCAGTCACTGTGTTGATAAGAGGCGGGACGAAACATGTAGTTGACGAGGCTGAAAGGGCTGTCGTCGATGGGATAGGCGCCGTATCCTGCGCTATAGAAATGGGCAAGATAGTCTTCGGCGGCGGTGCTATAGAGACCGCCCTCTCTGTCAAACTGAGAGATTATGCGAAGCAGATAGGCGGACGAGAACAGCTAGCTATCGAGGCTTTCGCAGACGCGCTTGAGATAATACCCCGAACTCTAGCAGAGAGCGCGGGCATGGACCCGATAGACACTCTAGTGAAGCTGAGGTCGCTGCACTCGAAGGGCGAGAAATGGCAGGGAGTTAATGTAATGGCAGGAAAAGTCGACTGCATGGACGACAACGATGTCATCGAGCCGACGAAAGTAAAGAGACAGGCATTGGCATCCGCATCAGAAGCGGCTGAGATGATTCTGAAGATAGACGACATAATCGCCTCGAGCAAGCCCAAAGGCGGCGGGATGCCACCCGGAATGGGCGGTGGCGGCATGCCAGAGATGGACTAAACCGCTTGATTTTTTAAACCCCCTCCCCTAATCCAATGATGAAGATAGCTATCATCGAGGAGGGGGGCGAACTAACCGCCATTCTACAGGAAGAGATAGCTAAGAAGGCGCAGACAGCTACTTTTGAGGTCAAGAAGGCACTTGATTTGTTCGATGTGCTGGCTTACGGCAGGAAGATGATTGCCAGCGACCATCTGATCATCGTTGCCCAGCTCGATACTGAAGAGACCGAGCTGAACAAGGTCTTTTATTCCGGTCTGGCGATGCTCGAGGAAGAGACCGGAAAGAACATATTCAAATGCATCTACACCGATGCGGATGACGGGGAAGAAATGGTGCGCGAGCTTGCCGAGACTTTCCTGAACTATGTGCTCGGAGTGCCAAAGAAACAGAAGGAAGAGGAAGAGTCCTTTTTCTAGCCCCAGTCGCCTAGTTTCTTTTGTCCTTTCCTACTCATGACTTTCCTTATCGTGTCCCAGGACTTTCTCACAAAATCAGGATACTTTCCGTCGAGCTTTTCCAGGAACTCTATGGTGAACGGGTCGTGCGGATAGCCAGTCTTCAGCGTTATCCCGTGCTTCTTCTCCAACTCAAGTATCTCCTTGTCGCGCTCTACCTTGGCTATTATAGAGGCGGCAGACACCTCGACATAGTCTCTATCAGCCTTGTGCCTCGCTATTGTCTCTATATCGAGCGGGATATATTTCTTAATCCTGTTGATGAACTTGCTCTCGGTTGGGTCGGGCAGGTCTATGATTATCTTGTCTGGCCTGTTGTCGAACGATTCAATGAGCTCGGCCATCTTCATCGCCTCGAGCTCGTTAAGCGACATGACTTTCCGCTTCTCGTCTATCTCGGACGCGGATACCTTGAGGAAATGCACTTCTTTAGCCAGTTCCCTTACCTTGGTCTCGAGCTCTTCGCGCTTTTTCGGCGTCAACAGTTTCGAGTCTTTCGCGCCCAATCTCTTGAGAGTAGGAGACTTCTTTTCGTCAAGCAATACGCCGGCAATCACCATCGAGCCTATAACGGGACCGCGCCCGGCTTCGTCTATCCCTAGAACCAACATAACTCTATTAATAGAACTGAAATATAAAATACACTATGGACATAAAGCTGAAGCAGGTGACGGAAGGAAAGACCAGGTTGTTCGTGCCTGACCCGGCTGTCTACAAAACTCCGGAGAACGCGCCCGTCTTCTACAACCCTATGATGAAGACCGACAGGGATATCTCAGTGATTATGCTCAAGAAGTTCCTTGCCAAGAAAGCGAAGATAGCGGATATAATGTCCGGGCTAGGGACTAGGGCGGTAAGGTATGCGCACGAAGCCGACCTAAAAGTCTATGCCAACGATATCCAGCCCTCTGCAGTCAAGCTGATAAAAAAGAACGCTAAACTGAACAAGGCCAAGATAACCACATCTATAAAGGACGCAAACTTATTTCTGCTGGAGAACAAGTACGATAAATTTGACTGCATCGACATAGACCCGTTCGGCTCCCCGATGCAGTTCCTGAATTCTGCGACGCGAGCCATATCCCCGAAAGGAGGAATACTCTGCGTTACAGCAACGGATTTGGGCGCCCTGTCAGGCAATTATCCAACGACCTGCTTCAGGAGATATTTCATAAAGGCGGGCAAATCGTCTTTCGAGCACGAGCTTGGCATCAGAAACCTGATTACAGTCGTTTTCCGCGAGGCTGCGAAATACAATTTCTCCATCGAGCCGCTGTTGTCCTACTATAACCTCCATTATTATCGTACATTCGTCAGGATAAGCGGCGGAAAGAAATCAGCGAACAGGGGCATTAGAGGAATCGGTCATATCGGGTATTGCAAGAGCTGTGACTATAGGCAAATGCATCGATTGTTCGATAGTCTGCCAGAGAAATGCGCGTGCGGCCAGAAGCTGGAATACTTCGGCCCTACGTGGCTTGCTAATATAAGCGACGGAGAGGCGCTGAAAGATATCAGGTACGAGCACCCGATTATAGGCCGCTGCTATTGCGAGGCTGATCTGCCAGATCTGCATTACGACCTGCACGTGCTGGCCAAGGCGCTGAAGAGAAAAGAGGTCCCTAAGCTGGACAAGGTCCTTAAGAAGCTGGAAGATAGGGGCTATCGCGCAACGAGAACACAGTTCACGAGCCATGGCTTCAAGACGAACGCCGATTACAAGGCGGTTAAAGGAATCCTCTGAGCAGCGCCGCCAGCAGGATTATTATCGCCACGCCCAGTATGATGTAAAGAAGATTTTCTACGGTGACTATCTGCGAGAATATCTGGACCGTCTCTTTCTGGAATGTTATGGAGAACTGGCTGTCGCCCGAGGCAGGAACGAATCCGACTTTTGAGGCCTCTATGGTCACTTTATAGTTTCCATTCAACTCGTTAAGATATAATGAAGCAGAGTACTCGCCTGTCGCCGTGTCCTGGAACAGCTGCATTTGTAGTGGTTTTCCGTCCGGCTCGAGTATCTTCGCTGTGACAAGAGCGCCCGAGACAACGTCCCTGTCTTCGTTCAGGACTATGGCCTTTATCTTCAGCGAATCCCCTTTCTTCAAAGTGAACTCCTGGTTCTCATACGGGGTTATGCTGTCTATATTGAGTATGTGCCTGCTGATCATGAAAGTCACTTTGCTCTGCGCGATCAGGTTATTTTTGGAGGCGACTGCCGTGATGTCATAGGCGCCTTCAGATAACGGCTCTAGCGCGTAGACGTATTCCCCGAACTTGTCGTATGTGGCGTGCAATGTAGCCCCTTTAAACAGGAAATCGACCGACGCGTCTGTGAGAGGCTCGGTGCCTTCAGTGACCTTGGCTCTTGCGAGCAGGCTGCTGTCGCGTAAATAGACAGAGGAGGTGGGGCTCATTATTTTCACGGTGAAGTTGGCCATCTCTGAAAGCCCGCTCTCATTACCTATGAAGAAAGACACAGACGCATTAGCGTAAGAATAAGATTTCGAAGCGCTGAACTTTACAGTGTATTGTCCAACCTCATCGAACAGATAGGATTTCTGATAATACCAGCTGCTCGGGACCAGAGCGACTGTTTCCAGCAGTTGCCCGTCCTTATAGACGGTTGCCAGGACAGAAGCTCCGCTTACTATCATGCTGCCCTCATCCTGCACTTCTACCTGCAGATTCAGTCGCGTGTTGTTCGGATAGACAATGCTCTCTGGGTCTAGGACGACCAGGTTCAGAGCGGGCGTCGGGACAATAGACGGTGTTGAGTTCACCGATATCGCGAAACTCTTCACGACGCTGAAATTGTTGTAGATGGCAGATACTCTCACAGTGTAGCCGCCTTCAGAGACGTTCAGATACATGTCCCCTATCGCTGTGCCGAGCATGTCATTGCCCAGCTTCATCTCCTTGACGGTCGTGTTTCCTTGTAGCAGAGAAGCGAGGACGTTAGTTTCTACGTTGTATTCCCCTAGCGATGCGGCTGCCTGGATATGGATGCTTGAATTGGGTTTGTAGACATCGCCGTTGGACACGCCGTATACAGCTAGATTCATCGTTAATGCTGATGACACGGTCAAAGAGCATGACTGTTGCAGGCTGTCGTAGACAGGATATGTAGCATTATAGGCTATAGAGTATGTCCCTGCAGGCAGCTGGAGCATCTTTATGAAACTACAGTCTATCTGCCTATCGAGAGAATAACTGACGTTGTTTATGCTTGCTGTGACGTTGCTATCATAACAATAAGCGTTCATCATAGGGTCGAGAAAGAAGGCATCGGCATATAGTTGCACAAAACCGTACTTGTCAGCTGTCACGCTGCAGTCCGGATTGAGATATGTCGATGACCCCCCTATTGCGGAGACAGTGGTCAAAAATAGCAGGAAGATGATGTATTTACGCATGATAGAATTACCCTGAATGAGAATAAAAACCTTACGTGAGATATCTTTTTAAGCTGAGGGATACAAACTTTAATCATGGCAATGAACATTAGGTACAAGGTGCGTAACAGGTTATTCGGACCTCTCAAGGCAGAAAACTGGATAATGGATAAAAACGTCAGAAAGATGCCGGGTCGCCAAATCACGAGGCCTGAGGCGGAAAGAATGGCAGGACTCATGAGGACCGGCATGAGCATGAAACAGGCCAGAGAGAAAGTAGCAAAAGAAGTCGCTGGCAAAGATAGAGATGTCTGGTAACTAAAGCGCGCTCCAGTGGAACTGCTTCTCATCTTCGCGCTGCTTCTCGAAACAGGCCATGGTCTGCTCTGATATGTTAGTTGGATATTTTCCATCTAGACAAGCTGTGCATAACGGCAGGCCGATAGCCTTTTTCAGCCCGTCCATTGTCTGGTAGGTCAGGGAATCTGCGTTGATCACTTTCCTTATCTCTTCCACGCTGTGGTCAACCGCTATCAGCTCTTTCTTCGTCGACATATCTATACCGTAAAAACAGGGACTCCTTATCGGCGGGCAGGTCAAGAGGAAATGCACCTCTTTTGCGCCCGCATCCCTCAGCATCTGTATTATCTTCCTCGATGTAGTGCCTCTAACAAGGCTGTCATCTATCAACGCTATCCTCCTGCCCTTGACTTCCTTGATTAGCGGATTGAGTTTCAGTTTCATCGCCCCGTCCCGCTTGTCCTGGCTGGCCATTATGAAAGTTCTCTGTATATAGCGGTTCTTGATGAATCCTTCTGTATATTTCAGCCCCAGCTCTTCGGCGAACGCCACGGCCGATGGCCTAGCAGTATCCGGCACCGGAATGACCACATCGACCTGTATTCCCTTATCTTTCCAGAGTTTCGCAAGCTCTCTCCCGAGGTTCAGGCGCGCTTCATAGACCCCCACTTTATCTAAAACCGAATCGGGTCTCGCGAAATAGACCCATTCGAACATGCAGTGCGCCGGCTTCGCTTCCTTGAGGATTCTGGATTTGACCTGCAGCGACTTGTCGATGAATATCATCTCGCCCGCCTGTATGTCCCTCTCGACCTTGTAGCCTGTAGTCTCCAGCGCGACTGTTTCTGAAGCGATCGCGTAGCTGCCCGCCTTCTTCCCGAGTATCAGCGGCCTTAAGGCGTAAGGGTCTCTAAACGCGAATAATGCCTTTCCTGTCATGCCTACAATAGAATAGCTCCCATTCAGTTTTTCCATTATCCTCTTGGTTGCGTTGAAAAATGAATCGGCGTCATAGGTCTTCTCTTTCGACACCTCGCCGGCCAGCATCTTTAAGATCAATTCACCGTCCGACCGCGTGTCAAAGATCTCTTTATTGTTTTTCATCTGCTCTTTCAGTTCCTTATAGTTGACTATGTTCCCGTTCTGGGCGATTGAAATCAACGTTGGTCTATCGGTGTAGAAAGGCTGCGAATCGCCCTTCAAGACCGTTCCGCACGTAGGATACCTCACATGACCTATGCCCAGATTGCCTTCAAGTTTTTTCAGGTTTTCCTTTGAGAAGACGGTATTGACAAGACCAGAATCCTTGATTATGTGGAGCTCCCCGCCGAACGTGGTCATCCCAGCTGCATCCTGGCCACGGTGCTGCAGGCTCAGCAGTCCGTTGCAGATATCCCCTGAGACTTCGTGCTCGCCAATAATCCCTATAATCCCACACATAAAATCACTTGTTCGGGAAGAAGCGACGGCAAGTCTCCGGGCTATCCCCTATCATGCAGCTATTCTTTCCAGAATCAAAATACGTGCACCTGTCACACTTTTTAGAGCGCGGGATGTAAGTGCTAGGCAGCATGGTAGAATTAGGGCAGACTAAAATAAAAAGGTTTAAGTTTGGCGCTGGCATTAACCCGTCACGGCTCAGAATAAATTAGTCAGAGCGAGGATAAACGGAAAAAACTACACAGCCCCTTTCAAGACAGAGATTAAAGACTAAGCCGGGACGTCCAGTCCTAATCGGTCTTTCAGCTCTCTGTATCGGTTTCTGATAGTCACTTCAGTCACGCCGGCGGTGTCAGCGACTTCCTTTTGTGTCTTTCTCTCGCCCATTAGCACGCCTGCTATATAGACGGCTGCTGCAGCGACACCAGTGGGCCCGCGCCCTGAGATCAAGCCTTGTTTGATGGCCTCTTCCAGTATCTCTCTCGCTTTTTCCTGCACGTGCCCTGACAGGCCCAGGTCAGAGGCGAATCTGGGTATGTAGTGCGTCGGATTCGTCAGCGGCATCACTATGCCTAGATCGCGCTTCAAGAAACGATAGGTCCTGCCGATCTCTTTCTTGTTGATGCCGGAGATTTCAGAAATCTCGTCGAGAGTCCTTGGAACCCCGTATTGCCTGCAAACGGTATATAAGACAGCGGCCACGACAGACTCGATGAGACGCCCCCTGATCAGGCCTTTCTCGACCGCTTTTCTGTAGAGCAATGCGCTCGCTTCCCTGATATTGGAAGGAAGGCTCAGCGATGATGCGGTTCTATCCAGTTCAGCTAATGCTATCGCAAGGTTTCGCTCCATCGAAGATGATATAGAAGCTCTTTTGTGCCATTTCCTGATTCTATAGAACTGTGCTCGCGACTGTGCGGATATCTTCACGCCCCTGATGTCTTTGTTGTACTGGTCTATCTCTGTAGCCAATCCCTTGTTAGGCCGCGTGTACTGTATCGGCGCGCCCGTTCTAGCGCGCTTCCCAGCCTGGTCGGAATCGAACGCCCTCCATTCAGGACCGGCATCTATGATGTTCTCATCCAAGACAAGCCCGCATTTGTTGCAGACTATCTCGGCTTTAGCGTAATCTCTCTTGATGTCTTTGCTTCCGCACTCCGGGCATATAGGCCCCTTGTGCTGCTCTTTTTTAGGTTCCTCTGCCAAATTCCCATCTCCTTATATGAATAGCTCTTTTCCCTCGTAATTCTCGGTTTTCTTCTTTGCTGACACTAATAGGAATGGATTGTCCGTGGGCCCGAAGTATTCCAGGATATTGCCCACGAAATTGCCTTTCTCGTCGAAGACCTTCTCTCCCAGCTTTATTTCCTTGTCGGGCTTGTGGGCTTTGCCTGTCTTTACAACCAGTTTTCCGTTTGATACCGAGACCACTTTTCCGATTATTTTCATAGTTTCACTATCCACTAGCGCATAACATTGTGAAAGAAACCGAGCATTTTCGATAAGCTTATATAGTTCTTTCAAAGTAGTATTTAAAGATTTCGCTATTTTTGGCTTTTCATGTGAATAATGCCTTAAGCATTAAAATTGCTTAATTTTTTTACGCAAAGCAGCATGCTGAATATTCTTTTAAATACTTGAACCGATTCTTTTAAAAGTATGGATAAAGACTCAAAAATAGGAATTATTATAGTCTTAATCGGTTTGACACTAATGGCTTTCATAGTTATCTCTGCTCAACTTGCTCCAATACAAACCCCATGTTGTGATCCAATAGCTTCGCTTCGTAGTTCTCTGTCCAGTTTTGAGATGAGTAATCCACCAATGTCACTTGAGTGCCAACAAGTTTTAGGGGGTCATAATTACACGACACAAATGCTTAGCGATATAGCGCCTGCGCCAGTTAAGTTTCAATGCGAAAACAACGAATTTACTTATTGTACGCAGGATACGGTGACTTTTAAGAAAAACCAATTAGTGAGTACGACACTCACGAAAGAAAATGGGATGATAATTGTAGGATTTGGTGGCCATATCTTAAGATCACCGCAATTCAATGACTCAATATTATTCTTAGGAATTCTTATTTTAATCGCTGGCGCCTTAGCGATAGTGCTAAAGCCGATAGATAAAATCAGTCACATCGGAAAGCTTGGCAAAATTTTGGGAGTGCTTATTATCGTCGGATTAATTGTTACAACATACTTGGTTCTAAATTATAATGCAGATTGTGACGCAGCAATTAAACATACTGGTCTTAGTAATGTGCAAAGCTGCGAGGTAACAACAATGAAAAATAGCCTTTGCGAACCGTATAAGCTAGTAACGCTAAGCATTGGGAAGACGGAATGTCTAACACCCGACTTTTGCGTAGCGCAAAGCGTGGAGTGCGTACTTGAGGAAAACGGCACAATTTCTACTTGCAGTGGATTAAACACATAATTTGTGAGCTGATTACTAAATTAATTTGCAAAGTCACTTTATAAAACCTTCTTCGCAGCGTCCACGAACTTCCTGCTGTCCATGTCCACGTTTTCCGCATACAGGACGTTGAGAGGGAGGCTCATCTTCAGGTTATCGGGCAGATAGTCCTCGGATAGCAGCATCAAGCGGCTGGGCTTGAGATAGAACGAGGCTATCTTTATCTCGCCGAGATCAGAAGGGCTGAACGTCTTTTTGCACAGCACTGCAAGCGATATGTTCTTCATATTGCCTAGCAGTTTTATGGCTATGTCCCTGAGCATGCTGTTCGACAGGAACTCGTAGGAATAGAGCTGCTTCTTCACATCGGGCTCGAGCTCGTACATCGAACCATGGTTGCCGCGCATGATGACAAAATCAGCGGTTATGCTCCTGGCCGAGCTGATTGTGGGGATGTAGAATTGCGGCTTGTACCAGACGGAAAAGTCTCGGCGCAGCCTGTCCTTGAAGTTGATGTTGGGCCCGGAGATTGTTGGGTTAAACTCTAGCCGCTCGAGTTTCTTGAAATTGTCGTCGATGGACACTTTCATCTCTGTAGGTTCCAGCGCCTCGACGAGGTTGAAAATATTCTTGAGCTCGAACTGCATCCTGCTGTAGCCGTTTGATGGAACGGAATCGAAAACATATTTCAGCTTGTGCAGGTCTTTCAGCCCGAATTTAGAAAAACGTCGTTCCTCTTCGCTAAACATTTCTAGGAGATTCTGCACTGCGTCACCGTAGAAAGAGAGGAAATCCGGCTTTAAAAGCGTTGTGATGCAGCAAAAATGATTTAAACCATTAATACCTTGGTTAATCCGGAGGTTATGTATATGAAATGCTGCAAAAACATTAACTCGATGATCAAGAAAATAGACTGCTGTGATATGGGGCTGATCAAGCTGAGCGTCATGGCATTCGCACTGATGCTGGCCAAGCTCTGGTCTCCGCTGATGAGCCTTGACTGGTACTGGTATGCGCTAGCCTTTATCGTATTTGCGATTAGGCCACTGAAGAAGGTGTGCTGCTAAATCGTCGCTAGCCACGCAAGGCCGGAACCAAGAGCAGATAGCCCAAAGTGCAGGACAAAGCCCATCGCGTTCAATACTGTAGTTAGTCCGCCGAACAGTACGGCTATAATCATCAGGAAAGCGGCGCCTGCCCAGATGTTGTTTTTCTCGTTGCTCACAGAGTACTGGGCCAGCCCTTTGATCAATAACAGTATTCCCGCTAATACGACGATTATGGTGAAAGTGGCTATGAAATTCGCCCCTGGATACAAATAGTTAAAAATACCGAGAACCACAACTATCCCTATAGCGAACTCATATATTGAATCTTCGTCCATTCTATCTGTAGTTCCTTATGGGTAGTAACATATATAAATATATTGCCAACAACACACAAAATAGGAGTCAGTGATAACGATGGTACATTACAAACACAAGGGCCCGAGAAGCAAGACAAGAGCCAAGTACAGGAAGAACAAACGCGATAAGGGAAAGCCTAACGTCAACAAGATGCTTCAGGTCTTTCATATCGGGAATATTGTCCACGTTAATGTAGACCCGTCGCTCCATCAGGGCATGCCGTTCAGGCGCTTTGTTGGAAAGACTGGAATAGTAACAGGTAAACAGGGGTGCTGTTATTTCGTCAAGATACATGATATGCGCGCTGAAAAAACGATATTAGTCCATCCGGCACATTTGATGCCGCAGAAGTGATACTATGATAGGAAAACAGACCGTATCCGAGAAACCGATATCTGTCCCGGAAGTCAAGAAGATCCTCGAAGAGAGAAAAGAGCGAGGAGAGCTTACTTACGAGCAGAAAGTGACCTTAGAGTACGCGCAGGAGTTCGGGAAAACAGGCCCGCGCAAGCTGAAAGAGGCACTAGAAAAACTAGCGGACATGGGGATAGAGCCCAAGATGGCGATACGTGTGGCTGACGTGAGGCCGACGAGCAAAGAGGAACTGAAGTTGATATTCGAGAAAACGAGATTAGGCTTAAAAGACGAGCAAGTCAAAAAAATACTAGACATAGCAGCTGAGTTGGAATGAGAGATACACATGTTCAGAGAGGACTACGCGATAGTTTTAGACTATCTGCCACAGGGATATGCAGACTCGTTCCGCAAGGAACCGATAGCGCAAGCCCTGGGCGAGACCTATTTTTCATTGCTTGAGCTAGTCCCGAGAGAGAACACGAAGCTGCTTCCGCGAGAGCGCGTCTATATCGGCGCGGACAAGCGCGAGAAAGTGCAATTTATTAGGGGCAGGCTGTTGTATGATAGATTGACTGTCACTGGTAGAAATGAATTGCAGTCGGTCATAGAAGAGCTGGTCAAGAAGAACGAAACAAAATATATGGAGTTCTTCAACAAAGCCGGCCCGATATCGGTGAGACAGCATTCTCTAGAGCTATTGCCGAACATAGGGAAGAAGCACATGTGGGACATAGTCAATCAGCGCGAGAAGAAGCCTTTCGAGAATTTCAAGGATATCGCCACCAGGATAAACCTGATGCCCGATCCTGCACGAGTAATTACTGAAAGGATATTAGAGGAACTGCGGGGCAAATCGAAATACCATATTTTCATCAGACCGCCGAGAAGTGAGGACTATCAATCTTCAAGATAAAATAAGCTCCCTGAGCGCCAAATACGGGTTCCGCGCCTCTTTCGTATTGGACCAGTATTTCATGATAGACGCTGGTGCGATAGAACGAGAGATTCGCTACGCTGAGTTAGATTATTCTGATACAGTTCTTGAGATAGGGCCTGGGCTGGGGTTTCTCACAGAGCCGCTTGCCCGAGCTGTGCAAAAAGTAATAGTCATTGAGAAAGACAAACGATTACAGAAATTGCTGACGGAAGAGCTGAAAGGCTATGCGAATATAGACTACATCTGGGCGGACGCGCTCGAGGTCAAATGGCCTGAATTTAATAAAATAGTCTCCAACATCCCTTATTCGATTTCAGCGCCGCTCACATTTAAGCTGCTTGATTATGATTTCAAGAAAGCCGTTCTCTGCTACCAAAAGGAGTTCGCTGAGAAGATGATTGCTCCGCCAGGCTCCAACGAATATGGAAGATTGTCTGTAATGGTTCAGTACTATTTTGACGTCAAGCTGTTAGAGGTAGTGCCTAGAATAGCGTTCCATCCCCAGCCAAAAGTCAATTCTGCGATAGTCTCGCTGGTCAGGAAAGATGTCAAGAGGGATCCTGGCTTTGATTCGTTCATTAGAGAATTATTCAGGTATCCGAGCAAGGACGTCCATAACGCCGTCAAGTTCGGGTTCAATAAGGACATAGAGGATTCAAGGAAGCTGTTCACGCTAGACATCCCTAAACTGAGACAACTGTATGAGAAAATCAATTCCTAGCTTCTGAGTCAGCCTTGATTATAGAACTAGCCATTTCCTTCTTTTTCTTGTTTAGTTTTTCTCTGACTGAACGGTCTGTCATACTCAGTATCTTTGCTGCCAACAGCGCTGCATTCTTCGGCTCAAGCACGACTGCGGGGCATACTCCAGACGGCATGCGTAAAGAAGATAACACGTCAAGGCCCTTGTATTTCTCGGAATAAGGCGGGCAGGCTATTACAGGATTGTCTGTGTTAGCGTCGACAACCCCGGAAAGCGCATTGCTCCTACCAGCGACCGTGATGTAGACTATCTTATCATTTTTGGAATCATATTCCTTGACCATCTCGAGAACGAACCCGGTAACTTTGTGCGCAGAGGCTATCCTGTACTCATATTTTATACCTAATTTGTCCAATTCTTCCCCGATCTTTTTAGAGAACTCCATATCTTCTTTCGAGCCCATTATTATAGGAACAATCATAATATCCCTTCTGCCTTAAGTTCTTTGTAATCAACTTCAACCAATGTTTTCAACGGTTTCACATCGAAATGCTTCTCGCCGGTCCATTCGTTGCACGCGCTCTTGTAAATATCGGATACCAACCTGGCTAGCTTCTGAGGCAGCTTCGGAGGCACAGGCCACTGGTCTTCAGGCAGGTTCTGTTCCTTGGTCTTCATAAAGCCAGTGTACCAGGGCGTTTTCTTGTAATAGTCTCTGAGGAACTGCTTGCTGAGAGTGAACCCGTTCAAGTCGAACCGGTCCTCATCAAGAGTCCCAAGCACATCGACCCACATTACATTTCCTTGCGGGTCGATAGCTCCCTCGACTTTGCCATCCATATGCTCCCATCCTATCTTTTTCGCTTTTTCCCGTAAGTAAGCGTTTATCATCAAAGCCTGTTTCTTTATCTCATACATTCTCTTTGCTCCGAGTCTGTAATAGTCGATAACATCCTGCACGCTCTTGAAATACCTGTCGAACGTCTCGAACTTGGTGCTGAAGTCTATGATGGGCTTTGACAGCCTCTCTCCGGGCTTCCCGTCATGGTCAAGACCCAAAGCCTGCCACGTAGTCTCGCCCTTAGCGACGCGCTTGAAAACAGAGCTCCCGTCAGGCAGAGCGTCCCTGAAGATAATCTCTAGTGGGATCATGCAGTTTTTGGAATCTGATGTTAGGTCTGTTGGCTCCACCTTTCTCACAAGTCTTACTCTCATCTGGTTTGGTGCATCTAGGCTGATGAAATGCGTCTTAAGGCCTTTGCTCTCAAGACCTTTGAAGTTGCTCGCTGCCATGAGGCAGAGCGCCTTGCCCTTGTCCTGTATATGGTCAGGCATCTCGCCGTAATCAAAAATAGAATAGCGGTCGCTGAAGATGAATACTCCCTCGCCCATCTCGTTCTCTGTCGGCTGTTTTATCACTTTCAAATCTTTGACAGATCCCATGCAATCACTTTTTCAATATTTTAATAAGCGCTTTGGTCCTCTCTTTGGCGTTCCCTAGATATGTCTCGGGCTTCATCAGTTCTTTTAGCTCGTTCATGTTCATATATTTTATTATCTCCTGGTCGTTCGACAGCAAATCGATGAGCATCTTATCCTCCGCCATCGCCTGCCAGGCCAGCTTCTTGACCTTCTCGTGGGCCTTCTGCCTATCCATCCCTTTTTTAGCTAAGTCGGTCATCACTCTTTCAGCCATCACGCTCCCTTTCGTGAAGAAAATATTATCGTGGGCTCTCTGCTTATCTATGGTCATGTTAGAGACTATGTTCTCCATTATCCTCAGCATATAGTCTAATGTAATGAATATCTCTGGATACCTGTAACGATAGGGAGCGGATTGTTTCAAGTCTCTAGCGTGCGAAAAATTCAGTTCGAGTTCGGTGACCAGGTCGCCTCTCAGTATTGCGCTCATGCCCATTATCCGCTCTAGCCTGAACGGGTTCTTTTTGTGAGGCATAGTCGAAGAGCCCACCTGTTTTGCAGACGTTTCCTCGCTTATTTCGCCTATCTCTGTCCTGGCCAAGTTCCAGAGGTCGGAAGCTATTTTCTCAAGAATGTTGCCTGTAATCACAAGGTCAGAAAGAAGGTACAGAAGATTGTCTCTTGGCGGCAGCTGCCTGGCATGTCGTCCGACCGGGAGGCCCAATTCTTCTAGAGTTTTTCTCTCAAGCTCTGCAGCGTCCAGCCCCAATTCTGTAAAGGAATTAGCTGTGCCCACTGCCCCGGAAATCTTACCTACGTTGAGCTCCTCGTCATTTTTTATCCTGTCCAGCGCCGTCTTAAGCTGGTCTGCGTAGCCTATAAGCTTGAAACCGTAAGTTGTAGGCAAGGCGTGCTGACCATGCGTCCTGTCGATACAGAGCCAGTCCTGCGTCTCTTCCGCGCGCTTGACAACAGCCTGCACAAGCTTCTCTAAATCTGCTGCTATAATGTCAACGCTTTGCTTGACTAGAATGGCCTTAGCTGTTTCTGTGATGTCGGCAGAAGTAGCCCCCAGGTGGATTTTCCCGCCTGCCGGACCCGCCTGCTCGGCCATCGCCTTGACTACAGCCATTACATCATGATTGATTTCAGCCTCTATCTCTTTCACTCGCTTCAGGCTGACTTTCGGAATAGCCTTTTCTATCTGCTCAGCTTCGGCTATAGTTACCAAGCCGGGCTCCATCTTGGCTATCGCCTTGGATAACGCGGCCTCTATCATCATCTGCTGTCTTACCTGGTTCTCCTCCTCCCAGATCGCGTTCATCTCTTTGACTTTGTAGCGAGAGTCGATAGGATGGACTATATGCTCGCCTTCTACAGAGATATCCATCACCATAGCATCACTTCTTGAAGCCGTTCCCTGATTTCTTCAATTTCATATCCAGAAAAACATTGCCTATAACATAATCCCGCAGCTCCGGGAATACAATCATTTTGTCAACCGTCTTCTTCATGTCGGCGAAAGTGACTCTTCCATTCTTTTCAAGCTGCTTCTTGACAGCTTCTCGCATGGTGTTGCGGGTCTGCTCGTATTCTTCATCTGCGACAAGCAAAGTGTAATAGTTAATTTCATGCTGCAGCCTTGCCGGGTCGATAAAGAGGCCGCCCATGGACTTTCCCTCTTTGTTCATTTTCTTTTCTATCCTGCTCAACAGCGGATCTGATTTCAACAACCCCCCTCTCTTGACGTTCATTACGTATGTTTTTATTCTCTTAGGCGGGATATCGAACAGGGCGTGCTTTTCCTCATGGCCGGCGTAATAGTCATTCCACGTCATCTTGCCCTGCTTTTTCATCTCGTCAAAATAGCCCTTCGGGACAGAATGGACAACGTTCCATTTCCCGCCTCTAGAATAGGCTGGGGAATTTGCTGCAGAAGCGTCGCTGAATATTATGGCATTGTCCTCAGTCTTAGCCACTTTAAGCCCTTCCCGTCTGATTTCCTCAAGGGAGTCCTCGCGACTGCCATGGAACCTATTACCTAACAGTTTCGCCTCTTTCTCGATGAACTGCCTCTGGTTCAGCATGTCATACAGCGAGTTTTTCCCCTCTTTCTCAGAAATCCTTTTTTTCCCGATATTCAAAAAAACACCTGACAAAAATTATGGATGAACTATTTAATAAGTCTCTCATCATGCGCCGGCAGAAAATGATATGTTCTGCTTAAGCCCATGTAAAACATGTTTTATAGTGTGTTTAAACCGAAAAGTATATAAGGTATCTAATTTTTAATTCTTTAGATAGTATGTCAATGGGAGAGATAAACAAGATTTTGAGAAATAACTTTCATTTGAACAGCAGTGAAATCATTATCATCAACTTTCTTGCAGAAAAACAGGGGAAGAAGTTCACAGCTGACGAGATATGCGAGAACCTGGAGCTGCCGAAAGGCAAGATATACGACATTCTCAACTCGCTCGAGAGGAGGAATTTCATAAATGTCGAATACAAGACCCCTAAGCTGTATTCCATCGAGAACTTCAAGAAATGCTTTGAGGCAGCTTTTGAGACAGAGGAAAAATTCTTGATGGAGACCGAACGCAAGGTCATGGCTGAACTAAGGCCGCTCGAGAAGAAAGAACTGGAGATAAAGATAATCACGGATGATGATGAGCTGTATTTCCTGAGGCAGAAAGAGCTGATAAAATGCAAGGAATACAGAAAAGCCAGTTTCAATCCCTATATCATAATCGAGGACGAGTCCACGCGGAGAAAATATAGACAGAACGTCCTGACAACAGTGATTGAAAACAACATCGCGTTCAAATGGATCATAGCTGCTGACAAGGCCAATGAGCTGAAAATACCAAGGATTGCCAGCTTTCTGAAGGATGTGCTGAAATACAACAATATAGACATACGGCTCTCGAATGTCATACCCAGCTTTGACGTGTGCGGCGGTACAGTGCTGATAAGGACCACCCATATGGCCGGCGGCAAGTACATATTCATCAAATCGAAGCAGTTCGCTGAAGACTGCGCGAAGCTCTACGATAATATTTTCGACCATGCCAGCCCCATAAAGAAAATCCTGAAATGACGCTTGTTCTAGCTTATACCACTTTAAAACATGTTAAACCGTGTTAAAATTCGCTTTCTCCTTTAAATTTAAAACCGGCAGAATATCTTAGGGGGTCGATAGAGATGCAAGCGAAACTCATCGGATTGGCAATAGGGCTAGTGTTGCTTTTCCAATGCGGTTTAGCGCAACTCGAGGGGTGCAACGCTCCGGCGGACCAAGGGAACATGACCTGGAGCCAGTCAAACGACAAAGCGCCGATAACCGGGCAGATAACGAGCACATTATCTGAAAGCTCGGTGACAGCAGGATTAGCGACGCTGGCTATCCTGGCGATAGCGGCGGTAGCTCTGCAGATCCACGTGAAGAAAAACGAGGTGGTGTCATGAGATTCCGGGAGTCAAGTACCGAGAAAGAGCTGTCGAAAAAGGACCTGTGCAGCCACATCATAGCAATGTTCAGGAGCTCTGAGTACGACGAGCCGAAGAAAGCGTACATCTCGAAGATAATGGACGACGAGAGAGACAGCCCGACATACGGCAAGCACGTCCTGACCAGATACCGATTCGTGCATGAGGACGGCTACCAGGTATCCTTCAAGGTTCCTGTAGAAGTCTTCAACCCGTTCGCAGGGGCGAGATAATGGACACGACTCTGATCATCGTATCGGCCACGGCAGTGATCTTGTTTGGGATAGTGTCCTCTCTCTTCCTGAAGAAGAGCTGGTGGTTGTTCAACGTGCTCGTGTTTTTTCTAGTCGCGGCCATCGTGGTAACTAGCACATTGCCGCAGGAGCTGCTGCCAAAGGATCTGCCAATAGCCCTTAACGCGAATATGGCGATAGGAAGAGAGGCGATAGTCTGCACTAATGGTCTGGCAAACAAGTACATCATAGTCGAAGGTGACTATCTCTACTGCCAGCAGACTCTGGCCATAAACGCTTCGCTTGATAGGGCTAGCTTTAGGACGTTCCTGACGATAAATGAGAATGGCTCTGTCATGAAGCTGAAAGAGGTGGTCTCAGGCACAGGAACGACAGATTTCTCCTTCATGGTGCCGAAGACAGGGGAGTTCAGCTTCGAATTAGTAGCGGATTGGTTAGAAGGGGGTAAGGCCAAGACATTGACGATATCCCCGGCTGACGACTATTACTCGCTGGAGGGCTGGTTCGCGATAAGGAGCAGGAAAGAGGCCGATGACTACATCTCTAAGGTCCAGACGTTCATGATAGCCACGATACTTTCGCTGGCGAGCATCTTCGTGGCAGGCAACCACGCACGAGAGCTGTGGAACAACCAGAGCGGAAAGGAGTCAGAGGATGAAGAGGCAGACTAGAGTTCAAGAGAGGTGAAACTATGAGAAATGCGTTTGAAGGAATTTTGTTATTGAACATAATGCTGGCTACTGCATACGCTTATGCGCCTTTGCCAGCCATCTTCGCCAATCCGTCATCCGGGACAGAGCCGCTAACATCAACTATCCTGCTTGACGTGATTGACCCGGATTTCAGGCCAACGCTGCCGTATGTCATATACTTTGATTATGGGCGTAACAGCTCGGATAATGATACAGGGACGCTCGTGAGGCAGCTAGGAGTATACACATACACGACCTACCACACGTTCGCAGCAGGCAACTACACGGTCAGGGCTGAAGTAGGAAATAGCCCAGAAATAGGTATCGACTCGGTTGCGGTCAGCGTCATGCAGTATATCCCGCCGATAACAGTGTCGTTCACAGCCTCGCCCGCCTCCGGGAGAGAGCCGTTAGCGGTGGTGTTTAGCGGAAGCGCTGTAAACTCCAACAATTCGCTCAGCTATACGCTGTTTTATAATATCCTGAACAAGGCATTAAACGCGACCGGGCCCATAACTGGGGTTAATTCGGTTCTGGGCAGTTACATATATCCGGCAGGGACATACACCGCCAGGCTATCAGTCAGCAACGGCGTTGCTGAAGCGAGTGTAAATAGAACAGTAACCGCCTCAGCCAATCGTCCTGCGCTCATAACTTTCTATAAAGCGGCTCCTTTGTCAGGGACAGAGCCCCTCACAGTAGTCTTCAACGGCAGCGCGACAGACGCCGATGGGGACCCGATGACTTTCACCATCTTCTTCAACAGCAGCAATAAAGCGCTGAACGCGAGCGGCCCGATAACCAGCAGGAACTCGGTTCTAGCCATGTACACATACTCTTCAGGCCTCTACTGGGCAGATATGCGCGTCACTGACGGCAAGAAGGGGTCTGTCGATACAGTGATAATCAGCGTCTCACAGAAGCCCGCGCCCATATTAACAAAACTGAGCGCAACGCCAGTCTCTGGAACAGAGCCGTTGACAGTGACGTTCAATGCGACGGTTATAGGGAACGGGACCATGAACTATTCGCTGTTTTTTGATTCAGGAGCCAGCGGCAGCATAAGCGGGACGCTGTACAATCCAATAGGCCCGCTGTCTCTGAGCCATGCCTATCCTGCGGGGATCCATATAGCCAATCTCACAGTGACAGACGGAAAAAACAGAGTTAGCCAGTTGTTCCCCGCGGTCAATGTCTCTGCCAAAGCCCTTCCTGCTATGCTCAGAATCATCTCATTTACCGCCAAGCCCTGGATAGGGAGAGAGCCTTTGACAGCCAATTTCAGCACAGCCCTCTTGTACACAGGCAACAGCTCTCTGACATACACGCTGATCTACAGCCTGGCAGACCGTAAGCAGAACATGACCGGACCCATAAGCGCCACCACTAGGGACCTGGGCATCCATGTCTATTCTGTCGGGAATTATACCCCGCAGCTCATAGTCACTGACGGCAGATATGTGTCCACGTCAACAATACGCGTCAATGTCTCCGGGTGAGCCCTACGAGAAACTTAAGCGAGCTATTTAAGGACAATTGACCATAATAGAGCTATGCCAGTTCACAAGCAATACATACCAGAGCATAAATATTCTGAAAGCACGAGAGATGCGAGAGCCAAATGGGTCGACTCCCTCATTCTCCGCAAGCTGCAGCAACAGGAAAGAAGCTACGTGCCGATGAGCAAGGAGCATCCGAAAGTATCTGCTCTAGACTATGCCAGGTGGGTTGGAATGGAAAGCATGGGCAGCCTGAAGAAGAATAGGGAGGAAATAATAAACGCGCTTGCCGGCCTCATGAAAGCAAAGATCACTAATAGGAGCGAGATAAGCAGGACTGTGGACAAGTATGCTGATGAGACGACTGCGGACAGGCGCGCCTCTTTTGAGAAACGGGAATTCCTGAAAAATATCCTGAACGCCGCGGAGACAAAGAGCACAGAGGGCGCAAAATAACCGCATGCTGTTAACCCAAATTAACTCAAGAGCCGCGAATGTTCTATAAGTAACTGGAAAGGCTAATTCTAAAAGAGTACTAATCACATAGATATCTTTATATACAAGTTGATACTAAATAGATACAAACTTATATCTAAATGTGATTAATATGTCAATACAAATGCAGAAAATGGAGCACTCGCCGACACTAAACACCGTGATTATGGTCGAAGAGACGCTCAAGAAGATAGACAAGGGCGTTGTGACTGTCGCGCAGCTCAAGAAAAAATTACCGAAACAAGTCAACCACAACACACTCATGACAGTGCTCGACTACCTGGACCGAAGCAATAAAATATACTTCAGCGCAGGCGGGATAACTTGGATATACAACCCGAGCCCGAAATGGAAAAAAGCTGTGAGAGGGGCCATAAAAATCTGAGAAGGGTAGAGGTAGGGTTTTCCGTCGAAGCTAAGGAAGTGTATGATTATCTCAAAGAACGGGCGCCCGCATCCAAGATTGAAAGGAGTATACTCAGAGCAGTAGACAGAAAGATAGAACTCATAAGAGAGAATCCGCGCTACGGCAACCACGTCTCCTATAAGCGGATCCCGAAAGAGTACATAGAGAAATACGGTGCTGAGAAGGTGTTTAGAGTCGAGCTGCCCAACTTCTGGAGGATGCTGTATTCGACCGGTCCGGCTGAGAACGAAGTGGACATATTCGCGTTCATACTTGGCATAATGGACCACAAAGAGTATGACAGAAAGTTCAAGAAGAGATGAAAAGAAAGAAAAGACCGTTGTTGAGATATTCAGAGAAATAGCTGAGGTAGAAAGCATGAAAAAGTTCGAATGGGATTATGACAAGAAGTATGATGATTTCTTTATTTTTGAAAAAGGAAGAAAATCTGATGGAAGCGTTGAGTTCGGTGACTTAATCCTGGATTTCACCAATAGTGGAAGGTTGGTTGGAGTCGAGATAATGAACGCCTCCAGGATAATACCAAAAAAGACCAAAGTACGTGGCATTTTGACCATAGACTGATTGCTATAGTCATAAATAGCTAATTCTGCATAAAAGAGGTATGGAAAAGACACTCATTCTGGCGTCAGGCAAGTGTTCCTGGGGCCGATGCTATGCGTGCGGCTGGGGAAAGCTCGAGGCGCCTGTGGATGTAGAGAGGCTCAAGGCACGAGTCGAGAGCACCAATCTCCTGGGCGTAGATAAGCTGAAAGTCTTCGCTTCTGGCTCGTTTCTCGACGATAGGCAGTTCCCAAGAGCCTTTCGCCGCTGGTTCGCTGACTATATCCGAAACAGCAGGATAAAGGAGCTTGTGATAGAGTCAAGGCCGGAGTATATCACCAAAGCCAGCCTGTCTGATTTCAAGGGGATTAAGTTAACAGTTGCTATAGGACTGGAGTGCGCTGATGATAGGGTATTGCGCAAGTATCGCAAAGGCTTTACTGTAAAGCAATGGCTGAAGGCTGTCAAAGTGCTCAGAGAGGCGGGCGTGGGCGTCAGGACATATGTGATGGTCAATATCCCGTTCGGAAACGATAGGGCATTGGAGAAGACGGTCAAACTGGCGCTCAAGAAGTCGGATTCTGTTGTCCTGATAAACACTTTTCCGCATTCAAGAGCCGAATTGTTTGATCTATGGGTCAAGGGGGAATGGCAGCCCTTAGACAAGAAAGAGTTTGATAAGGCTGTAGGGAAGTGGAAGAAGGATAGGAAGATAGAGTTGGACTTCCAGAACTACGCTTTCGTGCCCAAAATCCCAAGAGAGGGGCAGGAGTTCATTAAAGGCGTTGGAATAGCCTGTTTGGATCATCCCCACTATAACGTCTGGCAGGATTACTTTGACAGGTTCTATGAGAGGCCACGAGAGAAAGACGTAGCGCTGTTTCTCCCTTGTTCGTTCAGGAAGCCGTATGCCGGTTCTAGGACGCATCGCGAGATCTATGAGGCGATAAAGGATGCGCCTATCTTCCCTAGATTACATCGCATCGTCCTGTCAAGTCCTGGCGTGATTCCCTATGAATTCTCCAACTATTACCCGTTTACCTCTTACGACTGGCCCGAGTGGGAGGAGACGCCGCAGGTGAAGAAGGACTATATCAAGTTCGTGAAAGCTCGAGTAAAAGCGTACCTCAAGACGCACAAATACAAGCGCTATCTATGCTATTTCAAGTACAGTGCAGAGACGTATATCGCCTTGAAAGAGGCTTGCAAGGAGTTGAAGATACCGCTGAAGAATTTGTTGGATGAGAAGGCTTATAATCAAATAAAAGGTGAAACAAATCAATTGATACAGGAAAAAGCACTAAAATCCTTACAAAGAAATTTAAACTACATAAAATGACTTTCTTAATCATCAAAGTTAAAGAAGGTTTTTATTTTAGTTAGGTGTAATAAGCACATGGAAGTTAATGCTATTTATGAGGGAGATAATCTAGAAATTCTTAGTAAATTTCCAGATAAGAGCGTTGACCTAATTTATGCTGATCCACCATTTTTTTCAAATAAGCACTATGAAGTAATTTGGGACGATGGTGCTGAAATAAGATCATTTCAAGATCGCTGGAAAGGTGGGATAGAGCATTATATAACTTGGATGGAACCACGTTTAAGAGAATGTCACCGAGTTTTGAAAGATACTGGTTCAATGTATTTACACTGCGATTTACATGCAAATGCACATTTACGTATATTAATGGATAAAATATTTGATGAAAAAAATTTTAGAAATGAAATCGTTTGGTATTATAGCACATGCGGAAGACCTAAGAATGCTTTTCCTTCAAAACATGATACAATATTTTTTTATGCAAAAAGCAGTTCAACAAAATTTTATGCGGACCAAGTGAAAATTCCTTATACTGAAAATTATATTAAAACACATTTTCCAGATGCTGACGAGAAAGGCAAAAAAATTCGAAAGAGATTTGATGCAGGAAAATGGCGCATATACCAAGCAGATGAAGGTATGGTACCTAATGATGTATGGGAAATACCATATGTTAATAGTATGTCGTCTGAAAGACTGGGTTATCCCACCCAAAAACCACTAAAACTTTTAGAACCTATAATAAATGCATCCTCGAAAAAGGGAGATATTGTATTAGATCCTTTTTGCGGTTGCGGAACTACCTTGGTTGCAGCTCAAAAATTGAATCGTAGATGGATAGGTATAGATGTTTCACCAACTGCATGTAAGCTAATGAAAAAAAGGTTACAAAAAGAATGTAGTATTAATGCCTTGTTAGTTAAGGGCGATATTGATTTAAAATATATTCAAAAACTTCCTCCTTTTGAGTTCCAGAACTGGGTCGTGGTGGATAAGTTTTATGGAAAAGTAAGTGATAAAAAATCTGGTGACATGGGCATTGATGGATTCACACCACAAGTAACTGGTGGTTATCCAATTCAAGTCAAACAAAGCGAGGGTGTAGGAAGAAATGTTATTGATAATTTTGAAACAGCAATGGATAGAGTAAAGAAAAATAAGGGATATATAGCAGCTTATTCTTTTGGTAAAGGAGCATATGAAGAAGTAGCTCGAGTTAAAAATGATAAAGGATTAGAAATAATTTTAAGGACAGTACAAGACTTATTAGATGGAAAAGTAGAATAACTGAAGAAGAAAAGAAGATTATTGAGGAGAGTTTAAAATGATAGATTTTCAGATCAGTATTCAAACCATAGCTATATTAACTGGTTTTGCTGGCGCTATTATTTTGTATTTTGGTAAAGTAATTAGTGATACAAAAGTAGAAACATATAATAAAATTGATTTATATACGCAGGGATTATTTTTTTCATTTGCATATATACTTATTCCATTTTTGACTGCATATTATTTTATGACAAAAAATGTCATAATTTCTGATTTCAATTTTTCTTTATTTACTCAAGTTACAATACCTGGAATCGTTTTAAATATATTTATTTTATTTTTAATAGCATATGTTTTATCTTTAAATATTCAAGCTAATGAAATCTTAAGAAAGTTAGGTTTAATTAATAAGTTTCAAAAAATGTTTAATAAAAAAATGAAGGAATTAAAACAAAAATCATGGTTTGGAAGATTTATAAACAATCATGATAAGGATATAAAATCTCAGTCCATGTTTACTTATAACGTAACAACTAAAGTTTTTGGAAATAGATATCTTTTATGGTTATTTTCTTTTTTAGTATTTTTTACAACTTTATCAATAATAACAATTAGTTCAAGCATAATTGTATATGGAATACTTGCAAATTTTCTACTTTTAAATTTGACAATGATTGCGCTTGCTTTTGGTTATTCTAGCGCGTATTATCCGCCAGCAACTATTTATCTAATTAACAATGAAAAGATTGAAGGGAAAATAATAAAATTCTCAAATGAATTTCTTATAGTTTTAAAAAAAGATAAGGTTTTATTCATAAATAAAGATCAAATTTCTAAGATAACCGAGAGTGTTTATAAGTTACCAGAAATAAAATAATCTTAGGGAGTTGAAGAAAGTTTATAAACCAAGTAAATCCCATCTGTTTAAATATTTTGGCGCATCTTTTTCATTAAGTATCTCAAAAAGACGCATAGGATTTTCTTTATGTTTTCTCCCCCCTCGTCCTGGAGTTTTTAACCATTCTTGATGTGTTTTTTTGATATAATCGGCAACAACTTTACTGGGCACAACATAAAGGTCAGGCTTTTCATTTGGTTTTAGGTCAGCAAAAACATAAAAAAGATGGTCTGAATAAATGTTTTCATGCTTCTCTTGCATAATCCAACTTCTGCTAAAACTTTCTCTTAGATCATCTCTACTAGTTTTAACTTGTATGCTGACCGCCTTAGAACCGTCTCTATTGGCAGCGAGTATGTCAATTCCTTCAGTATTTCTAGATGTAACTGTTGCAACATATCCCAGTTGAGACAATTCTGCTGCAACAAAATAGGTACCTGCAAGACCTACTAATGCACTATCTCTTCTCATGACATCACCTATTAAATTTTATATTCTTTATATTTTTTTATCCTTACAGTGTGCGGCTTGAACTCCCTGAACTTCCCAGGATAGTCGGTATGCACAGGATAGACCTTTTTCGGGTTTATGGTCTCGACGGCCCTCTTTATGTCGTTCCCATTCGCGTGACCTGAAACGTGTTTGCGGATGATCTTCGTGATATTGAAGTGCTTAAGCCAATTGAGCACTATCTCCTCGTTGAGCTCCATCTTCACGTCAAACGGCTCGGTGACGCTCCAGATATAGTGGCTGTCCTTGTGAGGCTGGATGTCCATTAACTCTTTCAGCTCGAAGAACTCGCACCTGAACACATAGTCGCCCTGCTTACCACTAATATCCTTGCACGTAACTGCGTTCTTACCAAATATGAACTCAGACTCCCAGGGATCATAGTCACCATAAACCAGGCTTTTATCTACGTCTTCAGTCACCAGGCCCCATGACTTCCTGCAAGCATAGACATCCACGTCTTTCAGCCTCGGAGCCTCGACCCCGTTCTCCTCCAGCGTCTTGAGCAGATACGCCTGGCGCAGATCAACGACCAGTCTCCTATCGTTGTCCTGCGCCGCCTTCTGGAACGTAAGCATGCGATCAGTATCTCGGACAGGAAAGTTGGCTATCACCAGCTGTCTAGAGCCGCCGGCGAATTCAGTCACCGTGTCGTAGACCTCCTTCTCTGTCTCCACATTATTGCTCCTTATCCTGGTCCCCTCGGTAATCAAGGCAACGGGGTCAAAAGAACGGGCTTTCTCTATGAACTTCTCGGTCATATCCCCGTAGCCGTGGAAGCGGTAATCGCCGCTATAGATGATGGTCCCGGAACTAGTCTCTATCGCGAAGGCCAGTGCCCCAGGAAGCGAGTGGTTGACCGGAATAGGGGTAATCTTGAACGAACCGATAGAAAATGGTTTATCGGCTATTTTCACGTCCCTTTTGACAGTCCCTTCTGGGTCTCTGGAATCAAGCCGCTTTACCCCCTCGCCTCTCTTCTTGTCAACGAACTTGAAGCTGACCTTCTGGCGCAGGAACTCGCTCATTTTTGACGTGGCGTCGAGCATCTCCATGACGCAGCGCGAGCCTTCCGAACAATAGAGCGGGATATCGGGCCTCACTAGATTAAGGAAGCCGTTATGGTCGAAATGGGCATGGCTGAGCAAGATACCATCGAATTCAGGCTCTTCAGCCGGTTTCTTAGTCTTCTCCAGATAGTCTGGCCTGTACAGCCCCTTCAGGTCAGGAACCAGCCCGAGTGAGATGTAGTCGTTTACCCCATTGCATTTCTTAGGCATCAGGAACTCGGAGAAGAATTCGCCTGATTTGCCGAAACTCATGCCGAAATCCAGGAATATGCGAGTGTCTTTGTCCTCTAGCAGGATCTTGTTCCCGCCTATCTCGTTGACTCCGCCGTAGAACGTCAGGCTGACCATAGTATCAACTATAACTCCATTGATAAATAAAAGAATGCTTATTTTAAGTTGAAACAACCCTCATCGTCAAGCGCCTTCCTCACATCACTTCCTTTTGTTCTATCCATAATTGGTAGGAATTCGAATACCTGCACTATCCATTCATATGTACAATTCAGACAGATATCCTTGCCAAAGATGGCGTCCATATTTTTCTTGAAGTGCGGCGGTAGCTCTTTTCGCAAAAATGGCTTCTTACACATTCTGCAGATTCTCTTCGTTATTGGATAATCTCTTACATAACTTCCTTTTTCTTTTATATAGACACCATTTTTCCACTCAACTACAGGATATTCGGGTGCCCATTCTTTGTCTTTGATTAGGTGCATTAAATCATCTCAGTGATAAGCTCTATCATTCTTTACTAGCTTTGGCGCTGCGCTTTTCTTTATCTTACTGAAAAGCCGGTTGAATATCTTCTCGCAGTTGTTCATGCTCCTGCCTTTGACTCTGAGCTGGAAATCCTGGCCCTGGTTTACTGTCATAAGATCTATGTAGTTGTCGCCCTTCTCATCTTTGTGTTGTGGATGCTCCTCTTCACATTCCTCATCTTCGTCCGCGATATCTCCGACCATGTCTTTTATTTTATCAGTCATGTAATCACCAAAAATAGTTTTCTCCAACGACCTATTTAATGCTTTTCATATATTTTAAACAAAAAAAGTTAATCAGTCTCTTTCAAGCATTAGGGAGCCGGTGGATGATAGTTTATATTTCTTTGTCCCATCCTCAAGCTCTATAAAACCGTAGTTAGAAAGACCAGTCAGATGAGTGTGGATGGCCGGCTTGGACACTCCTTTCAGCTTGTCGAAGATCTCGGTTAATGTTAGATCAGGGCTTTCTTTAAGGACTCTCAGGATATTATGTTTGGTTTTGCCTATTTTATATAGAGGCAGAGAAGGAAGAACGTCATAAGTGAAATTCGGCTTGTCTTTTCCTGTTACTTCAACGGTGGATATAGCCTTTATATTCCTATTTACAAAGAAAGAGGCATACATAGCTGCTATTCCTAAGAATCTCTCCCCGCCTCCTAAATGGATGAATATCTGGTCCGTTTCGCTGAATTCCTTGAACAGATCGATAAAATACTTGATGAATTCCTCAAATTTCTCTCCTTTGACTGTCCTGAAATCAACCTTCTGGCCAGTCAGGTGTTCTACCTCTTTTATAACATTATCAACTTTTTCTCTGGTTTCCTTGGTGCTAAAAGCAGAATGCACAGCCACTATTTTGTCTGCGCCAGTCTTGGCAAGTATCTGATAGACTTCCTTGGTGAAGCCCGGAGTTATCACATGAATTCGCATGATTTAAAGAGTATTTCTGACTATTTAAATGTTTTGGTTAATAGTTAATAAAAAATAGAAATGACTATAAAATTAATATTTACTATTATTTCTTTAGATAAGGTGGCAATTTAATTTTTGCTTCTTTTAATGCATCTATGCCAAATTTAAAGCTTTTATGTACGCGACCATGTTCCTCTTTAGTTAATATACTCAAATTATTCTTATCATTATTATATTTTTCTCCATCTATGTGATGCACTTCATATGTACTAAAATCATCAGGATACAATTCAGTTATTTTTCCATATTACGTAGTAGTTGTGCTTTTAATATTTTTTTCGTTTATTAAGCTAAGCTCTGCTAAAATAAGTGTAGAATAAAAGAAAAATTGGCGAATCATCATTTCAATATGTTCAATTGGAACATGAGAACGCTTGACAAAAATTAGTAAACCCATATCTTTATTTTTGATTTTTTCTGGGTCTTCTATATGGAAATGAACAGATTTAACTTTCTTATTAATATCTCTATCAACAATCCAAATATTCGAGGCAAAACTTTGTGAAGATGAATGATGCATTTCTGAAAAATACTCAAAATCCGAATATATTCCATCTAGAAATTCTTCTCTAGTAAATTGTTTTTTGTTAAGCAAACTTATTATTTGTTTCAAATAAGGTAAATTCATCTCGGAATTTTTAACTATCTCCTTCATTTTTCCCGCTCCCGGAAATCGTTCATTAGGTTTTTCAAATAAGATTTTTATGTAAGAAGGATTGTACCTACAATATAAAGTCCTAATGTAAAGTTCTATAATCTGTCTGGTAATTGCATCTGCTGAATGAAAAAATCCCATTTTTACAACTACTGGAAATTCATCATTCAATTCGAAGACCCTATTTGCTATTGATGGAATGAATAAAGATTCTGAAGAGCGACTCAATTTTATTGAATATTTTGATTCTGGTCTATTTACCCAAGTTAAAACATTTTTTCGTGTTTCTAGAAAAAAATTCTGGAAAACTTCAGATATGTGATATTTTTTACAAAGCTGCTTAATTGTTCTATTCCATAAGTATAATTCAAATGAAAATTCAGCGTTTTCATTTAAATTATCAATTTTTTTAAAAAACTTTGATAGTATTATCATACTTATTTCTGTGTAAGTCACCCTTTTATAGGAATCGTTTATGATGTGTTATACGGTTAGGGAATTCTATTCAACAGAACTATTTTATACTTTTTGCGTTTAAAGGTAAAAGGGAATTATCTCTATTATTTTTACATTTTTCTAAGATTTCTTTTAATTTTTTTTCCGATTTTGAGTCAATTAATGAATTGTCAATTAACTCTATTAGTTTTTTCTTACTCTCTCCACAAAAAAGCATTAAAATTATTGATTTTCGTAAGTAATCAAGAACATTTATAAAAAGAGCATTGCAACCACCGTCGTACTCTGAGTCAATTTTAGCCTTTAAGTTAGCAGTTGCTGCACCATGTGCATATTTATTTCGTATTTTATACGCAGCATCTATTTCAGCAGCCATTTTTAATGAGTCATACCCTAGATTCAACAAATTAAAAAGTTTTATAATGCGCATTTTAACGCGATATTTTAATTCATCGGTTTCATTTGAATATAACGCCTCCAACCCCATTATTATATCTGTAATCTTGCGTTCAATTGCAAAACTATACGCCAAACTATCATAATACCTCCAATATGCAATTAAATAGTCTTCTTCAGATTTTACGATATCTTTTGGCAATTTTTGATAAACTTCATTACAGAACTTTTTAAGTTGTTCCTCTTCATCTTTTTTGATAGTATATACATTTAGTATAGGTATGCTAATAAATTTCGTCATAGAAGGAATACAATTTCCTCCATGCGGGATTTGAAATAGCTCGTAAGATGCACAATAAGTAAATGCAGTTTTAAAAAGAAGAAATATTAATTCTATTTTCTTAATAATTTCATCTGGATTTTCTGACCTTAAATTAGTATTTATTACTGCTAAATTAGATAATATCCACAGAGGGTGTAATCGTCTAGCGTCCTCTTGGTCATCTTCTGACGATTTTTCAATAATAAAGTTATCAAGTTTTATTTTATCTGATTCTAATTTCATATTTACGAATCGTATTCTTCCTAAATCCCATAACTTCTCGTTTTTTATCATATGCTTCTCATAGTATATTTAGAAGTTGATATTAAAAAGAGTACTTATAAGACCCGCTTAATCTGATTGACGAACTTTTGCGTGACCAAGTCCCTCTAACTTTACAATACACTACAGAAATCCTTATACCCCAGGACGCATACAACATATGCTAGTGGTCGCATGGATGTGCTATTAGAGAGGGACAAGACGTTAGTAAAATCGCTGATCGGAAGACTCGGATTTATCGAGAAGGACGCGCCGGTGATAGTGAGATTGAAACGCTCTAAAGCTATCGGAGAGGTGGAAGTAAATGAGATTAACCCATATGCTTTGGAGATAACGGTGGGCCCAGGCATGAAGGCCACGGAAATCGCGGAGCTGATTGAAGAGATTATGCCTAAACACCATGAAATGGACTATTCCCGGGCAAGAACCCAGAATAAGCGGATGTACGAGCTGAAAAAGACGATTCTTAAAGGAGATAGAAAACGTCGGAAATAATAGAAGGATAGAGGCGAGTAATTGAATAGATGGGGCATTCCTAACTGGCTCGAAGAAAAGGTTAAGAAAAGAGATAAATTCTGCGTTTATTGTCATGTAAAAATGAAAGAATATTCACATACAAAAGGCACGCCTAAAGACAAGGCGACTTGGGAACACATAGACAACAACGGACCTAATTCAGAGTCTAACGTAGTTCTATGCTGTCAATCCTGCAACTCTAGCAAAGGCAGGAAAAGCTTATCGAACTGGCTTAAGTCGCCTTATTGCAAGAGAAAGAAAATCTCTAAGAAAACAATATCCCGTGTTGTAAGGGGGTCTTATTTTAGAGATTAGTACCGTCTTTCGAATTTACCAGAATTAGTCTTATTATACTTAGGCCTTCTGCCTGTAGCTTTTATATATGACCCTATGTTTCTTGCTTCTCTTCTTTCTGCTTCTTTTCTAGTGATTTTTGGGGAAGTAATTACCATACGAGTATAGTCTTTTGTCATATCAAATCAAACCCATAGCAAGTTTATAATGTATCTTTTATCTAGATCTAGAATGTTCTTTATTTCGTCTTCTTGGATTATTTGTAGTTCCAATATACACTGCTCTTCCGTATTTATTCACAAGTTTATATGTCTGTGTGTCTTTCTTTGCCATACTTAATTAAACTCATAAGAGATTTATAAGGATTTCTGCACAGTCAAACAAACGCTTAGTCTTGAATCATAAACGTATCCGCTTTTTTGCCCCTATTGCAGTCCTTACAGGCCGTTATGAGGTTTTCCATGGAATTATCCTTTGTTTTTGAATAAGGTTCTATGTGATCTACTTCTAATTCCACTTCGGGAGATTTCCTTCCGCAATACTGGCAGGTAAAGTGGTCCCGTTTAAGGACTTCAAATCTGACCTTCGGAGATAGAGGGTTTTCCCTGGGCTTTGCTTTTTTTACTTCTTTCCAGTCAGTATGTTTTCTTTCTTCAATTTCTCTAAATAATTTAATTTTTCTAATTTCGTATTCTATCCCTTCCTTAATCTTTGCCTCTATTTGGTTATACACATTATCAAAGTCTTCGAACCGTTCACTTATCCACGTGTGTTCGTCTAAGAAGGAGCATCTCCATAATTTTATATCATCATAGATCACAATTTCTATTTTAGTTCCTTTTTCGTATAGTGTATTATTGTATCCTAGTTCTAACCATTCCGTCTTTTTTCTATTTAGATGTTTTATTATTTCTTCTAAATCCTTGAATTCTCCTCCACAGCCAGGGCATAAAGGAAATCCAGCGGGAGACATTTTTAATTCTAGGGGTTTTGAAAATAACTCATTCGCATAATCAGCTAGCACTATCTCTAATTTTTTGATTTTCTCTTCTCTTTCTTCTTTTTTAATTGCACTTGGCGACTTTGGCCAATTAAATAAACCCATATTTAAACACACTCATCCAACTTATTTAAGGATTTATGTAACATATTTCATATTACATTGCCCTAGAAAAAAAGTAAAGTCCTAACCCCAAAATTATAAGCACTACGACCCAGTGGGCAGTTGCCAGTGCTTTCGCATTTTCGTCAGCATTTCTATCATTTTCATCAATAAAGTTAATCGCCACAGCCATTATTTCATACCATATCCAGATGATAAGACCTACTGCAATTGTTATAAATGCCTTACTTCTTAGTACTGAAACATCGTAATTCTTTACATCGAGGAATAAAGAAAGTACAAGAATAATGCTACCTATGTAAATTAGAAAATGATAAAACTTGCTAATTTTGAAGTTGCTCAGGATGCCCTGTGGTATCTGTTCTTGTGTCATGTTTATTTTTTGCAGTTTGTTTGATTTAAACTTGTTGGTTTTAAATTAATTTTCCAAACCACTATTTCTTCATTTTCCCAAACATATAGCTGGCTAGGAATCTATTTTCCGTAAGCCCTCTCAATAACCTCGGGGTGCTTCTCGAAATAGTCTCTAACTGGCTTGAGCATGTCTGAAAGAGCGACAGTTACGCCTGCTTTCAGGTCCATCGGGTGCAGCTTCCCTAACGAGTAGGCTTTCTCGAGCTCTTCTATGCTGGCGAAAGTAACGTCCCCGCCGAACTTAGCAGGCCTCTTGAACTCCAGTTCCTCCAGCCTCGGGAACAGGATATAACGGCATATCTGGATTACGGGATTGTTCAGGTCCTTTTCAGTGCAATAGGCGTTCATTACAGCCTTCTCGATCTCCTTTTCCGAATCGTGCACTAGAAATCCGGTCCCTGGTTTAGAGGCAGATACCTTCTCTAGCCCGCCTTTAAGCGACATGACTATCGGCGTGAATAAGCAAACCGGCTTTTTATAGCCTAATTCCGGCAACAGCTCCCTAGAGAGCATGTAGACGTGGCGTTGATCTACGCCGCCCAGCGCGCAGTCCGCCTTCAGATAGGTTACGTCTAACGACTGCATCAGAGGGTATATCAGCGACGACACCTTGGGGTCCTCCATCCTGCACGTCTCTGACGCCGCTCTCGTGGCTCTGGCAACGGTCGCGAGCGCGCTGCTCTTCAAAACATCGTTCAGGTAATCGGCCTTCTTCTGGAAGCTCGAACCCGTGACTATCTCGATTCCGCTCTTCTTGTCTACCAGGGTCTCGAAACATTTTTTATAATACTCGGCCCTCGCGCCCATGAGCTCCCAGGGCGTCTTCATGTCGTCCATATACGCGTGATAATCCGCCAGCAACAGCGTCTGCTTAAATCCTGCTTTAGCCAGGTCAAGCATCTTCATTATTGGCGCTAAATAGGCGAAATGGACCTTGCCTGTGGGAGCGACGCCCATATAGCTGACAGGGTGCTTCTTCTCTAAAACAATCTTCAGTTCGGCTTCGGTTACTATCTCCGCCGTGTTCCTCCTGACCAGCTCTAGCATGGATATTCTAACGAAAAACTAGTTATTATACTATTCGCCGACAGGGGGGCTAGAATAGCCGACTGTACCATCTCTTATAGTCTTTATGGTCCCCAACGAAATAGAACACGACCGTCTTATCCTCCTCGAAAACCCTGTAGATGATCCTGTACTGTCCGACCTCATCCGCGAAGAATCTCGCCTTCCCCTTCAGATGCTTCTTCTGGGGGAATCCGATTATCTTCCTGATTTTCCTGGCGACTCTCTCCCGCGTGCCTTTGTCCAATCCTTCAAAATAAGCTGGCCAATTCTCATCAAATTTCGGTGTGTACATGCGGATTACTTCAAGCGCTTTGCATATGGTCCCATGGCCTGCTTGGCGTTCAGAAGCTTTCTTTTGCCCGTCTTTACCTGCTCGTCGATCCTGTCCAGCTTCCTGCTGACGAGCTCCTCCTCATTCATGCGGTTTTGCCTGAAATTTATTATGCTCAGCCTGATTGCCTCTGACTTGGTGTTTGCATAGCCTGCTCTGACCATTTCCTCGACAATCTGTTCGGTCGCTCCCCTCAAGACAACGTTCATTCTTACCACCGTCTTGTAAGTTGTGCCATTTATGCTTTATAAATGTTTCATTTATGTATCATTTTGAATCAATCGTTAGGGGGCCCTATTTATCTTGCCGAACACGATTATTATCCTGGTTGGCACTTATAATCTTTTTTCTACTCTCGCGGGTTAGAAACAGTAACGATTTTGTCACTCGCGTTTTCTCAGCGTCAGCAAGGCGTTCAGCGCGCGCACGTCTTCCCGAAGCTTATTAAAGACCTCTTCTTTCCGCGACAGTCTCGACTCCGCTTCCCAGACATCAGAACGACTGGCTTTGTTCTTGATCAACCTATTTTTTTCTTCTTTCAACTCATTAATCTCATCACGTAACGACGCTATGCCGGCCCGTTTGTTGTCTATCCTGTCACATATCTCTTCTGTATTCAATGCAGACAATTCTTTTGATGCGCGTCTCATAATCTTATATTCCGGCAATGCAAGCATCCTGTCAGAGGCTAAAACAAGTTCAGAAGGCTTCTTTGACCTCAATTTTCTTACGCGAGGGTTCATGATAAGATTAGGTTATCTGGGTTTTTAAAGAATTGCCTATTACCAGTTTGCTTTAATAGGTTATAGCTGCGCTTTTTTCGAGCGGAATGCTATCAGGCCCGTTTTGGGGTCGTGGAAAGCCCTCACGCCCAGGCGGTACTTCTCAGACAGCTGGTTGAACGCGAAGAGCGGGTTCTCGCCCATGAATATCCTCCTGCCCAGCTCGTTCACCGCGTTCTGGCCTGCCCGCCTTTTAAGATAGCCGGACATGTGGTAGACGGGTTTGTTGAAAAAATAGCCTTCCTTTTTGGCGTTCACTCTCTGTTTTACAGGTATCTCAGAGAGCATTTTCACTCTCTCCAACGGCAGGGTTATGGGGCCTGCATTAAGATCTTGAAGAATCACGGGCTTCATGCCTTTCTTCTTAAGCTCGTTGTCCATCTCAGAGGAACTGATGGCCTCTAGAGAAGTGGCAATTATCTCCCCCGCTCCTCTCGGCTCTCTTACGCCCAGCTCTTTTCTGATTGTTGGATCAGTAAATGCAAAATGCGAGATTTCATGATTAATCGTCGCGGTTATCTGTGAAGGGGTTATAGGCGAGAATACGCCATTTGAAGTTCTAAACGCCCTTATGCCGGTTCTTCCTCGAATAATGCCCACATAGCCCAATTTTGACTCAGTATGCTTTCTCTCTTCGCCGGCATCTTTAAACTGACCTCTGGCTGCTGCAAGAGCATACGCTGACGGGGCCAAAAGGTTCAGCGGAAACAAGGCAGGAGCAGCAGTGAGGCCGAGGACAGCAAAGCCACCTGCAAGCATGGAATCAAAAACTAGCACCTTCTTGTTGAGCCCGGGAAAAGGGGGAGTCATGACAAAAGTCTTTTTTGCAAACCTCTCCGCTATTTTCTCTCTTTTCTCCTTAGAAAGTTCGGGAAACATACTCAAAAACAGGTTCATCCTCTCTTTTGCAGTGTTTCTCAATGTCGGAAGCAACTTCTTGCCTTCCCTAGCGGCTGCTTTATGGTTGTAGAGCATGAGCTCGCCAAACGGCATGACCCCGCCTTTGGCCTTGAGCTGCTTTCTTAGCTGTTTAAAGGTATCCTCTTTGCTGCCCCTAGTCATTTTAGCTCTTGAGACTGCCATGATTAGATTATGTGGCAGAGGCTTAAAAAAGTTATTCTGCACCGTTCTTCAGATAAAAATAGACTGTCCTGAGCGGCATCTCCATGTCAACGGCGATATCTTTTGCAGATTTTCCGTTCTCCCGGCTGGATATTACCTCCCTAACAGTGTCCTCGTCATATTTGTTCGGCCTTCCGACTCTGAATTCGCCGCCTTCGAGCTTTATGTTCTTCTCCTGCGTCAGGCGGAACACCTTCTTGGCCGTCTGCTGCAATAGGCTAGGGGGGCAACAGACCTTCTTGACGCCAGGCGATTTCAATATCAGCGCCTCCAGTATGTCTACGGTCGGCCTAAGGTTGAGATAGTACTCCTGCTCATCTCCGGCCATATTGGAAATCTCCGCAATGAGCGCCTGTTTTGTCTTTGCTCGTATTATTTTCATGATTTCACTCCAGAATGAGTATATCAGTAATGCAGACTATCTTTATAAACTTTTTCACTCAAGGAATTTGCCTTCCTCTAGCTTCTCAGGAATATATTTTTCGCTTATGAACTCCACGCCGTATTTTGAAAGCGCCTGCAGCTCAGCCCTCTGGTTCTTCTCGAGCATGGTCTTTATCTCCTTTTGCCAACCCTTGCTCTGGAACCATTTGTACTTCTGCAGCTCGAGCGCCCGCTTTATGTCGACCGGCTTTAGCCTGAAAGTCTGCTTTTCGAGCTTGTAGTCCTCTATGTCCTGCATCGTCATGCCCACAAAATGGGCCTTCGGCACGCCGAGCGCGTGCGTGGCGTGCGCCAACGCCATCGAGCCATACTTTATGGTCGAGTATATGTACCATCCCCAGGGGTCGCAGTCAGTGAATATGTAGACCGGCAGATTGTGCTCCTCGCTGAATCTTCTGAGCAGCACTCTCGCCCCTCGCGTCCCCTGGCCTTGGGTCGCAAGCAGTATGCAGTTGAGCTTCTTCCAGACTTTATCTTCGTTGAGACGCTCCCATATTGCCGCTTTCTCGACGTAAAGGACAAACTTTGCGTCCATCTTCTTTATGATTATGTCTTCAGTCATTGAGGGGATAGCCCAGCCGCCGGAACCCATCTTAGACAGGTCTATAGTGTCTTCCGTGTCCTCTATCACGCAGTTGCCGGCAACCGCGCCGTTCTTCTCGGCCTTGAGGTTCAGGTCTTCTCTCAACAGATTGAGCGTAACCTCCAAGTCCACGCTGACTGCGTTGGATTCATCCTGGTTATCGACAGTGTTCAGCTTTGTCCCGGGTATCTCCCTGAGTATGCTGTAATACAGGTCCCTTATGGTGCCCGTCTTGCCTTTTTTGAGCAGTTCCTTGTAAGCCGCCTCTGCAACAAGCATGGTCTGAGCGAATTTCCGCGTGTGAGCTGTGTTAAGGAACCTTCTCTTGGTCGTTTTGTCGCCCAGGACTATCGCCCTTTTCTTCTCGTCGAACACCGCATTGGCCGATCCCCTCAGGGGCATCTCTATTTCAGGGGACGCGAGCCGTTCTATCTGGTCTTCAACCCCTGCCATCATTGCACGAATCTTCTTCATGGCCTTCTCTTCCCGCTCCTTCCTGATGATTTGCGAAGCCGTGTGTTTTTGAACCATAGTAGCACCTATTCCGAATCCTCTTTGAACACTCCTTCCCCGTTTTCCTCTGCCTCTTCCTCGGCCGCTTCCGCCTCTATCTCCATGTATTTTTTCTCAATTATCTCTTTGAGCTTCTTGAGCACCTTTGCCTTGTCCTTTTCCAGTATGTGTGCGAGGGACTCAGCCACAATGGGCGCATAAATGGCAAGGGTCTTCTTCCTGACCTCCCTTTCCTCATACCTCCTCTTGCCCGATACATACTGCCCCAGCTTTCTGCCTGCATCCATTAGAGCTCATCTTATTTCCTTGATTATGTCCTCGTCGTCTATAACAGCCTGCTTTCCAGCGCCAGTATAAGGCACGTGGATGGAGGTGAAATTGACCAAGACTGTTAACGGCAAATCCTGCTGCAGCCCATATCGTTTCCATTCAACCGCCTGTATGGCCTTGGTCAATCCGCAGCCGCCTGTGTCGAACAATAGAGGCACTCTATTGGCGAACCTCATTATCTCCATTCTGTTGTCGAGCTGCTGGCCATCTGCGACAGATATTCCGGCTTTCCCGCCATACGCTAGCGCCACTTCGACTATAAATGGAACACCGCCCTGATAGACTGCCGGCGGCCTTGTGAGCACTGACTTGAATTCAGGCTTTAATATGTTCTCCAGCGCCTTCTCCAGATGCTTCTCGTTTATAGGGATAAGCACATCGGTGGGCGGGGAAATGAACGTCATCTTCTTTATCGCGTTGACTATCTGCTCGGCGTCCTGCCAGTTCATGTCCTTAGGTCGCTTGTCCATGTCGAAGCTGACCTGTTTCTGGATTTCCTCGGCTTTGGCAGAGCTCATCCTGGAGAATTCGGTCGTCAGGAAGGATTTTATCGTCCTGGCGGTTGTCGCGCCCACCATCGACAGCATATCATCTACTGTAATCCCTTTTGGATGCGGTTGCGTGGATTTGGGCATCGGCGGAACAGCATCGATTGCTCTATCATAAACGGTCGTCAGATTCTCCGGATTAATGTAAGTTATCTTGACATGCGGATTGGCGAGCGCCGTCCTTCGCAGGTATTCGTCAGAGTTCTGGTCGGATTTTTGGTAGAGCACGTCTTTCAATTCTGTCTCTATCATGGTCCCGCGCATTTGCCCAGAGTATTCTTTTTCCTCGGTTATTTTTGCCTCGTTCACCTTGACATCGATCGTCAGATAGCACTCATAGATCGTTCCGTTGCCGGATGATGTCGTGACTTTTGTTGGCTTGCCGGTAGTAACCTGGCCATACATCACGCAGCCCGCTCCCCCTATCCCCTGCTGCCCTCTAGCCTGCTGAAACCTATGAAATTTAGTCCCTGCCAACATCTTTCCGAACGCTTTACCAACTAATTTTTTAGGTATTCCTGGCCCGTTATCCTCGACAGTCACTTTATAGTGCTCCTGGCCAAGCTTCTCTATCTGGATGAAGATATCTGGAGGAATGCCGGCCTCTTCACAAGCATCAAGTGAATTCGTGACATATTCGTGAACAACTGTGGTCAATGATTTTATCTTCCCCGAATAGCCCAGCATCTGCCTGTTTTTCTTGAAGAACTCGGCTATCGAGTGCTCAGCGAAATCCTTGTGTATGTCTACCATTGCGCCACCTACATTCTCCTGCTCTCCAAGAACTTAAAAACAGCATTATGAGGCAAACCATTGATAATTTTTAGCAGTGCCTCTTTGGCGAGCCCAACATTGTCGGTTTCGCCTAGTATTCCAACGGTCTTTCCGTATATAACTATATCTGTGCTGGTCAATCTGGAGAGATAACCCCTGACTTTCCCCTCACGCCCGATAATCCTTGCCCTTACGCGCTCTAGCGCCTTGCCTGAGTCGCCCAAGAATTCGGTGAGGTCTATAATCTCTATGTATATATTTGGCTGCCAAAGTTTATAAGCCTTTTGCGGTGAAAACCCGCGTGCCACAGCCCTGACGACGTCGAGCGCGGTCATCGCGGAACTGGGGTCTTCGTCAGTTTTCCTGGTCACAGCCACCTCGCCGGACTCAGAATCTATGTCCAGTTTCACGCCGCCTCTAGTCTCGATGTCCTTTTTGACCTTGCCCGTCTTGCCTATCAGTACGGCTATCCTCTCTTTTGGAATAAGTATGTAATTGGTAATGTCTTTCATAGCCCCATCACTTTTAACAGCCCTTCAAGATTCTTTATTATGTAGGTCGCTCCAGCCTCTTCCAGCTCTTCTTTAGTCGAGGCGCCCGTCAATACTCCAACGCTGTCGCAGCCTGCGCTCTTTGCAGACATTATATCGAAGATATGGTCTCCTGTCATTATGGTCTGGCTCGGTCTTGAGTCGAGTTTCTGCATCGCCATGACCAGAGGCACAGGGCTAGGCTTTATCGCAGGGACCTCGTTATGCGACAATAGCAGATCGTAAGGCATTTTATATTCTGTCAATACAGCCAGCGCCTCTTTCCTGCCTTTTGTTGTCACGATGCCTATCTTCAAGCCATCTTCCTTCAGTTTCCGCAATACATCGCACGCGTGCGGCTGCAGCTTCTCGAAGTCTTTATGTTTTTTCAGGAATATCCGGGTATAGACTTTCTGCATCGCATCGGCCTCTGCAGCCATGTGCGGATACACTTTCGGGAACTCGTCTATCAGAACATAACCAATAAATCTATGGACTATGTCGTGATGGCTCATCGCGTTCAGGTCGAAATGTGCGAGAGTCTCCTGGATCGCCTTTACGACCCCGTCCAACGTGACTAGAGTCCCGTCGATGTCAAACAATGCCGTCGTATACTTTTTCTGCATCAAAATCAACCTTATATTTCCTGGCGAGCCTTGCAAGATTGTGTATATCCCTTGTTAATAATTGTTTCGCAGTCACATGCTCCGTCCTGAGCGCCTGCGACACGTCTATCAGATACGGCTTATCCCCAATCATCATGATGTTGAACTCCGAAAAATCGCCGTGCACCAGATTTGCTTTCTTGTACATATCCCTGATGAACTGTGTTAGAGTCTTTATCAGCTTTTTTGGCTCGTTGGGCTTCTGCTTGGCCAATGTCATGGCAGGCACGCCGCTCTCGCCTATAAAACCCATCACTAAGACGTTATTGAGGAACTTGTATGGTTTCGGAACGCCTATCCCCGCATCATACATGTCGCTCAAATTCCTATATTCTTTCTGGCACCATGTCATTATAATCGAACGCTTGTTTTTTCTAATGTGGCTGAACCTAACGTCTCCAGCGAGATAATCGTACATGTTCCTGAAGTTGCTTGTTTCTATCCTGTATATCTTTATCGCGCGGTACTCTCCCTCTTTTGTCGTCGCTCTATAGACGTCAGCCTCTTTCCCGGTGGATATCGGGTAATCGAGCGTGTTGAAGAAGCGCTTGTTTGCCAGGATAGAAAGCGTCTTCAGCGTATGGTCGTCGAATACTCCCTGGTATATCTTGAACTGCTCCGCGTCCTTGCTGAACTTGTGAATCATTATCCCAATTAAGCAAGTATTTTTTATATACGTATTGGTTAACAGTAAGAATATGCCCGCCATAGCCGAAATGAAGAAAGAGCTGAAGAAGAAGACCGATGCTAGCCCTGATGGCTTCTATCCGACTAAAGTGCTGAAGGAGAACGGCTATTCCAGGCAGAAATGCTCTAAATGTGGGAACTATTTCTGGGCAGTAAGGAAATCGGATAACTGCGGCGACCCTGAGTGCGGCGCTGAATACAATTTTGTCGGCAAGCCCGTTGGAAAGAAACTGGATTATATCGGCTGCTGGGACAGTTTCTCTGGCTTTTTGAAGAAGCGAGGATACACGCCAATCGCCAGATACCCTGTTGCTGCGCGTTGGCGGGATGATACTGACTTTGTGCAGGCGTCTATCTATGATTTCCAGCCCCATGTTGTCTCGGGCGCTGTCAAGCCGCCTGCTGACATGTTAGTAGTGCCACAATACTGCCTCAGATTCAATGAAGTTGAAAACGTTGGGATAACTGGCAGACACAATACTGGCTTTGTCATGATAGGCCAGCACGCTTTTTTGCCTCCAGAGAAGTTCGACCAGACAAAATATTTCCGCGATCTTTTAGAATGGTTCACTATGGAGATGAAGATACCAAAAGAGGAATTCACTGTGATAGAGAACCAATGGGGCGGCGGGGGCAATCTTGGCGTCTGCATGGAGTTCTTTTCACGCGGGCTGGAGATAGCCAATCAGGTTTACATGCTTTACAAGACGACAGAAACTGGCTATGAACCCCTGTCACTAAAGGTGCTTGATATGGGATTGGGCCAGGGGAGGATATCCTGGTTTGTCAGCGGCGCTAGGACTATCTATGACGCCGAATATCCCGGAGTCTGCAGCAAGCTGTTCGAGAAGAGCGGCCATAAGCCAGACAGCATCTTCGAGCGTTTCATCCCGCATGGGGCCATAATGGATGTGGATGCTGGCAACGCGAAAGAAATGGAGATCATGTGGAAGAATATTTCTAAAAAGATGAAGATAGACGAGAAAGAGCTGAAAGAGTCTGTAATGCCGATGGCCGCGTTATATTCTATCGCAGACCATTCACAGAGCCTGTTGTTTGCTTTATGCGACGGGGTACTGCCTTCTAACATGGGAGGCGGCTACAACCTGCGCGCTATCCTAAGGCGTTCGCTGGGCTTCATTGATGAATACAACTGGGACATAGATCTATCAAGCGTTTGCGAATTACATGCTAAAGAATGGAAGAAACAGTACCCTGAGCTAATTGAGTCGATTGATAACGTCAGCAGGATACTCGAACATGAAGAGAAAAAGTACAAAGAGACCATAGGGAAATCCAAGAGGGCTATTGTTTCATTGCTGAAGAAGACCAAGGAGATTGATTTCCCTACTCTCGTCAAACTCTATGAATCAGACGGCATAACGCCTGAGCTGATAAATGATGTCGCTAAGAAAGAACATGCCGAGGTTATTGTTCCTAAGGACTTCTATGCGAAGATATCCGCCACTCATGAGACGTCGAAGAAGGAAACGGCTCATGAAGAGTTTTCTGTCGCCGGGCTGCCTCCGACCAAGAAGCTCTATTATGATGACGGCTTTGAGTTCACTGCTAATGTCCTGAAAGAGTGGTCGCAGAACGGGAAATACTATGTTATATTAGATAAAACTGGTTTCTATCCCGAATCAGGCGGCCAGGACTACGATAAAGGTACGATAGACAACGTCCCTGTAGTCAATGTCCAGAAATCTGGCGATGTGATTGTCCATCAGATAGAGCGTAAGCTAGGGAAAAAATCAGTCGCTGGGAAAGTGGACAAAGCGAGGAGATTGCAGCTGGCTAAACATCACTCTGCTACCCACGTAATCAACAGCGCAGCGAGACAAGTGTTAGGCAACCACGTCTGGCAGGCAGGCTCTGAAAAGAAGCAGGACAAGGCCAGACTAGATATCACCCATTATGAGGCGCTTACTGAATCGCAGATGAAAAAGATAGAGGAACTGGCCAACAAGGTAGTCAAAGAAGCAAGACCAGTCACCAAAGAGGTATTGAGCAGGAACGATGCTGAGAAGAAATACGGCTTCCGCATCTATCAGGGAGGTGCGATACCCTCCAATGAGATTAGAATCATTTCTATCAAGGACTGGGATGTCGAGGCGTGCGGTGGCACCCACGTCAATAACACGAAAGAGATAGGTCCGATAAAGCTCATCAACTCCTACAAGAAGCAGGACGGTATAATCAGATTAGAGTACGTGGCTGGAGAGGGGCTCATAGGGATGCACGCGCAGAAGAAACAGGAAGATGAAAAGAAGGACAAGAACGCGTGGATTGCAGAAATAGATACTATGGTAAACGAGCTCGCGAAGCTAGGTCACAAGGCAGCGAAAGAGAAACCGGATAAATTCTCTGTCGAAGAACTGATAGACAAATGGAAAGCATTGAAGAAACAATTGGAGAAAGCTAAGGAGCAGATGGCCGGAGAAATTAAAGTCAAAGATAAAGTTCAGTACATACATGGCGTCGATATGAAGGTCCTGCAGAGCATCGGGAGGAAGATTGTCGAAGAGAACCCGAAAACATGCGTTCTATTAATTTCTGATGGCATGGTCTTTGGCATAAGGGGCAAAGACTGCAAAGAGAATATCGAGAAAGCGGCTAAAGAGGCCGCTTCTGTAATGGGCGGGAGCGCCGGCGGGAAAGAGGAGTTGAAGGGAGGCGGACCGCTAAAGGATAAGAGCAAAGAGGCGTATGAAAAAGCAAAAAAATTGTTGAAGTGAAATTATGCGCTCATGGAAAACTCATAAAGAACTGATTAAGGAAAGCGGAGAATATTCAAAGGAAAATTTCGTTGTCGAAGACGTGCAGTTTTCAATCAAAAATGCTCCTAAGGGGGAACACGTGAATCAGACGCAATTGACCTCTCTCGATAAGCATGTCCCTAGTATCCTGGATTTTTTTGGGATAAAGAAGAACAAGGCACCTATCGGAGTTGTTCCTATATACACCGGTAATTTAGCTCATGCTGTAAGAAAAGCAGGGAAAGGGCCTGTAATCGGGATGGACCTAAACGCGGCATGGGTTTCCAGGATGAATAAGGGCCTTATACTCTCAAAAACAGGCGAAGATATCCAAGTGAAGCCTATAAGGTCTTTCATAACAGACATGCAAAAACCCCAGTTCAATGACACTAAATTCTCGGCATTGGTCAGTTTCGAGCCCACTCCCTTATTGGCATCGCTAAACAGGGCAGTGCTGCCTAATTTAGGCGCTTCAGGCGGATTCATACTGATTACCAAGAAAGGCGGATCTTTCGACGTCGACCATCCGAAGAGCTGGGGATCTATCAGCGATACAAGATTCCTCAAAGAATACGGCGTGCAGGTAAGGACAAAAATCTGGGGCAGAGGGAAAGAAAAAATCGAGAGCACGCAGTTCATCATACCTAAAAAAAATAAAAATAAGTATCTGTTCGACAGGGAATGCTTCGAATCCGTAGAGAACAAGGGCGAGTCCGCCGAGGAGGTCGCGAAAAGGCTGCACGCCAGCAAGGCGGATGTCCTCATGGCACGCAACAGGTATAAGATGATGGGATACAACTTTATCAAGCTGAAGTAAGCCATAGCTTTTTATTTAATCACTACTTTTTCTAGTGCATGTGCAACAAGACATTGAAGGCCGGTATCGCAGCCGGAGTAACGGGCATGATAGTCGGCATCGTTTTGCAGATGCTGGCGAGCGGAATTACAATGCCGTTGCTCCAGCAGTCAGCAGCTGTCTGGAAATCCTGGACAGCACCCGAGATGTGGCTGATGTATATAGTCCCGCTGTGGGTGGGCCTGTTGATGGCTCTCTTCTACAGCAACTTCGACAAGAAGAGCCACATGTACAAGAAATGGGAGATGTTCGGGCTCAAGACCTGGCTGTTGGTCAGCGTAACCGGAATGGCCATGACCTATTCGAGCATGGCTGTGCCTAACGCGCTGATAGCTCTCTGGCTGGTTACCGGCCTGATACAATATCTGGCAATGGCATGGGTTGTAGTAAAAATGAGATAACTGCCTGCCAAAAACCTTTTTCTTTTTATTTTTCCATCTTCCCGAACATATAGCTCGCGATTATAATCAGCAGGATGCTCAGAACAAACATTATCCCTAAGTCTACGGCTACCGGGAAGCTTGAGGCGCCTATCAATGCCCCTCTCATCCCGTCGACAGAATAGAATAACGGATTAGCATAGACAATGACCTTCATCCACGACGGCACCCCCGTGGCAGGGAAGAACGCGCCTGAAAGCAGGAACACGGGCATAACAAGGAAGTTCATTATCAATTGAAAGCCTTCCATGTCAGCCATTTTAGAGGCTATTATAAGGCCTACAGAGACGAAGACAAAAGCCGTTAAAAGCATCAGCGCTGCCAGCTCCAGTACGGAGGCGAAAGTAAGGCTGGAGAGAGATATCCCACCTATAACTATCGCGACTATCGTTATCATGATCCCTGTGAGAAAAGAGAGCGTCCCGCTGCCGAGTATCTTGCCCAGCGCGATACTGGTTCTAGACACGGGCGCGACAAGTATCTCTTTCATGAACCCGAACTGCTTGTCAAATATCACAGAGACTCCGGCGAATATAGAATTGAACAAGATAGACATCCCTATGATGCCTGGCGCCAGGAACGCCATATAGTTAACGCTAGAACCGGCCATGCTGAACGCTGAACCAAGTCCTACTCCCAATATGGCAAGGAACATGAACGGCTGGGCTATGCTACCTATGACTCGTGGCTTCGACCTCCAATACTTCTTGACCTCCCTCAGCCATAAAGTGTATATCGCTTTACCTTCCATGGAATCTCCTCAGTCTGTTCTCAGGCTCCTGCTCCCGGATAGTACGGCCTGTATAATGGATAAAAACATCCTCCAAGCTGGGCCTCTTCAGGATAACCGAGTCTATCGTTATCTTGTTTTTCTCAGCTAATTGGACTATCTTCGGGATGTTCTTGCCGCCGTCTTTGATAGTCACGTTAAGGCTGCCGTCGAAGACATCAACTTTCTTCACGCATTTCTCGCATTCCAGCTTTTCCATGAGGGTCTTCATCTTATCCGCGTCAGACACCTGTAACGTGACTATATCCCCGCCGAGCACGTCCTTGAGCTTATCAGACGTGTCCAGCGCCATTATTTTTCCGTGGTCTATGATTGCTATCCTGGTGCAGAGAAAATCAGCTTCGTCCATATAGTGCGTAGTGAGTATTATCGTCATGCCCTCTGATTGATTTATTTTCTTTATGTATTCCCAGAGATGGCGTCTTGCCTGCGGGTCCAATCCTAGCGTCGGCTCGTCAAGGAACAGCACTTTAGGATGGTGCATTAAGCCACGCGCTATCTCTAATCTCCTCTTCATTCCGCCGGAGAACGTCTTCACCAGGTCGTCTTTCCTGTCCATTAACTCAACTAGCTCAAGGACCTCTTTTGACTTTATTTTTATCTGCTCATCTGACATGCCATATAGCTGGCCGTGGAAGAACAGATTCTCCTGCGCTGTCAAGTCCTCGTCAAGGCTCTGGTCCTGGAACACTATGCCTATGCAATGCCTCACAGCATCTTTCTCTTTGACGACATCATGGTCACAGACTCTGGCTTCCCCTTCTGTCGGGCTCAATATGGTCGCGAGCATAGAGATAGTAGTTGTTTTTCCCGCGCCATTGGGCCCTAGCAGCCCGAATATCTCGCCCTTCTTTATGGACAGGTCTATCGCGTCCACTGCAACCAATTCCCCAAACTTCTTTGTCAGGCCTTTCAGAACTAGCGTGTCCATATCGCTATAGTAAACAGGATAAATTTATAAAGATATGCAGTCTAACTTATCAAGCAAGTGAAAGAATGTTTCCGACTTTTGTGCGTAGACGGTGAAACAGATCTCATCTATTTTTATTATTCCTGTTAACAACTGATAAAAAAGCTGGGTGATACAATGGACTTTAATCCTATGGAACAGAAGGTAATGGCTGCCCTGAAAACGATGGGCGCAATAGCTCCGGATAAGCTGAAGACTGCAGACGATGTCATGAAGACGTCGGATCTGGCTAAAGGCGTTGTTGGCAATGCCCTGACAAGCCTTGTGGGCAAAGGGGCTGTGAAGCGCGTGGCACGAGAGAAGGCGGCAGGCTATTACGCGTTACAGTAAAGATTTATATCCCTTTCTCGTTAATTAGTCGATTGCATGAGAAAAATGGCATTTTTACTGATTGTTCTGATGGGGCTGGGTTTCGCTTCCATAACTCTGGATGCTGCTACCGTGAAGGCACAGCAGTATCAGGAGACTGGAGAAACTATAGATATGGAGCCCCAAGGATTGACCTATTCAGGCGCTACTTCTTACTGGGTTATAGAGCTCAAGGGATCGCTGGGCGTCATCAACGTCCTGCTCCCGATAAACTCGGAGACAGGCAACGTCGAAGTCAGCAGCTCTATACAGGATGTCCTGAAGACGCACTATCTGGCCAATTATCTGGTGAATAACGAGGGAATATCCGATTTCCTGGACGCCACTCTTTCATACGCGCAATCGAAGCAGACTGATTTTACTAATGCAATCAACCAGCTAGGGATCTTTAAAGCTCAGCTGCCAGCAGACGCTTATCTAGTCAATCTCGACCCTCTCATCGATTCGCTGGCAGTGGCGAATTCCGCTAATGACGACTTAAGGCATGCAATACAGGACGCGCAGGCGACGATAAGCCCGGCCAACTGGAGGACAACCGATGTCAATGCGGCGCAGAACGCGCTCGACGATGTATTTGCGAAAGAGAAAACGTTCCTTGATGCGCTCGATAGCACAGCGGCGCTGGCCAACGCCTTTGTCACAGAATTAGCCAGCAGTTCGCTCAAGACAGACCACGCGGACCTGGTCCAGGCGTTCCAGAGCACTGTATCTACCAACAAGCTGAGCGAAGGCTCCACCGTCCAGAGGCGGGACTCTCTGACGTCGAACAAAAATGCCATCGACTCGTTCTTCAGCAGCCTTGACCTGACCTCGAGCCAATACCTGGCCAAACTTAGGGACAGGTACGAGAACCATATCAGCCAGACAGACATACTGGCGATTACAAACGCGATAACCACATACCAGGCCAATTACACTTATATCAGCAGCAGCGCCGACTACATCAGCCCGGCGCACCAATCCAGCATAACCGATCTAGTCGACCTGATAAACACGGCGCAGGGCTACGCGACCAACAAGAACTATACAGAGGCCAAAGCCCAATTTAGCGAGATAGACGATTTGATAGAGACCCTCATCGGCTATATAGGCGAGTGCCCGCTCACCTGCGCTAATGGCAAAATAGCAACGAGCAGCTGCACTTGCGCCTGCCCAAAAGGAATGACAGAGACCAGCGGCAAATGCGTATCGACCGGTTTTACCTTAAACCCATATTTAATAGGGGGCCTGCTCCTAATCATTATAGCATTGATAGCGTTCAAGTACAAGGACAAGATATTCAAGGGGGGAGAGAAGGTTGAGAAGAAGTCAGATGATATGTGGGCTGGTTATAAGTTTTAGCCTTATGCTCGCGACAGGATGCGCGATAACGTTCACTATGAGCCCGGCGCAGAGCTCTGTCTACACTACTGAAGATGCCTCTGTCTCTTTCACGCTTACCAACAACGGCGCGACAGCAATAAACAACGCGCTAGTCACGCTAGGGGTGCCTATAGATCTTGGCGGTAATAGGACATTCAACGCGCCATCGCTCTCTGCAGGCGCATCTTTCTCCAAGACAGTCAAGATAGTCACGCTCGATAACACGCCTTTAATGAATTATTCTATCACAGGAACGGTCAGCTATGGCGGCCAGGTCATAGATTATCCGCCTGTATACCTGAATGTAGTCCAGTTCCCGGTCTCGCTGAGCTACAAATTCCTCAAAGACAGCATGTCCGCTGGCAGCGAGAACACTCTGGTAGTTATGCTTAAAAACAACGGAACGGACAGCCTGACGAACCTGAACATCAACATTAATTATCCGGGCGGGTTCATAACGAACTCCAGCAAAAATCTCTATCTCCCGCAGATGGCGCCTAATCTAGAATTACGACAGGAGCTGATGTTCATAGCGCCTGCTGATGCAAACGGCGATTACCATATAGGGATAAGCGCGGACTTCTCCAGCAACGGTGTAACTCATACCATAGAGACGTTCGCAAAAGTTTATGTCTCTGGCAGCGCGAGCCTGAACTGGTTAGAGACATTGCTGACGATAATAATAGTGATTTTGATTGGCTTGATACTGCTCGGCAGGGCTAGGTAAAGTTTTATATTGAAGCTCGCCGCAATATAGTCAATACACTAGTTCGTGTAAAAAATACTGCGCTAGACCTATCTATCGTGATTCAATGGAGACCATAACCCAGACGTCGCCTTACGAGGCAGAGTTCGAGGAATTCTTCAATGCCAAATACAAATCCGACTTGGAGCGCCTGGCTTCTCTTTTTCCTGATGAGAAATCGCTTGCCGTGGACTATAAAGTGCTCGAAGCCTATGACATAAATCTGGCTGACGAGCTGATCAAGAACCCTTACGTCATAATCAAGGCCGCAAGAGACGCTATCTCTCAATTGAACCTGATAAATCCGCGCGGCGAGAAAATCCTGCTCAATGCCCGGTTTGTAGGTGTTCCTGAAGACGGCAAGACGATGATAAGGAACATCGACAGCAGGAAGATAGGAAACTTCTTGAGCATGGACGGGATAGTAACGACAATCACTGAATCGCGACCTAAGATTGTCAATGCTGTCTTCGAGTGCAAGCACTGCGGCCGTATCTATAACATCCCGCAGCAGGACAAGATGGGCAAATTCACAGAGCCCATTATGTGCACGTGCGAGCGAAAGAATTTCCATCTGATTCTAGACCAGTGCACCTTCATAGACACGCAACGAGCTGAAGTGCAGGAGCCTTTAGAGATGCTCAGGGGCGGGGAACAGGCCAAGAAGATAGACCTGTGGCTTGAAGATGATTTGACCAACCAGATAGTGCCCGGTGATAAAGTCGAGGTAAACGGCGTGCTCAACCTCCATAATCCAAAGGGGCGCGGCGCTGTGTATGACAAGTTCCTCGATGTCAATTCCATAGTCCAAATCAAGAAGGAGTTCGAGGACATCAAGCTGAATGAGGAGGAAGAGAACAAAATAAAGGCTCTGGCCGACGACCCAAAAATCTATGACAAGATAATCGCCTCGATAGCACCGTCCATCTACGGTCATAAAGAGATAAAAGAGGCTATAGCGCTGCAGCTTTTTGGTGGTACGCCCAACAAGGTGAAAGCGGACGGCATGAAAATAAGGGGAGATATGCACATATTATTAATTGGAGACCCTGGCACTGCAAAATCGCAATTGCTCATATACGTCAATCAGCTCGCCCCTAAAGGGATATATGTCTCTGGAAAGGGCTCTTCTGCCGCCGGGCTGACAGCCACTGCGGAAAAGGACGACAGCACCGATGGGCGCTGGACATTAAAGGCAGGCGCGCTGGTATTGGCGGCAGGCGGCATGGCCTCGATAGACGAGTTCGACAAGATGGGCGAAGACGACAGCTCTGCAATGCACGAGGCTATGGAATCCCAAGTAATCCACATAACCAAAGCAGGCATCCACGCGGTGTTCAAGGCAAACACAGCGATACTCGCGGCAGCTAATCCAAAGTACGGGAGATTCGACATGTACAGCACCCCTGCTGAACAGTTCAACATTCCTCCTACGTTGATTTCAAGGTTCGACCTCATTTTCCCTGTAAGGGACGAGCTGGACGAAGTCAAGGACAGGGAGATGGCCAAGCATATATTGACATCACACTTCACAGCCGGGGTAAAGGCCACGAAAAATTACGACAAGCAGGAAATGAGCAAGGCCGAAGAGAGGGTGTTGCCAGCAATAGACCCGGAGCTGCTGAGAAAGTACATAGGTTATGCCAAGAAGGAGATAAAGCCGTTATTGACCAAAGAGGCCATGGACAAAATAGAGTCGTTCTACATAGATTTGCGGAAGATGGGGATAAAGCAGAAATCCGTGCCCATCACTCCCAGATATCTAGAAGCGACCATAAGATTGGCCGAGGCTTCTGCGAAAGGGAGGCTGAGCAATACAGTCGATTTAGAAGATTCAGACAGGGCGGTAAGGCTAATGACGTTCTGCCTCAAGGGCGTCGGAATAGACCCGGAGACAGGGAAGATGGACATAGACATGATAGCTGTTGGCAGCTCGCGCTCGAAACAGGACCGCGTGAAAACAATCTACCGCGCGGTGAAGAAACTGAGCGAAGGCACTGAGGGCGCTACCCATGAAGCGCTGCTCGAAGAGGCGAAAGCGCAGGGCATGAAGGGCGAGGATTTCGAAGACATATTGCATGGTTTATTAAGGAATGGCGACGTATATACTCCGAGGCACGGCGTTTACAGGCCGTCTGAGGAGAGACAGTGACCCCTAAGCAGACTTTTTTTACGATGCTGTTCATATTTTTGGCAGTCCAGGCCATAGGATTATACTGCGGTTATCAATATCTCCAGCTGATAAAGACCGGAGAAGCGCAACCGGGCTTTGGCAACCCTGAAAACGCCTACAACTCGCTTTTTCTGTTCGTCTACATTATTCTCACTACGCTAGTCATAATCGCCATAATAAAATACAAGAAATCCCTGCTCAAGTATTTCGAGATGTTCGCCGTATTTTTCGCATCCTTATTCGCGTTTGAACTGCTCTTCATGAACGACATTATAGCCCTTCCATTGGCAATTGCGTTAACTGTCTGGAAGGTGCGGAAGCCGACTATAGTCAGCCAGGATGTCGCGCTGATATTCTCAGTCTCCGGCGCCGGTGCCATACTAGGCGGCTCACTGGGGGTGTTTCCTGTCCTGATATTCCTTTTCCTATTGTCTGTATATGATTTCGTCTCAGTTTTCATTACAAAGCACATGGTCTACATGGCCAAGGCGATTACAGAACGGCCGATGGCTTTCACAGCCGCTGTTCCAACACGAAGCAAGAAATGGTCGCACACGTTCCAGCTCGGCGGCGGAGATTTAGTAATGCCGCTGATACTGACTATAGCTGTGCTGAATAAACTAGGACCATATCACGCGTTATTCACTTTCGCAGGCGGGTTTATAGCTCTTGCAGGCTTGATGGCTTATGTCCTGCGTAAGCCTGGCGAACCGTTGCCTGCGCTGCCGCCTATCTGCGCCGGAGCCTGTGTTGGGCTGTTTGTTGCCGGGATGCTATTCGGTGTTTGAATGAAGAGAGCTGTTGCCTATCGGGTCTGGATACGAGATTTATCCAGCGGCGAGTATGTGGCAGGGGGCAGCATCGAGAACCCGACTTTCATTAAACTGGGTGAGAGGAAAATCAGCCGAGTCGATGTGATAGGGACTGTGGCTGAAGAAAGCCCGAACGCGATAGTCGTTCAGGACAAGACTGGAAAGATAGCTGTCAAGACTTTCGGCGAGCCTATTGCTGTAAAGAAAGGCGATCTAGTCAGAGTGATAGGCAAGATAAGACAGGATCGGACAGGGCGCTTCATCTCTGGAGAAATAATTAAAAGGGTGGATGATGCCAATTATCAACTGCTTAGGGAGAAAGAACTCGGCCAGCCGTTGATCGAGGAGATTTCTTTTTGAGGCCGTTCTATGGAATATGAGCAATTGCTAGAGTCAGCATACGAAAAAATGCCGAAAAACACGGTGAGCAAGGAGAGGTTCGAGCCTCCGAAATTCAGCTCGCTTGTGCAGGGCAATCAGACGTTCATAAAGAACTTCAGCGAGGTCGCGGATATTCTCAGGCGCGACCCCAAGCATCTGATGAAATACATATCAAAGGAGTTAGCGACATCAGGCAACTACGACGGGAAAAGGGGGATATTGAACGGGAAATTCAGGGAGGACCAGGCCAACTCGAAATTAGAGTATTACATAAAGGAATTCGTCATCTGCAAGGAATGCAAGAAGCCCGATACTGATTTGATTTCGGTCGAAGGAATAAAGTATAAGCGCTGCGAGGTGTGCGGCGCCAGATCCCCTGTCGAGCAGGTATAATTATGATATCCGTCAAAAGGCACGGCGGGGTATTGGCTGCCTGCGACGCCAGCCTGCTGGGAAAAAAGTTCGAAGAGAACGAGCTCGTATTGGACATCAAAAAGAGCTTCTATGGGGGGCAGCTGATAGAGGAGAAAGAGCTTACAGAGTTGCTCTTGACAGCAACGAATATTAACTTAGTCGGAGAACAGACAATAAGGATAGCAAAGAAGAAAGGGATAGTCAGCCAGACGGGAAAGATAGGCGGCATCCCTTATGCGATGATATTCAAGGTATGATTATATGGCGTATCACCACAGTTACAGGCCCAAATATAAGCCGAAGCCAGTGCAGGGCGAGCAGGAGTTCAGAGTGCGACTGCCTAGGGGCAATGAGATGTTCGGCCGAGTGCTATCGCTCCATGGCGGCAAGCATATGACTGTGAAATGCGCTGACCAGAAGCTGAGGATGTGCCGAATACCTGGAAAACTGAGGAAAATCTGGGTGAGAGAGGGGGATTGCGTCCTATTAGAGCCATGGTCTATAGAAGGGGACAAGAAAGGGGATATCACCTGGCGCTACAGGCAGACTGAAATAGACTGGCTGGACAAGAACGGCCATCTCAAGGACCTGTAATCATCTTTTTATTCTAAACCCATTATAATTAGTCTTGTGGCCACAATGGTGTAGCTTGGTTCTTCCCGAAAGGAAGCAAGAGAACACAGAAGGCTGTGGACCTTCCGAGTCGGGTTCAAATCCCGATTGTGGCCCTTTCTATAATCTTCTAACTCTCTTTTTTATCGCGGTTTCTTCGCCGACCCTTCCTGGCGGCATAAATCGAGTGAAAAACGAACTGATGCTAGTTTTGATGCCGTTCTTTAACCTTTTATTTGCGGCGATTCCTTCTTTGACCCCCTCTTTCTGCCTATAATTTTTTCGATACTCTTCCAGCCTTCCTGTGCTTTTCATATTTTTGCGCCATTCTCTCGCATATGCCAGCCGTTTATCTCTTAGCTTGGGGTCTTTGACATATTCATTGACATACATTTTCCTGCGCTCAAGCGGGTAGCACTTGTCGCACAGCATAGAAACAGGCAACGGAGACGGCTTTGCCTTGGCTTTCTGCCAGAACATCTTTCCGCAGGCAGGGCACTCGCACGATTGCTCATATCTTCCAGAATAGCTGTCTAGCGGTTTTTTGACTGGTATGCCCATCAAATCACTGCAGTAGGGTCAGCGTTTACTTTTCTTCCCGCAGCACCCTATCATGCCCAATACTACAAATGACACCAGAAGCGCGCCGCCTATCGCAGCCATGACCAATCCGCCGAGATAGATGAGCCCCGAGAGAACGGGGACCGTTATTACGGCCTGCGCCGACATTATGGCCAATCCTATAAACAGGCAGACTATCCCTCCGACCATCATGCCCTGCCTCTCGTCCATCCCCCTTTTAGGATGTCTTTTTTCCATCATCTTGGTCCAGTTCTGCCATTTCGCCCATTTCTTCGGGCCTGTGTTCAGCTCTATGATGCGCAGTATGAACCAGAACACCACCGCGACTATCATGAAGTCCCAGAAATCCGCCATAACACCACCAAAAATAGAAGGAATATGCGGTATTTAAGCTTTTTATTAGTTGTAATAATTAAATAGGTAGATGTTTTAAATGATATTAGTTTGATTAAAATGGATTATGCACAAGCCGGTGTGAATCTTGATCTCGGAAATACTGCGTCTCAAATCTTATATAATGCGTCGAAGCTTACTTGGAAGAATAGGAAAGGGCTATTAGGAGACGTAACTGAAATCTTTGAAGACTTTTCTGGGCTGCGCGCGATAAATGTCGGCTCGCTTGCGCCGGAAACATTCATGAACATTAATTTTGATGGAATCGGGACAAAGGTCGAGATAGCCGAGAGGGTCGCAAAGCACGATACCGTCGCTTTTGATCTGTTTGCGATGGTTTGCGATGATGCGATAGTCAGGGGCGCAGAGCCAGTATTAGTGGGCTCAATACTTGATGTGAAAACATTGGGCCAAAAGAATGAAAATTATATCGAATTTGTTAAACAACTGGCCAAAGGATACATCAATGCAGCAGAGGCTGCGCGGGTGGCGGTAATCAATGGCGAGGTTGCTGAATTGGGCCATAGAATCAACGGCTTTGGCGAGTTCAATTATAACTGGGGCGCAGGAGTAGTTTGGTTTGCAAAAAAAGAGAGGCTATTCACGGGAACTGATATAAAAGAAGGCGATTATTTAGTCGGTTTGGAAGAAAAAGGATTCAGATCGAATGGCTTATCCATCGTAAGGAGAATCCTTGAGGAAAAAATCGGTAAAAACTGGCATGAGGACAAAAAACTGGCGGAGTCAATTCTAACGCCATCAACAATTTACTCGAAAGCAGTGGTGGATATGTTCGGAGGCTATTGTTTTGAACCAAAAATCCGAATCAAGGCCTTTGCCCATATAACTGGGGGCGGGATTCCGGAAAAGCTTGGGCGCGTGCTGAAACCATCGGGTTTGGGCGCGGAAATAAGCGAACCGTTTGATTATCCAAAAATAGTGGCTGAAATCAAGGAACTTGGCAATGTTTCTGCTGAAGAAGCTTATAGAACTTGGAACATGGGCCAAGGAGGGATAATCATAACAAACCAACCGGATGAAGCAATAAGCATCGCTAAGAAGCACGGGATAAAAGCGAAAATTATCGGCAAAACAATTAAAGCCGAAACTATTTCCATTAATTCTCAGGAAGGCAAACTCGGATATAAGCTCAGTTAATCGCGCATTTTAATTAGACTTTTCTTTTGATTTTCTTCCCGCCTTTATCTGCATCGAGATTTTTCGCGGCATGGTTTTCAAGTCCGCGTTTTTCTGTAAAATAACGGTCTTCATAACCAAGTGTTTCAAATATTTTCCATGCTGTAGGCGTTTCACGCTGCGCATATGCCCTATAGCCGGGATATTTTGCGTCACGAGCGGCAGTTAGGAACGTCCCGAGCATCTCGCCCCTAAAGCGCTGGTCCACAAATAGATAACCAGGATGCAGCAGCTTTTTGTCTTTTTCAGCGGCATAGCCGTACAATCCTACTATCCGCTTCTTCCCGCCGATCTCGATTACTCCGATAATCCCATCCGCTTTTCCATGCGAAAGCTTCGGCAGAACATCCTCGGGAATAGTCTTGCTCGCCTTAGTCGCGGCAAACTCCCCCATGATGGCGCGGTCCGCCACAGGATTGAATTTTCGGATCTCGACAGGCATGCCGAGCACATTCACTTCGAGGTTCCCCCGCTTGTTGACCACGAAATTTTCAGACTCCCCTTTTCTATGCTCCCCCGCCCATCTTTTCAGTTTTCTGAGCTGATTTGGCGTATATTTTGTAAGGAAGTCGTGCTCGCCCCTATACTCCCATGAATATCTCCTGTTTTTCGGTTTCATCATGCTATCACATGCAGGGGGCAGGATTTGAACCTGCGAAGGCGCTGAGCCAAAAGATCTTGAGTCTTTCCCGTTTGACCGCTCCGGAACCCCTGCTTGATTATCGCTCAACGAATGCCTTGCGCATTTCTACGTTAGCCAGTTTCGTAATCCGTTGTAAAGTCGTCTTTGTCGGTATGACCTTAACCTTGCCGCTGCTCGTCTTGAGGAAAGCGATCTTCTTGTTGGCAGAGAAGGCTATCGAGCCCGCGGGCTGGTTATGCAGCCTCTGTTTCGTAGCCTCCATCTCCTCGGCTTTCGATGTGAACCTGACCACTTTGTCGACTATCTCTATCAGTGGCTGCTTCTTCAGCTTTCCTCGAGGTATTCTCCACGTGATTGACATGATTATCTTCCTCCAGCGCCCTATAAAAGCCTCAGAGGAGATTTGAACTCCCGACCTACCGCTTACGAGGCGGTCGCTCTACCACTGAGCCACTGAGGCGTGATAGGATTAGGTGCACGGGCATTTAAAAATAGTGAGATAAAACGAAGCGCAAAGCCTTTCTCTGGTTGGCGTAAGTGAGCATCTTTACAGCCTTTCGTCCATCAACCCATCTATAGCCGGAATGCTCGCATTTGTCTATCCTGACCCTATCTGTCTTGTCTTTATCCTCTACAACAAACAGCGTGAAGCTGGCGCCGTGATAGGTGTTATTGTCTTTCACATACTCCTTATTCCACCGATAGCCATATCTATAATCTATCTCAGCAGACAAATATTTCCTGACGCCCGTCTCCTCTCTCAACTCTCTTTTCAAACAGGACTCTTCATTTTCCCTATTCTTCAGCCCGCCTTTCAGGAACTCCCAGCCCGTCCAGTTCTGAAACCTGTGCAGTAATAGGAAGCGGACATTCTTCCCCTTCCTCTTGAATACAACGGCTGAAATGCCTTTCCTGTAGACCATTCTTAAGACCTTCTGTGCCCGGCATTTCTCAAGCTGTGCTGTCTTGATCCAGAGAAACGGTTGGTCGAGTTAGTGCCGGTTGATGAATGCCTGTGGCTATTCCCCCGCGCGTGCCTGCTCTGGCGATTGTGCCCAGATGAACCGAACCGCCTCCTCTCTTCGGCAGCTGCGGCAATTATGGGGGCGCTCAATTCCGGCGTGACTTGGAGCTCGGTGATCTTATCTCTGAACGTGTTGTAGACGGGCCTGAACAGCTCCGCTTCATTCTCGGAGACGATTGAGATCGCGGCGCCTTCCTTGCCTATTCTTGCTGTTCTTCCTATCCTGTGCGTGTACACAACCAGGGGGTTAGGCACATTGAAGTTGTAAACGTGGGAGATCTTGTTGATGTCTAAGCCTCTGGCCGCAAGGTCAGTGGCTACTACGACTTTGATATCGCCGTGCTTGAACCTGCTTGTCGTCGACTCTCGTTTCGCCTGGGATATGTTGCCGTGGAGAGCCTCGACGTTGATGCCGTTCGCACGAATGACTTTTGCCAGCATGTTCGCCCCGCGTTTCGTCGAGCAGAAGACGAGGCTTAGCTCGCTTTTCTCGTTCTTCAGCAGGTTGACCATCACCGCCATCTTCATCGCCTGCGGAACGTAATAGAAATACTGCTTCAGCAGGTGCGCCTCGACATGCTGCGCGGTCTTGATGTACTGCGGCTCGTTCATATACCTGTCGATCAGGTGCTTTATCTCGTTGGGCACCGTCGCGCTGAATAGGAGGGTCTGCCTGTCTTTTGGCGTTGCTCTTATTATCTTGTCAATATCCTTTATGAACCCCATGTCGAACATGTGGTCCCCTTCGTCCAGAACGAGGATTTGCAATTTGTCGAGCCTGAGAACGTGCCTGTTTATCAAATCAAGGAGCCTCCCTGGAGCTCCGACCAGGATGTCTGTGCGGGGCATGTTGCGTATCTGCGGCTCTATGCCGACCCCGCCGTAGGCAGTCTGTATGAAAAGGCTTCTCTCCGATATTTTGCCAATTTCTTTCGCTATCTGTGAGCACAATTCACGCGTCGGGGCTATGATCAACGCCTTGACGCCCTTCTCGTTTTTCAGGTTCTGCACGAGGGGGATGGCGTAAGCTAATGTTTTTCCCGAGCCCGTCTTTGACTGCGCCACGACGTCTTTACCCTGCATGACAAGCGGTATCGCGAGCTCCTGGACCTGCGTGGGCTGGGATATGCCCTGTCTCAACAGCGATGCGATTATGTCATCGCGCACTTTCAATTCCTTAAAATCCATTTAATGGTCACCTTATGCAGTTTTGGTTAAAATTATGAATAGCAAGTATGGTTGTGCAATAGAATATAAAGGTCGGCTATAAAAATATATACGTAAGCCGGAATGGCAGAGCGGTTAATGCGGTAGTTTCGAAAGCTACTTCCCTCCGGGGAGCGCAGGTTCGAATCCTGCTTCCGGCGCTATTATAGAATTTTCGCTTTCTTGGCGGGATTTGGGCATTCAATTCAGAAAATCCTCAGCCACAGCAGGAAGTAATAGATGCCAGCGAGGACAAAAATGATTCCCAGCAGCATGCTGGCGGTTTTGCTTATTTTTCCAACGACAAAACCAACGCTTTTGCCGACGTTTTTGGTCGTATGAATTATTTGGGGCAGAACTAGAACGGGGATAGCGGTCCCTAGCCCATATGCAAACGGGATGAGCAGCCAGTCCTTTGTTGAGATTACCAGGGGCACCACTCCGCCGAGAAACAGCGCCGCGCTGATTGGGCAAAAAACAAGCGCAAGGCCGACGCCGAGCAAGAATGCGCCAACGGTTCCTTTTTCGGACAGGAATTTAAGCTTTTCTGAGTTCACAAACTCAAAGTTCGGCCTGAGCTTCCCGAGGAGTAGCAGGCCTGCAATGACCAGGATTATTGATAGGATGAGGGTGTAGTGCGACTGCAGCGGAAAAAGGATTTGCGCCGCAGCCATGCCGGCAAAGCCGACAATGGCGGAGACGATTATATAAGTTAAGCTGCGGCCGGCGGAGTATGCGAGAGAAGCGATTGCGGCACCCTTGTGCGACTTTGTGTTCCGCGACAGGAACGCGACCGCGGCAAGATTGGAACCCAGCGGGCATGGGCTTATCGAAGTCATAACTCCGAGCAAGAAACTGGCCAGAAGGGGCGGGCTTGAAATTGCCGCTTGTCCGAGAAGAGAAACCAGGTCCATGCAAAAATCACCTTAGACGGCTTTCAATGACTCCCACTAAGTACTTTTCATAGGCTACTTCATCCCCTGTGTAATACCATGCCTGGGCAAGCTCCTCAAAAGACTCTATCCCAGCCGTATTGACTATAAGGAATAGTGATGCGTACATCGGTTTAATCTTTGACACTAGCGCGTTGCCGGGTTCGACTTCAGCATTTATGTCAAAATACGCGATTTGGCCGGACGCTAGCTCACCGGGGTAGTTTTTCTGTAGTGTGGAATTCGCAAATTTGCCAAGGTTGATGCATGAGGTGCACTGCTGGTAGCCGTGAAATTTTACCAACGTCAGGACCGGCAATCCTGCAGCATCGCTTATGTTCTGGGAACTGCTTGAGTTGGATAATGCATCCAGCGCCCGGGGGCTTGCAGCATCAACCATGTTCGGACTGCCTGAGATGCTTCCAAAAATAAGGCCTGCGCCAACGCATAATACTAATATAAGTAAAACGTACACAAGCGTTCGGGTATTGCCCATAATCTTCCTTACTACGAGTATGCTCGGCAGCGAAACAACCGGGTCGGCCAGCAAGTACGCGAGCAGCGGCCCTTTCGCCATGCCAAGTAAAAGGAATGTCTTCGCCATTGGGACCTCCACGAGCGTTGGAAAATATACAAATATACCAAACAGGACAGGTAAAATCACTGCGAATAAGGAATTATTGCCAAGGAAAGCAGATACAAAATCTGGCGGAATCAACGCGCCCACGATGCCTGAGAAGAAAATTCCGACCAGGAGCAGGGGAAATATGGTTTTTGTGAAACCCCACGTTTCAGTCATCCATGCTTTGAACTCATCCTTGGAAAAATAACGTTTTAAAATCCATGCAATCAACCCTATTATAAGCAGGGTCAGGCCGTATCTGAGAATTCCCGCGTCAATTCTCGTGCCGACGAGAAGGATTGCTACCAGTGCGCTGAAGATATATAAAAGCCGGCGCAAATCATGTTTTTCCCTCTTTGCAAACTGGTCCTGTGAGGGGCGCGCGTCAGGCTCCCCGAAAAACTTGGAGATCGTCACTCCGATTATGACTGCGAAGAGGATTGAAAAAGCAATTCTTGCAAAAGCAATATCCAATCCGATCAAGCTGGCGGTGTATAAGACTGCAACGATGTTCGTCGCGGGTGCGGTGTAAAGAAAGGCGATCGCTGGCCCTATGCCGGCGCCGTTCTTTTTTATGCCCGCGAAAAGGGGGAGGACGGTGCAGGAGCAGACCGCGAGGAGAAGACCGGAGACCACTGCAATCGGATACGCAATATATTTTGGGGATTTAGAACCTAAAAGTGGAAGGAGCATACCTTTCGGAATATATGCAGACATGGCTCCTGCAATAAAAAATGCAGGGACAAGACAGAATAGCGTGTGGGCTATGGCATATTCATAAACGGCCGCAAGTCCCGCAGAAAGCAAGATAGTTATATCCATGAATTCATCTCTTAGCAAGAACCAAAACCAATTCATCAACGCTCGGGAGTTTGCCCTCAAAAACGGTCTTTCCGTCAACCACCAATGCGGGCGTGATGAAAATACCCCGCTCGATTATCTGGGCTATGTCATAAACGTGGCTAATGGTTGCATTCAATTTTGCCTTTGAAACCGCCTCTTTTACGCGCTTTTCAAGCTCGCCGCATTTCGGGCAACCGCTTCCGAGGATTTCTATCTTCATAACAATCACTTCCTGTGCTTTTTCTTAATTTGTGTTTTACCACATTCGCAGCAGCAGGCAATATTATTATTTATCTTCGCAATTTTGCCATGGCGCTCTTTCGATGGGTGAGTAATCGCATTCATGGGGCAGATGGGCTGGCAGCCAGTGCAGCCGAAAATGCAATTATGCGGTCTCACTACCATTGGTTTTCCATCTCGCTTTGCGTACACGCCATGTGTGCATTTCTTAACACATGCCATGCAGCCATTGCATTTGGCGTAATCAATGGTTGGAAACCAATCTGTTTGTTCATAGCCCATATTAAACTCCCATCGTATGCATTAAAATGATTTGATGTAAACAATGACTTTCATGATGATTGCCATCCCAAAACATCGTTAAGGACCATGCGGCCCTTTTTCGATAAGGAATACAAACGCTTAGTGCCGTCTTCCCTCACTGCCACCAAACCAGCCACAAGTAATATCTTAAGGTGCTGGGAAACGGCTGATTGCGAAACATCGAGGCGACTTGGAAAGTAACAGACACACAGCTCGCCGTCTTCCAGCATTCTGAGCATCTTAAATCGCGTATCGTCAGATATTGCTTTTAGAATCCCAATATTCATATATAAGTTCTTACTTATGTTATATAAATAAGTTGCTGCCGTATAGACCAGCATATCCTCAATAGCGCAATCGTAAAGATTACCTTTGCTCCCCTTATCTCAAGTCCCGCTCTCACTTCAGCTGCTGCCAATATTTATTTAAAAGCAGCGTGCCCATATTATAGGGGGCTTCCGGCGTCGGATGGATATGGCAAAAAAAGAGAAATACAAGTCTTTGACGATCGTGATTATTCTAGTGGTCGTTATAGGCGCCGTATTGATAGCAGCCAACCAACAGGAGAAGCAGGGATGGGTGGCCTGCACTGCTGACGCCAAACTATGCTCTGATGGAGGCTATGTCGGCAGGATTGCGCCGGACTGCCGGTTTGCGCCGTGCTCGGGATGCGCATGCCCGTCAGGCTATGTCCAAGACGGGGACGCATGCAACCCTCAATGTTATTACAGCAATCCGCCATGCTTGATGCCATCAATACAATGCGAGAACAGCACTTGAAATCATCCGCGATTTTACGAAGAATCAGTGTATCTCATATACGGCAGTGCTTTCGGCAATATGTTTAAAAATAGTCTTTGGTTAATAGTATAGTGATAATATGATCAAACGAGCTGCTCCGAGATTGGCGGAAAGGAAGATTCTGCGCTGGACGCCAACGACTAGAGTGGGCATGCAGCACGGCATCAAGAAAATGCAGAATAATGCGAATATGTTTTTACAGACATCCAGGCTTCTAAAAAATCCGCGGGTCCAGGAGATGCTTTCAAAAGGCATTGTTCCGTCTGAATTGAAGTCACCTACGTATAGACAGTTCTTCAAGGAATCGCTGAAGACTAATACCGGGCTCAAGGCAGGGCTGGCGGTAGGTTATGGAATGGGCATAGGCGCTGGAGCCCACGAGGTCCTAAGCAGCTCAGACGCTGCAATGGTCGGCCTCATAATCGGCGGAATTACCGCTGCATCGGCCTATGGGGTGCCTGGGACTTTACATGCAGCTGGCGGAAGAATAATGCACAGGGTGTCACCGCAAGGGAGAGCCCAAGTCAGAGCAAAGACTTTCAAGAGGCTGACGCCAGAGCAGATTCAGAAGGCCTCCGAATTCTTCGCGAACCAGGCTGTAAAAACAAACGCCAGCGCTAACGAGCTTCGGACCAGATTGGCGGGCAAACTGCAAAGAAAATAATGCGCAGCAATTTGGAAAGCTTTATAAATAGTCATTTCCTAATCTATTTTAGATAGTTATGCAGACGGGCCCTACAATCGACAAGCCGACAATAAGACCATTGAGAAAACTGAAATCTGCTTCTCAGGTTAAACAATCTTTCGCATCACAAACGAAGCCAGAAGTAAAGTTTGAAAAGAAGAAACTAAAAAATCCTTTCAAGCTGAGGGTAAAAAACATCAGGGTAGACTTTGATCTCCCAAAGATAGAACCCGAAGTAAGGCCAAGATGGACTATTCAGGGTGAAAAGAACAGAATTGCAATAGCGAAGGCTGAAGCGAAAAAAAGAAGGGCTTTCCAGGAGTTTCTCATGGCCGGACAGGCAGAGGCGGAAAAGCACAGAAAAGAGATGGGCCCCGAGGGATTATACTATTACTATGGAAAAATACCTAACAAGAAGCAGCTAAAAGAAACAAGAGTTCAGCTAAAAACGCCAGTGGTCGATAAGGAGACCAGAAAATTGATGAAAAATTTTGAGAGGATGAAGCGCCTCACGCCAGACCAATGGAAACAAATAAGCAACGTACTCGGGGCTCAAATAGCCACTGGGCTCAAACGATTTGCAATGCTCGATAAGAAAACTAGAAGCTTAATGAAGGATTATACCGGGATTGGGCATCTGACCCCAGACCAGTGGAGCAAAGTAACCCAGGTGTTGGGCGTCCAGGCTTCTGAATTCGAACGCGTTGCAAAACAGCGCGAGGGGTATGTGCAGCTAAAGGGCGGCCGCAACTTAAATAGACAAGATATTCTGCCGAAGAACAAGATGCTTAATAAGCTACGTCGCGGATCTAGATCTCGCAAATTTTAGGATTGTTTAGAAACCGCGGCTGCTAACCTTTTTATACTCTTTCTGGCTAATTTTATGGTGGTAAAATGCTGAGAAGAAAAGGTACGAAACTAGCAAAGATAAAAGGTTTGCGTTGGGCACCAACCACGAAGTTAGGTATGCTCCACGGCATCGACAAACTTAGGAGAAAAGCACGAAAATGCTCTGACATTGCTGAACTATTAAAAATTCCTAAATTTCAGACGGAGCTTGCAAACGGAAAAATTCCTCCAGAATTAAAAAACATACCATCTTTCATGGACTTGAGAGTTGCAAAGATCAAAGAACAAAAGGGACGAAATCCTACAGAGATGAATAAAGTCGCTCAATTTTATGCAGACCAAGCCAGAGAATACGGGAAGAGTGCAGAAACGCTTTTTAAGGCACTTATGGCTAAAAGGGAAAAACAGCAAGGACAATCAAAGTAAGTGCTTTGCTGAAAACCTTTTTATACTAATACAGCCAAAAATAACTACAACGGTGCTTTAATTCTATAAGGAGGTCTTTGCTTGAACTCGATTATAAATTCAGCGCTAAAAGAAGTTGAAAAATCCAAAGTCAAGGCTGTAAAAAGCCAGGGCACAATGAGCGACGAAGAGCTGCAGGAAACTCTAGAGAAGTCGATGGCCCGGATTAGGGTAGTGGGCGCTGGTGGCTCAGGCAATAATACCATGAGGCGGATGGCTGAAGTGGGCATTCTGGGCGCCGAACTGATAGCGCTGAACACCGATGCGCAGCACCTTCTAATTACACCTGTTGAGAAGAAAGTCCTTATTGGAAAGGCGTTGACCAAGGGGCTCGGGGCAGGAGCGCAGCCCAACGTCGGGGAAGCGGCTGCAAAAGAGTCCACTCAGGATATAATCGACGTGCTGCAAGATGCTAATCTGGTGTTCGTCACGTGCGGGCTTGGCGGCGGAACAGGAACGGGAAGCGCGCCTGTTATCTGCCAGATAGCCAAGGAGATGGGCGCACTTACTGTAGGGGTGGTCACTCTTCCTTTTTCTGTTGAAGGCAAGAAAAGAATGGAGAACGCGCTTGAGGGGCTGCAGAAGCTCAAGAAAGAAGCCGACACAGTCATAGTCATTCCAAACGACAAACTGCTGGAGATCGTCCCAGAGCTGCCGTTGAACGCTGCTTTCAAAGTGGCTGACGAGGTTCTAACCAACGCAGTAAAGGGCATAACTGAGATGATTACAAGACCGGGACTAGTCAACCTGGATTTCGCTGATGTCAAAACTGTTCTGACAAACGGTGGGGCGGCAATGATAGGGTTAGGGGAGTCAACAAGCGGCTCGAACAGCGAGACTAGGGCGCTAGAGGCGGTCGAAGAGGCTCTAAACAGCCCGCTGCTGGACATAGACGTGAGCGAGGCTAACAGGGCGCTGGTAAACGTAATCGGCGGGCCTGACATGACGCTACGCGAGGCTGAGTTAATCTGCGAGGCCGTCGCTTCAAAGATCCACCAGAACTCCCACATAATCTGGGGCGCCATGGTGAGAGAGGACATTCCTAAGAACACGATACAGGCCATGGTGGTAATAGCAGGGGGAAGGATGGCTTATCTGAACATCGCGCCTGCCGGGATATCAGATGACCTGGACATCAAGGACATAGAGTGACGGAAATGTACGGAAAACAAATTGGAAAAATCAGGTTTTTCTTCAGCAGCGCTATACGTGTTCTGAGGCTGACTAAGAAGCCAAAAACAGAGGATTTCGTGTTCGTCGCGAAAGTTACCGGGCTCGGGATACTGCTTATAGGATTTATCGGCTATATCATAGATTCATTGAAATGGCTTCTGACGTGAGGATATGCTTTTCGGAATACGAACTACAATAGGGCAAGAGAAGATAGTCGCGGAGACTTTGGGCAACAAGATGAAGAAGGCCCAGGAAAAAGTGTCTGCAATCGCCGTCATCGACGGCCTTAAAGGATATCTGGTCGTGGAAGCGGAGAGCGAGGCAGAGCTCAGGAAATTAGTTTATAAGACGCCGCATGTCCGAGGTATTGTCGCCGGTGTCATAAGGCCAGAAGAGATAGAGCACTTCTTTGAGACTAAGTCTTTGACCCAGGGAATAGTGAGAGGAGATATAGTAGAATTGACGTCAGGTGCTTTTAAAGGGGAGAAGGCAAAAGTACTCCGAGTCGACGAGAGCAAGGACAAAGTAACCGTCGAGATAATAGAGGCTGCTGTTCCCATACCTGTTACAGTGGATGCTTCTTCGATAAGGATGATCCAAAAGGCGAGCTAAATGGACAGGACTATTTCAGCATTGGTCGAGGGCGGAAAAGCGACAGCAGGGCCACCTATAGGTCCGGCGCTTGGCCCGATGGGAGTGAACACAGGCAAGGTAGTGGCTGAAATAAATGAAAAGACGAAAGACTTTGCTGGCACGACTGTACCCGTCCGCATCATAATCAATCCCATTACTAAAGAGTATAGAATAGAGATAGGAACGCCTTCTGTCTCCGCGCTAATCAAAAAAGAGATGGCAATAGAGAAAGGCTCGGGCAAGGCGCTCGAGGAGAAGGTCGGGGATATAGTCATAGACCAGCTGATCAAAGTTTCTAGGGCGAAGAAGGACGCGCTCTTGTCAAGAACTCCAAAGGCCGCACTGAAAGAAGTTGTAGGCACGTGCGTGACGATGGGAATAACTATAGACCGGAAAGAGCCGAAAGCCGTGATAAAGGAAATAGACGATGGATTGTATGATGCTAAAATAGACGGCAGAGAGAAGCTAATTGAAGTCAGCAAGGAAGAGATAGAGAGGAAGAAGAACGAGGCCAAATCTAGATTGGATGCCAAGCACAAGGCTGAAGAGGCTGCGAAAGCCGCTGCTGAGGCTGCTAAGCTGGCTGCTGCCGCACCTGCTGAGGGCGGAGTATCGAGCGAAGGGAAGGAAGAGACCAAAGCCGAGAAGAAGATAGAAACTAAGAAAGAGGAAAAGAAGTAAAAAGCTTTATAAATACTCTCAGCCAAATCAATATGCTCCCGTTACTACCCGGCGCAGCCGGCTAGAAGGGGTTTCTTTATGAATCTGTTGAAAACTATAGAAGAAGCCAAAACCAAGGCTAAGAAGAGAAATTTTGTCCAGTCCATAGACCTGATAATAAATTTCACAGGGATAGACTTCAACAAGGCCGATAACCGGATGGACCTAGAGGTCGTTCTGCCTGCTGGAAGAGGGAAGAAGCTAAAAATTGCAGTCATCGCAGGCAACGAGCTCATCGTCGAGGCGAAACGAGTCGCCGATTTAGCCATAACCAAAGACGATGTCGAGAAGCTGGGCGCTGACAAAAAAGCGCTGAAGAAGCTTGTTTGCGATTATGATTATTTCTTGTGCCAAACCGACTTAATGGCTTACGTAGGTAAGACTTTAGGCCAGGTCATGGGACCTAAAGGCAGACTGCCGAAACCAGTGCCACCTGTCGCCAAGCTTGAGCCCATCATAGAGAGGATGCGAAAGACCGTCAGGATAAAGACAAAGGGGAAATTCCTGCCCACTCTGCACGCTGCCATTGGGACAGAAGAAATGTCCAACGAGGATCTGGCAAAGAACGCTGACGCTATCTACCATATTCTAAGAGAGAAATTGCCCAACAAGGAGGGGAACATCCGTTCTATTTATATCAAGACTTCGATGGGAGAGCCTGTAAAGGTTGATCTTAATGCCAAGTGAGACAGACGTAGCTGAATGGAAAATCGAGGAAGTCAAGGAGCTCGAGAAATTCATAGACAACAGGAAGGTTGTCGGAATCGTGGATATCGAGAACCTGCCCAGCAAACAGCTGCAGGAGATCAGGAAAAAACTCAGGGGCAAGGCGGATATCCGGATAACAAAATCCATACTGCTCAAACTGGCCATAGAAAATCTAAAGAGACCGGAACTGAAGAAGCTCGAAGAGCATATAGAGGGGCCATGCGGGGTGCTTGTGTCGGATGAGGACCCGTTCATACTTTATAAATTTTTGAAAAAGAACAGGAGCAAGGCGCTCGCAAAGCCGGGCGCGATAGCTCCGGGCGACATCATAGTGCCCGCTGGCGAGACGGATATGCCGGCCGGCCCTGCGCTAGCCGAGCTGAAGATAGCGAAGATAGATGTCAAGCTGGACAAAGGGAAGATAGCAATAGCCAGCGACAGTCACGTGGCTAAAAAGGGCGATGTAATAACGCTTCAATTGGCTTCTGCTCTAGCGAAATTGAACATCACGCCGATTGAGATAGGCCTGAAGATAATCGCCGTGGTCGAAAAAGGACTAGTTTACATGCCTGATGTCCTTGACATAGACGAAGAAAAGTTCATGACAGATCTTGTCGGGGCATACCACAATGCTCTAAACCTGTCTGTTAATGCGGGCTATCCAACGAAAGACTCTATCAAGATAATGATACAAACCGCTTATCGCAACGCAAGGAATCTCGCGGTCAACGCCGGGATAACGACAAAGGAAACGATAGGCCTTATACTCGCCAAAGCAACCGGGCAAGCCGGGGCTCTGGCCGAGGCATTAAAAGCAAAAGGATTTTCGGAGGTTTGAAATATGGAATACGTGTATGCGGCTTTGATGCTGCATTCGGCAAAGAAAGACATAAACGAAGCCAACGTGAAAAAGGTAGTTGAATCTGCAGGCATAGCTGTGCAGGACGCGAAAGTGAAGGCGCTCATAGCCTCCTTAGACGGAGTGAACATTGAGGAAGCCATCAAGCAGAGCGTAGTTGCAGCGGCACCGGCAGCAGCAGTTGCGGCACCAGCGGCCAAGAAGGAAGAGAAAAAGGAAGAGGGCAAGACTGAGGAAGAGGCTGCAGGCGGGCTAGCGGCGCTTTTCGGCTAAAACAAGCAACCTTTTATATTGGTTTTGTTTAGTGAATTGCATGGCGAAGAAGCAATCGTTGTCGAAAGAAGTGCATGACGTGGAGAAATATGAGTATCTGCTAGTGGAATACATAAAGCAGATCTCCAATGAGCTGACCTATCTGATGATGATATTGGCCACGCTCTTCCTGTTCATCCTTCTCGACATCTCCCCTGAGCTGGCTTCGACAGATTATAACATAGTCAAGCTGGTCCTGGCCGTGACAATAATCGGCGGCTTCGCCCTGTTCGGAATCTCGAGCATGATAAAAAGGAAGATAGAGAAGAAGTTCGAGAGGATATTCGCCTAATTCTTCAGCATTCTATTTCTTTTGCTTTCTTCAGGCTAGCATTGACTAGTTTAGTGATATCGACTTTCTTCTCCTCAAGCTTTATCCTAGCCAGATCGGCTCTGGTAGACGGTTTTGAGGGAACAGCAGAACAACAAGTAACGGGTCTGGTCGATGTCTCGAACAGGCCTGCATCGCGCGATATCGCTATCGCCTCGTTCTTGTCGAACCCTATCAGCGGCCTAATCACGGGCATCGATACGGCATCATCCAGCACAAACAGGTTCCATGAGGTCTGCGACGCCACCTGCGCAAGACTTTCGCCGGTTATCAGGACGCTGGCCTTCAGCTTCTTAGCCAATTTCTCAGCCGTCCTGTACATCATCCTTTTGCAGAAAAGGCACATGTACTTGCTCTCGCATTTCTTAGCGAACTTAGCTAAGCTATCCCCGTGCGGCACTATCCAGATTGTCTTGAACCCTAGTTTCCTGGCAACGTCTATCGTCCTTTTTTTCGTGTCCTCGCCAGCATAAGGGCTGTTATCAAAATATACTGGTATTATCTCCATTTTCCTTTTCATTAGATATCCGGCTACCGGCGAGTCTATCCCTCCAGACAGCAGAAGAAGCCCTTTCATCTAATCACGGTATTCGAACGATAGTCGATTGTATTCATCCGTATCATAGACAGCGATTCCTTCGTCATGCCAGAGGACGAATTCAGCTATCCCTACATCGAGCGCCATCTTGCTGCAGATTGTACAATACGGCTTGCCTGCCTTCACAATCTCATCGTTCATATCCAGCCTCATGAAATACAATCTTGATCCCAAAAGTCTCTCTGGGCTGCCCCTGAGCGCGTTCAGTATAGCTCGTTGCTCGGCATGCACGCAGCAGCTCCTGTCTGACTTAAAATCCTTAGGCAAATCGGGTTTCAGACAACGCGCCGCTTTCAGGTTTCTGGGCAATGAGTTGAACCCCCTGCCTATTACCGCGCCGTCTTTCACTATCAGAGAACCGCATTTGAACCTGAGACAACCCGACTCTTTCGCCACTTTTGCCGCTTCCTTCAGATAATAAAGCGCTTCTTTTTCTTCTGCGCCCGACAGGAATCTCATATTTATACCAGTCCATCATTACTATAATCATGTACCAGAGGCAGCAATTATTTTTGGGAAAATCGGCACAAGACAAACTTTTTAGGTCGAAAGTAGTACTTATCGGTTGCGGGGCGCTCGGCTCGAACATAGGCGTTAATCTAGCTAGAGCGGGCATCGGTAATATAACCGTCGTAGACAGAGATATGGTTGAAGAAGAAAATCTTGGCACGCACAATTATACTTATTCTGAGATAGGGCTGCCCAAGGCTATAGCGTTGAAAGAGAACATACTGTGCATAAACAGGCAGATAAAGGTGAACGCCGTCGTGGCTGATATCAACAATAAAAATATCTGGGAGTTTGTCAGGGGAAAGGATTTAATCATAGATGGGACCGATAATTTCCAGATCAGATTTCTGATAAATGATGCTTGCGTGAAAAGCAAGGTGCCATGGGTCTATGGATCGTGCGTCAAATCAATCGGCTCAGTCGCTGTCTTCTACCCGAAAGGCCCGTGCTTCCGCTGCGTCTTTCCTAGAATGCCCAGCAGATTGGAGACGTGCGACACCGCTGGAATATTATCTACGCTCCCTTCGACGATAGCAAGTATCCAGGTCGCAGAAGCGATAAAGCTGCTGATCGGCAGGAAAACCGAGCAGAATGTGCTATTTTACGACTGCATGAAACAGACTCTCGACAAGGTCGCGCTGAAAAAGAACAGCAAATGTAAGACCTGTTCTAAACACAGCTATGAGTTCCTAAAATCAAAGACGAGAGAGACTACAGTCATGTGTGGAAAAGCTATCGTCCAGATATCCCCCAAGCGGCCTCTGGAGATAAAAGAGCTCATTAACAGGCTGCAGAACGTGGATGTGGAAATAATTGGCGGGAACCTCTATCTGATGAGCTTCAAGGTAAAAAATTACGTGATAACGGTATTCGAAGACGGTAGAGCGCTGGTAAAGGGCACATCGGACGAGAAGACGGCCAAGAGCCTCTATTCCAGGTATGTCGGTGGCTAGACGCCGTAGCCTGTATATCTTCTTTCGCCAAGTTTCCAGACGAATTTCGCAACAAGGAAAAAGATTAAAGTCCAGACTATCATTAAGGCAAATTCAGGTATAATCTGCTCCAGCGACAGTTTTCCTTGAAGTATTGAAACCTGAAAATAGGAAGTCAGGCTGAATGGCGACAGCAGGGCTATATCTTTAAGCGTACCAGAAAGCAGGTCAAGCGGAATCCATGCTCCAGATAGGAAAGAAGTCACTGACATGAACATCCTTACAATCCCGTTGTTTTCCTCCATCCAAAACGCGCTCAGCCCTATCGTAAAGAACATTGCAAAATTCATCATGAAAGCGAATATCATCGAGATGAAAAACAACAGTATGATAAGAGGATCACTAGTAAATGTCATATGGAATACAATGCTGAGCGCAAACAGTATAAGTGCATAAAGCACTAGGAAAAATATGGAATTCAAGGCGCTTTGCCAGAAAAGATAACTTCTATAGCTTATCGGTTTTGTCAACGGCACCACCATGTGCCCTTGCCTGACATCGTTGGATATCTTTCCTGGAATCTCCCATTGCTCGACTATATTCCTAACTGCATACATGGTTGTGTAATATGTGACCAAGAAACCAAGAGAAATGCCGGTTAGTGATGAATTTTCCAGAATCACTTTCCACAAAAAATATACTATCGCTATGTATACCGGAAACCCGGCCAGTCTAAATAGGAAGTCGATGAAATACGCTCGCAGATTATTCAGAGAGATAATCATCAACCTAAGTCTTTTATCCACCATATGAACTATACCTCTTTAATCCCTTATTCCAGACAAATGTCGCTATCTGGAGCCATATAAATATGAGCAGTATCTCTATCACTATAAGTTGCAGAAAATACGAAAGATTGAGCTGCTGCATTGTGAACAGCGTTGGATAAGTCTGCATGAAAGCAAGGGGTATGCCGAACGTCATTAGAATCTGTGCAGTCACTGGAAATATGGTTATAGGATAATCGCTTATGTTCCATACAAGGTCGAATACTGCAATTACAGACTCCATTTTTCCGATCCAGAAAGCCAGCGAGCTTAGTGCCACCAATATCAGAGCAAAGATGGCGCTGCTTAGGAATACCATCACTACTGCCGCGGCAAAATTCATAATATTCATTGATGCTCCTAACTGCAGGGCAATCCAGAAAAAGACTATGGTGCTGAACAACCGCCCAAAAATATCCACGCTGAACATTTCAAACATATATGCTACCAGAGGATTCATCGGTCTTACAAGAAATCTATCGAGACCTCCATAAATTATCAGTTTGTCCATATGCTCTGAAAAATGAAAAATAGACCAGAAGAAAGCAAGAAACATGGCGAAGAACCCTTGTACAAGCATTACCTGGCCGAATGTCCATCCATTAATAGTTTTAGTATAGCTATATATCGTACCCCAGAATAGGAAAGATATGAAAATATAGAGCAAGCTAGAGAGTATCCCTAATATAAAAGAGGCCTTGTATTCCAGCAGCGTATTAATATTAATTCGCATATAACGCAGAAAAAGCCTCAAATAATTCATTTTACCCTTCCTTCTCTGTAGATTTTAGCAACTATTTCAGACAGTTCAGGCTCCTCAACCGAAATATCAATTACATCAACTGATTTTATGATATCCGATATGACTTTTTTGATATCATGTTCTTTAATGTTGACTGAAAGCTTTACATATCCTTTCTCTTCCTCGAGAATCTTAACTTTTTTTCGGCTCCGCTCGACAAACTTTTTGTTCTTGACTTTGCCATAAGTAATAGAAATGTTTTTTGTCTGAATGTACTTCTTTTTCAGTTTGTCCAGCCTGCCGTCATAGATGATTTTTCCCTTATCTAATAGGATTATTCTGTCGCACAGCGCCTCTACATCTCCCATGTCATGGGTTGTCAGAATTATTGTTGTTTTTTCTTTCTCATTGATATTTCTCAAGAAATTCCTGATTTCCTCTTTCGCGACAACATCCATTCCTACTGTTGGTTCGTCGAGGAAAAGAATCTTGGGGCGATGGAGCAAAGAGGCGGCAAGCTCGCATCGCATTCTCTCTCCAAATGACATTTTCCTGACCTGTTGATTCAGACGCTCGTTTATGTTGAGTATTTTGTCATACAGCTGCATTCTTTCCTTAAAATCGCTATCAGAAACCTCATAGATATCCTTATAGAGCAGTAGCGAATCTATGGCAGGCAGGTCCCATTTCAGCATAGTTTTCTGGCCAAAAACAACCCCAATGTCTTTAGTGTATTTAATCCGTTGTTTCCAGGGTATCATGCCAAGACATTTTACGACTCCTTTTGTCGGAATAAGTATGCCTGTAAGCATCTTTATAGTAGTTGTCTTTCCAGACCCGTTTGCGCCGACATAGGCTACAAATTCCCCTTTCTTGATATTGAAAGATATATCATCGACTGCTCTGATCTTCATTTTTTTGGGAAATATTCTTCTAAAACCTTTGCCAGGAATATTTTTCTTATATATTCTTGAAAGGTTCTTCACTTCTATGTCGTATTCCATCTATCTCAAAAGAAGTTAATCAATTATGTATTTAAAAGCCTTTCAATTACTAAAAAGAAAAAAATAAAAAGTCTTGGTTTATTTTCTGCCCTATGCAGAATAATCAGAAGCTGTAAGAAGTTCCTTCGTTACTTTCGCTGTCTGAATGTCCCATCGTTCGTTGCACGAAACTGACTCTTCCGCCACTCTCGCTGCTCCTTATGCTGTCTCCCCTAGTTACTTTTTCGTCGTCTGAATCCTTTCCCATTCTAGTCACCTCAATAGTCCTCGAATGGTAATTGTAATGAAAATGTTTCCCAAACTAGAAACAGTCTAGTGTCTTATCTTACTTTGTCGAACCTGACCTTTCTCACTTTGCTCATTACGTTCACCATTGCGCCTTGCGGCAACCTAGTTATACATAGACCATTTATAAAGCTTGCGATTTGCCTGTTTAGGCGCTTCGCGTAATGATTATTGCACTGCGGCAGGTTTAAATATAACGGTGTTATAAAAATTAGTCATGCGCCCTTTCTGCGAAGTGGTTGTCAATGAAGTATTGCCTGCTGTGCGCTCCATACTGGCAAAAGAGCTTAAGGAGAGCGGCATGACGCAGGAGGAGATAGCCAAGGCGCTGGGCCTAACGCAGGCGTCCGTATCCCACTATCTAAAAGAGGCGAGAGGCAAGAACATAAGGATGCTTGAGTCTGACGTGGAACTCAGGAAAAGCCTCAAAGAGACTGCGAAAAGGATAAAGGAGAAAAAAGCCAACCCCGCATTAGATTTCTGCGTTGTCTGCCGGGACGTAAGGAAACGAGTAATCTGCAAGTTCCACAAAGAGGCCAGCCCCGGATTGAAGTCATGCGACATATGTTTTTCGATGGAAGTGTGCAAATGATATATCTGGATCACGCGGCCACGACCGCTGTTCGAAAAGAAGCATTGGAAGAGATGCTGCCATATTTCTCAAAAAGATACGGGAACGCTTCTAGCTTGCATTCTTTTGGCCTAGAGGCTAGCGAGGCGCTGCAGACTGCGAGGACAAGAGTAGCGGATGTGATAAGCTCGACGCCCGAAAATATCTATTTCACCAGCGGGGGAACCGAGGCTAATAATCTGGCAATAAAGGGCATAGCCTTCGCCAACAAAAACAAGGGGGACCACATAATAACCTCCGGGATAGAGCATGATGCTGCACTGAATACGTGCCAATTCCTGGAAGAGAACGGGTTTAGAGTGACCTATCTGCCCGTTGACAAATACGGGTTCGTGGATTGTGATGATGTCGAGAAAGCGATAACAAAAAAGACCATACTCATCTCTGTGATGCACGCCAATAACGAGATAGGGACCATAGAGCCTGTAGCCGATATTGGGAAAATAGCGCAGAAACATGGGATATATTTCCATACGGACGCGGTCCAATCGTTCGGAAAAATCCCCATAGACGTGGAGAAGATGAATATTGATTTGCTGACAGCCTCTTCGCACAAAATCTACGGACCTAAAGGAGTTGGCTGCCTATACGTGAGGAAAGGCGTTAAAATACAGCCTTTATTCCATGGCGGCGGACACGAAAATAACCTGCGCTCTGGCACCGAGAACGTGGCAGGGATTGCCGGTTTCGGGAAGGCTGCTGAATTAGCTGAAGGCGAACGGCAGCAGGAAGCAGGAAGAGAGATCAAGCTAAGAGACAGATTGATCAAAGGCGCGCTAAAAATAGAAAATTCGCATCTCAACGGCCATCCGACCATGAGACTGCCTAATAATGCAAACATCTCATTCAAGTTCATAGAGGGCGAGGGCCTGGTGATTGATCTGGACTCTTATGGCATCGCCGCGTCTACTGGCTCCGCCTGCTCCACTAAATCGCTGGAGCCTAGCCACGTACTTCTGTGCATAGGACTGAAGCACGAGGAAGCGCACGGCTCTCTCAGAATGACGTTGGGAAAGGATAATAAAGAAAAAGAGGTTGATTATGTTCTCAAAATCCTGCCGAAATCTGTCGAGAGGCTGAGGAAGATTTCGCCGTACAAGAAGAAGTTCAGCTTCAAGGGGCTGAAAGGTGAAGAGCATGTATAGCAAGAAGGTCATGGAACTGTTTATGAAGCCGCACAACATGGGGAAGATGAAGAACCCTGATGGGATAGGGAAGGTTGGCAATCCTATCTGTCTGACTCCTGAAATTAAAATCCAGTTGAATGGTCACTTGGAAAACATATCCAACATCGAGAGTAGCGGGTCTGTTTTAACCCATATGGGGAGTTATCGTAATATTCTGCATACGTCAAAAAGAGAATACAACGGCGAAATTGTACACCTTAAAAATAAGCTTGGTGATATTTCAGTAACGCCAGAGCATCTAATTCTTGCAATAAAGGTTCCTAAAAAAAGAAAATATTTTGATTATAATGTAAAGAAAACCTTGGTGCCTTCTTGGTATCATGCACGAAACATTGAGGAAAGAGACATTGTGTTATACCCTATTCTGAAAAAGACTATAGATGTTAAAGAAATTCCGCTTAAAGTTGAGAAAAAGAAATTAGATTACAAAAGTTTTGACCTACCTAAAAAAATCAAGTTAGATGCTGAATTTTTAAGATTATGCGGTTACTATCTATCAGAAGGGCATGCTTGCACAAAAGTAACTAAAAGCCATGTTTCTTTTACGTTTAACATCAAGGAAACACCATATTACGAGGATGTTGTAAAAATTGTAAAAAATAAATTTGGGTTGAAACCAAAGGTTAAGTTGGTCCCAACCAGAAAAACTGCCCATGTTTATATTTATAGCGCACCCCTAGCCAGATTTTTTGAAAATTTGCTCGGGAGAGGAGCTCAAAATAAAAAAATGCCCCACTTTATGATGTTGCTCCCCCCTTCCAAACAAGCCCATATCATGATAGGATTGTGGAGAGGAGACGGATACATCAATATGGAGAAGGAGTATCCTCGAGCAGGCTATTCGACAATCTCCTCCGAACTAGCTAATCAAATAAAAATTATACTGATGAGACTGAAGATAGTTCCATCAATTTATCGCGAAGAAGCAAAAATTAGAAAAAACGTCAGCCATAAGAGAAATTACAGAATTCACATAGGAGATAAGAAATCATTAAGAAAACTATGTGAATTGCTCGGCGTTAAATTTCACTATCTTAAACCGGAAAAGACACATTCATGGTTTGAAGATGAATATTTATACACGCCAATTACCATGAAACAGACCTTTAATTACAATGGTTCTGTATATAATCTTGAGGTTGAAAAGGCACATTCTTTTACAACCGATGCTTTTTGTGTGCATAACTGCGGAGATGTGATGTACGTTTATATCAAGGTAAAGAAGAACATTATAGTCGATGTCAAGTTCGAGACATTTGGGTGCGTGGCCGCGATAGCAACCAGCTCGATGGTCACTGATTTGGCGAAAGGAAAGACGCTGGATGAGGCGATGAAAATAGCGAGGAGCGATGTAGCTGAAGAAGTGGGCGGACTGCCTCCGATAAAGATGCACTGCTCCAATCTGGCTGCCGATGCGCTCCACGAAGCAATTAAAGATTATAGAAAGAGGGGGAAGAAATGAACGTTGATAAGATAAGACAGGATTTTCCGATGTTGCAGAAGAAGGTCAGAGGAAGGCCTATCGTCTATTTCGACAACTCCTGCGTCAGCCTAAAACCAAAACAAGTAATAGACAAAATGAACGAATATTACACTGATTATACGGCGTGCCACGGCCGTTCTGTGCATTCGCTCTCGCAAAAGACCAGCGAAGAGTACGAGCGCGCCAGAGAGTCTATAGCTAAAATGATTAACGCCAAACCTAACGAGTGCATATTCACTAAGAGCACCACTGAGGGCATAAACATTATCTCTAATTGTCTCGGCCTGAAGAGAGGGGACAAGATAGTCACGACAAATCTCGAGCACAACAGCAATCTCCTGCCCTGGATGAAGCTGAAAGAGGCTATCGGGGCAAGACATGAAATGACTCTGGTGGATAAAGAAGGCCAGTTTGATATGGAGGATTTCAAGAGCAAGGTCAAGGGCGCGAAACTCGTGAGCGTGACTGCCGCCTCCAACGTCACCGGCACTGTGATGCCTGTAAAAGAGATAACCAAGCTTGCGCATGACAACGGCTCGCTTGTCCTTATCGACGGCGCGCAGTACGTTCCGCACAGGAAAACCGACGTCAGAAAGTTGGATATGGATTTTCTCGCGTTCTCCGGCCACAAGATGCTTGGGCCTTCAGGGACCGGCATTCTCTATGGCAAACAGCACCTACTCGAGAAGATGCCCCCGTTCCTGGTGGGCGGCGAGACTGTGAAAGATGTCACAGCTAAAGGGATTGTCCTCGAAGATATTCCGATGAAATTCGAGGCAGGGCTGCAGAACTATTCCGGGGCGATTGGGCTCGGTGCAGCTTCTGAATATCTCATGAAGATCGGCTTTAGCGATATCGAGAAGCATGAGACTGAATTGACCAAAGACATGCTGGACGGATTTGCTAAACTCAAGAACGCGTCCCTGATCGGGCCAAGGACCCCGGATAAGGAGCCTGTTTTCTCTTTCGAAGTAGACAAAATGAGCCCGCACGACGTCGCTATAATACTTGATGAGGCTGCAAGCATAATGATAAGGTCTGGAATGCACTGCACCCACTATTACCACCACGAATACCTGAAATCAGAAGGCACTGCTCGCGCTTCTCTATACCTGTACAACACGAAAGAAGAAGTGGCCTATTTCTTCGAAAAATTAAAAGAGGTAACGAAGCATTTCTAGAGCTTCAGCGCCTTCCTTATCTCCGCTTCGTTAAACCCTATAATGATTTTTCCGTCTACATCAGTAACTGGCACGCCCATCTGGCCGGATTTTGCCTCCAGCTCCTTGGCTGCTTTCGGATTATCTCCAACGTCGATATTCTTGAACGCTATCTTGTTCTCCTTGAGAAAATCTTTGAGCCTGGCGCACCATGGGCACCAGGTTGTCGAGTAGACGGTTACTTTGGCCATCAACTCACGGTGACGGTTCCTGTCATGTAAGGCAGATCGCTGTCCCTGAACTGGTAGGTTCCAGGGGTCCCAAACGTGTGTATCCATGAGTCGCCTTTATGCAGCGCTTTTGAGGTTTCTATTCCAAGTATTGCGACATAATGCACTCTGTTGGCATCATCGTTTGTCCATCTGATGCTTTCCCCAGCGCTTATTGAAACGCTTGCCGGGCTATATGCATAATTCTGGATGGCCACGTTGACGGTTCCTCCGCTTTGAGTCGAATTGTTGTTGCCCTCACTAGATGGCGTGAAGGGGGTTATCGGAGGGGATCCGCCCGGTGGGAAAATCAGCGTAAATGCCACTACAATAACAACTGCTAGGACCGCTAATAAGTTTTTTACACATAGTAGGTTGCAGCGAAATTTGCTGGCTTTCTTAACTTTCCTTTTAGCAACTTTCCTTTTAGTTTTTGCCATTCATTTCACCCCTTACAATACTCCCCTTCCGGACAGATGCAGGCGCCGCTCGTTGAACAGTCACAGTTCGGGTTCGTGCAGTTCTGTACATCCGGGCACGTTGTCCCTATTGTCCCTGTTATCGCGCAGTATCCTGAATTTGGTCCGTTACAGTTGTTATAGACGACTATATTATAAATGCTTACTGCAGAATAGGCAAGACTGGCTATCATGACTATAGTGAAAAACCAGGATATTGCCTCGAAATTCTTGAACACGAACGCGCCTGTCTTCGGGCTTTTTCTCATGAGCCTGCCGGTTATCTTCGCCTTCAGCTTCTTGTCAAACCCCATATCACATTTGCGTAAGGTCATTCGCTTGAACACGCAATTAAATGCCTCTTTAGCGAACGGCCTGTATTTAGCCGAGAATATCGCCAAAAACCCGAATACAAATAGGGCTATGAAACAAATGACCACAGAATCACTGATAGATTAAGGCTTTCTGGTTTATAATCCCTTTCGTTTTTATATAGAGGCGCAATCTAAATATAGCATCGCAGGGATAGCAAAGCGGCTATGCATCCGCCTGCAGAGCGGAATACGGGGGTTCAAATCCCCCTCCCTGCTTTAGTGATAGCATGAAAATTTACAACACGATGTCGAGGAAGAAGGAAGAATTCAAACCCTTAGGGTCAGTTGTAGGGATGTATTGCTGCGGGCCAACTGTCTATAATTATGCACACATCGGCAACCTTAGGGCTTACATATTTGAAGACGTGTTGAAGAGGGCGCTTCTTTATTTCGGGTTTAAAGTAAAGCACGTGATGAACACTACTGATGTTGGTCATCTGACTTCCGACGCGGACACCGGTGAAGATAAAATAGAGATGGCAGCAAAGCGGGAAAAGAAAAATGCATGGGAGCTCACTGAATTCTACACAAAAAGTTTTCTTTCAGACATAGAAAAATTGAATATTATAAAACCAGATGTGATATGCCCGGCCACTAGCACTATACCTGAACAGATAGAGCTGCTGAAGAAAATCGAGAAGAATGGCTTTACCTATCGCACAGAGGATGGCATTTATTTTGACACTTCTAAGTTAAAGGATTATGGAAAGCTGGCAAAAATTAAAAAAGAAGAACTGAAAGCCGGTGCTAGAATCAAAATGGGCGATAAGAAAAATTCGACTGATTTCGCTCTTTGGAAGTTCTCACCGAAAGACCAACAGAGGCAGATGGAGTGGGACTCGCCATGGGGAATTGGGTTTCCAGGTTGGCACTTAGAGTGTTCTGCCATATCGATGAAATATCTTGGCGAAACATTCGATATACACTGCGGGGCGATTGATGCCATTCCTATTCACCACACAAATGAAATAGCACAGTCATTAGCCGCTAACGGAAAAGAACCAGTGAGGTACTGGGTGCACAACGAGTGGGTAATATTCGGCAAAGAGAAGATGTCGAAATCCAGCGGGAGCTTCATAAGAATTCAGAACCTTATAGAGCAGGGGATAGACCCTCTAGCCTACCGCTACTTTTGTCTCATGGCCCACTACCGCTCGCAACTGACGTTCGACATAGGCGCAGTCAGGTCGGCGCAGATAGGACTAGAAAGGCTGCAGGAATTCATGTACAGGCTAAGAGAGGTCAAGCAGCCGACTACCAAAGCCAAAATAGACTCTATCGCCGAGAAAGCTGATAGCCAGTTCAGGAAAATGATCGAAAATGATCTGGATACGCCCAAGGCGCTTGCTGTTCTATCGGACTTCATGCGCGAGATTAACGGGATAATAGACAGGAACGCGCTTGGAAAGGAGGATGCGAAGAGAATCTACGACATGGTGCTTGATTTTGATAAAGTATTGGGCCTAAAGCTCGGGGAAACGAGCGAAGAAAAAGCTCCTGTAGAGATTATAGGGCTGGTCCAGCAGCGCGAAGAGTACCGGAAACAGAAAAAGTTCAAGGAATCAGACGAATTGAGAAAGAAGATAAAAGAAGGGGGCTGGGAGGTTTTGGATACCTCCACAGGTCCTAAAATTAAAAAAATCTAGGTTTTACCTCAGGTACATTATTCCGAGCGCTTTGTCGAGTTCTGCTTCTGCTTTCGCGCCTGAGCTCAGAGCGTCCGCCATCGGGCCCTTTATGTGCGAGGATTTCACGCCGGTCATAATCACAATGACCTCGACTCTTCCCTCATATTCGGGGATTATTCTCGCGCCCCAGATGACTGTCGCCTGCGGGTCTATCGCCTCGGTTAGCCTTTCTCCTATCTCGTTGGCGTCCCCTAACGTTAAGTCTGGCCCTCCGGTCATGTGGATTAAAGCTCCTTTAGCTCCTGCGTAGTCTACATCAAGAAGACTGTTCTTCAATGTGTCTTCGACTACCTCTTCCACGCGCCCGTGTCCTCTAGACTCTCCGACTGAGATTACAGAGACTCCACCTGCCGTCATTATTGCCCTGACGTCGGCGTAGTCCAAGTTAATCAGCGAAGGCGTTGTTATGGTTTCTGTTATCCCTTTTACTGCACGTGAGATTACCTCGTCTGCAACGCTGAACGCCTGCTCGATTGGCAGGTTAGGCACTAATTCGACTAGTCGGTTGTTGTCTATAATCACAACAGTGTCGGCTACCTTTCTCATTTTCTCGATGCCTGCGTCGGCCTTCAATAGTCTTGCTCGCTCCATTCTAAATGGGTAAGTAACCATGGCTATGACTATCGCGCCCTGCTCTTTTGCTACATCCGCCACAACGGGTCCAGCACCTGTTCCGGTACCACCACCCATCCCAGCAGTTAGGAAAAGCATGTCTGTTCCTTCAAGTATCTGAGACAGTGCCGCTCTTGACACTTCTGCCGCCTTGGCTCCGACCTCCGGATATCCTCCGGCGCCCAATCCTCTAGTTACGCTTTGTCCAAGAATCATTTTCTTGACACCGTCGTGCACTAAAGTCAGGTGTTGCTTGTCGGTGTTGACAGCAATTAGTTCTGCACCAGAAATACCCATTCTGGCCATTCTGTTCACGGTGTTGTTACCAGCACCGCCAACGCCAATCACTACGATTTTCGGTCCGTCGTGAAGCTTGACATTGGTAGGTTCAACTTTTGCGTCGTGAGTAATCGCATTCCTCACTATTGAGTCCATACTACCGTCACCTCTACGTATTATAAACGCATAAGATATATAAATAACTTTCTTAGTAACGATTTTAACAGTTTTTTACCCTTTGATTGATGATTGTAACAGCTATAGGCTAGGGATAAAAGATTAATCTAGAATTTAGTTGCAATATTTGACAATTGTCTAGATACGAATGCAATAAGTGACCCTGATTTTTCTTTTCCCGTCCTTGTCAAAGCCCAAGGACTCAGAACTTACCTCATGTTTCGCCTTGAAATTGCCCAAAATATAGTGCACGACATCTTCTCCGGCCTGCCTGAAGCCAAAAAGGAAATCCAAGCCCTCTTTTTTCTCCTCAATCCAGAATGCTCTTGCCCTTTCATCCTTTCTAGTCAGGTACTCAATCTGTTTTTTTATCGCATCCGCTAATTTCTTGTACTTTATCGCGTCGAAAGGCTCCGACCCCCTGAGCTGGATCTTGAACTCGTGGTTTTTCGAGTTGAATTTTGCGCACGAATCGCATGTCCTTTCTTCGAACGACAGTTTTATCTCCTCTTTGACGGTTACAGGGATTGCCTTGTTCTCGTCCGCAAACCCAGATAAAGTCAGATTAGCTAAATCATCTTTTAGAGCCACTTCGAATCTCGGCTCGAACAGGGCAGTCTTTACTTTTTCCGAGATTATCCTGGCCAGATGGTGGTAAGAATCCTCAATCCATGCGCCCTTGTAGAACCAGAAACCGCAGTCCTTGCACCTTATTATCTTCAGCCTTTTTGGCACTTCGGCAAATTTGTTCATGTTCCGGTAGCAGTCGACGCAGAATCCCTTGTAGAAATCTTTGTCTGTGGCGCCACATTTAGGACAGAATTTCATCCAATCTCCTATATTTCATGTAATTATCCGATTGTTCTTGCACCCTGAAAGCCTTATCCCCGTGCGTCATTTCAACCGAAAATATTAAGGAAAGCGTCTATTTAAACGTGTCCGAACGCAAAGATATATAAATACCTCAAGCCAGAATAGGAATACAAATTCTATTGGGGTGGAAAAATATGACAGAAGCTTATTGCGTGAAATGTAAAGCAAAGAGAATAATGGACAAACCGCAGCAAGTCAAACTCAAGAACGGGAAGCCGGCAACAAAGGGAACTTGCCCGAAATGCGGCACAAAGATGTTCAGAATCGGCGGATAGAATCAAACCTATGTGGGCGTTCAGCCCACATACCTCTTATTTCTCCTTAGGATATAGACCGCGTTTTGACAAAACAGAGAAAGCGTGGTAAAACAGATTGGCTTTTCTCCCATAAGCTCTAGTCTTTCCGCTCAGAAGCGCTTTCCTGAACGCCCCAAGGCTGTCTGCTTTCGCTTCTGTATATGCGGCGCCGACTTCATATCTCGAGTGCGCGTCGCTGCCCCCAGTCATCGCTTTTTTATGCTTAATAGCGAACTCTCTCGCAAGGTCGTTGTCTTTAAAGAAGGGTGTATGGGCATTAACCACTTCAATCCCGTCAAGATACTCTAAGTATTTCTCCAGATCCCCGTATTTGCCTCTCCACCTATCGAGAGGGTGCGCGATAACCGCAAGACCGTCTTGTTCATGAATCTCGTCAGCTAGTTCAGGCATGCTATTGGTCTTGACAGGCTCGTTGAGGAAAAGCGCGAGGATGTGCGCGGCGCTCCTGCCGTCCTTGATTACAGAGATCTCCATTCCGGGGATTACCAGAACACCAAATCTTTTTCCAGCAGCCAGCGCCTCTCTCCAGCCAGACGCTGAATCATGGTCTGTGATAGCCAACCCAGAAAGCCCTTTTTCTTTGGCCGCTTTCACCATGGTCCTGGGCGAGTGCACCCCGTCGATAGAGGCGGAGGTGTGCACGTGCATATCTATCTTCATGCTCTCCACTACCTTTTTATAGTATCCGGCTTTTTTAATAGTATGGAACGAAAGACCAGAATGCTGGCGTTCATGCTGCTGAACGTGCTTTTCTACGCGCTTGACCTGTTGATAGTCTATATCCGCTACTTCAGGACTCCGGAAAAGTACATAGGGATTTTCGACTTCTCGATACTCTATTCTTTCCTGTTTTCGCTGATGGCGATAATACCTGTGATCATAGCCTATTTCACTTACTATAACTCGCACATGGAACAAGAGAGGATGGACTATGAAGGGAGAATCATACTGATAACTGTCTCCAGTCTGGTGCTGATGATAACTGCGATATTCTACCCCTTCTAGATATAGGCTATGTGTGATGAGTCCTGCGCAGGCAGCGGCTTGTCCTTTACTAACAACCGATGTAGTTCCTTGACGGTCGTGTTATCGAGATTGAGCGAGTACATCCTAGCCTTTCCTATCTTCCTGGTCTCTCTCACAAGCTCTTTCTGCACCAGGACAGGAAAAACTCGCTGCAGCGTCCTATAGCTCATATCACAACAGTTAGCTAGTTCGGTAAGCGAATAATCGCGATGCTCGAACTTAGCCAAATGATCCAATATCCTAGCGGTTGCGCTGTCGCCGAATATGTCCGTGAATGCCATAATGACAAGAAACCGTTATGAGTATATAAATCCTTCTTTTATGGCATAATCGAGAGCATTATTGAAAACTTTCCAAAATAGCTGGTTGTATGCGCCAAAAAGTCAATTTAGTACCAGTCTTGCCCTGAACAGCCTGTAGAAAAAAGTCCACAGCCCGATGAACAGCAGCAGCCAGACCGCTGCAACTATTTCTCCTGACAACAGCCCGATGAACAGTATCGCGCTCCTTATGGGCCGAAAGCTTATCTTCTCGCCTATTCTCTTCTTCGCCAGCGAGTCGATCACAGAGCTCATATAGCTGGCTGTCAGGATTAGAAAGAGTGTGGAAACACCTACGGCCAGATTGACGTAACCTGCAAGGATTATCGCTATCAGCACCGCACCGTCGTTGATTCGGTCAGCGGTCTGGTCGTAGAACGCTCCCAACTTTGTCTCGCGCCTGTGTGCCCTTGCCGTCAGCCCGTCTAACGCATCCAGCAGCGCGCCTATCGCGAAAAACAGCGCCGCTATCGCCAGCTCGGATGAGAGGACATAGTAGGCGGAGGCGAACGTAAAGATTACAGATACCAAGGTCAGGAGATTAGGATTTACGGGCAGGCGTTTCGCTATCGGGAGCAGGATATTCTCAAATCTTTTCTGGGTCTTCGTTTTCATGCTATCACTCCAAAGACATTCATCAGCCAATTAAGCCCATAGAACCCGGCGAACGCTATCGCCCAGTACTTGACAAGTTTTCCCGCCAATGTAGCTAAGAAGAAATCCTTGAACGGGTATTTCACAGCCCCGCAAAACAACCCCACCAGGTCGAAAGGCAGCGGGGTCGCGGCGAACACGAAAATGATGATATGTGAGCCATGCTTCTCGAAATATTTCTCTATCTCTTTCAATCGTTTTTCGTGATGCTTCAATAGGACATGCTCGCCGCCCAGCCCTATCAGATAGCCGCTCAATTCTCCTATCGCTGCGCCAAGGCCCGCGCATAATCCCAAAAGAACCGGATTGAAGAACGGGGCGATTAGAAAGACTATCACAAACGCCGGTGTTGGAATGAAGAGAGTTGCTGAAGATATCATGCCCAGGAGGAATATCCCGAGATAGCCGAAGTTGCTGACAAGATACTGGAAAAAGGCTTCCATGGCACCGAAGTTATTAATCACGACGTCTTTATATTATTGCGTCCGAAACCATAGTGGCTTTTTAATAACTCTCCATGCAAAATAATAGACAGGTGATTGAAATAAAATTCTTAGTGACGGGGGCTCTTCCTTACGTGAATAACGAGTTGCATCTTGGGCACATAACTGGTAATCTATTGCCCGCTGATGTTTATTCGCGATTTCTGAAACTTAGGGGGGAACAATGCATCTTTGTGAGCGGTGCGGATGAATACGGTACTCCTATCGCGGTGGCGGCGCAGAAAGAGGGGCTATCGCCAAAGCAGCTTGCGGACAAGTATTTCGCGCTGCAGGAAAATGCTATAAAAGGATTTAACATAGCGACGGATATCTTCTCCCGCACGACAAGCCCGGAACACACCAAAATCACGCAGGAGTTCTATCTTACGCTGAAGAAGAACGGTTACATCAGCAAGAAAGAGATCGAGCAGTTGTATTGCGAGAACTGCAAGCGCTTCCTGCCAGACAGGTATGTGGAAGGCACTTGCCCGGTTTGCGGCGCCGAGAATGCCCGCGGGGACCAGTGCGACTCGTGCGGAAAACTTTTAGAGCCTGTCCAGCTGCTCAAGCCTTACTGCGTGACGTGCAGGAAAACGCCAGTCTCTAAAAAGACCGAGCACATTTTCTTTAATCTTCCTAAAGTCGAAAAGCAGATAGCGTCATGGCTGGAAAAGCATGACGGGTTATTTTCTAACGCCAAGAATTTCGCGCTCTCTTTCGTCAAGGAGGGCCTCAAGGAGAAGGACATCTCTAGAAATATAGAATGGGGCGTCCCTATCCCTGATGAGAACGGTCTTGTGTTCTATGTCTGGTTCGACGCGCCCATCGGCTATATCACGTTCTCCAAACAGCTCGGAAAAGAGGATTGGTGGAACGACAAAGAAACTAAATTAGTGCATTTTCTTGGCAAGGACAACATAGTTTTCCACACTATTTATTTTCCCGGCATGCTGATAGCCCACGATGGCTATATCCTGCCCTCGAAGATAGCCTCTTACGAGTTCCTGACGTCAGGAGGCTCGAAGATATCAAAATCGAGAGGCAGCAGGACCATAAAGGCGCTCGAAGCGCTAGAGGTATTTCCTGCGGACTATTGGAGGTTTGTCCTGATTTCCTTGCTACCAGAGCACAAGGACACGGAATTCGCCTGGGAGATATTCCAGGAGAAAGTCAACAACGATTTGAACGATGTCATAGGCAATTTCATCCACCGGACTCTGACACTGGCCCAGAAGCTGTCCGACGGAAAAATACCTAAGCCTACCGATTACACGCTCCATGACGAAAAGATTCTGGACGAGATCAAGAAGAAGCACAAGGAGGCTAGCGAGCTATTTGAGAGTATAAGATTGAAAGACAGCCTGGCAGCCGCAGTAGAGTTAGCCAGGACGGGCAACCAATACCTAACCGCTGAGGAGCCATGGAAAAACGCGATAAGGCAGGCCAACGTCATATATGTCTGCCTCAACATAGTCTCTGCCCTGTCGGTTCTGCTCGCGCCTTTCGTGCCCGAGAGCGCGCAGAAAATCAGGAAATTCTTGGCCATCGATGAAAATTATAAATGGAGCGATGCTGTAAGATTGTTGGAGCCCGGCAAAGCCATCAACGCCTTTAGCCCGCTCTTCAAGAAGATAGAGGATAAGGAGATAATTGAACTAAAAAAGAGATTTGGGTGAAGACATGGTTTCCTACGAAGAGTTCAAGAACATAGTGATGAAGGTCGGGCGGATAGAAAATGCGGAGCAGATTCCGGGCGCTGACAAGCTTTACAAACTTACTGTCGACACAGGCGAGATAAGGACTATCGTTGCTGGCATAGCGCAAAATTACGCTATAGAGGAGCTCATTGGGAAGGAGATAATTGTGGTCACCAATCTAGATTCGAGGATGTTGCGCGGGGTTGAGTCGCAGGGGATGCTGCTCGCTGCAGAGGACGGCGAGATAGTAAGCCTGCTCGTCCCGCTCAAAGAGATCAAACCAGGCAGCGAGGTGCATTGAATGGAAGGTTGTATATTCTGCGAAGTGGCCGAGAAGCATATCCCGTGCAAATTCATCTATGAGAACGAAAAGACGATGGCGTTCCTCGACATAAATCCGGGCGCCCCTGGACACACCTTGGTCATATCCAAAAAGCATTATGACACCGTGTTCGACATGCCTGATGAGGAGATAGGCGAAATCTACAAGACGGTCTCTAAGATGGTGAAAGCCATAAACAAGGTTATGAAACCGGATGGCGTAAACGTATTCCAGAACAACAAGGCGGCAGCAGGCCAGATAATCAACCATGTCCACGTGCATATCTTTCCGCGCTTCCACGGAGACGGGATAGACTTCAAGTGGAGGCGAGTTGTGCTGGACAGCGAAGATTTAGATAATATAGCGGCGCGGATAAGCAAGGGCGTAGAATAGCTATTTTTTGTTCCAGACGAAGCCCTTTACTTTCATTACCTTCCCGTCCACGTCCAGCGGGATGCTTGATTCTTTGCCTTTCATTTCCTTGCCCAGCTTGTCCCTGGCAAGCGCGATATTTTTGGTTTCTTTATCGGGTTCGAACATTATAGTCTCTGAATGAGGTAGGAAAACTTTCTTTATGCCGAGCCTATGCGCAGTCCTCAGCGCATCGATGAGCAGTACCTTCTGGTAGTCGCGGTACTCTGGGAAGCTCTCCTTCAGCACGGTTTCCTCGATTCTTTTCGTCCGCGGAAACGTCTGGATATTGTCGACTATGAGCACTTTCTCATTATCCATGGTCCTGGTGATAGTGAGGCCGTTATAAGCTATTCCGACAGCGCCGTTCTTGTCCCTGTTCAGGTCGTAAAGACGTTTGCTCATCTTTGGCTGTGACGGGAGCATGACGTGCTCGGCCTGCCTGACGCCCATGAAATTGACGCGCTTGTCCACCATATGGAAACTGCCTATCTCCCCCGCGGGGATTATGCTGGAACCTCTAGTCAATCCTATCTGGTAGAAAGGCGGGGTGGCTATTTTTCTGACTGCATTTGCCGGCACTCCGAAGCTTTTTGCCGTGGAATAGACGAATCGGCTGTGTTTTTTCTGCGAATCCGCCACCGACTGCTTCGCGCTCTTCAGAATGGTGGCAGCGATCTCGATATCGCGCGCAGGAATGCCCTTCTGCTGGAGAACTGTGCCTTCCAATCTCTTGATCAGATTCTTGTCGATGTATTTATTCTGCGCGGTGAGCGGGAATAGTCTGAGCGATTTCGGGTCCTTGATCTGCTTTCCGATCGAGTCCAGCGCCTTCACATCGCCCAGCTCGGCTATCTGCAGAATCGGTTTTTGGAACGAGTTCACGAACTGGCTTTTTGAGGGGATTTTCTTCAGCGGGAATGGAAATTCATTTACTATAACCCTTCTCCGCACCCCTATCTTGGTTGAAAACATATATAGTATTAGACAGTAGCTTAATAAATTCTTTCTCATAGAATCTAACGAGGGCTCGTAGATCAGGGGAAGATCGTTCGCTTCGCAAGCGAAAGGCCAGGGGTTCAAATCCCCTCGAGTCCATTATGTCGTTGCTATTAAAGAACTGCCGATATGTTTTGACGCAGGACGATAGAAGAAGGGTTCTGAAAGACACCAGCGTCTATATTGACGGAGATAAAATAGCGAATATAGGAAAAACAGAAGCAGCAGACGAAGTCATAGACTGCTCGGAAATGGTCTTGTGCCCTGGTTTTGTGAACAGCCACACGCACATAGGCACTACGATGATGCGCGGATATGCCGATGACCTGCCTTTCTTCAAATGGCTCGACAAGATATGGGAGCGCGAGCATAGACTAACTGAAAAAGAGATCGCGCTTGGAGCTCAATTGGCTTGCGTCGAGATGACTAAGTCAGGCGTCACCTCATTTGTGGATATGTACCCTTACGAGGACAGCACTGTAAAGAAAATCGCAGCAAGCGGGCTGCGCGCGTTCCTGTCATGGCCCGTCATAGATAAGGACAAGACCACTCAGAAAGGGGCCCCCATAAAGAACGCAGAACGTTTTCTGAAGCGCTGGAAGACTGGGACGATAACCCCTCTGGTAGGGCCACACGCCATCTACTCATGCGACAAGGAGCTTCTCATAAAGGCAAAGAAATTGGCTGACAAGCATAAGACCATGGCCCATATCCATGTAGCCGAGACCAGGAAGGAACTCGCTGATTGCCTTGCTAAAAACAAGAAAAGGGTCGTTGAGTATCTCGATTCTATAGAATTTTTGGACAAGAACGTGCTTGCTGCCCACTGTTCCTGGCTGACGAAGGGCGAGATAAGAATTCTATCTGAGTGCCAGACGAAAGTCGCAGCCTGCCCAGTCTCCAACGCCAAGCTAGGCACAGGCGGAACTGTTCCTATCCCAGAGATGCTCCAGAGCGGTGTCTGTATAACGCTGGGCACAGACGCTCCAATCAGCAACAACAGCCTGAACATGTTCGAGACCATGAAATTCTGCTCACTGCTTCTGAAAAACCAGCGCTGGGACGCGTCGATAGTCAGCGCGCAGGATGTGCTCGATTTCGCCACTATAAACGGGGCCAATGTGCTTGGGCTGGATGCCGGCTCAATTGTAGAAGGGAAACTGGCTGATTTGGTCCTCATGGATATCAAGAAGATGAGCATGCCTATAAATAATTTAATCTCTAACCTTGTCTATTCGTCCTCGCCCAATATCGTCGATTCTGTCATGGTCGGCGGCAGGTTCGTGATGCGTTCAGGAGAACCCATCATGTCTAGCGCACTAAAAGAGATAGCGCAAGGCCTATCGTCAGAATAATCATCGAAATCGCTAGAATCCTATTTCTATGGTATTTTTGATAGTCTCTAAGGTCTCCCTTCATCATGCTCATTTTTCCTGACTCATAGCTGTAGACGAAGAATATCACGCTGATTACCAGGAGCAGCATGTATCTGAGCGCCTTGAGGAACGTCATCTCATTCCAGAAGAACACTATTGAAAAAGTTAACCAGATGAGCCCTCCGACTAGAATCCATTCAAGTTTTTCTTTTTCCATAAAGGACATAGGCATTACCCCTATATAAGAATTGCTATGGGCGTTATATTTAAATTCTATACCCCCCTAATGACGTTACTGGTGACGTATTGTGGGTAAAATAGACAAAATCAAGCTTAAGAATTTCAAGTCTTTCAAAGCCGCCACTATCCCTGTTTCTTCCGGCTACACAACGATAGTCGGGCCCAACGGCTCTGGAAAATCGAATATCTTAGACGCGCTTTGTTTCGTTATGGGGACTAGCTCGATGAAGAGCCTGCGCGCCGACAAGCTCACTGACCTGGTCAATCATAACTCGAAAGACGGGACAGCTGAGATAACTATCGACCTGAAAACCAAAGAAGGCATGAGAACGGTGTCGCGCAGCATAGACAAGACAGGGAACAGCGTTTTCAGGCTCGATGGCAAGAGGACCACTCGCTTCCAGATAGAAGAGACGCTAAATAGTTTGAACATCAAGTCCGATGGCCATAACATAATCATGCAGGGCGACGTGACTAAAGTAGTCAAGATGACGCCCATGCAAAGAAGGGAAATCATAGACGAGGTTTCTGGAATAGCCGAATACGAGGCGAAGAAGCAGGAGTCTGTCAGGGAACTGGGCCACGTCCTGGAAAAGACCAAGGAGGCCAATATAATCCTGGGCGAGAGGACCGGCTATCTTAACGTTCTAGAGAAGGAGAGGATAGAGGCCGAGCTATACCAGAAGCTCAACAACGAGAGAAAGCAGTATTCAGCTACTTTGGTCAAGAAAGAGCTGGATTCTGTCGAGAAATCTTATACTAAGCTGCTGGACGCGATGGCTAAGCTCAACGCCAACCTGGAAGAAGTCACCAAGGACATGGGCAAGCACCAGGCAGAACTAAAGGAAGTTGACAGGGACTATGACGAGCTCAACAAGAAGGTCTTAGAAGAGAGCGATAAGAGACGCGGGTCTGTAAGCGCCGAACTTGAGAAAGTGCGCCAGGATTTGACAGGCGCCGAGGTCAAGATAAAGCACTTTAAAGAGCTTATAGACAAGAACAGGGCCAAGCGCGAAGAATTACTGAAGAGCGTGGCCGAATTAGGCAACAAGATAAAGGAGAAAGAGAAGGAAGTTGACGCTAACATAATCCACGAGGAAGAGATCGAGATAAAGCTCAAGCAGAACAAGGAAGAGCTCTCAGAGATAATGAAGCAGGCGGGCAAGTTCGACAAGAACCTCGGCGACGCCTACAAGCAGTATGAAAAGCTCAATACTGATTTGGAGAAGAAGAAAGAGGAGCTGTATGCGCATGACGCGGAGCTCAGCGGCCTAAAGGCTAAAGCGGAGATGAAACGGGCTGCCTATCAAACGAAAGACGGTGAGATAAAGAGTTTGCAGGAGCGCGAGAGGAAGCTGCGCGACACCTTGAAGGGGTTCGAAAAAGATGTTTCCACCAGCCAGAAGGATGTCGCTGAAAGAGAGAAGCGGCTGGCCAACCTCTATGAACAGGAGAAAACGAACAACGAATTAAATTCCAAATACAGCGAAGATTTGCTATCAGCCCAGAAGGAGCTTAGCTCAGTCGAGTCAAAGATAGCCACGATGAAGAGCATCAACGGCTTCTCTCCGGCGGTCGAGTCCATTATAGCTAATAAACAGTTGCGCGGGATTATAGGGACTATAGCGGATTTATGCAAATACAAGAAAGAGCACGCCATTGCCATAGAAACTGCTGCCGGCCCCAGGCTGTTTTACATAATCACCGAGACTGCTGACGATGCCACAGAGGCCGTAAAATATCTCAAGAACAATCAGTTAGGAAGGGCGACGTTCATTCCGCTGGATAAGATAAGACCAGCTGAGATAGGCAAGACAACAGAGGGCGTTGCAAACGACCTCAACTCAGTGGGCTTGGCTATAAACATGATAGAGTTCGATAACAGGCTGTTCAACGCTTTCTCTTATGTCTTCGGCGAGACTGTGATCGTGAAGAGCATAGATGCCGCCAGAACCATCGGCATAGGATCTGCTAGAATGGTGACTATAGACGGCGATTTATGCGAATTGTCCGGGACCGTGACAGGGGGGTATTCCAAGAAAGGCGTCACTATCGCCGAACTAAAGGCTTTAGAGGAGCTGAAGCAGAAAGCCACCAACTTGGGAGTTGATAGACAGAACATCGTAAAACGACTAGAGTTTTTGCGCGAGGAGATAAGCAGAGTCTATGGAGAAAAGACGCAGCTAGAACTAAAGCTGCGCGAGGCTGAGGCAACTGCCAAGGAGTGGAACAACCGCCTGAAAGAGTATGAAGATTCTATAAAGCAGGCAGAGACAGCCGCCTCTTTCGCCTCCAAGGATATTCAGGACCTAGAGAAAATTCTCGTTCATAAAGATAATGCCAAATCCAAATTGGACGAGGACATAGGCAAGCTGCTCGATAAACGCAAGGGTATGAAGGATGTTTTCGATGTCCCCGCGGTCAAGGAAATCAACGACAAGCTCAAGCAGAAGGAAAGAGAGGCCGATTCTCTAAAAGAGCAGAAGACCGACATCCAGGTGAACACTAGGAACCTAAACAACGAAATCGAAAAAATATTGGGCCATAATAGAAGGGAGCTGGAGAAGCAGGCTGCTGAGATAGACAAGGAGAACGCTGCTATAGATAAAGATATCGAAGCGCTTTCCAATTCCAGAAACGACCTCATCGGGCTCATGAAAGAGACGGAACTGAAGGAGAGGGAGATAGCCTCTTCGATGACTGGTGTTTTCAAGAAACAGGCTGCGCTGAACAGCAAAAGCAGGGAAATCGGGGAGAAGATAGGCGAGATAAACCGCAAGGCCGACAAAATAAAGGAAGAGCTTGGCGAGAAAAACATAGACAAAGTCAGGCAGGGAATGAGCTATGAGAATCTCAAGAAGGAGTGGCAGAAATACAAGGAAATACCTCTATTGGAGGATAGCGTCGTAAGCCTCACGAACAAGCTTAACGAAGTCGAGAAGCATCTCGCTAATCTTGGAAACGTTAACTTAAAGGCCATTGAGATGTATGATCATATTTCTAAAGAAGTGAATGACATAAGGGAGAAGAGCAAGAAGCTGGAGGAAGAGCGCGAGTCCATAATGAACCTGATAGCGGAGATAGAGAAGAAGAAGATGATCTCGTTTACTCAAACGTTCAATGCGCTGAACGAATACTTCGGCCAGTACTTCAAGGAGTTCTATCCAGAGGAGGGCTCTTTCGCGGGCATGAAACTAGAGAATCCGGATAATCCGCTGGAATCGGGCCTCATACTGGAGGCGAAGCCGTTCGGAAGGCCATTAAAGATTATAGACCTATTGAGCGGCGGGGAGAAATCGATGACTGCGCTGGCCTTCCTATTTGCTATCCAGGCCTATAACCCGTCACCATTTTATGTGCTTGATGAGGTAGACGCCGCGCTCGACAAGGAGAATTCAGAGCGAGTGGCTAGAATGCTGAAGAAGTTCTCGAACGAGCTGCAATTCATCATAATAACCCATAACGCAGCGATAACCAGGAACTCGGACCAGATCATAGGGGTTCATATGTCTAAAGACGGCTCATCGCTGGTCGAAGTCGATTTGAAGAACTATCAGGCAATGGAAGTTTCTAAGTAAAATAAGTTTAGTTAACCTAGAATATCACCCGTTATCCTTAACGTATCTATTGCACAGGACCCTCCAATAGCATTTGCGCCAGACGAGCACAATAATTTTAACTTGAAATTTGCATTATTGTCTGCAAGTTGCGAAAGAGTATAAAAATGGTAAGTCCAGCTATTGGTGTTAGATCCAATATATTCAGAATACCAATTAGTACCTCCATCAGGAGACCATAACACTTCAAGATTCCCGTTTTGCAACTGTGGGTGCGCCCAGAAAGACATATGAATGTTTGTGTATCCTACCGTACTCTGCGCACGCAGTATATAATATCCAAGACCTCCTATTGCAACTGAATATGCTGAATTGGAATTATTATAACTAAAAGTAGTATTTGTATGCCACATTGGATTTGCGCCTTTACCCATAGTCCAGCCGTTTAAATTAGCAAATTCCTCATAAAAGATTTCTTGGCCAGGTGAAACGATGCACCCTTGTGTTGCAACAACGCATATTTGTCCTGACGGGCAATAACATGTGCTGCAGTAATCAACCAATTGCTGGTTAGCATTGCAGTATTTTGGCAGGGTTGAAGAACATGAGTTTATATATGTCCCGTCCGCGCAGACTAAGTTGACTAAGTTACATGATTCAGTTATCGGATTACACTGTGACCCCTGGGAGCATTGGCAGTAAGTGCAGTTATTTACGAACTGACCGAGATAATTGCAATATGGTGGTTGTTGAGACCGGCATTCGCCATATTGTGTTATGGAATCAGAGCAGTAGTTTGGGGGGGCATACGCCTGGCATCCTGTGGAGTCGATAAAAATATTTTCAGATTGGCCTGTTTTGCAGCACGTGACCGCGCCGGTAAATACTTCTTTGCCCGAGGCATTGCATGCAGTGTTGCATTGGCTGCAGGGGTCTTTCGGGATAGAATAGTGTACAGCTTTGCACTGGGCAGCTGCTTCCCTACATGCGTTTATATTAACGGAAGACTGCTGGCCGACGAACGCACTCGTCGCCAGCATAATTATTGTCGCAGAGATTGCGAGCACTGCGCCTATAATCACGAGATATTCCAGCGAGCCTTGCGCGCGGTGCATGCTTTATATAAATACTATTGAATATATAAAATATATGGTGGTTACATGCCGATAACTTCGCAGTTGCCCCATTTCTGGCAGGACAAGGAGGGGAAAAGCCACAGGAACATGCTGCAGATAGAGGTCGACGAGCCGAGGATGGAGGGGAACTTTCCTAAGGACGGAACGATAACTATCCGCCTGCAGGACGAGCAGGCGCAGAAAGCCTTTAAGATGTCGCCGACAGAGACGCTGCAGTTGGGAGAGGAGCTCAAGGAGATAGCCAAAGAGTTATTGAAACAAAAGAGAGAGCTCTGGAAATCGAAAGCCAAGCCGTGATCTGATGCTGAGAAAGACCAACCTGATCTGGGAGAATCTGTACTCTGTTGAAGAGGCAGATATAGTCTTGCTAGGGGTGCCGTTCGACTCCACAGTCAGCGAGATGCCCGGCACGCGCTTCGCCCCGAACAGGATAAGGGAAGAATTTCAGTTGCATATGAGTAATTACGACCCGGAACTGGGTGATTTAGATAATGTCAAGCTGCATGACGCTGGAAATATAGATGTCTTGCACGGCAATAATGAGGGCACGCATAACCTGGTCTATAGTGCGGTGAAAGAAATCATTGAAGCTAATCCTAAAGCTAGATTGCTGATTCTAGGCGGGGAGCACTCAATAACCAAGCCCATCATCAAGGCGCTGAATGGGGGCAAGAAATTCAATTATCTTTGTTATGATGCTCACACCGACTTATGGGATGAATATATGGGCATCAAATATAGTCATGCCTGCGTAAACAAAAGGGTGCAGGAGATAATAAAGAATATCGAGATACGCGGCTATGGACCAGAGGCAAAAGAGGTTTATGAAACTGCCAAGAAACTGAAGCCTGTCAAAGACCCCATTTATCTGTCGATAGATGTTGACGTTTTTTCAGATAAAGTGGGCTGTCCTGTCAGTTATAGCTATGACTTCGAGAAGATGTGGAAAGAAGTCAAAAAAAGGGACATAATAGCGGCGGACGTAGTCGAGTACAATCCGCTCGTTGGCAGAGATGTGCGAGTGGCAGAGCTAGTGAAACGGTTGATACTGAAGCTGTCACTCTAGTATGCCGTTCCTGATTTTCTTGAACGCAGCCACGACTTCTTCGGGCCTTAGCTTGTTCTCTACCGCTATTTTAGTCAGTTCAACGGCTATCTGGTTATAGGCTATAAGCCCCACATCTTTCTTAAGGCCCGCGTCCATTGTGTGCATCAGATCGAATTTGCCTTCCAAGTTCATCCCTCCTAACAATGATTCCATCACTTCTTCACTTCCAGATTTACTCTAGTCGAAAAGGGCACGCCGCCGAGATTGACGTCCACCTCTATCGAATAGGTGCCGTCTAACATGTCCGCAGACAGGCTAACTGGCACTGTAATCTTCCTGAGCTCGTTCATGCCGAATGTGCCCTGCGGCTGAGAGAACGCGCCTATAGTTATGTTCTCGTTTATTGCCCTGACTATCACGTCATAGGAATTAACGTCCTTGCCAACAGTATTGGTTATCTCGGCTGTGAGGTTCGTGCTCTGGCCAGGCGCCACCTTGTTGGTCGGGGAAAAATAGGCGTTTATTGTCTTTACAGACCAAAGAGAGAGCATAACTGCTGATATTATAACTGCGGCTATGATTATCGCTGCCAAAATGACGTAATATTTCCTGCTTATAGTGGGTAATCTCATTTTCTCGCCTTCAGATGGTATTTCTGTATCGTTATCAATCCGCATAGCACACCCGCGTCTATGAACCCGTGCGCATATGCTACAGCTTCCAGCGCCGTGTCGGGGTCTTTCTCCCTATAGTACAGCGCGTCATTATAATAATCTTTCGCAAACCTCGCTATCTCTTCTCCGCCTTTCCTGACTCTCATCCTCTTGAGACAATCGCCGGTAATTTTTAGGCAGTAATCAAGCTTACTTAGCATATCTCCTCATCCTCTTCAGCATCTCGAGCCTCTTTTTTTCGCGCAGGTAGAATGGACTCGGTTCAGTCACGACGATGTTCTCTATCTTTACAGGAACTCGCAAATCGTTAGGTAACCGCCTGAACTTGCCTGTGATCCTGACGCGCCCCCATTTCGGATGGTTTATTTCCGCCTCTTGTATGCCTTGCGCCCTTCTCACAAGCTTCTTGATGGCCCATTCCGCGGGAATAGCAAGCCCGCCAGTGAGCAGGATATCGGAAGCGCCAACAACCGCGTGCCCTGTCGGGCCTAGAATCAGCTTTCCAGTCTCTATCGCCGCTTTTGTGGTGCCGCTGTGTATTATCTTCTTCTGGATCTCCCTTGCCATGAGAGGATAACGCGGTTAGCGAATAAAAATCTATTTGAACTGGCTCAGGAATTTCTCTTCCATCTCGTGGAGCCTACCCGGGACTATGAGAATATGCAGCGGGGGGCCGAAATCGAACTTCTGCAGCTCCTCTATCCTGCCGTATTTTATCAGCTGCGTCGGCGAGCCCATCCTACAGCAAACTACTATGTCTGAGAGCATCTTCTTGTTCCCATCTATCTCGAGCAATATCTTCATCGCTTCGTTGGCAGTCATGTACCTGTCTTGGTCTGCTTTCAGGTCCAAGAAAAGCAGCGTATGTAGTCCTCTCTTCTTATTGTCTATGATGGTGTCGTAGAAGCTCGTGGGCTTGAAGCTATCCTCCCAGAAAGCCACTGTAGCCGATTTCCCGAATTTGTACATCTGCAGACCAGTGTCAGCTATCGCAGAATAAATCGAAGTGTTATGGATTATCTTAGTCTGTATCCCTTTCTCTTTGGCCCTCAGCAGCAGGTCTGTATGAGTAGTTGCTATGAGAGGGTCTCCGCCGACGAGCAGGCAGACTTTGTTGCTGGCAGCATAGTTGAGTATCTCGCCGCTCTCTATAAAGGCACGGTCAGCTAATTGTATTTGTTTTCCGATGGCTTTTTCCAGCTGTTCCTTGGTAGCGCCAAAAAGCCTGCTAGTATAACTGTCTAAATAGATTATTTGGCAGTTTTTAGCTTCCTCGATCGCGCGCAGGCTGAGGTCTTTGTCGTCCCAGAGCCCTATGCCCACAAGAACAAGCATCTTCTCACGGTGTCATTCTCTCTATCTTGTAATAAGTGATGTCGCCTTCCTTGTCAAGAACAGCATAAATCATCTTCTTTCTGACGTTCTGGGCTAATCTAACCGCTCGGGAGATGTCAGAGAAGTCGCATATGAACTCTTCAGGTATGCAGTGGACAAGCCAGACCGCGTGCCCTGATCCTGGTTTTTCGCCTCGCGCATATACCCTATAGTGCGAGCCGAACTTGAAACCCGTCTTGACCACAAACCCCCTATTTTTCAGGTCTCGAAACACAAAGAACTTCCTCGGGAACTCCTTATCCAATCGGGTAAAGTGCTTCATAAGAGAATTAAAGTTTAGTTTCTTGCCTCTTTCGTCCTCTATCTCGATACCATCCTTCTCTTTCAGGTAGAGCGCCTCTTCTGGAGCCAGCAGCATGTTTCCGTCACGCTCGCCGAATCCCCTCTTCTCGAGCTCGTCCATCTGAGCAGAATCTTCTATGACGACCCGCTCCTTGACTAATAGGGCCATACAATCAGAGAGATTATACACTAGGCATTATAAAAAACAATAAGAAAGAGGTTATTTCTTTGCAGGTCTTTTCTGCGCCCTGCCGTCCTCTGGCTCCTTCAGCTCGTCAGCAAAGTCAGAGAGCACTCTCGATGTCTTGTTTTTAGCTGTTTTGACATAGCGCTTTCCTGTCTCTGTGAACGCCAGCAAGGCCAGTATTATCGCTATCAGGACTATCCCGCCTATCATCGGGTTGCCAAGCGCGCCTATCACTAGACCGGTTATGCCTGTAGTTGTGGTCTTCGTCGATGGGGATACGACAGTTTCTTTTCCGCCGTATATCTCCTTGATCTCGGGCATGGCCATCGCATCAAACCTGGCGTAAGGTATGTACTTGTGGAAGATGTACTTTATCTCGAATACCTGCTGCGGCACCAGAGTCACGTTCCATCCTATCTCCGGGTCCAGATTATAGAGCGTGTTCGGGAACGGTATCACCTGGACATCAGCAAGCGATGTGGCCATGTCTTTTGGTATGATATCCTTTATGGCCAGCGTCCTGTTGTGGTTCGCCAGGTTGACTATCCTCAATGTTATAATCGTTGTGTTGGTGTCCGGGTCGAATGAATATAGCCGCGTTCCGTTCAGGGCGTATGATGGGTGGAAGCCCAGATATGATATAGCGCCCAGTATCGTTATTGTAAGATTGGGCACTCCAAGCACTATTCCGCTACTGCCTCCGCCTCCGCTTGCCGGCGCTGTGGGAACGGTAAGTACATGGACTATGAACTGTGTTGAAGCATTAGCGAACTGGTTGCTCAAATCCACCTGGGCGGTGTAGTCACCTGGAATCGCATATGTGCAATTCCCTACTGACCCCGGGGTTGAGTTCAGTTCTCCTGTATAATTCCATGACGTATTTGTTATATCGCAGAACAGGGTATAGTTGACCGGCAGCTGCCCGCTGAAATTGACTATGAACTCTGTCGTGAATGGCACTGTTCCTGAGTTGTCTGTGGTGTTGAATGAGTTGATCACCAGGTTGACATCGAACGCATCAATTGTTTTCTGCGAAGTGATGTTCGTCCCCTTGTCATCCCAGACGTTCAGGCTCCATATGTGGATTCCGCTCTTTGTGAACGTATATGTAAATCCGTAAGGTATCCCAGAGCCGTTGCTGTAATAGACGTTCCCATCGGGCTCGAGTATCCTCCAGCTGAAATGGTCGATAGAGCCGTCTGTATCGTAAGACCATGAGCCGTCGACCACCACGTCGAACGGTATTATGCCTGACGTGGCGTTTGCTATAAAGGATGAAACTGGCGGCGAATTGAATAGAACAGTTATTGGGGTAGTGCTTACAGTATCTGTAATTCCATCGCTGACTGTGAGCTGCGCTGTGTAAACGCCCGTGGTGTATGTGTGGCTGCCCAGTATTGAATCTGTGCTGTTTATAACGCCCGTGTCATTCACGCTCGGAACGTTGACATCGTATATCAGCGTATAAGTAAGAGGCTCGCCGTCAGCGTCAGTTGCATTTCCGTTGAACATGGCTGTCAGTGAGTTGTAGCCAGATATTGGTGTGGCTGCGAAAACGTCTATGATTGGTGCGTTGTTGGCAACAACGTTTATCGTGAGGGGTGCAGTAGTCTCGCTTATTCCATCGGACACTACCAGATAGATATCATAGGCTCCCGCAGAGTAATAAATGTAATTCGTCAGGACTGAATCTATGTCGGTTATGGTTCCTGTCGCATTGAATATTGGATTATAAATATCGAATAGTATTATATATGTTAGTGGATTGCCATCGGCATCAGTAGCGCTGCCGTTAAACGTGACCATCAGCGGCTGCCTTCCAGATGAAGGCGTAGCTGTAAAGGAGGTTATGACTGGAGCGTTGTTCGGCGCAACATCGATTGAGACTGCTGCGTTAGTCTCTGCAATTCCGTCGCTCACTATGAGCTCGGCCGTGTACGTGCCCATCGGATAGATGGTGCTTCCCAGCGCTGACAGAACATCATTTATTGTGCCCGTCACATTGAACATGTTGTCTGTGTTGTCGAACATCAGCGTATAAGTAAGAGGATCATTGTCTGCGTCTGTGGCGCTTCCCTCAAATAGGACATTCAATGGATCTTTACCTGAGCTTGGCGTTGCAGTGAAAGCGATTATCACTGGGATCTGGTTGGCATTTGAAGTAACGCTTATTGTTGCCGTAGTTTCTGCTATGCCATCGCTGACTATCAGCTTGGGTGTGTACGTTCCTGCGGCATAGACATGTGTGCCTAGTGCTGAAATAACGTCTGTAATCGTACCTGTGGCATTTACCGAAGCATCTGCTGTATCAAATATTAGAGTATATGTTAATGTATCTAGATCAGCGTCTGTCGCTGAACCATCGAAATTGACTGTAAGTGGTTCTCTTCCTGAACTTGGTGCTGCTATGAAAGCAGTTATCGCTGGGGCAGTGTTAGGAAGCACGGTTATTCCTGCTGTGGCTGTGGCTTCATCTATACCGTCGCTGACTATCAATTCTGCGATGTATGTGCCAGTCAGATAGACATGGCTGCCCAGCGCTGAGAGTGTACTGAGCATTGTGCCCGTTGCGTTTGCAGTAGTGTCTGAAGTGTCAAATATTAATGTGTATGTTAGTGGGTCGCCGTCTGTGTCTGTAGCAGCGCCGTCGAAGTTTACTGTAAGAGGCTCTTTGCCCGAATTGGGCGTTGCTGTGAACGCTTTTATGACCGGCGCCACGTTAAATGCCACTGTAATACCAGTCGTGGCTGTGACCTCGTTTATGCCATCGCTAACCAGCAGTTCTGCGGTGTATACCCCTCCTGAATAGATGTGGTTGGCCAGTAATGATGTTACTGAGCTTATAGAGCCCGTGACGTTCACTGCGGTGTTAGTGCTGTCGAATATGAGAGTGTATGTGAGGGCGTCGCCGTCAATATCTGTCGCTGAACCATCGAACTCGACTATCATCGGCTGGTAACCAGATGAAGGCGTTGCTGTAAATGTGCCTATGACCGGCGCGTGATTCGCGAAAACATATACAAAAGCGTCAGCGCTGACTGTGTGCGTTGCGTCCCTTACAATCAGTCTTGCAGTATAGTTACCGACGTGATAAGTGTGGCTGTTCAAGACAGACAGGACGCTGTTTATCGTGCCTGTGGCATTTGCAGCCGTGTTTGCTGTATCAAATATAAGAGTATAAGTTAGAGAATCTCCGTCAGCGTCTGTTGCGCTGCCCCTGAAAACCGATGTAATCGGGTCGGTTCCTGCCGCAGGCGTGGCTGTGAATGCAGTTATGGCTGGTGCATGATTTGAAGACACTATGACAGTTGTGTCTATGCTGGCTGTATTAGTAGCATCCTTAACAATCAACCTTGCAGTGTGACTGCCTATGTTGTAAGTGTGGGTGCCCAGCACAGAAAGAACGACGTTTATCGTACCTGTTACATTAACTGCTGTGTTTGTGGTGTCAAATATAAGTGTATATGTTAGAGGATCTCCTTCTGCATCCGTTGCACTACCGCTGAATGTAACTGCCAATGGCTCTATGCCTGAGGAAGGGGTTACTGTGAACGCGCTTATAACCGGTGCTGCATTTGGCTTTGGAGAGAATATCATGGTCACAGTGCCGGTTGAATAGTAGACTCCGCTGCCTGCCTCAGCCATCGAAGTTATTGTGCCAGCTGAATGGGTGCTGTAATAGGTTAAAGTGTGGCTGCCTTCGCCGCTGACCGTTCCGGTATAATAAACATTCTTATATCTTATATCAGGATAATACGTGTAACCAATTGGGAAATAGCACTGTGGATTGCCTCCAGAAAGAGTAATGGTCACATCAGTCTGAACATATGTGTTCTCGACGCATGAACTGGGGGATTTACAACCGGTCGGATAAACAGAAAGCACGGTCGTGGTTCTTGGACCGCAGTAACCGCTAGTCTGAGTAGTTTGAGAAACAGTTGTGGTCGTTTGCTGAACCGCTGTCGTTGTACTAGGTGCGACAACAGTTGGCGTCACATAGGTAGTGCCGCCCCCTTCGCTATATGCTATCATTCTCGGATAGCCGATAAACATGAAACTAACAATTAGCAATGTGATTCCAAATAGGACTTTTAGTTTGTTCATCATGGCACCTAAGATGTTACTATTGTGTAGTGACGACATATTTAAAGGTATCGTTTATATATAAATAACTATACCACAGTCACTTTGAGGCCCTTTTCCACCAGTTTCGAGAAGAACTCATCACTCTTCTGGCTGTGCTTCATGACCACTTCATCGACGTTCTCTAATCTGGCCAAGTTCTCTATCTTGTCGTACCAGTCGCCCCATTCCACCAGGTCTTTCACCTGCACGTTCTGGGGCAGTTTTCTCTTCATATCCTCCATGACCTCTTGGGCGATGTTTATCCGCGAACCTGCAAAGCCTGTAGGGACATGATTGAGCACGTTCTTATCGACTACAAATACGAGTATCAGCCTGCTGCACTCTCTAAGTCTGGCTAGGAATTCTGGCGAGTTCTCCTGCTCTGTCAATATAGGGACTAGAAACGTCTTTGTCTTTTCAATCAATGCAAGTTCCTGGAAGCGCTTGTGCTCGACCGCGATAGACTTGTCCATGACCACTTCAATGCCTGCTGCCCGCGCCTTTTCAGCAGCGCCCTCGTCCCTTATCCCTAGCTGCATCCAGATGACTTTGGCCTTCCTCTTTATCGCCTGCTCGACTACCCAATTAGCCTCTTGGGGCCGGCATATCACGACAATCTCTATCTCGCCCGGCACGCTCTCAATGCTGTCGTAGCATTTTTCATCGAGAATCTCATAGCCGTCTATAGCCACGGGCGTTATCTTGTAACCATTAGATTTCAGATAGCTGGCCACTTTGTAGCTGTCCGCTTCGGGCTCTTTCGATATGCCTATGACTGCCACTTTTTTGTACGCCCTGAGAATCTCGGCGATGTCCATTTCCATCAGGCCAGGACATAATTGTTCTTTTTCTTCTCGATGACCTTGCCATCCTCTAGAAGTATCTCCAATACAGCCCTGCACAGCTCTTCTGCCACGCCCAGCTCGGAAGAAATAGTCTTAAGCATCTTCTCTTTCACTAACACTGTTTCCAGCTTCAGTTCCATCTCCGACAGCTTTTCAGCGCTCACTATATAATAGCGTTTATCAAATCCTCTGATCCCCCTAACATTCAGTTTTTCCTGCTTGAGCTTGTCGCTCAGCTCCTTGACCTTGTTCTGGTCTTCAAGGACTAGAAACCCGTCCTTGACCAGCGCCTCAACGAGTTCGCTCTTCTCCCCAAAGACATATTTGAGGTATTTCTTGTCTATGCCCATCAGCTTTTTCCCTTCGCGCTTGTACTCAAACAGAACATCCCTTTTCAGGAGTTCGTCAAGCATTTTCTTTTCTTGGCCTGTGAGGATTTTGGAAACATTATCATAAGTCCGATTATAGTATTTTATAGAATTGACTTTTTTTAGGAATTCTATCTCGTCGGCGGTCAGTTCGTTCTGCGCCTGCGCCTCGACAGGCACTATCATCACTACGTTATTATATACTGTCTTGAACTCGAGCTCGTCGCCGGACTTTATCTTTAGAGCATCGGCTGCCTCTTTAGGTATCTCAGAATAAAGCCTGCCCTTGTAGGAATAGGTCTTGGTCCTCATCTATATAGTTCTGGCTGCCCAAGCATAAAAGAATTACAGTTTTCTGAGGATTTTCAGTTCCTTCGAGCGGATGTTCACGTGCGCTGCTATGTTTACTGCATCTCTGTCTATCTTTTTCTTGCCTGTGAAGCGCGCTATCTTCTCCGCCCCGTGGAGTATGTGTTCGGTCAGCTCGTCTAAGATGTTTGCGAGCCTGTCAGCCGCGCTCTTGTCCAGCTTCATCTTCATCTTCTTTATCGTCTCTGCAACGAGTGCCTTGCTATTCTTGCTCATCAAATCCCTCCAGATAAGTCTATCGCCGCTGATATCACCAAAGCGACGATTATCAGTATAATGGATATCTTCACCGCCTGCTTGAAATTGCCCTTGCCTATCATATCATCCAATAGCGCGTCGCCCAGCCTCACGCTTGAATAGGCGGCCATTAGAGAGACTATGGTCACTATCGCGGAAAACGAATCTATCCCAGCTGTTTTGATGTGCACGCCTGCGAACATCCCGCCCAGAAACATGATGAACGGTGCCGGATAGCCGAAGAACAGGAAGCTGAACGAGAAGATAGTTATAATCAATAGGCTTAGCGGGGTGTTTTGCGCGAAAAACGCAGGCAGCTCGCTCGAAGCCATTAGAATTGCTATAATCCCGAAGACCCACGCCACTATAGAGGCCAGCAATAGGACAGGCAACCGCCCTTTCAGCATCTCGAGTGCCATACTATCTGGTTATGCTTAAGAATTATAAATACATGATGCTTTTATAGGGCAGGTGATGCGATGCCGATGCATGAGGAGGTTGTCAAAACTTACAAGATGGTGAAGGACGCAGGTTTTGACGTCGTCGATGTAATTTTTGAAGGTTCGATGACCGTGAAGGGCAAAGACATTCTGGCCCAGTTAGAGGAATTAGCGGGCACGAACAAGGCTATCGGGGTAATCAAGGTCATCTACTCGACAGGCGCGGACAGGATAAGGCAGATTGAAATTCCAGTGGGCGAGATAGTGCCTGAAGAGCAGCCAGTGATATGATGATAAAGACACGCGGTTTGGACGAGCTGATTAAGATTGAGAAGAAAATTGTAGTCCTTATAATGATGCTTCTTTTCATATTCGCGCTCGGAACGGTCACTTTCGTTGTTTTGGAGCACCAATCGCTGGGAGAGGCCATATACAGCACGGTCGCCAGCGCGATAGGGCACGGCTTCATTTTCCAGAGCAGGCTGACGATGTTCATAACGTTCATAATCATGATAGTTGAATGGCTCTTCCTATGGACGCTGTTCGATATCGCTGTCGAGTTCATAAGCGAGGGGAAAGTAAGGGAAATTGTTGGAGGCATGAAAATGAAGAAAAGGATAGATACGCTGAAGAATCACTGTGTATTATGCGGTTTCGGGCGAGTCGGCTCTGAGATCGCAAGGAACGTGCACGCTTGCAAAAAGGATTTAGTGGTGGTCGAGAAGGACGCACACGCGGCCAGGAGCGCGCTCAGCAAGGGTTATATGGTGGTCGAGGGCGATGTCCTGAACGAAGAGACGCTGCGAGCTGCTGGAGTTGACAAGGCCAAGGTCCTGATCACCGCGATGGGCTCTGATGCGGATAATGTCTTTGTCACGCTGACTGCAAAGGAGATAAACCCGCGCATAAAAGTGGTGGCCCGGGCCGAACGCGAGGAAAGCGTCAGAAAACTGAAGCAGGCTGGAGCGACAGAAGTAGTTATGCCAGAAGTATTGGGTGGGAAGGCTATGGCGGAAGCAGTCACAAAGAGCTGAATATTCCGTCTTCCTCTTTCTTGTATCTGTGCTTCTGGTTCTTCCTGCAGACATACTCTCCGCTCATCGGGTCCTGCAATATCTCAATGCTGTAGCCGGTCTGAGCAAAGCACTGCCTGCACATCGGTTTGATGCTCACCATAAAGTCACATAGAAATTAGGGGGCGGGAATATAAAAACTATTTCCTTTTCAGCATCTTTCTGAGCGCACTGCCAAGCTTATATTTGATAACCAGTTGCGATACAGCTATTCCTATGAACGCGCCTGCCAAGACATCTGTTGGGTAGTGCGCACCCAAGTATATCCTAGAAATTCCTATCAAGACCGCCAGCAGGTAAAACCAGCATCTATACTTCTTGAGATAATTGCCTATCACCCCGAACATCAGGAAGGCCGTGGCAGCATGGTCCGATGGGAAAGAGGACAGTTCAGCGGAGACCCAGAAACCTAGATTAGATATGTCCTCCGGCCTTGGCCTCGCAATCAGCATTTTTATTAACACCACTAGAACCAAGCCTATGGCAAGGGCCGCGCCTAAGTCCCATAACATTTTCCTACGCTTCGAGAAATAGATCAGCGCGACTATTATCGGGACGCCGATATAGAGAGTCGCTATATTTGTTATAATAATCATGGCAACATCTATAACCGGATTCTGGACGCTTCCCACTGCCGAGAGAATCTGGTAATCATAAGCGACAGTGATGCAAGTGAGCAGGGCCGCCGCTATAATTATTATCGCCAGCGCTGCAGGATTTTTCATATTATCAAGTCTCCCTCATCCATTATCTTTCTGTCGTCGAAGTATATAGTGGGCTTTAGCAAGACAGCATCCCAGTGCACATCTGACTTCACTCGCCCGCCAAAATCGAAATTAGAGCCGAACGCTATATGGCACGTACCTAGGACTTTTTCATCCTCGAGCGTGTTGCCCGAGAGTATGGCTTTCGGGTTGACTCCTATACCGAATTCGGCTATGTTGCGCGCGTTCTTGTACTTCCACATCAGCTCGCGCAGGTTCTTGTCAAAGACTTCCTGCACAAGATTATTTCGGACAGACACTTTGGTCTTCGGGCCGCATAAATCCTTCAGATGGTCTATCACAAACACGCCAGCGCTGTCTTTAGGTGCTAGAAACACTTCGCCAGCGGGAAAATTGCCGTATTCTTTCGCCAGTCTGTAATCGCCATTATCCTCCAGCACAGCGGCTTTCTTGACATCGATGCGGAAATCCGTGCCTGACCTGGTTTGGATTTTTACTCTAGATGTATTCCTGAGCAGCTCGCATAAGCGCCTGCATTTCGCCTTTATGTCGCGGTAGTCTACGTTGACCGCCCTCACGAACATCTCCTCTGTTATGCCTGGCAATGTTCCTATCCTTGCCCCTTTGGATGTCGCTGCTTTCCTGGCTTTTGTGTGAGTCAGCGAAAATTTAGTCGGGCACAGGATCACATCAAACTTTTTCATCAAGTCGGCTATCTCTTTCGCAGGCTCCGCGCCGTCCAGCCCGGTGAACGGAATCTCAACAAGATAAGAATTTTCAGTTATCTTTTTCGCAGCACCATAGAGCGCGCGCCCAACCAATTCAGCAGAATTATCCATGACTACCAGAACTTTTTCAGACTGCTTGACGCCCATGTTCTCTATAACTATATCGGCTGTTCTTTCAATCGCGTCAGTCACTGCAGAACTCCCCCTCTAGATATGCTTTAATCTTGTCGTTCGTTGATGGGTAATGGCGCTTGACGCTAACTATGGTCTCGCGCTTGCTCTCAGATATCTTTTCAATCGTTGCGTGCACCCCAAGATGCTTCAGGTGCTCTATGAACGATTTTCCTGACTCAACATCAGGGACGGATATCTTGAAGTCCTCTGTCGTCTCTTTGCCGCTCGCTATCTTCTTTATGGTATCAATCATCGGTATGAGTATCGAACGCCCGAGCCTGTCAGCCTCTTTCTCAATCTCTTTCTTGGACAGACCTAATTCGTAAGCCTGGAATGCTTCCCTCACCAGGCGCCTGAACATAAATGATTGGCCATAGTCGAAAGGGAACTTGAACGCATACTTTAGGTCGTTGTTTGTGCTCCTGTTTGCCGTGTACTTGATCTGTTGCTTCATATCCAATGACTTTAGTACCAGCCCCTCGCGCGTGTCATTGCCTAGCTTTCTGACCAGCCCCAGAAGCCGGCCGGCGTCTTTGGCGGTGAAGATCCCGAAATTATGGGCTGAAGGAAGGCTATATTTCTTGAGCAGCTTGTTCCTCTCTGCTACAGAAACTGCTTTTCCCGTCGTCCTGTCGCGGATGTCGAATATGAAATAACCGAAATCCCTCGCTTCTGGATAGGATTTTGTCTGGTACGGATTTTCCAGTCCGACAACCTCGCCGCAGAGCATCAATTCTGGATTATCCTTAAAGAAATTATTGCCTTTCAGCAGCGTCTTGATGTGCTGCGTCGTGTAAGGGCAGACTATACCCTTTCTGGTAAGGCTTAGAATGCCGTCAATGTAAATGGTCCGGACATTATAGCCATCTAGTTTCTCTTCGACCTGAAAACCGTCGCGCATGTGCTTCTTCAGCGCGCTCCTTAACACCATGGCCCTGCGGATTTTCGGGAAGCCGCGCGCATATACCGGATTATCTGCAAGAAAAACCACAGTACCCTCTTCTATATCGTGCTCCTCCCTCTTGAAGCGAAGATAGGGGACTATATGGTCTTTCACAAGCTGGAGATTGCCTGTCTTGTGTATCTCCGCGAGCCTGTTTTGGTCTATCCCGAGGTCTTTCGCAATCCGGGGCAGATAATCAGTCACTTCCATAGCTTTCGCCCTGGCAAACATTTTATGCAGAGCCCTGAACCGGCGTCGAAACATGAATCACAGACTTTGTTTCCGCATTTCCAGCAAGTTTTTAAGGTTCTTGAGCCAGAATTACAGACGCCGCACAGGCCCGCAAGTTCCATAGATGATAATATGAAGCTATCATATAAAATCCTATCCGTGTTTGGAATAGACATAGAGCTGCATCTGTTTTTCATACTCTTTATCCTAGCATTTCTTTTGATATCGCTGGAGGTAGCGCTGCTCCTAATGGTGATATTCTTCTTTGTGACCCTGCATGAGCTCAGCCATTGCCTGGTCGCTATAAAGAACGGCATTAGAGTAAAACGGATTATACTGTTGCCCATCGGCGGGATGTCGATGATAGAGAGCGCGGACATAAAGCCCATGACAGAGATAAAGATGTCCCTTGCCGGTCCGTTGTTGAACATAACGATAGTCTACATCTGCCTGGCGATAGCCTATATATTTTCTATCCCGCTAGGCACGTGGCTGAACATGTTCTTCAGCCCGTCTGATGTTCTTGCCCTATCTATTCCTGAGCTGCTGTTCTTCTACACGTTCTATGCCAACCTGATATTGGGGCTGTTCAATCTCCTATTACCCGCGTTTCCTCTCGATGGGGGCAGGATATTCAGGGCCGTTCTTGCGTTGAAGCTGGATTATGTTCAGGCGTCGAGGATAGCCAAAAACGTCAGCCTGGTCATCGCTGCATTGATGTTCCTGGTCTCGTTTGTATATGGCCAGCTCTGGGTGATGATTATCTCATTCTTCATAGCGTTCGGGGCTGTCGCAGAGTATAATGCGATGGTGCTGCACCTATCGCTCTCTCGCATACAGACGAAGAGCGCGGTCACTAAAGACTATATCATAGTGGGCGAGAAGGAGAGCATCAAGCAGGTCGCTGAAAAGATGCTCGCGAGGAGGAAGATGGACGCGCTGATAAAGACCAAGAAAGGACTCTATATAGTAAATTTAGCTGATATCTCCAAATTGCCTAAAAAAGAATGGAAGAAAAAGGCGGTTTCAATCGCCAAAAAGGCAGTGAAGGCGTCTGCCAGCACCAATCTCGAGGCCATAGCCAAGGGAATGGAACTGAAAGACCTGACTACAGTGCCCATTTTTGATGGAAAAAAGCTTATCGGGGTAATCGAGCGGTTCGATGTCGAGAAACTGGTCAAGATACGCGAGAGTCTCGAGACTAGCTCATGATAAACGTCAGAACGAAGACCAGAGCAGCTATAAAGGAATAGAAGAAATGTTAAGCAAGTTGTTTTGCAAATTCCGCCCAGGGGATTACCCAAACGATTTTTGTCAACTTTGAGAAATCTTTCCAAGATAGATGTTTCATATGACTGCCGTCTTCTAGTTTTGCCTCGAATTTTATTCTTTGGATATAATACCCATTTTTAGAATAAAAACGGAATAAGTCTTCGCAAAAAGCAGGGAAGGTTATTATTGATTTTTCAATTTTTCTTTGCTTTAAAATCTGCTCGGCTTGTTTTAATAATTTTGAGCCTATGCCTTTCTTACGATGCGAAGAAGAAACTCCCAACAAGGCTATTGATTCGCAGTCAAGATAAGGTTCTTTATTTATTGAGAAAAATCCAAGTAAGTTTGAATCTTCATAGGCTAGGAAAAGATTTTTGAGATTGGTTTCCTCAACTTCAAGGTTTGGCTTAACGCCATTCCAGGACGAATTATTGAAAATATCTGCTGCTACCGCTAAATAAGTCGAATACTTTTCTTTTGGACAAGGTATTATCTTTTCAGTCATGCATATCTACTCAGTAGTATTTTATCGAAATTATAACATAAGTCTTGTCCTATATATCCCTTCCTGAAAAACATTGGGCATGCGCCTCCACAGAAGTATACTTGTTTACATTTTAAACAATGATTATTTTTGATAAGCGAATAATTCAACCAATTTTTTTGCATTTTTTCATCAATTTTAGAGAATATTGATCCGAGTTTTATATCAGTATGTCCAAGAGCGTGCTGACAACAGTATATGTCACCGTATGGGTCTACCCATGACGGATTGGCAGTTGATGCCGCGCAATAAAAAACTTTTGGTCTTAAGGGAGTTTTATCTAATAATCCTTTTTCTTTTGCTATTTTTTCCAAGGATAATACTCGTTTTGAAAATACTTTTATATTTAACGCATTTATTCTATTTTTACCGCGTCCATCGAAATTATTGACTAACGCAAAATTTGCTTTTAGGTTTTTTGATTTAAACTTCTCTAAATCATTTAGCAGTTTTGGCACAGATCTTATGTTTAAATGATCGACATTTATTCGCACAGATGTCCTATTTGCAATCTCTAAGACGTTGGGAAGTTTTTTAAGAATATCATCATAAGTTCCTCTTCCAGATAAGTACATACGTCTTTTGTTGTGGATTTCTCTTGGTCCATCAATGGTTACTTGAACGTGATCAAGTTCTCCCTTATGGAATATTTTACCAAACTGTGCATCAAATAGTGATCCATTTGTTATTATAGAAAAAAGCAGTTTAATCCTATGGACCTTACAGAATTTTCTACATTTTTGCACAATATAGCGGATGAGTTCTCTTTTAAGCAGGGGTTCCCCACCGAAAAAACTTATTCGCATATTTTGTTTCTTTTCTTTAATTGCTTGATCAAATAGCTGCTTAAGGGTTAAGTCTGCTATTTTTTTAGACATATCGATTTTTTTAGCAGTTTCGTAACAGTATGGACATTTAAAATTACAACGATAAGTAACAACAAATGTTTTATTTATTCCGCTGTCTTTCTTTTTCATATATTTCTTGTAGATTTGAGTTATTCTATTTAATTCGTTTAAATTTTTGTCGATGATGATGCCTTGTTTTTTCAAAATATTGATTCTTTCTCTATTTTTTCTTGAAAATTTTTTTGAATTAATTTCTTTTTGTATGGATTTAAAAAGCAATTTTTTAATCTTTATAACCGCCCCAGTTATCCCAGAGGCGATTAAATAATTATTTTTATCAAAATTAGCTATAGTAAGGTATGCAGATAATTTCAAAATAATGCCCCGAATTGTAAACTGCTATTGTTTAGTTGAAATACTGCACTTATTTATCGGATCTGCAGTCTCCAGGGCAGTTATCACTAGAACATTCTCCTTTGCAACCGCCTCCGTCGCTAGAACAATCTCCGCCACAGTATCCGCATCCATCTTTTCCGCAGACACAGCTAGCCTGGTTTATGTGTACAGATAATTTTCCTTCTTGGATTACTTCCAAACCAGCAGTTGCATTTGCCAAGTTTTGCATATATCTTTTATAATTTTCGACCTTTATATACGTTCCAGGGTTTCATAGCTCTCTTCCAGGTTCTGAGTAAACTTTCTGACTTTCTTGACCCAGGCTATGTTTATCTCATAGCCTATCTCCCCTTTCACCAGAATCTCGGCTGCATACAGGATGGAGACGGTCTTGTAAACGCCCTGGTAGGAGATGCTCTTGCCAAAAACCCTGTTCACCTTGTACCATAGCTGCTTCACGTTTAAGGGATGATTTTTCAGAAGGAGCATTATCACAAGATCTTTCGTGCTTTTGCTGTCTATGTCGAATTCCGGCAGGGTGAGCTCTATCATTGCCTCTCTCCGACAAACGTTCAGAATTAGGAGATATTTAGGAACTTAGACTGGATATATACTCTCCTTACCACTGAGAGTAGTCAATCTATAGATACTTCAGGCAACTGGGCCTTTCTTTCCGTGAGGGGCGTTGCTTTGTTCCAGTAGCATTGGAATATATCCAGAAGTGTGAGAACTATCGGCTGGGAGTTCGTGACTATAGTGGTATATTCCTCGTTCTTCAATGTCAGCGAGGCGAATCCCTTGTCCAGTACAGAGAACCTGACTCGTTTGTCAACTTCAGCCGAATGCTTGACTTCCACGCCTATCTTCGCCCATTTCTCAGCCAGCCAGATGTTCTTCGAGTCTATATTGCCTATAAAACAGACCGCCACCCCTCTGTCTATCATTTTCCTGACTTCTTCGCGCAGGGCAGCATCGTTAGTCTTGAACCCCGCTGTGGCATAGTAGAAGCTCTTCGTGGCCTGGAAGTTCCTGTCTATCCGCTCCAGCACCTTCTCGCGCCCGTGCATTATCTCCAGGAACTCGCTCTTGCCGCGGCGGTCTGTTCTATCAAAAAGCTGTAAAACATCGTCTGCTTTCCTCTCGAGTTCATTCAAGTTATTTTTCTTCTGCTCGAGGATGCTCGCAAAGCTGGATCTTGGGTTCCTGAGAATATAGGTTTTCTTTTTAGACAATTCCAGGCTGACAAGGCCCCTATCCTCAAGCGCCTTCATAACTCCGTAAATCTTAGATTGGGGCACTTTGCTCTTGCTTGCGATGTCGCTGGCAGACGCTCTGCGCGCGTTGAACAGAATTCGATAGGCAGCCTTCTCATAATTGCTGAGCCCGAGCTCGGCGAGAAGCGCCTCAAGCTCTGCCATGCTGTAATTCTATATAGGGCGGTTCTTAAGCCATTGCGTTAAACCGTTTGGGAGAATTAACTCTACCAAACCCATATTAGCCCTATTAACAGAAGAATGGTGGGCGATGCGATGGACATAATGCTGTATCTGCAGAGACTTGGTTTAACTAGATACCAATCGAGCGTTCTTTCGACTATCCTGACGAAACAGAACACCACTGCTCTCGAGATATCGGACATCACCAGCGTGCCTTACACCAAAATCTATTCTGTCCTGGATTCGCTCAGGTATATGGGTTTTGTCGAGGCTGATCTTGAGAGGCCCATGAGGTTCAGGGCCACGCAATTGGAGGGCATCGTCGAACAGCTGGTGAAGAAGCACTCTTCCGCACTGTCGCGGATAAAGCGCGTTGGGGAAGAGCTGAAAATGGCATATAAACCCGGCTCGGACGAATTCCATCCACTAATTAGGAAAGCGATTTAAACTATTTCTCCCTTATTTTTTCATGAAAATCGAGCCCGCGCCGGATGTCCAGGAGATAATGGAAGATGTCGCCTATAGACTGGAACTAAAGCACGTAAAACCGTGGCGGATAGTCTGCATGAGGAGCCAAGGCTCTAAAGCACGAGCTTATGCGCGGATATGGTCCCTGCCTAAGATATGGCAGAAAGCGCTGAGAGTGGAACCGCATTATGTCATGGAAGTGCTCTCTGAAAAGTATGACGCGCTGTCCAAAGAGGATAAAGAAAAGACAGTGATACATGAGCTGATGCATGTCCCGAAGACTTTCTCCGGCTCTCTGGTGCCGCACCTCTGCTTTGGCAAGAGGATAGACAGGCGCGCGGTCGACGAGCTCTACAAAAAGTATAAATCTAGTTCTGAAATCCGTCGGAAGGGCTTATTCTCCTGAGCGTTTCCATAACATAGTCTGACGCGCCCATCAGATGGCTGGAAATCGTGTCGCCGTGCTTCAATAGAGCATATGTAGCTCCTGCGACGCTGCCCAGGATTATGGGATGGAATGCAGAAAGCTGGTAAGTGACTCCCATCTGCTCTACAGCCAATGTTGCTGCTATGTCCAGCGCGACGATTATCTTAGTGGTAGTGTTAGGGTGAACTTCTTTCCTCATACGGCACCGATTAAAGAACGAAAAATTTCTTTATAAGTCTTTTGATTCTCCCTAGAGGTTTATTCGAATACTTTTAGGCAATACTGGAAGAATCCGCGCAGGAAACATTTTAAATCTAGGCTTCCTCAATGTTTTATGGTAGAAAAATCAAAAATCAAGTCGGTGTTCGGGATAATCCATCCGTTTTATACAGCGGGTTATACTCCGCTGGAAGAAAGCAAAGAATTGCTCATGAAATGGAAAGATCTTGTTGACCGGGTGGCTCATGACCCGTCTGCTGCGTTAGTGATAAACTACATATCAGAAAATCCACTAACAAAAAAAGAATTATTTCAGGATCAGCTACAGAAAGAATTAATAGATTATACAAGACATAGAGTACCTGAGAATCGCTTGCTTTTGGACAAGGAACCTAAAAAAACTCAAGAAGATGTCCAGTTTAACAAAGAGGGGATTAGACAGAAATTTGCAGGCAAGCTCAGCAAAAACGCCAGATTGTTTCTTGGTGGAGAATACTTAAATGCATGCGTGCAGGATGGGGGAAAAATTTTAGCAAAAGAAGCCAAGATTAGGAAAACAGCTTTAATGCCCGACCAATCTGTTCTATTTGCAAATTTATTCCGTGGAAATCTAACTCCTTCAAGAATGCGAAAAATTGATATTAATGATAAAAAACAATTATTCAAGAATGTAAGGACAGATTATAAACGGAACTATGGAAAAGTTCTAATTCCGACGAACCAAAGATTACAAAATAAGTTGGATAACAAAAGAGGATTCTCAAGCCTGCCAAGGGAGCAGTGGCCTAAAAAGAAGCTATTCGTGAGAAGGAAGTAATTTTAACCTTTCTATATATAATAGTCTGATAAGGGACGGTGAGATGATGAGACACGATGAATTAAGGAACAGGGCCATCAAGAAGACTAGGGAGAACATCAAAAAAGAGCTGATTCGGAGAGACAAGCTCATAGTCTATGTAGTAAAGACGATGGACCAGATAGACAAGAGTGCTAACGTTCTTGTTGAGCAGCTGCGCGAGTGGTATGCTGTCTATTTCCCGGAACTGGCCCGTTCGGTCGAGGAACCTGACGAGTACCTAAAGCTTCTGATAAACCTGAAAACGAAAGATAAGTTCACCGAAGCGGCTATTGTTGAGCTAGTGGGGGAAAAAAGATACCGATTAGATTTGGAGCACGCTTCCAAGAACTCGATGGGCATAGAATTGTCTGAAGATGACATGGCCAGCATCGTTTCTTATGCTGAACGGGTGCAGATGCTCAGGAACGAGCGGCAAAAACTGGAAAGCTATCTCGAGAAACTGATGAAAGAGGAGTGCCCGAACATCCAGGCTGTCGCAGGCTCGGCTATCGGCGCAAGGTTGATAGCAACAGCAGGCTCGCTTGAGCGACTAGCCGAATTCCCCTCATCTACAATCCAGGTGCTGGGCGCGGAAAAGGCGCTGTTCTCCCATTTGAAGAAGCACACGCTCTGCCCCAAGCACGGCCTGATTTTCGCATATCCCAGATTAAGGGGCTCGCCGCTGAAAGCGAGAGGCAAGATAGCGAGGAAACTGGCCTCTAAACTGTCTATCGCGTCTAGGGTAGACTTTTTCAAGGGCGAATTCGTGGGGGACAAGCTTGCGAAGGCGCTTGACGATCAGATAAACAGCGTCGTGAAAAAGAGATGAGATACCTAATCTTGTTCTTGCTCATGACCAGCGCAGTGCTGGCAGTAGATAGCAGGAGAATAGGGACTCATTCTGTCGACGAAAACCTCACAGATACGGTGGATTTCGTCGAATATTCTTACGGGGATTATGCCAACGTGACCCGCGCCGCTATAAGCGGTTATTCCGATGAGCTGGATTACATCAAGACAAGAGCCGGTCCTCTAACGATAAGCCGCTGGTCGATTATGGATGCGACGGACTATATCGCCATAAACGTCACTGGCACCTATCCGGGATTTGCGTTCAAAGAGGGGGACAAATACAGGATAGACGGCAAGGGCTTCATAGACACGCTCTGCTCCGATTACAGGTATAGCTATATCTCCCCCATAGACCAGGAATTCGAATTCGATATCATAGTGCCTGACAGCCTTACGATACTAAGCGTTCCTGACAACGGCTCCGCTGACCTGACTACAGTGGTCTATAACCTGACCGTCACGGTATCGGGCAACACGGTGCATCGCTACACCAGTTTCATAGTCAAGAACGGCACGGATATCTTCACTTACTGTCGCGAGCGGGGCAATCTGGACGCGTTGCTCAAGAAAGGGATTATCGCGGAGAAGATAGTCTCGCTCAACAACGGCGGGCTGCCCTACATCATAGCGACGCTGGTTCTATTGCTTGGCTCTCTGTATTATCTGGTGAAAAAATGAACGAAATCTTCAAGGGCGTCTTCAGGATAAGGAACAATCTGGCTACAAAGAATCTTGTTATCGGCAGATCAGTCTATGGCGAGAAAAGGACCACAGACAGGGGCGTCGAATACAGGTTCTGGGACCCGTACAAATCAAAGCTAGCCGCGGCCATGATGAACAAACTGAAGATAATGCCCATAGCAGAGGGCCAGACCGTGCTCTATCTAGGCATAGCGCAGGGAACGACTGCCTCGCATGTTTCTGACATTGTAGGTGAAACAGGCACCGTGATAGGGGTGGAGATAGCGTCGAAGCCTTTCGAGAAGCTGCTGGAGATATGCGAAGAACGAAAAAACATAATCCCGGTCATAGGCGATGCCAATAAACCAGAGAACTACCGCGAGTTTGTTGACCATGTTGATATAGTCTATCAGGATGTCGCGCAGAAGAACCAGGCCGAGATCTTGTTGAAGAATGCCAAAGCCTATCTTAAGAAAGACGGCTATGCTATCATAGCTATCAAGGCGCGGAGCATAGATGTCGTCAAGCCTGCTTCTGAGATAATAGAGAACGAGATAAAAATCCTGAAAAAAGAAATGGTGGTTCTAGAGACTGTTGGGCTGGCGCCATACGACAAGGACCATGTGCTCGTTGTCTTACGGTTGAAGTAAGGCCGATACTATCTTGTCTAAATCTGTCGTTTCGCTCGTCGGATTAGCCAATGCCACTCTGGCGTATTGACAATTGAAGATCAGCGTTGGCGTGCCCTTTATGGCAGATCGGTACTGCACCACATTAGCAAGACTCTGCGCGTATGGCATATATTTTCCGCTCGAATCGTTCTGGCACAAGATATCGTCTCCTGCATGTGCGATAGTGCAAGCGTAATCCAGCTCAAGTTGGTCACCATATTTCTGCTTTAACTGCTGCAGTAGAGGATATTGCGCTTCACAGTATGGGCAGGTTGGGCTGTGGAAGACAATAACTTTCACTTTTCCGCTGACGGCGCATGAACTGGCATTCACTATTGGACTGAGAGGTATCGCCAGTTGCGCATTCAATTTCACAATTGCAGGGGGCAAGGTGGCTGGAGACGTTTGGCTGAAGAATAGTCCGACCAACAATATAATCGCTCCAATTATGATGATTAGCGGGGTGAACCTAGCCAATTTGGTTTTCATGCCTTTCATGGAATCATTCTCCTTATAGCCCAATTGCCTTCTAGTTTCAACAGGACCCAGTAGTGCTGGCGGTTGTCGAGTTCAGGTCAGACGAGCACTCTGAAGGGGCTGTGTTGAACGCGCTGCATACGGCTGTCTTGAATGCGTCTGCTGAACGCTGGCCGGAATAGTCCTGGTTGTTGATGAAGATTGTCGGCGAGCTGGATATGCCAAGGCTCGTTGTAGCTACTATCTCTTTGTCTAAGAGATCAGCTTTCTGCGTGTCCGCGCACTGCTGCACTGACGTTGAGTTTATCCCGCTGCTCTGTGCAGCCGTCAGCCAGCAAGTCGTGATGTTGTTGAGACTGCAGTCAGTGTTGACTTTGTTTATGTAGTTCCACAGAGTCTGTTGGTTATAGGTCTCTGCGATGCACAGTTGCCTAACGTCCTCGTTTACCTCGTTATCCCCGTGCAGAGAGACGTATGATGTTCCCTCTTTTGAAACTATGTAGTGCAGTTCTACGTTAATCTTGCTCCCGAGAAGATTGACCACAGGATATAGCCCGTTCTCCGCCTGCTGGCCATACGGGCAGAAGCTCATCACAAACATGCTCGCTATCGGCGCATCCGATTTATTTTCAACAGTTACTGGAGCAGATTGTACCGGAGTGGATTGATTTGTCTCTATTTTGAACGGGTCGCTGTCGAAAAGATATTGCCCGTCTTTTGAAATATAAAATGCCCATATCGTACTCTGTCCATTCGCAGTCAAAGACAACTGCATCTTATAGAGCGAACCCATCTGAGAAAAATTAACCACATTGGCAGTTACTGTCGGGTTTATTTTGCTTTTGACGAACGCCAGCGCATTACTCTCGACAGAGGCGGCGCTTGGATAGTTCTGGTTTGAATTTCCAAACAGGTAAAAGGCGCCCGCTATTACTATAATCCCTATTACAGCAAGCGGTATCCACCCAGAACCCAGTTTTTTGATATGCTTGTCCAGTTTTATGACTGACTCTATTTTTCCATGCCTTGCCATTTGAATCCCCCTTTGATGGGCCTACCCGGATTTGAACCGGGGACCTACGGCTGACTTAGGCCGTTAGTCTATGTGCTAGAACGTGCCATATAAGACTTGCGAGATTGCTCTCGTCGCTCTAACCTGGCTGAGCTATAGGCCCTTACAGCCAGACCTATCTAATTGAGACGAACTAATTTAAATTCATTTGTCTATAATACGGTTTATGAGGAAGGAAATCGAGCGGCAAGCTTTCCATCTTGTCTTGGGAACGGTATTAGCGGCCCTTATTTTCATTTTGGGCAAGTTCTATTCGCTAGCTATTTTCGGAACAGCGATGATAGTCGGGATAGTCCTATCGGAGCTGTTGCACAAGAACATCAGAATACAGCCGTTCCACTGGTTCATACAGCGACTAGAGAGAAGGGGAGTCAAGCCCGGGATGGGAACGCTGAACTTCGTCCTGGGCGCGTTTATAGCATTGGTCTTCTTCGAGCCGAGAATAGTATTCGTTTCGGTTCTGATACTGGCGTTCGGAGATTCCTTTTCTACAATCATAGGGAAAGGGTTCGGCAGCAAAAGACTAAATAATGGAAAATCCATCGAAGGTTTCCTGGGCGGCTTCATAGCCAGTCTCTTCGTGACGCTGCCCTACCTGAATATATATACTGGCGCCATCGCCTGCTTCGCCGCCTCGTTCATAGAATTATTATGTCCTGTCGATGATAACGTGGTGATTCCGCCCGTCGCAAGCTTAATTATTTATATGCTAACACTCTAAAAAGTTAAAAGCGGGTTCTGTGGTTCAGATGAAAATATTTCCTACGCTGAAAAAATATAAGATAGATGTAATCATCGTTCTTGCCCTATTCTGCTTAGCGTTCGGGGTCAGGACTATGACCGTGGACAAATTTCCCAATATCTACGGTTTCGACTCGTTCTGGGCAGCCAAGTTCGCGAAGAACATGGTGACCAGCGGCTGGCTCTGGAACGTCCCGCCGTTCGACACGAGCAAGGGCTTCAACGACAGCACGACCATATATCCCTATGGACGGCTTTCGCCAGCGCCTTCAGAGGTCGGCTGGTGGGCGCTCGAAGCCGGAACCTATAAAGTGGCTGCGCTCTTCAACGGAGTATCTGGCTTTGACTATAATCTTTTCGGGGGCGTTGCCTCGTGGCTCACCGCGATAACAGGCGCTCTGGCTATCCCGGCGATATACTTATTCGGGAGGGCTGCTTTCAACCGGTACGTTGGGCTCGGTTCGGCGCTGTTCCTGGCAACGAGCGGCAACCACCTGTTCTATTCTGTTTTCGGGCACGCTGAAAATGACGCGTTGGGCTTCAGCCTGTTCTTCCTCGGCATGTTCGCATTCATCATGACTATAAAGAAAAGAGACTGGAGATTCGGGGTGCTGACGACGTTCCTCTTTGGCTGGCTATCCTTTACGTGGCGCTCCCATGATGTCGCCGTGCTGCTGCTTTCAGGCACCATCGCCGCATATTTCGCGATATATTATGTCCTCAACCAGGTGGGCTATTACAAAAACTCGCCCGAGCGGGACAAAGAGAGGAAGTGGATGATATACGCGCTCGGCTTCATTCTGGCGTCTATAATCATAAACATGCCGATCGAATGGTTCACTTCCGCGATGGTCATAGGCACTGCGGGCATTGCGATACTCTTCTGCTCCATGATAGAGGTCATAAGCAGGAAAATCCCGGTGAACAAAGAGAGCTTTAAGAAAGAGAAAATATTGCAGCTTTCCGCGATAGCACTTGCGCTATTGGCCGTCGGCATGTTCCTGCCGCATTACGGGATACAGATGATAAATGTACCGCTGGGTTATATGGGGATAGACATCAGCGGAACAGCATTCACGCCGCCAGACTACACTCAGAGGATGGACACCACAATCGCTGAGCAGAACCCGATTTCCGGTGCAAACTTTTTAGATAGGCTCAACACGCTGGCGCAAGGGGGCTCCGGGATAGCTATCTGGCTCGCTCTGGCAGGCGCTCTTTTCGCTTTTGCCAAGCTTTCTATAATGCCGTTCATAAGAAAAGATTTCAACTGGCAATGGGACCTGATGGCGCTCGCCTTTATCCTGTTCTCTATGTATGCCCTAACCTCCAAAGCTGTGACGATGTTCTTCCTTTCAGGCGCCATAGCATTCGGCGCAGGCTATTTTGTAGGCGAACTCGTCCATCTCATCGACTATCTGGGGAAATACTACGAGAAGTACAAGCTCCAGGCAAAGGTCGGCATGTTCGCAATCATACTATTGTTTTTCTTCAGCTATAACATCACTTCAATCCCATCCGCGGAGAGTTTTGGCTATGATGTCTATCCGGAATGGGTTAACCTGTTTGGCTGGGTCAACAACAACCTGCCAAACGGCTCTGTGATAACTTCGTGGTGGGACTACGGGCACTGGCTCTCATATTTCAGCGGCGACCACATAGCCGTGACTACAGACAACGCCCAGTACGCCCCGTCGATATACACTACAGCCCTGGCGTTCACTCACACTGTACCTTGTAGTATGGACAAGACCACTCAGCAGATAACGTGCGACTCATCGCCCGAGGCCTTAGATAAGGCGGAGACTGAAGCATTATCTATATTGAAGCCTATGGGAACTACTCATGTCCTTATCGACGCGGAGATAGTCGGTGGGGCTACAGGAGGAAAGTTCAGCGCATTGTCTACTATAGCCAATAACTATGTCGGATGCATGCAACTCGTCGGATGCCAGGACAGGCAGGGCGGCACCTATTGCCTGTTCGGCACTAACTCAGAAGGTAAGGAGGTTGGCCTGCCTTTCAATCAGAGCCGGTGGGAAGAGTTAAAGACTGCGCCTTGGCCCGGAATTTCTCTCGCCGAGTATGGCCTGCCTTCGAGAGCATTTGCCAGAGAGAGCAGCAGCGGAACACCTGGAGTATCTACAAAACTCCTTTATCTTAGCGCGCTGAGCTGCGGCCAGTTCCAGCCGAACGCAAATTCTCCCGTCCTTTTCGCTTTCCAAAATAGGCTGTTCTTCCGCGACCCGAACCTGAAACATATGAAGCTGGTCTATGATGACGGCTGGAACGTGATATATCAGATAGACTGGAAGGGGATTCCCGACCCGGAGGACAGCGTATTGCCTAACTGGCAGGAGAACGTAAAAATATTCAACGAGAGGTATGGTGCTTGATATGCACGTTGAGAATCTATTTTCCAGCGCGACGCTGTTGTCGCTTACATTTCTGCTCAGCTTTTTTGCTACATTGGTGTTCACAAAAATTTTGATAAGGAAAATCACTTTCACCAGCAAAACCAGGAAAGGGAGCGAGGTGGTCTTTCTTTCCAAGGACATGGCCAGCGGGAAGATGGTGCCTAAATTAGGAGGGCTAGCAATAACAGCCGGATTCTGCTTTAGCCTGCTTGTAGCGCTTAAACTGCTGAGGCTGGAAGAGGCAATACCCATACTCGCTGCGATGAGCACCGTCCTTATTATAGCGCTGATAGGCCTGATGGATGATCTGTTCCGAGTCAGGGAGATATGGAGGGTGCTATTGCCCGCTGTCGCCGCACTGCCTCTAATGGTGATAACCGCAGGAGTGAGCCAAATCAACCTGATATTCATAACAGTCAATTTCGGGATATTCTACTCTCTAATACTCGTTCCTATCGGGGTGATGGCATGCTCCAATCTGATAAACAACCTCGCCGGCCACAACGGGCTCGAAGCTGGCACAGGCGCAGTGGTCTGTTTCTCGATATTCTTCGCCTCTTACGCACTTTTCGTGGCCTATCCAAACAGCTTCACGATAGTCGCGCCCACGATAATGCTCGCCATGACTGCGGCCTGTCTAGCTTTCTTAGTCTTCAACTGGTACCCTGCAAAGATATTCCCGGAGAACATAGGCACTTACGTTATAGCGGCGGCGATAGCCTCTGCAGTCATCATAGGCAATATCGAAAGGATAGGCATAATAGCGCTCATCCCGCAGATAGTAGAATTCCTGTTGAAAGCCAGGTCGAAATTCCAGGCAGAGAACTTCGGAAAACTAATCAGAGGGCGGCTGTATTACGACGGGAAAATCTACTCGCTGACCCATATCCTGATGAAGTATCTGCACCCGACTGAGAAGCAGCTAGTGACCCACCTAATCCTTATTCAGTTGATATTCGGCATTTTGGCCGTGTCAAGCATCTGGTGGTAAGTTAATAAATCCAGAAAACGATAAGAGCTTGATTGACATGAAGGTCCTAATCGTATCCAAATATTTCTATCCGGTAATCGGGGGGATAGAGACCAACGCGTTCCATGTAGCCAAAGAACTCGTCGAGAAAGGAATCGGGGTTACGGTGCTGGCTTCTGGCGACGACTACTCTAGAGAAAGAATAAAGGGCATACATGTCATTAGATTGCCCACCCGCTTGAGGATAGGGCCGACGCCTATATCCCCTGACGTCTTCACCGAGATTCTTGGCCAGGAATTTGATATAGCCAATCTCCACGAGCCCAATCCCTCTCAGAATTTCTTTGCATACCTAGCGCTGCGGCTGAAGAGAAAGCCGTATGTAGTCACTTACCATTCGGACATAGAGCCGCACACTCTATCGATAAAACTGATGAAATTCTTCTATGTCAACATCTTCCAGCGCTTCTTCCTGCTGAGAAAAGCCAGGAAGATAATGCCTACAAGCCCGCAATACATAGAATTGTCCGATATACTGCATCATTTCAGGCACAAATGCGAGATAGTCCCTAACGGGGTCGATCTTTCGTTCTTCAAGCCCGGAAAGAAAACGCAAGGCAAAAAAATACTGTTCGTCGGCAGGCTAATTTACTATAAAGGGCTGCAATATCTCATCAAGGCAATGCCCGAGATACTTGAAGAGGTGCCTGGCGCCAGATTGGCTATAGTCGGCGATGGGTCGCTTAAAACAGAATGGAAGGCGCTTGCGAAAAGGCTGCAGGTCGATAACAAGATAACGTGGCTCGGCCAGCTTTCTGACAACGACATGCTGAAGGAGTACCAGAAATGCGACGTGTTCGTGTTGCCGTCGATCTACAAGACAGAAGCTTTTGGCATAGTCCTGCTCGAGGCGATGGCGTGCGGAAAGCCTTGTGTGGGCACTAATGTCTCCGGCACCGAGTTCGTTCTAGAGGGTTCTGGCATAGCTGTCGACCCGTGCGACGAGGAGCAATTAGCTACAGCAATCGTCAGGGTGCTGAAAGACAGGAAACTTGCTAAAGACATGAGCAGAAAAAGCCTGTCGAAGATAAAAGACTTCAATTGGCCGAAGATAGCCAACAAGGTCCTGAAAATCTATAAAGGTGTCTGAAATGAGGATATGCATTGTTGTTGATAAAGTCTTGAGAGGGGAAGGAATCGGCGAGTATATCACAGAGCTCTACAAGTACCTCAAGAAAAATAACAAAGTCGACATACTTACACGGATTGAGAATACTGGCATACCTATAAAGAAAGCGGAATGGGGCGCTCCTGGCCCACTCAAATATTTCAGGCCTTATAAGTACGGAAAATTGGACAAGTATGACGTAGTAGTCAGCAACTTTCCCACTGTCGCCCCTATCCTGACCGCAATCAAAATCAGCAAGGAGCAGGACATAGCGCATGTGGTGCATGATTACGGCATAGTCTCTTCTGGGAATTTCTCTAATGCGCGCGCCAAGTATGCGCACAAGATTGAGACATTCATAATGCCCCGCGTCTACGCAAAGGGGGACAAGATAATAACCATAAGCAAATTCCTCCAGAGGGAGCTGAAAGAGAAAAACATCAAAAGCGATGTGGGCTATGGCGGGATAACCTACTCTAAATACCAGAAGAAGAGGAATACAAATGTTCTCAAGAGATTCGGGCTTAAATCAGACAATTATATTTTGTTTGTGGGGAGAATTTCAGAGCACAAGGGCATACACAAGCTCATAGAGGCTTGGAAGAAATCCAAAACTAAAATGCCTCTCGCAGTCGTGGGTGGCTTCCCTGTCGGGGATTATGAGCAAAAGATAAAGAAGATGAGCCAAGACCAGAACATTATATTCACTGGCAAGCTTTCTGAGGACGATTTGATAGCGATGTTCCAGAACTGCGCCTTCTACTGCCTCGCGTCTGTTGGAGAAGCGTACAATCTGACTCTCCTCGAGGCGCAAGCGTGCGGCAAGCCAGTCATATTGTTCAACGCAGGTGCTCCGCCAGAGATTGTACGCGACAAGAAAACTGGTTTCCTGGTCAAGCCTAACGATCTGGGCGAGTACGCAGATAAGATTAGGATGCTCGGTTCGAACAAGACTATGAGAAAATCTATGGGCGTTGCGGCAAGGAGATGGGCCAAGAATTTCGACTGGAATGTCCTGGGCAAGAAGTTCGAGACCATGTATCTCAATGCCATAAAAGAAAGGCGAACAAAATGAAAGTCTCACTGATATTCACGGTCCTCAATGAGGGGGGAAACGTACAGAATTTGTTAGATTCCATAATGAAGCAGAGCAGAAAACCCAATGAGATAGTCGCTGTGGATGGGGGCTCGCGCGACAACACCATCGAAGTGCTGAAGAGGTACAAGAAACGGCTGCCTATACGCATTATTCTGGCGCGTGGGGCAAATATCGCACAGGGCAGGAACATAGCGATAGACCATGCTAAATATCCTATTATAGTGTCCACGGATGGGGGCACCACTCACGACAGGAATTGGCTGAAGAACATCGTCAAGAACATAGAAGACGGCTATGATGTCTCAGCAGGCCTGTTCTTCCCTCTGCCGCAGACCAAATTCGAGGAGATTGTCGGAAAGCTATTTTATCCCAACATGAAAAAAGTGCCTGATGACTGGCCCCCGTCTAGCAGGTCGGCTGCCTTTACCAAAAAAGCCTGGAAAAAATCCGGCGGCTATCCGGAAGAGCTCTATACTGCCGAAGATTCTATATTCAATTACAGGCTCAAGGCCATCGGCGCCAGATACAAGACGACCAGGAACGCGAAGAGCTACTGGAGGCCGCGCCCCACTTTCTGGAAATTCTTCAAGCAATACTTCACATATGCCAAGGGCAACGGCGAGTCACTATTGGCGCTATACAAGTATCCGGAGAATAGGATGCTGTATGCGTTCTGGTTGCTGGTGATGGCTTCTGTTATTTCCTATATCTACTCTATTCCCGCGCTCATAGGCATTTGGATAGCATTTATTTTTGCGCCATTGCTGCGGTCTTTCAAGGCATTGGGCGTTTCGAAAGCCGGGCTAGTAGGATGGGCGCTAATGATATCCGCGCTTAAAGCAAATGTGCTCGGCACTCATTATGGATTATTGCGGAGAGCTCTCGGGCTGGTCAAGGCGCCGAAAATCTCCGTCATTAGGGAAGTGGGATAATGAAAATCGCGCAAGTCTGCTATCTGTACCCTCCTGCAATAGGGGGAGTGGAGACCCATGTAGAGAAGATTAGCAAATACCTTAAGCGCAACAGCCATAAGGTAGAGGTGTTCTGCAGCGATTATGGCTCCTTGAACAGGAAGAAGAGGCTGGCGAGAGGGACGCAGAACATAGAAGGCATAAAGATAACGAGGTTCAGGGGCAGCTACTTGCCGGGCTATGGGCAGAAGATAGCTTTTCCAGGGCTGTTCAGTGCGCTGATGAAGGCTGATTGCGACATAATCCACGTCCATTCCTTCCCATCGATGCATTTCGACATATGCTGGCTCGTTTCCAGGATTAGGGGCATTCCTTTAGTGGCTACAGGCCATTACGATCCTGTGTTGTTAGACCAGGCGGCGAAGAGGCTGCATAAAAAGGTCTATTGGCACGCCTGGCTCAAAAGGGCGCTGCGCAGCTGCAGCATAATCGCGATAATCAACGAGGAGAAGAGAAGATATGTCGGGAATTTCGGCATCCCTGCTAAAAACATACGTGTAATACCTAATGGGGTCGACCTCGAGGACATAAAGGCTATGAAGCAGAGCGATGTCAAGAGGTTCGTCGACAGATACAACCTCAAAGGGAAGAGAGTCGTGCTGTTCATAGGCAGGATTTGCAGGGCCAAGGGAATAGACATATTGATAACAGCGATGAAGCCTATCCTGAAGAAAAATAAAAATATAGTTTTGCAGATTGTCGGACCCATAGATGATAACCGCTATTTCGAAGAGATTAAGAAGATGGCTGACCTGCCGAATATAACCATAACAGGACCGTTGACAAAGAAGGAAGTGCTCGCCGCATATAAGAACTGTCAGATATTCGCCTCCCCCACTAGGGGCGAGGTGTTCGGCATAACATTCGTCGAGGCGATGGCGTTCAAGAAGATAGTTATAGGCACTAGAGTGGGCGGATTGCCGGATATAATAGATAACGGCAGAACGGGCTATCTAGTTGAATCAGAAAATGCCTCAGCGTTGAGAGACCGCCTGGAATATTGCCTTGATAATTACAGCAGGCTTGGGAAAATCAGGGAGAACGCATATAAGAAAGTCCTGGCCAAATTCTCTTGGAAAAAAATAGCCAAGGAGACTGAAAACGTCTACAAGAGGTCAAGAAGATGATATCCGTTGTTATTCCGACAAGGAATGAGGAGAAGGCGCTGGAGAAATTGCTGCGCGCCCTGGACAGGCAGACTTACAAGAGCAAGGAAGTTATCGTAGTTGATGGTCATTCGACAGACGGGACGCGCACCGTTGCTAAAAAGTATGGCGCCCGGCTCATAGAGGAGACTGGCAAGCACAGATCGCCTGCCAACGCCAGGAACATCGGCGTGGCAAAAGCCCGGGGGGACATCATAGCGGTTTTTGATTGCGATTATGAAGTTGGTGAGAAGTTCCTGGAAGAGGGGGCAAAAGCGTTTTCGAAAGAGACTATGATTGTCGCGTGCTCGCATCGGCTGGCCGTGGACACGGCCATAGAGAAGATACTCGCTTCCAAGATAGCTGAGAGAAAGGACATAGTGCATGTCTATCCGTTCTTCGCCAGGAAAGGCTTTATCCAGAAGATGGGCAACTGGGATTCGTCGCTGGGCTATGGCGAGGACAGGGAGCTGAACAGCAATATACTCTCTTATGGCAGGAAACATCGCGGCGCACTCAAACAGCGCGGGCCCACAGTCAGTATCCATCTGCCGCACACCTGGGCCGAGCTGTCGGCGCAGCAGAGGTGGTATGGCAGGACCATATTGCATTATCTGCGCAAGATAAACAACATCAAAGAGTATCTATCGCTGCTAAAAGTGCTCTATATCCTTGTTCCATTAGCGTTATTGACCAATCCCTGGCTTCTCGTTCCAGCAATCCCGGTCATCCTGCTTTCCGCATACCGGACTATCGAAGCTGTCGCGATGGGCAACCTATACGGTCTGGCCATCCTGCCAATGGACGTGGTGATGAGTTTTCCATTCGCCTACGGCCTGATAGAGTCGTTGTTCAGAAAAGAGAGGGGAAGAGACTAGTTTCTGCATATCTTCATCAGCGGGCCCCAGAATCTGCATGGCACAGCTCGCTGCATTAAAGAAATATCGGACTTGTTTATCCCGCCTATTACTATTTGCAGTAGCACATAGACTAGAATCGCCGCTACCACCGTCAATCCTATTTCAATAATCGAATGCATCTGGCTCAATAGATAGACTATAACCAAGCCCATCGCCAGGGACGATAACACGGTCTTTGCCAGATTGTTTATGTCTATTTTTATCTTGATCAGGTCTCTGCAGAAATAAATCCCAAGCGACATCGAGATGATATGGAAGACCAGGCAGTTGAATGCCGCGGCCATATAGCCAAATGCCGGAATAAGGGCGATATTCCCTATTATACTATAGGTAACGGTTACTGCCGGGATTATCAGCGCCTGTTTCAGCCTGCCGGCTATCATAAGGACATTGAGCGTCAGTATCTCGACCAGGATAATCAGTATCAGCGGCGACAGCACCTCGAGCGCGGATGAAGCGGGAAGATACTCGGCGGAATAGAAGAGGACTATTATTTTTGACGATAGCACATAAACCCCTATGATGGCGGGAATCCCCAGGATGATTGCATATCTCAGCGTCTTGTTGAAAGCCTTTTCCATCAGGGATTTTGATTTCTCTTCGAATGCCACGAACGCGGAGAACAGGAACTTTCCGGAGATGGGCAATAGAGCCATCGCATATGTGGCTATCGACAGCGCTGTTCTGTAAAAGCTGACCTCGCTCGGCGACCTGAAGAAGCTCAGGATGAACGTATCGAGATTGTTGTAGGCAGTTATGAGAATGCCTATCCCTGCCGAATATAGCAAGAACTTGTCGAAATCCGTGAGCCCGAACGTCTTGGGCGGTGCGCGCAACAGGGATTTTCTGAACAGCGGGTAAAAGAATGCGCCCATTATGGCCACGGACAGCAGGAACGAGATGAACACGCCATACAGCGCCCCTATGATTCCCAGCCCAAGGAGCAAAAAGCTGACTGGCAGGGCCACTCTCAGCGCGCTGCTCACGAAATTCGCCAGCATGGAATATTGATACTTGTTCAGGGAGGCGAAGAACGAATCGAAGAACAACAGTAACGAATATACGACAGCCATCACGGCAGAGAGCTTGAACAGCCAGCCCAGAGAGGCGTTGTGCAAAAGGCTGGCCGCCAGCATATCCGACGCCAGATAGAGCGCAATGAACAGAATAAGCATCATCGAGAGCTTTATCTTCAGCAGATGCCTGAAATAGAACGGCGCTCTCGCATCCTTCTGCCTCACCATCCGCCCGATGTATTTCATTATGACCTGGCTTAGCCCCATGTCCGAGAACATCCCCACGGTCAATGCCATCGAGAAAATGACTATGAAGATCCCGAAATCGTTCGGGCCGAGCATCCGCGCTAAAAGTATGTTAAACAGCATCAGGAAAATAAAAGTGAACAGCTGGGTGAGACTGGCGAAAATATTCTGCTTGAAGAAATGTCTGACATCTATTTCGCGCATCTCAAAGACCCAGTATCCTCTTTATGAGTATCTGTAAGCCCGACCAACTTAATATCAGTATTGAAAAGTAGGCTGCGAGCATCACTATGGCTAATAGCGCGAGCAGCTTATCTGATTCTGTACGCTGAAGCGTAGTCTTTTTCGAAGACCTTCTCAAAGTACGTGCCATTTAGATTCTCCAGTATGATGTTATCGCCGGCATATTCCTGCCCCTCGTGATAGACGCGGTTGACAACAACGACATATTTCACTCCCGCCGCCTTAAGATTGTCTATGCTATTCGCCAGGCTGGCGTTATCTATCGGTGCGGTATCGAATCCGTAGGTGAACCGCCAATAATAGTACATTCTAGTATCGGTGGATAGTATCTTGTCCGATGGGTCGGTGGTCTGCAGGAACTTCCACAAGTCCCATACGGCGCCAAACCGCAGGGTCATTGCCTGTTCATAGCCCATAGGCAGCGGGGCGACCAATTTTACAGGCGTGTCATAATAGGATTCCTGCATCTTGAATCCGATTACAGCAAATGCCAACGAGAACAGTATGATTATAGTTAGGACTGCGGCTGAGATTATCCTTACATGCCTGCTAAGCGAGTCTTTCAGCCTGCTATAGCCAAGCGCGCAGACTATCGCCAGCGCCGGATACAGCGGGATATAGGCCCGCCCATCGGCCCTGTAAAGCGCCAGGACCACAAGGAATGAGATTGCCAGGTAAGCTAGAAGCATCCTATTGGCTTTTTGTCTTAGCTTGAGCGACAAAAATCCTATAAGCCCGAACGTCAACAGCAGCGGGCCAGCGCCATAGCTATATGTAATCTTGCTATCGAACAATAGGGCTTTGATGAATGTTATCGGGTCTAACGGGCTGACCGCGGTCTTGCCTATATTGAACGGATAGAACGGGTTTGAGAACAGCAACAAGCTCCTCAAGTACCATAGCGCGGTCATCGGGATGAAGAAACACAGATAGACCAGAATCTCTTTGAATTTCTTTTCATACAGCAGTAAAGCGACTATAATCAGCGGGAATAAGAATGCTGGCGTCTTCACCAGCGTTGCAAAACCACCCATAATGCCGGCGAGGGCGAAATATTTCATGCCTCCTTCTTTCACGCCAAGATAGGCTAGGTATACAGAGAATAGGCCTAAGAAAACTGCGATAAGGTCTGTGTACATCACCATAGAATTGGCTATCACGATGGGCACCAAACTAAAGAACAGCACGGAATACTCGGCTATCTTCTTGTCAAACAGCCTATTCGCAAACAAGTAGACCAAGACTAGGGAAGCTAGGAAGAACATCGGGCTCATAAGCCTAGCGAACGCGTCGTTGAAGCCGTTGAACTCATAGAACCAAGTGTAGAAAACATGGGCGCCCGCAGGAAGCTGTAATTGGCTGTTGTAAATGAGTTTTTCAAACGGTATGCTGTTCGCTTCGTAGAAAGCCTTCCCAGCAGGACCATGATAGTATAGTGCGTCCCAGCTGGACTCGGGGAAGGCGAGCGCGTGATAGAACGACAGAAGGACTATGATTATCGGAATTAAGTAAATGAGCTTGAACTTCGGCTTTATCGCCTCGAAAAAGAACCCTGTCTTTTTGACCACTGCGACAATCAGCAGCAGTAAAATCAGGAGCGAGACGTTCAGCAGGACAGGCGGTGAAAATCCTATGGTCTGGCCGAGCGCGAGCATCATCGACGATGTTATCGCGATGCTGAACGAAAAACTGAACAATAGCCTGAACAGGCCCGTAATCTCGCCCTTCTTGAACAGCAGCAGCGAGCTTAGATAGCCTGGCAGAAAGTATGCGAACACCAGCGAAAATATGGTGGATAGCACCATGTCACTCAATCCCTAATCTGAATGAAATTATCAGCTTGAAATGTCCGAACCCGTCCCTCAGCACTTTCAGCTTCTTCTTTCCCGCAATCCTTCTGCGATAGTTAATGGGTATCTCGGCTATCTTCAGGCCTTTCCTGATGGAACGGAGCAGCAATTCGGAAGCGAAGTCCATGCCAGTGCACTTCATGCTCAGACTATTGTAGGTTTTTTTCTTGAACATTCTCAAACCAGAGTGCGTGTCAGTCAGGAACTTTAGGAATAGAATATCAACAAGCCCTGTCAGGAAAACATTCCCTATCAGGTTGATGAACGGCATCGCCCCTTTCTCCATTTTTCCCCTGAACCTAGATCCGAGCACCATATCTGCGCCTGTCTTTTCCATCGTCCTTATCAGGCGCGGGATATCTTCCATCCTGTAAGTATAATCGCCGTCAGTCATGACTATATACTGGCCTTTAGCGGCTTTGAAGCCAGTCATATAGGCTCGACCATACCCCCTCTTGGGCTCTTCTATCACTCTAGCCTTGAGCTTTCTCGCTATCTTCGGCGTGCCATCAGTGGATTTGGTGTTGACCACGATAATTTCATAATCATAACCTAGTCTCTGGATTTCCCTCTTTGGGATGCTGGTTATGACCTTTCCGATGGTCTCAGCCTCGTTGATTACGGGTATGACTATCGATATTTTTTTCATGAAAATCGCTTACTACTTTAAGATACTAAATGTTTAAATACGTGTCGGTTTTTAAAAATAGACATTAAACCCATTTCATTTCAGAAAGATATTTAACCCTTGCTTGAAAGAGACGGGGTTGTAGCCGAAATCGCGTTTTGCATTTGAAATGCCATATACTTTATCTTCATTCATTCTCTTTATCTGCTCGCTTACTATGACCGACTTTTTATTTATCCTCTCGTAGAAGAAAACCACAAAGCGCATCATCCAAATCGGGATGTGCAGCTTCACTCTCCTGAGGCTAAGATTCTTTGTTACCATATCCACCATTTCGTTCATAGTCAGGGTGCTCGGGCCGGCAATGAAGTATTCACTGTTATTCGCTTTTTTTGATTTGATTATCTTATAGGTGGCATCGACCACATCCCCTATATAGACTGGCTGCGTCTTCGCCTTGCCCGTTCCTATAATGGGCACTACAGGGCATTTTTTAATCAGGTTAATCATGCCGCCAAAATTTTTGTTATCCGTCCTTCCGTAGATCAGAGACGGTCTGATGATAGTGTAGTTTAACCCACTCTTTCTGACCAGCCGTTCTCCCTCAATCTTGGAATCGGAATATATGCCAGATATTTTGGAAGTCACCACCGCACTGCTAAAGAATATAAATCTCTTGACTTTGTTCTTTCTCGCAGTCTCCAAAAGGTTCTTCGTTCCTATAACATTCGATTCGTACATCTTTTTTCGGTCAGCTGAATTAACGAGGGCAGCAAGATGCACCACCACATCGGCTCCTTTTAGCATTCTCTCGAGCAGCTTTTTGTCGGATAGGTCGCCAATCACCTTATTGACCCTGAGCGACTGGTCTTGCTTTTTCAACAGTACGGTCACATCCTCGCGCTCATTGTAGAGTTTCTTAACCAGTTCTCTGCCGATGAAGCCGGACGCCCCTGTCACGAAAATCATTTGCGCATTCTCCTCGTTATGAATTTTATTAGATAGCGTGGATTAGAATAATAATCAAGAAATGCCTTCTCTTTAAGCTTTTCTATCTCGGGCTTAGACAAATTTTGGTGTTTGAAAACCGGCGTGAAACTGTCGAACTTGTCCCAGTCCTCGTCTATCGAACCTTTTATCTCCTCATAGAACTCTGTGCCGGGAAATGGGGTGCATACAGTAAACTGGGCGCCATACGTGTTCAATTTCTTAGCATATTTGATTGTATTTAGTATGTTCTCTTTTGTGTCATTGGGTAGCCCGATTATGTAAAAAGCAACAACTTTGATTCCCTTTTTGTCGCAATACTTAATTATTCTTTCCTGGTGGTCTATCTCAATCGGCTTTCTCTTCATCCGTTTCATTAATTCCAAATCTACCGTTTCCACCCCTGTTTTCAACACTCTCAGACCAGCCGCATAGAGCAAATCTATAAGCTTTTCATCCAGGAGGTCCAGTCTTGTCTCGCAAACCCACTTGACCTTCAGACCGCGCTTGATGATGCTTTTGGCTATCTCTTCAGTTCTTTTTCTGTCAAACGTGAAGGTTGCGTCCCTAAACATGAAACCTTTTATCTTATACTTTTCAACAAGGTGTTCTATCTCATCCACAACGTTCTTTGGGGACCTAGCCATGAATTGGTGCAACCTATAAGGGCAATAGTAGCATGTATAAGGGCAGCCGCGACTGGAAAGCACGAAACTGAACGGTTTCTCGGACATCACTGGGGAAAAAGAGAAAGATTTGTAATTAAATAAATCCCATTTCGGAAAAGGAAGCGAATCTAAATCAGCTATTTTAGCTTTCACCACCCCGTTCGGTAGTTTTGCATTCATCTTAGTGAAAAATCCTTCTGGTTCACCTATCACAACCAGATCAGCATCCTTCTTGAATAGTTCTGGCTTAGTAGATACGAGCACGCCCACCGCTATCGTGAATGCCCCTTTCTCTTTTGCCTTCTTAAGATAACCCAGTTCTTTTTTATACGTGGCCATGGCGGGAAGCATCACAACAACATCCGCTTTATCAGGGACTTGATCTTTCAAGTATTCCACCTGATGGCCTTTCTCAGTGAGTATGGCTGCGATATACGCGAATGACATGGCAGGAAACTCCTCCTGACTCCTCAAAAACTCGAGAATTCTGCCACGGATAGATTTTCCTATTCTGGGGTTGGTACCAAAACCGGCCGCCAGATCCTTGTTCACAAAACCTTTATCGGGACTGACATCGACCAGAGCTATCTTCACATCATCACCTTAGAGATTTCAGAAAAGCGTTATGAGAATCACTTACTACTTTAAGATACTAAATGTTTAAATACGTGTCGGTTTTTAAAAATAGCATGAAAATCCTATTTGTCCATCCCCCATACGTCGAGAGCGTGTACTCTGAACCACCGTTAGGGTTAGTCTACATCGCCGCGATGCTTGAGAAGGATTTTGAAGTAAAGATTTTCGACTGCGCGGTGATGGGCTGGGGCCTGAAAGAATATGGTGAAGAGCTGAAGAAGTTTGCCCCTGATATAGTCGGGATAACCGCAACTACCCCTACAGTCAACGTAGCGCTTTCTGTCGCAAAGCTGAGTAAGGAGCTATTGCCTAACGTGAAGATAGTCGCTGGCGGGCCGCACGTGACCCTGCTAGCTGAGGACATAATGAAAGAGAGCAGCTATGTCGATTTTGCCATCATGGGCGAAGGAGAGTATGCCATGCGCGAGCTGGCTGTGGCTCTGAGAGACAAACAGCCGCTCACTGGGATAAAGGGGCTGATTTATCGTGATAATGGGAAGATAATAAACAACGGACGGACAGATCTGATACAGGATTTGGACGCGCTGCCGTTCCCTGCCCGACATCTGCTGCCTATGGACAGATACTCGAAATTCATAGGCGAGCGCAAGAAGTATGTCACGATGATGAGCGCAAGAGGCTGTCCCTATAATTGCATCTTCTGCGCCAAGTCCATATTCGGCCGGATCTACCGAGAGAGATCTGTAAAGAACGTCATCGAGGAGATAGAGCAGGCCAAGAAAGAGTTCGGCATCAAAGAGATTCTATTCTATGATGACTCTTTTACCTTTAACAGGAAACGTGTGATGGAGCTTTGCGATGAGATGATCAAGCGCAGATACAAGCTGAGATGGAACTGTAAGACCCGCGTGAACATCGTTGACGAAGAGCTTCTCAAAAAGATGCATGAAGCTGGCTGCTATTTGATATCATATGGTGTGGAATCGGCTGTCCAGAAAAATCTGAATTTTCTGAGGAAGGGAATCACGCCAAAACAGGTGGAAGACGCGTTTAAAATTACAAAGAAAGCGGGAATACAGGTGGAGGGCTATTTTGTCATAGGCATTCCTGGCGAGACTGTTGGGGAGATAGAAGAGACGATAAAATTCGCTAAAAAACTGGAGCCCGATTACGCACAGTTCGCTATTCTGACGCCACTGCCTGAAACAGACCTTTATACGTATGCGGTCAAGCATAACCTCATGAGGGGGGATGTAGACTGGTCCAAATTCTCTTACTTTGGAGATAGGACAGCGGTTACGATGGACGTAGGCATCCCTCAAGAGGAGCTGATAAGGTTGAGGAATAAGGCGATGCACGAGGTCTACATGAACCCTAAATACATGCTGAGGAAGTTGCTATCTGTGCGTTCTGCCGGCGATGTGCTGAACCTGATGACTGGAGCTAAGATTCTCCTTAAGTGGGGTAGTTAAAATCTCAAAGAAGATTATCATTGCTGTCATTCTGTTGTGCATATTCGGCAGGCTTGCCGTTTCCATATTCCCGTTCGACGGGCAGTTCTTTGCAGGGCCGGACCATTACGGGCACATGCATAATGTCAATCTCATCAAGCAGGCCGGCATGGTCTCGTGGGATTCTTATTGGTATGGGGGTGCGCCTTTCCTCCGCTTCTATCCGCCGCTGAGCTTTTCCACAGCCGGCTTCCTAGCGGGCTTCATGGACGATTTCGATGCTTACAAATTAGTTTTGCTGCTGGCATTCGCTCTAACGCCTATTGCAGCCTATCTCTTGTTCAAGGAGTTCTTCAGCAAGACAAAAGAACTGCTATTTGCCACCGCTCTTTTCTCGTTCACAGTGCAGTATGCCTCAATAGCCGATGCGGGCCAGTTCCCGACGGTATTCGCAATCCCGTTCGGGCTGTTGTTCATGGCATTCTTCATACGGTACGTAAAAACGATGCGGCTGGACAATTTCATGCTCGCCTCAATCTTTTTAGCCCTTACGGCGCTGGGCCATCTGCTAGTCACGTATACGTCGGTGATGATGTCACTTGTCTATTTGGCCACTTACTTCATCGACAAGAGATTCGACCTGAGAAAGCTGGCCTATAGTTCTAGCATCTATCTGACCGGACTCGCGCTCTCTTCGTTCTGGGTGATTCCGACGATAATAGAAAACAAATACTCAACTTTCATCCAGCAGTTCTCGACAGCCCCTATATTCACGCTGCCGTTCATAAATTTCCTGAAGCTCTATGGCGTCTATCCTAACTTCGTAACTATCGCAGTGAGCATCATAGGCGGAATACTCTTATTGTACGGGCTTTGGAAAACGCTGAGGCCGAAGGGCGAGAGCCTGTTCCTGCTGATAAGCTTCCTGCTGTTCCTTGCCGGCTATATGGGGCTCTACTTTCTTTTTCCGTTCGCCAACTTCCACTTCAGCAGATGGATTATGTTGATGCCCGTGATAACGACCATCATAATAACCAAGGCCTTGAACCATCGTGTATTAGCCTGTTTAGCTGTGGTATTCCTGCTCAGCCAGGTGTTCCTGTTCATGGCGTTCCCGGAAAGGACTATGCCTATCGCAGAGCAGCAGAGCGTTGCCAAGTACTTCGAGAACAAGGAAGGGCGAACAATCTATCTTCCGCGGGTCGACAATACTTTCGACTATCTCCTGCCGAAATACAACAACGAGGGAGGAATAGGCTTTTTCCCGCAGGGCCTGAGCTCGCAGCGCCTTGCATTGTCGATGGATATAGACATGTACACGTGCGTCGGAAAAGCCAATCCGCTGGACCTATTATCCTCACTAGACCTATTTTCGAGAAAGACCACGGTCACAGAACTGAGTGAATGCGAGGCAAGGCAGAACGCTTCAGATGAATTATTCATGCTGCAGAATATAAAATATGTGATAATAAACAACAATTATCCTGAAGTGCTCTCGCGGTTCGAGAACGACTCCAATTTCACTATCGTCCAGAAGATGGGCAACTATACTATAGCACAGCTGACTGAGAGCAAGTACATAATGACAGACCTGCCAATCAGGTGGAACTACACTAAATCATCGGATAGGATAGACATCGACCTGTCCTCGGACCAGCCTTTGTACAACGTCTCCATGCGAATCAGCGAGTCCTGGTATCCCAACTGGAAATCAGAGGAAACCGTCATAACTAACGACAGCTTAGAGTACATGGTCTTGAACATCGCCAAACTAGATGGGAGCAAACACGTGACTATCAAGTATGTCAAGCCCGCCTACCAGCAAGCAGGAACATGGATAACCTTGATAGCGTGGCTAGGATTAGGCGCAATGACCGTGATAAAAAGAAGAGAGCTATTTCATCTCGAATAGCGCTATTCCCCTGAAGCCGTCCACATACTTCTTGAACGTGCCCATTGAACGGAGCTTTTTCAATTTCTTGAGAATGAACTGCGGCCTGAAATAGAATTCCTTATAGGCTCTTTTTGACCATTGGTCCGCGCCCTTGACAAAGAATTTTATCCTCTTTGGATGGGGATTGGTCATGAAATCCAGCCAATAGTCCTTATCTATCGCGCCTAGCTTGACCGCTTCATCGAACAATGGCGTCTGTGGCAACGGCGTTGCTACAGTGAACATCACCCAGTCCGAATCAAGCTCTTTCGCAAAATCTATCGTGTCTCTTATCGTCTTTTCCGTCTCATGCGCATACCCTATAATGAAGTAGGCGAAAGTCTCTATTCTGGTCTTTCTGAGCATCGAAAATGCCTTTCGTATCATCTTTTTATTGGTCCCTTTGCGCATGACCTTTAGAATTTCGTCGTTTCCGCTCTCCACGCCCAACCTTAGCCTTATGCAGCCCGCTTTCTCCATCTTCTTTAGCAATTCTTCGTCGACGCAATTTACTCTGGTAGGCGCTTCCCATGATACCCTGATCTTTCGTCTGAGTATCTCGTCGCATATGCCCATCGCATGCTTCCTGTCCGCTGTGAACGTATCGTCATAGAACATTATCTCTTTGACATGATATTTTTTGATGCATTCCTCCATCTCGTCAACCACGCTTTTTGGCGACCTAAACCTCAGCTTGGCGTCAGTGGGACTCTTGAAGCAAAATCCGCAGCGGTATGGGCAGCCTCTGGATGTCATCATTGTAGTCATTGGGTCCTTGGCTATCACGCAGGAATAGTCTTTTGTTCTTACTAAATGCCTTGCAGGGAACGGCAACGAATCTAGCTTCTCTATAATCCTGAAGCCGTTCGATTTCACTCTGCCTTTCTCTTTGTAGATTAGGCCGGTTATCTTGGAAACGTCTCTTTTGTCGTTCAGCGCTTTCAGCAAATCTATCATCACATATTCGCCTTCGCCGGCTATCCCATAATCCACATATTTGTTTGACACAGTTGCCTCAGGATACAGAGATAGCTGAACGCCACCAAGCACTACGGGCACTTTTGGATATACTTCTTTCGACAGGCGGGCAGCCTCAAACGCACCTTTGACGGTCGGGGTCATCGCCGTTATCCCGACTATATCCGGCTTCGCCTTCCTAATCCTTTCCTTAGTCTCGGCCGTAGTGAGATTGAATGCTTGGGAATCAAGAACCTGCACTTTATGGCCATTTTTCTCCAGCACAGCAGCTATGTAGAGCAGGCCTAACGGAGGATACAGGCCTTGCATCTTGTTCAAGCTAGCCGGCAACCTAGTGTTAATATTTCCTAAGTCGTGGTGCCTTATCAAAAGAACTCTCATGTCATCCACTGTAAATCTGCAGTACTATAATTACGAGCCATAACGCCAGCGCAATTAGCATCTGCTTGTCCAGGAATATCCTCTCTGATTTCTGTATCGTTTCGTTGTCTGTCTGTATGAAATATAGATATCTGAACACCATGAATGTGGCGATGGGTATGGTTATCATCAGCTTGCCCTGGTGCGCTGTCGAAGTATAGAGGATATAGGCTATCAGCAGCATCGCGGCGCTGATATTCGAGAGCGAGGAGAGGAAACTAGGGCTATATAGGCGGCTCTTCCGGTCCTTGTACTTGCTAAGCTCGAACTTTCTCTTCCCTGTAGCCCAGAATATCGCCAGCAGGAATATGATTATCAGCAGCCAGGCGGATGGATATGCGTCAATCAGCACAGCCCCTGCCAATGTCCTGACTATGAAATTCGATGCTATTATGTGGATGTCAACGAGCGCTATCTTTTTGAAATACAGGCTATAGGCGCCGGTCAATAGAAACAGCGAGAGCGCCCAGAAATTGAACATAGGCGGCATGAAGAACGACCAGGCGATTAGAGCGATGCCTAAAAGAGCGGCAAAGATTAGCGCCGAATTCACTGAGATTGCTCCCGAAGCTATGGGCCTTTTCCTCTTGTCTGGATGGGTCCTGTCTTTTTTCCTATCCATTATATCGTTTAATATGTAGGAGACTGACGACACCAGACAGAGAAAGATGAAGCCGCTCACTGTTATCGGCCATAAACTGGCATTGAACAGCTGGCTCGCGAAGATTATCGGAATAAATACTACCAGGTTCTTGTACCACTGCCACGGTCGCATCAGCTTGACTAGAGTCGATAGCTTCAATTTTTCACCTCACGGAAGAAGAAAATTGCGGTTATGAATATCCCTATCCCTAATGTACAAAATCTATGCAGCAAAGTTATAGATAAACTAATCGGTTCTGAATAACCGAGCATTACAAAAAAACTGAATAAGATCAGTTCAGTCGATCCTAGGCCGCCCGGCAGAGAGCTTATAGTCCCTCCGAGTATGGCTAATGATGTAAAACCTATACAGTAGAGGAGAGGCACTGTGATGTTCAGCGAAGACGCCACGATGAACAGCGTCAGTGATTCTATGAACCACGCTAGAGCAGTAATAATTATTATTGCCGGAAAGTTGGCTTTCTTCAGGGTTGCAGTCCCTTCATAGAACTTGCCTATGAATTTCTTCACGCGCGGTTTCATCTTCGAGATTTGCCTGATAAAGGAAAATGCTCTGAAGAAAAGATTCGTCACGCTGTTGGATATCCGTTTGTTGAAAAAGACCATTATCATCAGTACCGCAATAAAGGCGGTGAACAGTATGACTGCCTTTAGGATAGTGGAAACCATTGATGAGAATAGAGACAGGAAAAACAGCGAGTAGATTATCAAGACTATGAGATCAAGCGACCTTTCCACAAGTATCGCAGGAAGCACGCCGAAAAATGATGTCTTATACCTGCGCTTTAAGAAATATGGCCTAGATGCCTCGCCGAGTCTCGCAGGCGTCGCATTTGCCACAAAAACCGATGCCAGGAACGAAGAAAATATGTCCAGCATCCTGATTTTCTTCTTGTATACTGCCAGAAAAATGCCCCATCTGAAACACTTTATGCTCAGGCTGATTATAGTAAGACATATCGCAGCTAGGAATAGCAATAGATTTGCAGACCTTACGATAGTGAAGACCTGCTGGAAGTCCACCCGCGAGAATAGGAAGATGAACAGCGCGGCGCTTATCAGGAACGAGAGTGCATGCTTCTTCTGGAAAATCATAAAACCACGAACATGAGTATTAAAAAACACATGAATTTAAATGAATCGCTTGAAACAGAAGGAATCACGCAGGGCCATTATAGCCATTAGTATCAGCGCTATCAAGGATAAAGCCTTGCCTACACCGTAGTAATAAGGCTTGACGTAGTCTAGAACTATCGTTTTGTCGCCGTCCACCTGCGTATTGAATATTATATAGCCGTTCTCGTCCTGGCTCAATGCAACGTCTGATTTCCATGACGGATACCAGCCTTCGCTAAGCCTTACTGAGACATTGCTCTGGACATCGGAATGCAGGTACACAGAGATTTGATTGCGCTCTTTCTTGTACGATGCAGTTACCTCTGGCCTATCGGTCTCCACATATGGCTTTTGCTCCAGGTATTCGAAGACTACCATGCCGTCGAATTCCGCGACCTGCTTGAAATCAGCATCGTTCTCAAACGTCTCTACTGTCGCTGGGAACTTCCTATCCGCCACTACGTGGGTCGTGTGCTGCAGATCAAGAATCTTTTTGTAGTTGTCCTTCACGAGTCTGCAGCCATCAAGGTAGACGAGCGATTTTCTCGAGAAGATGTCAAGCGAGAATATCTGCTCTGTAAAACTCCTGCGTTCCGAGCAGTCGAAGAATGTGACGTCCATTCCGACGAGCTTCGATCTTGTTGGGGAGATGGTCAGACCCGCATCCCCTATCGTCAGGCTGACGTTGAATTTGGGCGCAAGATATAATGTAATCAGGTCTATCCCGCTATCCTGCGGCTGGAACGTTGCTCGTCCCTCCTGACCGGATAGGAAATTGAGCGCGCCATAATATCTAGTATAGTCGTTGCTGGTCTGGATGCTTGTCCCTATAAACAGCAGTATCTGGCTGGCGACAAATGCGATGACCAAGTACTTGAGGATTTTCTTGTCTATAGACCTTGCGAACAGGATGGCAAACGGGATTATCCAGATGTTGATGAATCGGTCTGCTTTCACAGGAAAGTACTGTGGGAACAGGACATAAAAGATAATATAAATGGCAAATGTTGAGATTATAGTAATCTTGAGGAATGTCGAATCTACATCTTTCTTGAGCGGTATCTCGAACTCTTTCTTCAGGCACCACAGGAGAAGGATGCTTGCCAGCGCGGTTATTAATATAGAAGCAAAATTGACATAATAGCCGTAGAGGATGGACATTCCTACGAATGGTATCGCAGTCAATGGCGATCGCGCATATTCAAATATTGAGTTTTGGCTCATCTCAAGAATGAACGGGAGAAACCAGATTGCGGATATCAGGAATCCCCCAACATACGACAGGAACGCTCTCTTGATTTTTGAGATATCCCACTTGACATATAGGGAAGAAACGAGATAGAAGACAGAGAGCAGGCCAAAGACGAACGTCGCCAGCGAGTGGGACATTATGGTGATGGCCAGAAATGCCGAAGCCATGAAGATATTCAAGAAATTCGGCTGCTTTACTGCCCTTATGAAGAATTTGAGGAAGATTATGCCGAATAGGGTGGCTGATATGAGGGCGAACTGCATGCCCACCGCTATTATAGCATTGAAGTAGAAGGTGAACGAGAATATCAGGAGCGCCACTATAGTCTCTTTCTGTTTTAGCTTAAACTCTTTGAGGAGATAGTAGAAAGCGAGCGGCGTGAGGGCGAACAAGATAGCGAAAACAAGCTTGAACGCGCTTATTGCCCCTAACAATCCTACAAACAGATAGGCTAGCTGCATGCTGAACGGAGGATAGAACGTCAATAAAGGATATCCGCCAAGCCAGGAATAGTCCCAATCACCGACACTCTTGTCCTTCAGCGCGTCTATGTAATGAAGATAGTTGCCCTGGTTTGTCCCAAGCGGCAGCTTGTCGTCGAAAGGAAATGGAAAGATGTAGAATCTTGCGATTATGCAGAACAATAGTACGACGATGATTATCTTATGCTTTAGCAGCTTTTGCTTCAGGGCCATGCTATAATTATACGGCAAAACGTTTATTAATACTAGTTCTCAAATGTATTACCATGAATCTTACTCTGATTAATCCCCCCCTAGCCTATTCCAAATCCCAGGTTTCTGCCGGAGTCGTTCCTCCTCTGGGCGTAGCGTATTTGGCGGCAGTCGCCCTGAGAGATGGACATAAAGTGCAGGTCATAGACACGGTTGGCGAGGCTCCTGACGAGATACATGATTACAGGACGGGTTTTGAAATTAGGGGACTGAGCTTCGACAAAATCGCAAATAAGATACCGAAGAACACCGACTTGATAGGGATTTCCAACTTGTTTACGTTCACTTATCCAGTGGTATTCGACATGGCCAAAGCCCTCAAGGAGAAGCGGGACGCGCCCATAGTATTGGGCGGGGCGCATCCGTCTGCGACGCCGGTCGAAACGCTCAAATCCAAGGATATAGATTATGTCGTAATCAGCGAAGGGGAGCAGACGCTTCTTGACCTGTTAGATGTACTGGACGGGAAGAAAAAAGAGAAAGAGCTTGATGGATTTGCCTGGAAGGAGGGAAAGCAGATAAAGGTCAATCCTAAGACGAAGTTCATACAAGACCTGGATTCTCTACCGTTCCCTGCCAGGCATTTACTGCCTATGGAGACTTACTTTGAAAAGAAGGAAGCGCACGGCCCAACTGAAGAGCGATGGACGCCGTTGATATCCTCGAGGGGCTGCCCGTTTGAATGCACGTTCTGCACGCCCATGCTCTGGCAGAGGAAATGGAGGTTCAGGTCCGCGAAGAACGTGGTCGATGAGATAGAGGGGTGCATTAATGACTTCAACATCCATGATTTCTATTTCGACGACGAGAACATGACCCTCGAGAAGAAGAGGGTGTTCCAGATATGCGACGAGATAAAAAGAAGGAAACTGGATATAACCTGGCAGACGCCCAACGGCATCAGGGCCAGCGTGACTGACCGGGAGACACTAGCTAAGATGAAAGAGGCCGGCTGCAAGCATATCACTGTCGCGCCTGAGAGCGGCTCCGATAGGGTGTTGAACGAGATAATGAAAAAGCATCAGACACTTGACCAGGTGACCAACGTCGTAGTGGCGGCGCATGACCTTGGCATAAAGACAGCCGCATTCCTATTGATAGGACTGCCAGGAGAGACTGAAGCAGACATCAGAAAGACCATAGACTATTCCGACAAGCTAGCCAGGCTCGGCCTAGATGAGATATCCTACAGCATATTCATCCCGCTGCCAGGCTCTGAATTATATGACCAATTGAAAAAAGCGGGCAAGCTAAATGACTCTTTTGATGATTTAAGCTCTACTATGGTGTTGTCACTGTCGAATTTCGGCGTCGATTCCAAACGAAAACTATCGTGGTCAGATGTTTCTTTCGAAAAGCTGCAGCAGTACAGAAAGAAAGCCTATGTCCGATTCCATGTGTTAAGGGCCATCTACCATCCGCTAAGCACTTTAAGGTCATTCACTAATATACTTAGTGGAAAGCAGGAGACCAAGACCGAGAGGGTCGTACAGACGTTCTTGGATAGGTACATCAGGGGGCAAGGATAAATGCTCATTTCAATAATATTGCCAGTGCATAATGAAAAAAATCGTATAAGAAATACGGTTTCGAAAATAAGACAGATAATGCGCGGAAGATCTTTTGAAATTATAATCTCCGAAGATGGTTCAACTGATGGCAGCGATAAAATAATTTCGCAATTAGCTAAAAAGGACAAAAAAGTAGTGAATCTGCATTCTGATCTAAGATTGGGAAAGGGGAAAGCACTTAAAATAGGATTTCTGAAAGCAAAGGGAGACATCATATGCTTTATGGATATGGATTTATCTACGGATATAAAATATCTTCCTGAATTGATAGATGAAACAAAAAAATATGACATAGTTATAGGTTCTAGATATATCAAAGGGAGTATTACGCGCCGGGTGTTCAAACGCGCTATTTTGAGCCAATGTTACAATATATTAGTTAGAATCGTTTTTAATTCAAAGATACACGATCACCAATGCGGATTTAAAGCATTTAGGAGAGAAGTCGTACTCAGTTTAATAAAAAAATGTATATCAGATAAATGGTTTATAGATACTGAATTTCTAGTTTTAGCCCAGAGAAAAAAATATAGCATAAAAGAACTCCCAATAAAATGGACAGAGGATTTAAAAGCAACTAAAGTAAGACTTATAAGAGATATAATTATTTTCCTTATCGATATTGTTGATTTTAGACTGAGATTATGGTTTGAATGAAATTTTAATTTACTATGTATCGTGATTGCTATGGATAAAAAATATTTAATACTTCTCTTTTTAGCGACAATAGTGTTCGGGCGCATGGTCATATTCCCCACGCCGTTTACAGACACGGTGATGACGGGCGGCGACCACAACGCGCATATCCACAAGATACAGTTCCTGAAGGACAATGGGGCGCAGTTCTGGGACTCCTATTGGTATGGGGGCACGCCTTTGACCAGGTTCTATCCGCCGCTGGCCTATTACATTGCTAGTCTCGTTCCGCTTGATGAAATCAACGCCTATAACCTGTCGTTCATGCTCTTTTTCGCGCTGACTCCTGTCGCTTTCTATTTTCTGCTGAAGGAGTTCAAATTATCGCTTAAAAAAATGATGCTAGCTACCGCTCTATTTTCATTCACCATGTACTATAACAGCATAGTCTTCTTCGGCCAGTATCCTACGATAGTCTCGATATTCTTCTCGCTCCTTTTCCTGAAGTTCTTTATACGGTCTCTGAACCGGGACACTTATCTGAACGGCGCGATAGCCGCGGTCTTCCTGGGCATCACAGCCGTCACGCATCTGCTGGCGACAGTAATGATTGTCATTCTGTCGCTGGTCTATCTGGCCAGCGTTTTCTATGTCAAGCGGGACTGCAAGCGAATGTTGGGAAGCATATTGGCGTATCCTCTCGGGTTCCTGGTCTCGGCTTTTTGGACGTTCCCATTTTTGTGGGAGTTAAAGTATTCGTTCTTCGAGAGCGGTTCGCCACAATATGCTGGATTTCTTAGCAGCGTTCCAGTGGCGGGCATACTCAGGATTTACAGCGGGTTATCCATAAATCTCATAGCCATACTCATAGCGTTACTGGGCTCCGCGCTTTTACTGGCAGGCATCCTGAAGAACATGAAGAAAGATGTCGAGTCCATTTTCCTTTCAGCAAGCACGGTGCTGTTCCTTGGCGCGTATTTCATAATATATTTCTTGATGCATTCCTTTTCATTTGACCCGACCAGGTTCATCGTCTTGTGGCCAATACCATTCTCGATAATGCTCGCCAAGCTCTGGGATGACAGGATTCTGAAATGGCTCGTAGCGGTTCTGCTGGTCTCCCAAATAGTGCTGTTCTTCGGCACTCCGATGCCGATGAGCAACAGCTGGACGCAATACCAAACAAGCCTTTCCGGATTAGCGCACGACGGGCGCGTGGCCATAGAGCCAGAGGAATTACTTTATCTGACGCCAGAGTATATTCCGGCAGCAAGCGGGTTCGAGGGCGCCTACGGCAATCTGTATATGGGCTTGACTCCAGCCAGGGCGAAATTCATAGAGCAGAACAGGCTCTTCAGGTGCTTCGATAATATTCCGCTGTCTGAAAAACTGCTCTCTTTTGATGTGTTCTCGCGGCAATACCAAAAAATAGTGCCATGCCGATTATCTAATCCAGACTATAAGGAATTTTTCACAGAGCAGTATGTCAGATATGTCGTTGTCGATAAAGCCTATCCGTACCTATCGTCGATATTCGAGAACGACTCAGAATTCTCAAAGGTAAAAGAGACGGAAGTATATTCGATTTATAGGTTCAACCGCGATATCTCCGACATAGACGGCATAAGCGGCACTATTGAGAAAACAGCGAACAGCATCTCGCTTAGGCTCTATAGCCCCGATGCAGAAAACGTCCACATCAGGATAAGCGAGTCTTGGTATCCGTATTGGAAGTCAAACGATATAGATATAGGACCAGATGAGAACGGCTATATCTCATTCATCGTGCCTGAGATAAACGGCGAAAAGGACATAACGATAGTCGTACGCGAGCCTTGGTATGTAAATGCCTCTCTATGGGCGAGCATAATCTCGGCTGCTGGTCTTCTGGTTTATATAGCTTCAGTGAAAGGCCTATTTAGGGGTGGTTGGCCAGCGCCTCTGGCGAGAGCTGGAAATCGTCCCTCGCGTAAGTCCAGAAATAGTAGCCGTCGAACACGAAAGACTTGAAGACCAGGCTATAGGCGTTATGGAATGCTTGGCTGTTGTAGAGCGCTATATACTCGTTTCTAGGGTCGTTCAGAGAGGTGAAGTCCTTTTCCGTCTGGGAGATGAGCATGACCAGCTCCGGTTTCTGCTGTAGGATATAATCTACCGAAAAGCCGTTGTGGGCTATATGCCGGTTGTTGAGGCCTGCAACATCTATCAGCGTCAGATTAGTATAGTAACGCATTGCGCCAATATCGCCGAATGCCAGCGTGATATTCGGGTAATAGGTATTGAACCATTCAGTGTAGTGGCTTATGGTCCCTTCGGCGACGCTTCTGCCGATCTCTATGTTCCTGTTGAACTGCATCACTGGATAGATTAGATAGAAGACAAGTATCAACGGAACTAGAATAGCCAAGAACCTCTTGAAATTATCCTGTTTCTTGACAGCAACGAAGAGTTTTTCTATCCCGCCCTGCGAGAAGATCAGCACCGGCGGAAGGATGGGAACGGCATACCTGTAGGCCCAGTACCAGCCACCCAGCCTCCAGATTATCAAGGTCATTACAGAGATTATGAATATCAGATATTTCTGCGCGCTCGACAGCTTTTTGTCTATTATGCCGAAGATCCCGACGATTATGATGGGCGCGATATAGCTGATTACCAGCGCAAGAGAGGAGATATTGCCGTACCACGGGGCCAGGGAGGATTTGGCATAGAACGGGTTTGGGAATAGGTCTCCGAAATAGAGAAGCCTCCAGACAGTATAAAGAGCGTAGGGCACTATGACTATCGCTGCCCATAGCGCCTGCCTCATTTGATAATCTCGGTCTTTGCTGATTTCTTTCCAATGCTTCACTCCACGGAAGACCAGCGAGGCCAGGAAGATTATCCCTCCCTCGTGCCTTGTAAGAGCCAATAATAGGAAAAAGACAGCCGACAGATAGCCTTTCCCCTGTTTCTCCTCTTTTATGAAAAAGTACAATGAAGTTATCAGCAAAAGCATGAAAAGAGCCGTTTCAACTCCAGACGTGGCCCAGATGGCGAACGCAGGCATCGCCGCTAAGAACAGCGACGGATAAGCGGCATATTTCTTGTTGCCTGACACTAGCGTGCTGAGCTTGTATAACATCAGAATCGCCAAAACGCCGAAAGCCACTCCCATCATGCTGCCTGCGAAAACAACATCAATGCCCATCAGTATCCAGAAAGCCAGCAAAAGAATCCAGAGCAGACAAGCATACCCTTCTATTGTCTCTCCGCCGATGTTGAAGACAAAGCCGTGTCCTTGCGCCAGATTCTTAGCGTAGACATTCTCCTCTAAAGCGTCGTCCAACGGCCAGCCCCAGAATATGCTTGCTAATACTAGGAAAATTATCACGGCCAGGCCCAATACGACATAATGCGGATTCTTCAATCAATCACCACATGTTAAATCTTAATTTGACCACGCCTATCAGGAATAAAACTATCTCGCGCATGACGCGGGTCTTCGATTTTCCCGCTTTCCTCTCCTCGAATGTTATCGGTATCTCTATTATCTTTAGTCCTTTCTGGTGCGCTCTATATAATAGCTCGGTTATCAAGATATTTCCTTTCGTCTTGAACACTTTTGGAAGAGCCTTGCGCTTGAACATACGGAAATTATTAGTATAATCCTTGAAATTCATCCAGAGTATTATCGATGCGACAAGAGCGGAGACTTTGCTGACCAGTATCTTGTGGGCCGGTTTTCCGACGACTCTCCCGCCGCGTATGTAGCGCGAGCCCACGACGAAATCATACCCCTCATTAAGCTTTTTGTACATCTTCGGTATCTCCTTCGGGTCGTGCGAGAAGTCGGCGTCCATGCTCATTATATAGTTTCCTTTCGCTGCGAAATAGCCCTGCGCCAGAGCTGCCCCCAGGCCCTCTCTCCTCTTTCTCAGGATAAGATGGACGTTAGGATATTTCTTCTCCAGTTTCCGCGCTATCTCATAGGTCTTGTCCGGGCTGCTGTCATCGACTATGAGTATCTCTTCCTTTATTTTATTGCTCTTGCAGACTCTATCGACAGCCGCGACTATGTTTGCTATGTTCTCTTTCTCGTTATAGGTCGCTATTATGACGCTCAGATCCGGCCTCATGCCCTTGCCTCCCTGATGAAGAATATTGTGAAGAAAATTGTCGAGATAAAGAATGACACGAACCTATATAAAATAACTATCGACAGGCTAAGCGGCGCAGAAAGGTGCATCAATAGAAAAAACGCAAACAGGATGGCCTCGACAGACCCTATCCCGCCAGGCAGCGAGCTCACGACCCCCCCGAGCATCGCGAGGCAGAGGAAGCCTATCGCATAAATGAAACTAATATTTGCGCCAGGAACTAGCGCGAGCACGCTGAAATAGAGGATAGCCGACTCTAATATCCACGTCAGGAAGGTTATGGCTGTAATAGGCCCGAGCCTCGCGAACTTCAGCGTCCCGACGCCCTTGAAAAAGTTGGAAGCTATCTTGTTGATCTTTGGCTTGAGCTTTCTGACGGCCTTGATGAACGAAAAAGTCTTGAAGAACAGGCCCATCAGCTTCATCGCGACTGCTTTCTTTAGGATGACCAGGATTAGGACTATCAATATCACTGCCGTCAAAACCAGAACAACCTTCAGCACGTTTGATGCGAACGATGAATAGGCTATGAAGAATATCGCCGACAGGATCAGGAGCACTATCAAGTCCAAGAACCGTTCGACTATGACCGGCGGCAGGAGATGGAAGAACGAGACCTTGTATCTTTTCTTCAGGAAATATGGTCTTGAGGCCTCGCCGACCCTGCCTGGCGTGAAATTGGCCAGGAACTGCGATGCTAGGAAAGAAGAGGCTATGTCTATGAATTTGATTTTCAATCTGTAAGCGTCGAGGAACATCTTCCATCTGACCGCTCTTAGGAGCATTATCGAGACAGTCGCGATTATGCCCAGCAGGATATAGGACATATCGGCGCTGGCGATGATTGCCGCTACCTGGCCTATGTTTGTGTTGTAGACTAGCACTGCCAGTATAGCCAAGCTAACCAAAAAAGGAATCAGATTCCTCATTTTCACTTTCATTCAAACAACCCATCGCAGAGAATTTATATATCCGACCACGTTAAATATATTAGGGAATGTATATAAAGATTTACTGCTTTGGTGATTTACATGATAGACACGACCGAGGTTAAGAAGAAGGGCCTGCTTATCGAACCGGACCATCTTGATGATTATCTGAAAGGTTTCAAGAATTATGAAGAGGACATGAAGAAGGACCTTTTCGACGCAAAAAAGTGGAAGGACCGGAGAGTCTTTATCACTGGAGTCAGCGGGTTTGCTGGAAGCCATCTCGCTGAGAAGCTCATTTCCGTTGGCGCGGATGTCTACGGCATGGTGAGAAGGCACTCGGTACCGGAATACAGGAACATCAGCCACATCATAAACAAGATGACGCTGGTTGAAGGAAACCTGACAGATATAGACTCGATATTCACCGCGTTCCAGGAGATAGAGCCTGAAGTGGTTTTCCATCTTGGCGCGCAGAGCTTTGTCGTGACGTCATTCAGGTGCCCGATAGAGACTTATGATACAAATATGCTAGGAACGGCGAACATCCTGGAAGCTTCTAGGAAAGTTGACCACTCCATCAAGAGCGTGCAATTAGCCTGCTCGAGCGAGGAATACGGCCTTGTCTACCCTAACGAGGTTCCCATAAAGGAAACGAACCCGCTCAGGCCGCAGTCGCCATATGCCGTTTCGAAAGTGGCCACAGAGCTTATGGGCCAGGTTCACCACAAGTCTTACGGAACCCCTGTCAAGATAACGAGGACGTTCAATCATACCGGCCCCAGAAGGGGGCTGCAGTTCGTCACCTCGATAGTCTGCAGGCAGATCGCTAAAGCGCTTGTCAGGGGAACTAAAGAAGTGACCATAGGGTATCCTTATGCCATCAGAGACTTCACCGACGTCCGAGACATCGTGCAGGGCTATCTGCTTTCCGCTGACAAGGCAAAGAACGGCGAACCATACAATCTCGGCCACGGAAAGGGGACAAGCATCGAGAACCTGATAAAGATCGCGGCTAAAGTGGCTAACGTCGACGTGACGATAAAGATAGACGAATCCAGGTTCAGGCCTGCTGAAGTGGAAATACTAATCTGCGACTACTCGAAAGCTAACAAGGAGTTCGGTTATAGGCCAAGGATTCCGCTGACAAAGGCGCTTCTCGACAATATACAGTACTTTAAGGACAACCCGTTCCTGCTGGACATAGAAGCGCACTAGTGAGTTTATGAAGATTCTTGTCACAGGCGGAAGAGGTTATGTAGGCACCAGGCTAGCCGACGCCCTGAAGAAGAAAGGGCATTCTGTCAAAACGTTAGGCATAGAGAAGGATTCTGATTTTGTCGCGGATATAACTGATTTTGGCAAAATCAGCAAGGCCGTGAAAGGCTTTGACGCCATAATCCATCTGGCCGCGCTGATAGGGGTTAAGGAATCTAGAGAACAGCCTACCAGGTATTTCATGACGAACTCTATAGGGACGCTGAACATGCTGGAGGCAGCGAGGATGAACGGGATAAAGAAGATGGTATTTGCCTCAAGCCTAACGGTCTATGGCGAACCAGAGCATTTGCCTGTCGACGAGAACCATCCGCTAAAACCATTATCTCCATACGGCTATTCCAAAGTGGTGGCCGAGGACTTCTGCCGCGCCTATAGTGAACTGTATGGAATGACTATAGTTATAGCAAGGCTCGCTAACCTGTATGGTCCTGGCCAATCGGGCGATTTGTTCATGCCAACCGTATTATCGCAATTGAAGAAAGAAAAGATAACCATCAGGAGCCTGGATTTCAAGCTCGACTACATGTATATAGACGATGTGGTCTCGGCGCTCACCGCTTGTTTAGAGTATGGCAAGAGCGATGTCTTCAATTTCAGCGCAGGCAGGAGCGTCTCTGGAAAGGAGATAATAGATGCGCTCTCGAAAATAGTCGGGAGGACGTTAGTTGTTGAAACCACCAATCCGAAGAAAGAGAAAGAGATTACGCTGGATATCAGAAAAGCGAAGAAAATCTTGGATTGGGAGCCGAAGATAGGCATTGAAGAAGGTCTGAGAAAATCCATCGGTCATAATATCTGCGAGAACGAACTGATAACATAATCCAGATCGTCCTGCGTCAGGTATTGGTGAACCCCGATATAGAACGCGTTCTTTCCGAGATACTCGGCGTTGGGCAGCTTCCCCGCGTATTTTGATTTATAGGCGCTATATGCGGGCTGTTGCGTGGGGATGCACCCGAATAATGGCCTGGTCTCTATCCCCTTTTTCTCAAGTTCCTCTCTTATCTTTTTCCTGCTTATCCTCTTCGGGTCCTTTATGATGATTGGATAAGCGAGATAGCTGATTTCTTTTGAGTAAATAGGTAATGTCAGAACGTCCGAGAATTTCTGGAGGCCTTCATTCAGGTATTTTACATTTTCTGCCCTCTTTTCCAGTATCCAGTCAGCTTTCTCCAGCTGGACTAGACCTAGCGCGGCCTGGAACTCCATAGGCTTGAAATTGGCGCCCATGATGTCGTGCGTGAATCTCGGGTCCATATCATCCTCGCCCTTGCCTAATTTTGGGCACGTGCCCTGGGCTCTCGTGCAGATAGGGCAGTCGCACATCCTCCCTTGAGCCTTGAACTTTTTCGCCAGTCGCGCTATCTCATAATCATCCGTGGTTATGGCTCCCATTTCGCCAGCCTGGATGTTATGGGCTATGTAAAATGAAAAATCGGCCCAGAGAGACCAAGACCCGAGCTTTTTTCCTTTATAGAGCGTGCCATGGGCCTGTGCGCAGTCTTCGATGGTCACAAGACCGTGCTCTTTCGCAATCTTGTTGATCTTGTCCATCTCCGCAGCATAGCCCATCAGATGAACGGGCAGTATTATCTTGTAATTAGAGGTGTCGTCCAAGCTTTCCAGATGGGCCTTGATAGAATCTGGAGTAATGACCAATCTGCTCTCGTCAACATCAACATATATCGGTTCATATCCGGACATCAGAATAGAATTTGAGGTGGCTATATAGGTTAATGGCGTGGTTATGACTTTCGCTCCGTTTTTTATGTTAAGCTTGTCGTAAAACTTCAGTACAGAGAGACCGGTTATCATCGCCCCTGATCCGGAGCTCGTCGCTACGCAGTGCTTTGTCCCTATGAACTGCGCGAACTTCTGCTCGAACTCCCTGACTTTCTTGCCCTCGGATATGCGGCCTGAATCTAGCACGTCCATTATCGCTTTCTTCTCTTTCTCTCCTATCTTGAAATCTCCTACTTGAACGCGTATTGCCATGCTATCATTTCAGGAATAATCCACTGTTAACATTTAATAGGCAATTACTATAAATATGTACATGATTGTCGGTTCTGGGATTGTCGGCTGCTATCTGGGAAAGCTTCTTGGCGAGCAGGAGATCTGGGAGAAGAACAAGGCTATCATGGAAAAGCCCTGCTCCAGCCTGCTTTCTAAGACGGGGCTTGAAAGCTTAGATATCGACTATAAAGGATGCGTCCTGAATGAGATCAGCGGGGCCAGGTTCATCTCAGGCAAACAAGAATTCGCTGTGGAAAAGAGCAAACCCCAGGCGTTCGTGTTGGATAGGCTTGCGCTGCAGAAAGAGCTGATATCCGAGGCTGAAGAGAGCGGATGCAGGATAAGATATGGCAGGACCTGGAACGGCCAGCAGGACAATACCATAATAGGCGCGGACGGGGCGCTCTCTGCTGTCGCCAAATCGATGGGGATAAAAAGGGATTATATCCACGCCTACCAGATAAAGGCCGAGCTCTCGCGCAGGATGGACGATGATATCGTTGAGCTGTATTTCGGGCGCGTGGCGCCTGGCTTTTTCGCTTGGAGAATCCCGTTCGACGCAAGGCACGCTGAGATAGGGATAGGCGTATCTGGGAATCCTAAACCGTTTTTCGACAAGTTCGCGAAGAGATTCGAAATCAAAAAAATCGATAAAGTCCAGTCGGCGCTGATTCCTGTCTTTGATGCTGCACAACGCACTGCAATCGGGAATAAGATATTAGTGGGGGATGCCGCGGGCCAGGTGAAGGCCAGCACCGGCGGCGGAATAATCTTCGGATGCAAGTGCGCTAAGGCGCTTGCCGATTCCATAAGTGCAGGGAATATAGGGGGCTATGAAAAAGAGTGGAGAAAAAAGTATGAGCGCGACCTGAAGACGCATCTCTGGATGAGGAGATTCCTGAACAGGACGGATTATGACGAGCTGTTCTCTACAATCAAGAAGCAGAAGATGGATAGTCTGATTGAGAAGTATGGAGACATGGACCATCCCGCTGTGCTGGCAAAACAAATCCTGAAGCAGCCGAAACTGTGGTTCTCGGCCCTTAGGTTGTTCAGCCGAAAATCCATCTAGCGAACTCTATAGGCTCGGCGAAAGTCTTTGGATTTTGTTGAATCTCTATCGTTGCGTGCTTTTTCTTTTCCTTCATCTCGCTCAGGACCAAAGAGAATTGTTCTTTGGACAATAGCCCTCTTATCACGCCGTGCTCGCCCCATTTTTTCATGAGTTCTGGCGCGAGATTGATTCCGAGGCCAGTTGCGTTGCCCAGATGATAAGCATAGGCCTTCTTGACAACGTTCTCCCACGGAACCTCTGCCCTGAAATCCCGCCAGGAAGCTATATTCTGCGCCTCAAGGAACGGCTTCTCGAATTCAGTATTTTTCAGCTTGCTCTCCATCACGCGGTCCATGGCCAGATGGCAGGTATCTAAGAGCATATGGACGTTCTTGCCTATCTCTTTTGTTAACTGCAAGGTATCATCAACGCCAGCGAACGCGAGGAAGAACGGCGCCTTGCCCGTGGTCGTCTTTTCGTATGTGAACGCAGGGATATTCTCCAAAGTTATCTCTATATTATAGCTTCGGGCCTTGTCCGCTATTTTGCCAAGGTTCTCGACAACCGTTTCATAGGCCTGTTTCCGCGAGAATCTCCTTATCTCCTCTAGCGAATGGAAGCAGATGCCCACATGGTAGTTGACGTGGAAATGGACATCGCTGTTGAAGTTCGACGCCACATCGAGCGCCTTCAATAGATTTTTACAGTCGCCTAACATCGAATTATCGCCAGCATAGGGGGCGTGCATCTCGAATATGCTCTGGCCTCTAGAGTTCTCGATCTGCCTCTTTACGTTTTCATCAGAAAGAAAATCATTAAACTCCAGAGCATTGAAACCGACAACTATCTCCGGATTCAGCTTCTCTATCTCCCGTTTGGCTATTGCAGCTGTTTGAATCTCCTCTTTCCGATGGAGTGCTACGGGCACAGAAACAAGATACATGCTCTCACTTGCCGAAATTTTTCTTGGCAGAATTATAGAAATCGACCGCTTTATCGAAATCCTCTTTCTCAAATTCCGGCCAGAGCTTGTCCAGGAAATAAAGCTCGGCATAGGAGGACTGCCACAGCATGAAATTGGATAGCCGCTGCGTTGAGCCGGTCCTTATTATCAAATCTATGTCATCCGGCTGGTACAGGTATTTGGAGAAATTATCCTCGGTTATCTTGTCTATCCCTCCGTTATTGGCGGCTTTCTTAATCCCGTCTATGATCTCGGTCCGCCCGCCATAGCCCAGCGCTATGTTCAGCGTATATCTGTCGTTGCCAGCGGTGGCGCTCTGCAGTTCCTGTATCGCGCCCGTTATAGGCGCTAGCTCGCTCTTCCCGCCGATTATCCTGACGCGGACACGGTTGTCGCGTATCTTCCTGTTCTTGGCCAACTGCCTGAAATAGCTGTCGAACAGAGAGTATAAAATAGTCAACTCGCTCTTGTCTCTCTTGAAGTTCTCGGAAGAGAGCGCGTACATAGTGGCCGATTTGAGCGTCGGTATCTCCAAACACCAGTCGAACACCTGTTCTGCCTTCTCAAAGCCTTTCTTATAGGCTTCTTCTAAATCCAAGTTGTATTTCTGAGCGAATCTTCTATTTCCGTCTGGTGTAATTGCCAAAGATTGGAGCATTAAAATCAGCTCTGTCAACAGGGATAGATATATTAAACTCGGTCGTGTTTTTATTCTTTACTATATAGGTGTCAATATGCGCAAGGGAGTGTCAGAGGTAGTCTCATTTGTCCTGGTTACAGCGATAATGATTACCGCCACGATGGCCGCCTATGTCTGGGCGAGCAACAGCATAAGCACCTTGAACGAGCCGGGCAGGATAAAAAATCTTGCCAACCAGATGATCTCCCTTGATAGCGTCGTCAGGTCAGTGGCCCATGGCGATATCAATTTCACTAACAAATTCGACCTGTACTATCCGGACAGTTATTTCGAGCTCAGGAACACGACCGCTAACTTAAATGGTAGCCTGATGCCCGTTCTGGTAATAACGCAGAAATCACAGGTGTTAGGTTATACGACCGCTTACACAACACCGGGCTGCAACACCAACTACAGTTATGATGCCCTGACCCACACGACTATGTATCGTTACACTACCGTGGACAACGTTTATGTCGGCGGACAGGCCAACGGGCCGGGCCAGGCGGAGATATCAATTTGCTATACCGGGATAAACATCAGCTACACAGGCAATTGCGTGAGGGGCAGGAGCGGGCCCTTCGCCACCATAAACATCAAGAAAGAGGGGATTACAGGTTCGATGCCGAGAGTCTCGATAGATATATGCTAGTGATTATATGAAGGGATATAACAGCGTAAGCCTCGCCATAAGATTGAGCATAGCCCTGATAATCCTGACGACAGTGTGGTATACCATGACCAATTATGTCAACACGATGAAGAACGTCGAGATGCTGAACAAGATGCAGGACGTGGCAGAGTATGTAGAGGCCAAGGTCCTGTATTCGCTGAAGATGCTGCAGAACCCGGAATTCGCTTATCTGAAGCAGTCGATGTATCTGCCCGACTATAAAGAGTATTACAGCGTCTCCATAGGCTGCCTCAACAACCAATCGCTGCTGATTAATTCGAGCATGCCTGGCAGAGGGATAAACTTTATTATTAAAGACTTCATTAATTGCAGTGGTATGGACATCTCAGGGACCGTATTGCCCGGCGGGGAGAGGTGCATATCCACTAACCGGACTGCTAACGTGATTAGGAT